>JAABUO010002598.1_pt1 | contig 21940 bp, 12 predicted proteins | sample 5559291 | NCBI WGS metagenome assembly JAABUO01 (sample SAMN10711878, study PRJNA513372) | rock metagenome | isolation source: Antarctica rocks | place: Antarctica: Victoria Land, Finger Mt sud
TGAAAGAAGTCTTGGCATGGTTGAGGATATCTAAGAATTATGCTGTAATTGCCTCGAAAACGTCGATTGTAAAACCCTCCATCTCTAACTTCATGGTCAAGGTCGCCTCAAGAGCAAGATTGAAGACTTGTGAAGACATACTCCCTCGTTTTCCCAATAATGCAATTACTTCTTGCCTTTCCCCTTTGGTTTTTTGAACACAGGTTCGGAGGTCTGAGATGACAGAAGTTCCGGCTCTGTCTGTTGTGAGTACGAGGTGGTCAATTGGCTGTCGTCTTATTCGAAGGACTCAAGATTTGATTGCTGTGAGAAGGACTCTACAGCGAAGTCTTCAGGGTTGGGTAGCTGGTTAACGGCGGAACAGATCCTTTCGTAGTGAATTCGGCGAAAGTCGTTGTAAACGCTCAGGGTGAATTTGTAGGCAGTCCACTTGTCTTTGCCATCTTGGTCCGTGATATCGAAGTTTCGAATAGGATGGCGGTAAAAGGAGGTCTCCTTTCCATTGATCACAGCATAATGGCCATAGATCCTTACAGCCCGATGGTCATGCGAGACTGAGAAGATGAGGATTTTCTGGTTGAGCTCGTCTTGACGCGACACCAATCTATACAACTCGACGACAGCGTTTGCTGCAACGGCAGCGCTATGAGCATTTTGTCGATCCGCGATATTAAGAGCCTCGTTACCGCATTTCACCTCCGCTGTTAGGAATGGGAAATACATCTCATCTGTAGCCACTAGACGCGACGTCGTCTGCCAATCACCAATAGAGGGGTACAGTTTCTTCAGCTGCTCAGAGGTGAATGCAGAGGATTTGAGTCCAACAGCAAAGTCGGGCTGCGGGCGAGGACCTTTGATGAGAGGGATGGATTTGATCCAGCCTTCATCGACAGTTTCGATCAGATGTTCGAAGTTTGTAGCTCCGCGAAGGTAGAGGATTTCGGCGGAAGGAACGAGGAGAGGGGAGAGATCGCGGACAACCCTGGCTTCGTTTTTATTACGGATCCTTTGGCAAACCCTCTTGAATAAGTCATCGTTGAAGAGAGAATCATGAGGCACTGCCTGGTCCGCATTGAGTAGGGTCTGGCATAAAGCCTTGCATTCTTTCGTAGTGGCCACCTTGTCGTCATCATCCATATAAATGCCAGCAGATACAAGTATTTGCTCGTAGCGCCGGCTCTTGACGAGAGGGTTCTTTCCTTCTCTTAGAGAAACACCACTTATATCTGATTCATTTTTACTGAGAGATGGGGTTGACCTCTTCCGAGTAAGTGAATGAGCCATGTTACTATCTTGGTTGAAATTTCCTCCAGTCCAGCTTCCTTCTTCGATCCAATGCTGGATGGGGTTGACGTCGCGGTTCTTGGTGTCACTACGAAGGCCTGTACGTGTTGCAACAGTACGGTTTACAGGTGAGGTTCGTTGACGTTTTCGGGTAGGGCTTTCCCGGCGTTGGGAAGGTGTACAGGCAGCTCCTTTGGCCTCAGGTGTGTAATTCTGTCCAAGCTCTTCACTCCGTTTCCGCTTTCGATCTAGATTAGAAGGGTTGACTGATTCCTGTGGACGCTTTGGCCTAAGTCAGTGGTCGCAGTTGTACGCCGAGGGATTGTAGAACATACCTCTTTGTCAGGCGTGAGACTGGTCGGAGAAGGAAGTTGAAATAGTTGTTGTTGAATCTCTGCTGCTACGGACTGTCAGCTGAAGAAACATTTGGGCGTATGTCGTAGCAGTTTTACCTTGGGGTTTCAATGGGTCCAGCAAAGATTGCCGCCCATGTCTCTTAATATCTGATTTTGCTCGTGATAGGGACATGATGATTGGGAATGAGGGGACGGGAAGCACACGTCTTTATTGCCGCTGGTGCTCTGCAAGATGGTGTTACGAACACGCCGACAGAAGGTGTGGTGGTTGGCGGGCAGCGAAGCCTTGGCGGCGGTATAGTCTTGGGGCTGCGAAAGTAACTAACCTAATTGGTCCATGAGTCATCGGGATCATCCGCCGCCCGCCTGAAACACGTCGTTCTACTTTTAGACTACTAATATTATGTCTCTCCCTCACCCTTGGCGCTGTGACGCCGTATTTAGACTTGTTCCTGACTCCATCGCCTACCTCGGCTATTGTGAGCTGCCTTCGAAGTCAGCCTTCCTCCTCCTTGTGCATTCCAGTCATCTCTTCAATGACGTCCACACACGGCCGGCCTTTGAACTGGATGAATTTGAAGGAAGATGGGGGAGATCTTACCAGGATGCAGAACATCACCTCTAGTTTACTGAATGGTTTGATAGGATCCTTGGAGTTCCATAGGCGGAATATGATTTATGACTTCAGCCTAAGACCGGTGGGTCATGCCGTGGCATTGATTATACGGGCAAGAGAGCGTGAGTGCGAATGCCCACTACGCGTAAAGAGTGATTCTGCATATGCAGGGTCGAATTACCAGGCCATATACTAGGCCAGTGTTCGAAATAAGAAAGACGGGCCGATGTGTCCCAACCAACCACAGAATGTAAGCCATTCTTGTGAATGCCATCCGAGCAATTTCAGCCTGAATGTAACCTACTGCAACCCCGCTTATCGCGGCACTCTGACACCGGTCCAGCGATTTTCTCCCTTTTTTGACTGGAACAAGAACGCCGCATCGGCTTTCTACCATTGAAAACCCTTCCAGCATCTAACGAGATCTACCGCCCTCGCCTCCCAAACTCCGCTTCTAAGTCTTCTGCCCGCCTGACCCCATCTGCAGGTTGATGGTGGGCCCCACCCACAGTAGCCCCACACTGGGGACACCTGGCCGTCTCCATCGGCATGCCGCAATCGCCCACCGTGAACGGATGCCCATTGGCGCAGTAGTACCAGTGGCCCGTACCCTGAAAGCTCTGCGCCATGGCAGCGTACACAGCCGCCTTCTCCACAGTCGTCACCGGCGCGTAGAATGTCGAGTCGCGCAGCATTTTCTCCGCTGCGGACACTTCCTCCGACATGCCGGCTGTTTGACCCGGGTTGGTGTTGCAGATGGTGCGAGCGAGGTGGAGTCGGTCACGGGCGCGGTCGACGAGCGTGGTCGTGTCTGCGTCCGAGAGGCTGGCAGAGCGGCTGCGCTCAAGGGCGACGAAGCGGGCCCAGTACAGGAGACCCTCCACTTCGTGAGCCGGTTGTTGCCGGGATCGCGACTCCTGCATTAGGTTCTCGCAATCTTTTCGATTGGGGGCAAGGTTGAGACACACGTTTCCAAAATTTCCGCCTGAAGCCATGTCGCAGCCGTGAGTGACGAAATCGGAGAGTATGGCGTATTCGCAACGGAGGAGTAGCACTGTTGCTAGGAGCCTGTTGTGGACTTGAAGAACGGAAGGCAAGTCAATGATTTCGGTGTTGACACCACGATGTTTACGGGCGTCTTGTACGAGATCATGAATGCGGCTAATGGGTTGTTCTGCTTCATCAACTTCCTTGAGGAATCTTTTAATGTCATTGCGGAGCCATGATATCTCCTTGTATCTAGCAATTGAGTTGCAGGCCTTGAGAACTATCTTTATTTGTTGATCACGAGAACCGATAACCTCAATTTGCTTGAGGGTAAGCCTATCAAGGGCGAAAGATAGCTCGGCCTTTCTAAGTAGCGGAGATTTGGGGGTTGGCTTTTCAGTGACGGGCTCTCGAAATTTGGCCTCCGCCTGTTCCATTCTGGAGGCCAAAGGGACAAATTGGGCGTTTGCCCAAACAATGAATTTCTTAGTCGCCTCGTCGATCCACGCTCGTCGAACTATGCGCCCGTATCTGTTGATATTTCGAAGAGGGCTACGGCACATAGGGCAGTTTTTCAGCTCCGAGGTCGAGAATGGAACCGAACTCGACTTCAGTCCAATAATCGGGTTCTCACCTCCGGTATCTTCAGAGACGGTATAGTATTTTGCGATGTCCATATGGCCATCCATGCTTTCCAAAGTAAGGATGTGGCCACAAGATGGTATTATACAAGGATCGTCGTCTAGATCGATCTCGACGTAGGCGGATCCCATGATGTAATCAACCATCGTATCCTTTACCGACTTGTCGGCGCACTTTTGACAATATCTGGGCTCTGGACATATCTCGCCGCAGACGGAGGGACACTCGTGGCCACAGCTGAGAGTCAACGGGCAGCGTTTGGAACACGGAAGTAGGTCACAAGGTACCGCACATGGCAATTTGCATGCGCCGCGATGTGGACAAGACCAAGAGCAGTTCTCGATGCAAGGAACACAAGGCTCGTGGCACTTCTTACTGCAGCGAGAGTGACTGCATCGAACCTCACACGGCTCCAAGCAGAGCTGACATGGCTTATCCCCATGGCATTCCTCTGAACAAGCATGGCTGCAGGTGGTGTACTGTCTACCACATCGAGTCATGCAGATCCCGTGATCAATGTCCGCGATATGGCCGTCTTTATCTCTTGGTTTGCAATCTTTGCAAACACGTTTACAGCCATGGCCACACCCGAGAGCGGCTCCGCATTTAGCGTTGCATGCGTGATTTGATGCAAGTGGCAATTCGTAGCAACGAACCTTTACAGCATGCTTACAATCTGGCACAACAGCTTCAACCAAGACGCGGCACCGAGCAGCTTCCGGGGCCTGTGCAAGGTGACATGCCAAGCTGGTTTCAACGTGCCCACAAGGTAAGGCGATATTCGGTACCGGGATCTGACATTTCAGATCGCACGGGTCTCCGCAAAACTTCGGGCAAGGATGGTCACAGCCTGTTTTGGTCCTTTGGCAGCGCTCCAGGCACCGAACAGCATTATGCAGCGGCTCCGAATGACACTTGTTGATACAGGCATGTCCGCATCTAAGTCGTGAGATGCATTTTCTGTTACAGCCACCTTCGGGTGACGAGATCGAGAAGTCGTCGGGCTCTGACACCTTAATTTCGGTTTCTTTATGTCGGGGGCAGCATAGCGCTAGAGCGTTACCTATGTTCTCCTCCTTCTCGAGCATAGTGATAACCTTGTCCCACATAGGAACGGGGCGTGCGGTGTCTGTGTTGCCGATTATATACATTCCGTGGCGGGCGCGACTTAGCAAGACGTTAATGCGATTCGAGGTCTTTAGGAATCCACACTTCCTTTCGTCGTTACTCCGGACCAATGAGATAACGATGACTTTCGCCTCTTCTCCCTGAAAGTTGTCCACGCTAGCGATCCTCAAAGCGTTCAGCAACGCTGTCTTGCGAACATTGCCTTGAGTTGCAGTCGTCTCTTCTTCACCGTCACCCTCCAAGCCCTGCCCCTCCAAATCTTCGAGATCTCGGTCACCGACCACGATCGCGAAGGAAGATCGTAGGCGCTGTTTAAGCTTCTGCAACTGTCCCAGGTAAGGAGTCAGGACCGCGATATCTTCGTTCCGGTAGATTCCTTGGCGAACGAGATGGGAGACCAGAGCAGCTGTCATCTCTACCTCCCAAGTATTAGTCTTGGAAAATGACTGCGCTGTATTCGAGGGGGAAGCATCTTCCCTCTTGTTGTGATCGAGCCAGAAGAGACGTTTCCGGATTCCGTCGACTTCTGGATATGTGGATACTGATAGGTGATCTTGCAGCTTAGGATAGAGCGTGGACCTAATCAGCTCCGCAATCGATGGATACATCCGACGCTGAACCTCCAGCGAACTGTAAGGAAGCCGCGGATAACCAGATTGAGGATGGACCAGTCGTTCGAAAAGCGAGATATCCAAAGAGAATTTTGCACCCCTAGGATTGTCGTATTGGAACTCGTAGTTGTTGATCTGGGGCCTTAGCTGCTCGTGATCCCCAATAAGAATGGCATGCTCGACGGAAGGCAGGAGTGCGGTGAGGGTATGTGCCTCTAATACCTCTCCCGCCTCTTCAAATACCACCACTTTTGCTCGCACTCGGCGGAGGATGTCTAAATTTCGTGCCAGGCCTGTGGTTGTAACACCAATGATGTGCGCGCGAAGTAGGCAACGCAGGTCTAGCTCCTGGTGGCACTTTTTGAGCGAAGCATTGATGTGGCGATATGAGTCGAGAACGTGTAGGAAACGGCGGGTGAGTTCCATGGTGTTTTGTTGGACCCAGTACCTGTGCAAAGCCAATCGCTCGGAGCCAGACATCTCCCTTAAAATAACACCGAGAAGCTCCGGAATCGGACGAGTAGAAGTAATGCGCTTGGGTGCTCCTTTGACCCAGCTATTCAAAATATTGAACTTCCTACCGCGTACCTCCTGGAATCCATCTTGGTCAACTCCACGTCCGAAAAGTTGTTTGAAGTGGCCATAGTGGTGGTTTTCGAGATATTCTTTGATATTACTCCAGTGGGCTGGATCCCTGAGGCCTGGCATGAGCTCCTCGATCTCATCAAGAGCGATATCTAACTTTGCATAAAGCTGATATTTCTCATGGCTTTCGATCTTTGTGGGCCTGATTTCCTTCGATATGTGGTGGAGGTTCAAGTCCTGGAGGAGTTCCGATTTCGACCTCGATCCCAAACGGATAAGCTGCTCCACGCCGTCTTTAACCAGATGCTCGAGAAGTTGGTCGAGAGCGTGATTTGTGTAGCATACACAAATGATTGGCCCAAGCTTAGCTGAATTGCGATTTTTCAGTAAGGCCTTAATGATAGCGACACCGGTGTAGCTCTTGCCGGTGCCGGGCGGGCCTTGGATTAGCGCAAGACAACTTCTTAAAGCATTTATGGTAGACAGCTGCTGCGCATCGTCGAGTCTGGATTTCTCGCGGAGTGTGTTATCGTTGAAAGGCTGTCCGGGTGTAAGTCTCAGCTGCTCTCCTCCAGCCAAGGTCTCCAGATTGAAGGAAAAGCCAGGCCTGCGAGAGTACGCAGGGGCAGGTATGTCGACGTCTCCTGCATGTTGTGTATCGGGGGCGATAATTTGAGCGAAAGGGAGATCAAGGGTGCGGCTCATTTTTTGAAGTGCTTGCAGCGTTGGTCGGAAGGACGGTAGCAGAATTCCTGGAAACTCGACAAGCGACTGTCGTAGCTTGTGAGTCTTTCCGAGGTGATTGTTGATCCAAGTGATATCTTCCGAATCATCCTCCACCGGGCTTAGCATTAACGTGGCTCGGTCTGCATGCTTGAAAAGATTCGGCCGCTCGTCGAAGGCCCTCCAAAATCCGGCTGATCGAACCTCACGTTCTTCCTCACCATTTTTCCTCTTTGGCGGAGGCGTCGGAGTAGGATCGCAAATAGAGAAGAAGATAGCACGACCTGTAGAAGAGACAAGGCATACAAAAGCATCGATCTGTAGCTGTTTGGTATTCCTCCACCACTCTTCTCGCTCCTTGGCTCCCTTCTTCGCCAGTGCGGGAGGTTGGTCAAACTCAGCCACAACCTGGAGCCCTTTCTTCCGATCGAACTCAAGTCGAAGCAGAGCGATATTGTGATAGATGATATTCCGAACGCCATTGTTCTGTCGCTTCGATGGCGGTTGGGCATTAGGGGGTTTGTTAAGCCGCTTACATTCCATCTGCACTGCATCGCGGAGTTGACCGACTGTATCTTCACGCAGAAGTCTGAATTGTCGGTCGAGTAAGCCCGCCAGACCAGGAAGATGGTGCTTCGTAGGATCGCTCGAAGGTAGGTACTCCAATCGGGGGGATTGAATTTCTTCGGTAGTCGGCAGGATCTTGATGTCGAAGATATTTGCGTGATCGTTATCGTGTCGCGGACCTAGCTCCGAGAACGCGCCAGGAAGGTCTTGACCTACTTCGAAGACCGGTCGATGGCTCTTTTGCTCTAGAGGGCGGCCTCCTGACAAAGGCATTGCAGCTCCAAGACCAAGTCGTTGGCGAATACGAGCTAAGCTTCGACTTCCGGCCTGCAGGAGTGGTTCTGGAATTGAGGTTGAAAAGTCGTTCACAATCGACGTGAACTCCGTAATGACCTGGGCGCTTTGGTTTAACTCCACGATTCTCTCCAGCACTGCTAAGCTCGCTATTACCGCAATCGACGTCAGGTCTTCATCTATGGCCGTTTCTTCCCGCGCAAGAGCTCCAAGAGCGGAAGTCGTAGATTTGAACAGATTGATAGCACGACGACCGTTTGGGCCAAAAAGAAACGTGCAAATGGTGTCGAGTGGAGTCTCCAATATCAAGGACGATAGAATGTCCGGGTGAGAGATGGTTCGGAAAAAGGGAAGCGTTCTGTCCTTGAAGATACGCAGGCTCGTTCTTAGCTCGACGCCATCGAGCTTTTCATCTGCAAGGGCCTTGATCATGGCCAGCCCTTCCTCAGTTGCTAGCTTCTTGATAATCTGTTGCCCAGTTTCTGTATGCTCTTTGCTGGTGAGGTCCCAGCCCACCGTGAAGAACTTCCCAACCTCCACAACTTGGAACCGGGTATTCTGCCTCGGTATCAGAAACGTCCACTCTCGGAAGCCGGTTTCGAGTTCGCTCTGCGGTCGTGACCTAGCGGTAGACTGCGGTGGTTGTGTACTGGCACCATCTTTACCTGCCACGATTTCGTGCGAGAATTTGCATTGCTGCCCTTTAAAGCAACCCTTCGATGTCCCTAAGTATGGGCATGGTTCGCGATGAGGCGCTTTTGAAGTGGGCTTGGACTCGTGAGTGAACTTGCATCTATTTCCGTATTTGCATTTCCCACGCCTGAAATCGAAGCAGGGTTTACTACTAAACCAGTAGGTCAGATCATTTCCTGCTATATCAAAATGGGTCTACTTACGCATCAACTTCTGCCATGTCGGTTCGAAAGAGCTAGGCTTGGAGTCGTTGAAACTTTGTCACTAGAGGTCCCTACTATGGCAGAGCTATCTTGTGTTAAAGTGAGACTAGTATGAGGCTGATGAAAGCAACGCAATGGTCGTATGGTGGGGTAGTCGCCAATCGTGGAACAAATTCCGTCTGCATCTATTTATAGATCCAGATAATCTTGACCATTCCCGGATAATCTAAAACATTCTTCACCAGCATGTTGTTGAGAGTCACAGGAGCTCGCGCTCAGCAAAGAATGTGACGGCTTACCTGGGAGCTCAGTGGATTGACAGGGTTTCCTAGTGATAGAGATCTACTCCAGTTTTGCAGGCGTCTCTCAAATCACCTTCAGGCTAGAATGATAGAAGAGTGCTTTCCCGCCGCACTGTAGGCGAAACTTCTGTGGACAAGAGGCTTGCCAAGCGATTAAAATTCCATGAACAAGTTCTAATACGGTGATAGCGTCTTGATTGCAAAAGCACCTTCATCCCCAATTCCATCCCCCTTCACCTCAGTAGCCTTCATCGCAGGGCCCAACACGATCTGTTCTCCATCTTGGGCAGCCCCCTGCCGTAATCGTCTCTCTATAAGCTCCCCTAAGGCAACTCGCCGCCACCCAGCGTACACGGTTGCTGGGATTGTGTCGAGACCCAGCATGAGATCTGTGCTCAGCCACACGAGCCACTGGGCTGGAGACTGCGCGATGAAACAGGTAAGGCCGAGACGGACGCTTTGCTTGATCTGGGGTAGCAAACTGGCTCAAAGCGATCCGACCTAGAGTTCCCCACTTCTTTGACCAGCACATCAACCTTGGGTCCTTGTCACCTTAAGAAATGAAAGAAAATCATCAGCTCTATAATATCTGTGGCAAAAGGCTCACGTTAATTAATCCTTCTTGTACCGAGGACTTCCATCCGGTAATTCATCAGGATGCGCAAAGATTTGAATTATATCATAGACCATGTCTTCCTCCCTCCGAAACTGCCGCAGAAAGACGACAGCGACGCTAGGAAGAGCGCATTTTTGATAGATGAGTTGCTGGCAGCATTAAGATCGCTCCAGGCTCACATCCCGGAGCAAGAGCGCTCAGAGTGGATCCCTTGCATTAAGATGGTCGGCAACATGCTCGAGCTCCGAGACCACTTGGGAGGACTGGTGGCCGAAAAGGTGCAAATGACACTGAAGGAAATGATGGATAGAGGTACAGTTAAAACGTCCTTCGGAGGGTGAAGTAGGGGTTTATTATCGTTTACGTTGATTTAGATATTCTTGCATTGCACATCCGCGGCCAGAACGCGGGACTCATCGTTAGAAGATTTTCAGGCGAATATTCATTCGAGTCCTTCGAACTCTCGCCAACCACCGAGGCCGTAAACGGGACCAAGGGCCGACTGCGACGGTGCTTTCCAGGTCCAGTGATAGTAATCGGCCAAGATCGAATCGCGGATGCCAGCTTCCTCGAGCCGCTAGCTGAGTTGCTCGTCAAAGTCGATGCTGAGACGCCCCAGGAAGTATTGCCAACTGTAACAAAGGCACACTCGAAGGTCATTGTGACCAGGGACACAGTGCACCCAAGGTTCATGACGGAAATGCTCACGGGCATTCTACGGGCCGTTGGGCAGTCGCGCAATGTTCATCGCATCCACAAGCACACACGCGATGATGTCTTGTTGAAGGATGCTCTCAAACCTTGGCGACGTTCTGCCTTGTGGCTTTTCCTTCGCGTTGCACTGCAGACGAGTCTCATGCGAGATGATAAAGAAGAGCCACATTGGCTGTATAAGTCATTCATGATCTTCTTTATGACCCATGTTTTGGGAGGCGCCCTGGAAGCTTCTCTACCAAGTGATACGCTCTGTATTATGACAGCAAAGATCAGCCGCCGTGTGCTGAAACTTGGGGCGGAGGACGGAACGGCCTGGCTGCAGTATGTACAGACGACAATCAAGGCTGTCCAGCAAGAATTGATTCGCAGATGGAGTTCCTTGGAGATGCATCCGGATCCCCTAGGGACGCAAGAGAACTGGCAGCCATCGAAGCTATCCTTCCTCCACGATACGGAACTAACGCTCTCTAGATTGCGGCCGTACTTGGAGAGAGTACGAGCGCGGTCGGCGTCACCTTTAACCTACCATCACTTTTCTTCGGATTGTGGTCGCCGCATCTCACAGAACAGCTCAAGCTTGCCGGACCTAAGTCTGCTACCAGTTGAGGGACGCCAAATCCGCCTGTATCTGGCAGATCTGGAGTTCTGGGTGCACCACTCTCTCAACGACTGGCTCCGCGCAAACCTGGAACGTAAAGACGCCTGCACGGCGCTCGCAAAGGTCATTGACATATACGCAACGGCAGCTTCTTCCGCTTATATAGATATGCCGGAAGACGCTTCTCTGATGCTCCTCACAATAATGGACCTGTGGGTTGCGCTTGACAAGTGCGCGCTGCACCACTACCCTTTGTTGTTACACGACTACAACCCAGGGTTCCCACCCTCGCTGTTTGAGCCGTTGCTGTTGCCCAGGAAGGCTCAGATGGAACGGCTATTCCGCGTTGAGCAGCATCTCGCGACAAGAAGGAAAGCAGCTCTACCGGGATTCCCGTCCATCTTTCGGTCTGATGATGGGCCGAAGAGCTTTGCCGTGCGCTACTTAGAGCGGCCGTCACATTATCACCAGGAACTACGACGAAAGATCGAGGCGGAAGCGACGACTGAACGGTCTGAAAAGCTATCTGAGCTCGCGAAGAAACGCCACCAATACTATGAGCTGATTACACAATCAGACGGAATGAATTGCCAATACGTCTCTCGTTGGCGAAGACGTCAGCAGGTTTCTGAGCACAGCGGCTCCTGCCAGAAATGCCAACTGAAGTCAAAGGCCAGGGGACTCACCATTGACGTTCATGAGTGGCCCCTTCCGGAGAGAGATTTGGAGGCAAAGGCCGCAGTGTTCGAGCTTGATGTGCCAACCGTTGTATCCAAATGGCGGGATACCACATATAGCATTCTTGTCGACATGTTGTCCGTTGACCCTGGCGCTCAAGCTCCACGTCGAGGCAAAGGCAAGCAACAAGGAGTATACGCCCTCCACAGCTACGTCGGTTTACACAAATTCGTTAAATCGCAGGCAGGACGGCTCCAGCTCACATCGACCACAAAACCATTTGTCATCTCGCACTATCGACACCAAAATATCTCTCAGGCCAACGAAACCAACGTCTGCGTCAATAACGGCTTAACTTATTCTCTTTACGATTCGAAAAAGTTGAGATGGACGGAAGAGCTCCTAGATTGCTGCGATGTGCGTGAAAAGTGCACGCTCAAGCTCCCACCTGGGCCGTACAGGGGCCTGCAGTACGCTGTGAACAATACGATTCACACCTCGAATGAAGTGATTGCTAGCCAAGCTCAGTGTCCTGAGGCGCTGACGATGCATGAGTACTACGCCTTTGGAGCTTTGCGGTCTGGTCATCGGCTACAGTGGCGGAACATAGCTCGCGAACTCACCGCCCGTATCCTCAACGTTAATTGCTATGAGACGCATCTTTGTTCACCCAAGCTGCGTGGCAGGTTGGCCCTTTCAGTAAAGGAGACGTGCGTCGGGAATCCCACGCCGACCTTGAAGAAGAGGAGTTTGGGAGATCATTACTGTCGGCCTTGAACGATGCGGTGGGGACGATCGAAGGCAACTGGCAGGGTGCCACAGCGGCACGTACTTTTGTCGCTCTTGCAGCTCGACTGCTCTCCCTCTCTACCTGCAACGCGGTTCAAGAGGGTTGCTACCGTTTTCTGCGACGAGCACGAGTAATCTCGTTGCGCTGGACCCGCGAATTGGGCCAAAAGTTGCAAGGAGGACAGAAGGAGGAGGAGCTAAAAATTCTGAATGCCCGGACGCTTGAAATGGCCTTGACTTGTTATGGGACATTTGACATCGATCCACACCATGTTTCTTATCTACTTGAATCGGACGAGGATATTGCGGTCGTGACTGAATGCTCGATCATCGTGCACGACCGATGCCCAGTGGTGACAGACGACTTGGCTGCACCAATAAAAATGCTATTGCGACGATATTGGAGGCTATCATACGTTCTCGAACCACTCCTGCGCAAGCGAATTCTAGGGGTGTGCAACGGTCTTGATAGGACAATTGGTCGGCTTTGGGCGGGTTATGTGCCAGGATCCCCATGGACGACCTTAGAAATCCCCAGCGAGCGATGGCTCGTGACCGAGATATCGAATGAAGGCGGTCCTTCGTCGATGCTGGTCCACTACAACCTGCTGGAGGGAAGTTTGCTTGTCAATGGATCACCGCTCACAAGGCTTCCCCGCTCGTACGAATCACATCCGACTTTCCGTCGATTATTTGGCGAGGTAATATATCCTAACCAATCAAGCAAAGAACGAGGGCTGATCGATGGATGTGCGTGACAGAAAGTTCTCGATGTTGTCCCGTCAGCTATGGGTGGAATGATTTTCGAAGCTCGGAATGAGTTATTTGGTCACCAAGTACATACTCTCCTTTCTCTTTTCTTTTTCTGCTTTTTGGTGGACGGAATTGTGTGGTAACGGAGCTGTTTGTGTTGCTAATGAATACCATAACAGTTGTACTTCGGCATGCACGACTCCGAACTCATTATCCGGGCCAAAAATAAAGTACAGGTCTACGAACTTCTCCCAGTGCATGCTTTAGACGGCGACTTTCCACAGGCTTTCATCAACGGTTACGCACATTGGCTAGACATTGACACGGGCTCCGTTGAATGGCGACCGTTACTCAATCCTTGGACGCCCACATCACGGAACTGGCAGATGAAGTCCGGCAGCCGAGGGGAACACTTATTATTCTGTGGATCGTCGAGATTAATTGACATTCACACGCCTACAGCAAAGGCGGTGTCAACGGTCCTAAGTCCATTAGAAAATGCGATCCACATACTTGTCACACTCAACTATGAGACGGAAGTGTTGGAAGTGCACTTGCCACGACTAAAGCTTGACTTTTTCTTGAGAAAAGGTGCCACGCAGCTTGAATCAAAGCAATTCCGTGGCATGTCCGTGGATGCAAACCAATCTTTCGGCACCCTGACCGGACTAGTCAATAAGCTCGTTCTTCAGGGAATTAATGACTCGTCGCGCAGCGTTATCATCGCTCATGGCGACGTTGTGCTCAAGCCTGACGGCCCCCACGTACGTGTAAAAATTAACACGTCAATACAACAACGTTCGTATCATCTCTATCATATCGATAGTCAAATCGGGCGACTTGTTGATAACGGCAGCCTGAAGAGCAAGCTGTTCAAATGTTATCTTCACGCTGTTACAGCCCACTGCCTGACCGACGAGCTCACCGGTCGGACTGGCACCGAGGAAGCCCTTTCGATATTAGGGTCACCCTTCGTCCGGTCCTTTCTTAGTCTTGATCAAACGGAAGTTGACTTGTTATTGCTACTTGCGCGACTGACCCCGCGTCGTCAGTACTACCCGCGGCACCTCCGGGTGATGCAGGAGGTGGAATGGGAGACTCTCCCTTCACTTTCGCAGCACGTCTCGTTCTGCATATCTGTGCGGTCAATTTTCGATCAAGCAAGAACTTTCAGTCTATTTCATGATGAGCCGGTGGAATTTCCAGATATCTGCGGCGACCTACACTTGCTCGAAAGGGCAGCCATCAGAGATGCTGCATATCGTGTACACGAATTCGGAGCAGAAAATCACACGACAGCTCTTGATGTCGTCTATATCGCTCGAGACCAAGTCTCGGACAATATACGCGAGTCCCAGGTTTGTCACATTGCAAAGCTAGTCGATGATTGGTCTGCAAACGTGAGAGGCTGTTCACAGTTGCTCCATGAGATCGAGTCATGGGGGGAGCCGCTCCAAGGTTGCAGAAAAAAAGATCCCTTGCCTATCGGCTATGATACGAAATGGCTGGATCCACCAGCCAAGTACCTTCCCAAAGACTGGTGTACGCTACACAACGCTTTATCTCACAGTGTGGTCGATAAAGATAAATACAGAATCATGATGTTTCTATCCACTCTGACATATTCCCAGCACGCGAAACAAGAGCTTGTCCAGACACTTCTGGCTTTCGCAACAGTCCCCGAATTTCGTGCGACAAGACTGCCGGACTTTGCTTCTTTCCAACTATCGCATGGCTACAGACCGGATAAAGAGAAGTTGGTAGACGTGACTAATAACAGGGGCAGCCCGTTCTATTTGTGCCCGGAATCCAACCTGCCTCAATTCTCCTACGAAACATTCGCAGACGCTGACCAGCGTCGAAGGGATGAGTACCAAGCGGCAGTGGAGGAATGCGTCGGCCACTTCGCGGAAGCCCTCATTGGCCAGTGGCCTGAAACAAATGTTTGCGATCCAGTAGGCATTGATTTCGACACCTACGTTTCCGTGGAGGAGGCCACAAATGATGCACGGATTTGGTTTCGAAGCTGGTATCGCAACGCCAAGTTTAAAGAATCTATCGGTGAAACGCAAAATATACTAGACGATCTGGATGCCGGAGACCAAAGCCTGCTGGAGTACTCCTTTTCCGAGCCCCATTACAATTATTGTCGAAAGCGGAGTCATGTCGATTTCTGTGACATTATGGGGAGAACGGCTCCCAGCTTTCCCTCGGCTCCTCTCGAAAACTTTCATTCCTGGATCAGACAGCAAGACAAAGGTACGGGGAGCCACAATGAACTCAAGTCACTTTTAGTGCGTCTCTTATCGAAAGCTTCAGGTCGCTATGAGCATCGATACGCCATTGACTTGTTGGAGAGCTTCGACTCGCTTCACAGCAGTGCGGAAAGCAGACTCAGCGGATCAGCAAAAGCCCTCAAGCCACTGCTAGCAAGTTATCTGACGCTGTGCAAAAGGCATGTCGAAGATGTATATCAAGCGATCTGTCATTGCCTCCAGGCAGAACCGTCCACCACGCGTCGGCTGGCTTGGGAGGCGAAAATGTGGCCCCGCTTGTCGACCATATCGCTCCTCCAACATCTGGCGGGTGATAAAGTAGCCTTATTGCGCGACGGCTGGAAAGCTTCTCTGACTGAGTATGGAGTGGCCATCTCAAATCTGCAACGGGCCGAGCGCCTCCTGGCGTGTATTGGAAACGACTCGGAACTGTTGAGCGAACTCAGCAACCCGGGCCATCGAGATTGGGACCCGCTGCGTTATCCGGACTGGCTGCTTCTCGAAATCGAAAACAACATCTTGATCCGACAGGTGCAAGCTCAAATCGCTCGGGAAATGATTTCACCGTCGTCCGGTACGAACTCGATCTTGCAGCTGAACATGGGCGAGGGAAAGTCGTCCGTCATCGTACCTATTGTAGCTGCAGCTCTGGCAGACGGAAAGAAGCTTGTGCGGATCGTCGTCCTCAAACCATTATCAACCCAGATGTTCCATGTGCTGCTGAGGAAGCTCTGTGGCATGCTCGGCAGACGCATATTCCACATGCCGATCTCACGGTCAGTCCGGTTAGACGTGCACAAGGCGAGGCAAATCCGGAACCTGTGCGAGGAATGTATGCGCACCCGTGGGGTACTGCTCGTCCAGCCAGAACACCTCCTTTCATTTGAGCTGATGGGCCTCGAACGACTTCTATCTGGCGAATCGGAGCTGGGCGACGTGCTGATCGAGACACAGCGTTGGCTGAACGACAACTCGCGTGATGTCCTCGACGAAAGTGATGAGATTCTGAGTGTCCGGTTCGAGCTTATTTACGCTATGGGCACCCAACGCGCAATTGAGTTCAGCCCGGACCGATGGACCATCATCGAGCATATCTTGGGACTTGTGACCCGCTTCATACAACCAGTCCTTCAAATCTTCCCTCAAGGCTTGGAGCTACGGTCTGTGTGCCCTGGGAGTTTCCCTCGCGTCCGGATTCTAGACACTTCCGCCGCTGACAAACTTCTGAAGATGGTGGCAAGAGAAGTTTGTGAAGCGGGTCTGCCGGGAGTACCGGTGTGGAATCTCCCCCAATACGTGCGGGATGTTTTGTTCAGGTTCCTCACAGATCTCGACATGGGGAAAGCCGACATCGAACCATTGCAGCATCACGTTTTTGCCGTTGACTCGATAAGGAGGAGCCTGCTTCTTCTCAAAGGCCTGATTGCTGGTGGGGTCCTGGCATTTGGTCTGCAGCAGAAGCGATGGCGCGTTAATTACGGACTTGACCTTTCGCGGACCATGCTTGCTGTACCTTATCGTGTAAAGGATAATCCAGCAACGCGGGCTGAGTTCAGCCACCCCGATGCCACCATTGTTCTAACATGTCTAAGTTATTACCACGGTGGCCTTTCGGATGAGCAGTTATACACAGCCTTCGAAAAGCTGCTTTTGTCCGACCATGCCCAGGAGGAATATGAAGGCTGGGTTCAAGACGCTCCTGAATTACCGTTCGCATTTCAACAATTGACTGGCATCAATCTGAGCGACCCTACGCAATGTTCTCAGATGGTCTTCCCTCCGTTGCGGTTCGCCAAAGGCGCCATCGATTTCTATTTGTCACGTATCGTGTTTCCGAAGGAGATAAAGGAGTTTCCACAGAAACTGTCATCCTCAGGCTGGGATATTGCACGTGCGAAGGTTCACCCGACGACGGGTTTCAGTGGGACAAATGACAGTAGATATATTTTACCACTGTCTATCAGTCAGTGCAACCTCCCGCCACAACTTCACACAAATGCTGGAGTGCTCGACTGTCTATTGCGGCCCGAGAACTCTTTCAAACATGCCACGCAGGAGTCCGGAAGGGAAAGCCTCGATACGGAGTCATTGCTGCAAATAGTCATCAGGTCAGAGCCGCCGGTGCGCGTTATTCTCGATGTGGGAGCTCAAGTTTTGGAGTGGAAGAATCAGGAAGTCGCACGGTCATGGCTTTCGCGCGTTCCGGCATCAGAATCACAGGCAACGGTATTCTTCGACGATTGTAACGGATTGTCGGTATTAAGCCGTGACGGCGTCACGGAACCGCTGATGATTTCCCCTTTTGCGAAACAGATGGACCAGTGCTGGTGTACCTCGATGAGGCTCATACACGAGGGACGGACTTGAAGCTACCGACGGATTACCGGGCCGCTGTGACTCTAGGGCCTGATCTCATCAAGGATCGACTCGTACAGGGTATGACCTGATCTCATCAATGACATTTCTCACTGCTAACCCAAACAGCGTGCATGCGGATGCGGAAGCTGGGGAAAGGTCAATCAGTTATGTTTTGTGGGCCAATGGAAGTTGAACGCAAAATTATCCACTGCAGCGGCAAAACCCGCGGCGATGCCATCGAGGTAGCCGATGTGTTGCAATGGAGCATTTCGGAAACGTGTAACAACACGAAAAAATGCATTCCGTTGTGGGCGACACAAGGGATACGGTATCAGCGTCGCCATAAAGCATGGTTGGATTCTCCAGACGGTCGAGGCAATGGCGCCGCTCTAGAGACCGCAAAGTCGTTGCTCGAAACTGAGGCGCAAACTCTCCAGGATCGATACGGATTTGGTGCACGACGATCTGAAGAACAAGTCTTGTTACATAACGTGAAGGACGAATCACTCTCGAAACGTGAGACGCAGTTGGAAGCTATTCGGGCCAAGTGTCGAGAATTCGAACTAGCATCATTCAATAATGCAACACTTCGGGAGGAACAGGAGCGCGAGCTATCTCCAGAGAATGAGCAGGAGCGACAAGTTGAGCGTCCGCTGGCACTTGCACCTCACAACCACAGCGTTCATCGAGATGTAAAGCGCTTCGTTCACCAAGGTACCCTTGATCGTGATTCGGATGCCTTTCAGCCTGCCTTCGAGCTTTTCGGTGACACAAGTGCCAACGAATGTCTTGAGGTGGAAACATGGCCAGAGCACTTACTGGTCACGGCCGATTTTGCCCGGACGGTACACGCTGCCAAAAATCAGTATTTAGACTCCTTTCTTAGGCCTGTTCACTGGGTCGCAAGTGGAAAGAACGGCAACACGGTCGACTGCGTGGTGCTGAGTCCATACGAAGCTCACGCGCTACTGCCATTCATACGCCAGCACAAGAAAATCACCTTGCACGTTTACTCACCTCGTGTTAGTATGTCTGTGCGTACCTTAGAAGATCTCTCGTTTTGCGCCATTCGATGAGGAAAGGGAGCAGGGCCGCTTTAGAGGGAGCAGCGAGGGAGCAGGGGGGAGCAACGAGGGAGCAGGGGGGAGCACCGAGGGAGCAAGAGGGAGCATCGAGGGAGCAAGAGGGAGCACTATGGGGCAGTGCAGGGGCACAGCAGGTAGGAGCCTGAAATGGCTCCCTCGTACCCGGCTATAGCTGCTCACATTGTTAATAACAACATTCTGTCGCCTGGCTCAGCCTGCTGCGGCCGTTCTTGCCCGAGACCTTGTTGACCTAGGCTCCTCCAACTTCGCCGGTCATGACCAGCGACGGCTCTTGAGTCGTCCTGCTTATGACGGGGCCTAACAATATGCGTCACCTCTGCCAGGGATCATGGGGTGCGTTCCAGAAGCTTCCACTAGCCATGCACAGCCACTTTCTCTGCCAACCTACTGTATGGTTGCTCCGCAGTTAAGCTCCTTTCAGATAGATTTTGAGAATGAGATCGATTTCTGAGGTAGGACATTCTCCTCATTTAGCGTTTGTTCAACATGTCTTCACACAAAATCGTCAAATACAAAGTATCCAAATGAATAAAAAGGAACAGAAAAAAGGGCACCCGCCACATATTCCAACCACAGGTTGCGAGATCGCTGGTGACTCGAATTTCTTTACCCTTGGAAGTGTTCTTTGACCAATAATTCACCATGCAGAATTCTACCAAAATGAGACTTTTGAAAATTCTGTCTTTTCCTCCTCAACGCCATCAGCATTCTCAGAAATTCAACCGGACTGGTCGTAATGGGACATTCTTTCTCCATGATTGCATCGAACTCTAGCCTGCCAGTTGGACTGACGAATCCGTCGCAGCCGACCTGAATTTGCTCGCAAGGCGGGCGAAAACACAGTCCCAAGAACCGACAGACCGAAAGATACTCCTCATAGTTTCTCAAATAGAGCTGACCTGCAAACAGATTGAGCTGCATGATAAAAGGCAGGTAAGGCCGACATTTGGGTTCCGCAGAAAACGGTAATTCCAAATCCTAAGTTCGGGGAGTATATAATATATATATATATATCTATTATATTTAGACTTAAAATTACCTTATTAATACTACTACTTACTAAGAAATAAAATGTTATACTTCTCTTATATAAAATCTGGATTTTTATAAGTATTTTCTAGTTCTTATATAAGAGTATTAAAAGGATAATACTTTAACTTATTTAAATTTAAAATATATAGCTAAGAATATCCTTTCATATCTAATATCATCTATAAGTATTAAGAGGATTTTTAATCTTACTTAAAAAAAGTCTTTTTATAAGATTATATATAATTAGAATTATTAATTATAAAATAAGTAATACTTCTTAAGTATTATAATTATATTATAAGTTTAGACCTTGAATGAATGAATGAATGAATTATACACGCGTCTATCTAAACTAATGAAAGATAATTACGGGGGCCTGCGGGTATTTTATAGTCGCCACGACGGTAGCCGACTCGTAGGGGAAACCGTGTGCCTATGCCAAGCATAGGCGCGGGTAAAAACCCTTACCTTTCCTGCCTTCTCTATAACTTCTATTCCGTTTTCTCTTCATACCACATTCGGTCCTCTATAGTAATAGGCGGTCGTGTTTACTACTATATTAGTCTAGCTCCCTAGGGCCAGCTTGTGCACTGTAAGTTCAGACCTTAATAAGGCCCTTATTAAGCCTTAAGGTATCTTTTAAAAGAAAGTATTTAAAGGGTAGGGCGAACAGTATCACATTTGGTGGAATCTCTCTTGATTATTGAGAGAAGCTGCAGACTGCTCTATCTATATACTGCCACGCATGGCAAAGCCGCGGCGCGCGGCTTTACCCCTGACGCTAGTCTAGGGAGAGCTGCTAGGAACAAGCCTGCCATCGCACTTCTCAACAGAAAGAAGAGACTAATTAAAGTATTAATAGAGGTAAAGATCCTTTTAAATTAGAATTAATGTTAAATAGTAGTGCTACTGGTGCTAGTACAGCAACTGTGTAGAGAGAGTCAGCTACGGTGCCGACTAGGGGCTGACTAAGCCTACAGGCTACTTTTAGCAGAGTTCTCGCAGTAGCTACAATACTAGACCTTTTACCTTCTGCTACCCACCATAATATGACCTACGAGGTGACTACCAACCTAGTATTCTAATAATCTTAAGTTATTTCCTACCTTTTTTAATAAAATATTTACTTACTATATAATTTTATTAATATAAGTCTCTAAATTAGTTCTTTAAATAACTTTCTATTAAATATTAAAGGTAGATAAATAGACTACGATATAATATTTAATATATCCTCGTTTTATTATATTTATATTTAGTAAGTACTTAATAATTCAAATTATTATCTCTTTAATTACTCCCCTAGTTAATAAATTATTAGTAATAAAATAGTAGGGTTACGGTTTATATAATTATATACTATTAAGGTTTAGTAGCGAAAAAACTATTTTAAGATACTTTATAAGGGATCTTCTAGGACCTACTACTCTAGGATAAGCTACTAATAACTAGTCGAGTTATCTTTTAGTATTAGAACCCTATTTTAGAGAGACTTTCAAGGGTAGAGCTACGAGTAATTAATAGTAATCGAAATAATAAATTTTAATAGTATAGTACTATTATTATACTCGATTTACGACGAAGGATATAACTTTATATATAGATAGTTTAAGATATAGAAGGATTTACTAGGTAATTAGTTATAGATAGTAACTAGCTACCCTATAGGGGTGAAGCCTAGAAGCCGCTTAGACGCCCCCTAGAACGGGTACCCTAGGGAACTCTAAAAACACCTGGAACGGCGCCGGATTATTACCAGGTAAACGAGTCTCTAGGGCACTTTTTAGCGGCCGCGGTTACTTCTAGGCTTCAGCCCTGCATGGCGACCAGTTACTAGGTATAACCAGTTTGCCAGTGAACCCTTCTAGAGATTACTAGTCTTAACGAAAGAAGAAATTAGTCTGTTGATTTTAGTATCTCTCTCTATTGAATCTTTTCTAGCACCTAAAATTTCAAGGCCACTTGGCCCTCCGAGACCCTCATTTCGGCAGAACAACGACAATCGTATCATGCAAATCCTTATTCT
>JAABUO010002599.1_pt1 | contig 21936 bp, 22 predicted proteins | sample 5559291 | NCBI WGS metagenome assembly JAABUO01 (sample SAMN10711878, study PRJNA513372) | rock metagenome | isolation source: Antarctica rocks | place: Antarctica: Victoria Land, Finger Mt sud
ACCCGAAATCGTTCAACTCTTTCTTTCGAAGGCAGGTGGAATTTAGCACAATTGGAAAATGTAATAATGAATGCCATTGAACAAGTCGCGGTACAGCTGGAAAAATTGCCGAATTCTTTATTAAGCTGTCGGCTTTTATTGAGTGAAGGTAGAGATCCACCTTTAGTATACTAACTAAAAATAGCCGTGACAGCCACTTTAGTATCGTCGGCACTTATTTTACCACCAAGTATGACTTTTCGGCTGACTGCTCTCTTCATGAGATGTATTGAGAAAATAAGGGGTCAAAACCATGTCAATGAGGCTCGCAAGGATTCTATAAATGACTCGGATAGTCAAGATTACGGGGATGGAGCATTTTTGATACATTTTCTTGATGTTGCTGATGAGAACTATCACACTAGTTTTCAGCAGATCCTTGGCGCGCTCGGCAACTCCGCGCAACAATTGATTTCCATAAGCTTGGACCCTGACAACACCGTGGATGATGAACTTGTGACGACTAGCATATCGTTCTGGGTGCAAGTAGCTATTGTCAATGTCGAATTCGGATTTAAGGTGGGTAGTTTTGGGGCTTTTGCTAAATACCACAGACCTGGGGCCAGTATTTGAATTTTGGTGGCGAGTGGTCTCGTATAACGTCAAGCAAACGAAAATCCAAATTTACGGACGATTTGTTTGCATGCTTACTGAAGTCCGCACCATACGCATATTTGGCGTGTCGCAGTTCTGTTTTATTACAATTTTTTACAACTATTGGTTGGTACGAGATGGGCAATCAAGCAGCAACTGTAAACGCGATTCTTAATTATTCCAGCGATGGCGATATATTACGGAATCCTCCGTTTCAAAAAGATTGGGCAACTGGTGTCTACTCTGTTACCAGACGGCAGCTGGAGCAACGACGTGAAATCCTATTATGTACGGTATTCAGAAACATGAAGAGTGTCATGCAAGGCTTTTGTGACGACGCCGCATTGACGAAAGATACAAAAGAGCTGTGGGTAGGATGTTTACAAGCGCTCCTGGGGAGAATGAAAGATTCCTACACAGTGAGTTGGACAATGCTCTAGCTAACGGAAGGTAATGGAAGCTAACATGCACACTGAAGTGGGAGAATATCTGAAATTCATTCATACAATAATTGGAAGTTTAATTCAGTACGCGGAAGACTTCAAGCCACCGTTACTGGCTTGGTTCACTGGCGATGACCCGAAATCAACCTTTCCGTTGCCTAATGAGAACGACGTTATTCACGTTAATCGCATTAAGGCGTATGGCCGTAAGGACTTGAATGATCGCTTCTCTTGCATGGCCTTATTACAATGCCTGCGGGCTCGCTTCCATCAGACAGTTATTAGGAGGAACAACGAAAGTGCTTTCATCATGCAGGTGTGCTCAGCAATGAAACCAGAGCGACTTCCAAACGGTCAAGCCGACCATCAGATCGATCGGCTACGGAACTTCATATGCTTCCAGGTCTTTGGTTGTCTGACAGATTGTCTCCACAATAAGACTTACAGTCCGACTGTGATCTATACCTGCACTTTTATTGTCACTGTCACCCGCGTTGTCGATGATTTGTGCATGTTTGCTTCACCAAAAGAATTCTCTTTTGTTGATGAAATGGTGACGAATCTTCTTCCGGTAATTTCAAGCCTACTGCATTGGATGGCCACAATCGTATGAGCAATTTAGTGACATGCTAATCTCAGAATCTTTGTCATTTGCACGTGATGGGTTGTACTTTATTCGCAAGAATTTTAGACCTTGTTGTGGCTAGTACTCGCCTCGCTCTCTGCTCTGGGAATGGAGAAACTAGACCTGCAATTGAGACTCTGAGCAACATGGTGGAGTTCTGCTTGGAGATTTGCAGCTTCTGGTTGTCTGAAATTTGTGAGGGTATAAGAGCAGAATCTCCTCAACCAGTGTTTAATTCTATTCCAGAGCTGACTAGTGATACTGCGGAGTGGATTCGGCGAGACCTGGAGCAAAAGCAGGCATCAGAATGGAGTGAAGAGGGCCAGACATGGATTTTCGTTCAAGGTGTATCGCGAACAGTCTTTGCGTGGGACATGTCTGATGCAGAAGCACAAAATCTTATTATACAAGCATTTGCAAATTTAGTGGGCACCGCTCGCGCAATCAAGCACCTCACTAGAAAAGCCTCAAATGCATTGTTGAAGGCAATGAGGGTGGCGGAGAGCATCGACTTGGTCACTGAAGAGACAAAAACAAGTTTGACGACTAGCATTATTGAACAGGGTGGTTTGCATTACGTGGATTCGGAGTTTGAAAAGTACGCATGCATGGTTCTGTAGATCTTCTGTACACTTTTCTATAATTAGAGCCTGCTTGGGTACTCAATGCCACAGTATGGCCTTCCAACTGATATCTGGTATTGGCATAAGAATGGCTCCAGCCAAAGTGCAAGGAGTCCCGCCGTTACAATGCCAAACGCATCTGCTGATCCAACTGCTCCCATCGCAAACTCACGCTCTTCCGCAGCTGTGGTTTTATATACGAGCGCAAAGGTACTCACATAAACCAAACCACCGAGTATACCCTCGTAGAAAATAATTGCGAATAGAAAGTATATGTTTGGAACAAAGTTCGCCATTGCATGCCCAATGAGCAAAATTAGATTTGCAACTTGTAGATAGGATGGGAGGTAGAGATTCTCAATGTGTATGAATACGCGTGAAGAACGAGCGAGAAATACCCCAGCTTGATATTAGAAGCATGAGCAAAAACACAAACCTTGATATAGAGTTGAGTACATTGGATACATGTCTCGGTATGAGTTAAACGGGGTGTCTTGTAAGGGATAAAGAAGCGTGGGTGCAACGCCCTGATTTATCTCATACTCTGCAAAATACACCAGGGCTAATGGCAACATAAAAGGAACAAATAAGTACTTTGCTCGGTTCATGTTTGATTTTAGGGTCCTGAGCAAAGACTGGTTGTGATTTGGCATAAGCGTAGGCTCGGCCACTGGTCCCTGTTCCTGTCTTTCCAACGGATCGTACTCCGTTTGGAAATTGAAATCATGCTTTGGTAAAATGACAAAAAAGGTAATTGTCATGATGACGGGTAGGAACTAGCGTGAGACAGTGCGGTTAAATCCTGCTCACACTCAATAGAAGCAAGCTCCGTCTTACGCTCAATCCAATAAAGACCGTCATGAATGAGAATAAACCTGCTCCAACCAACCCGGCAGCGCCCGTGCCACTGCTGAAGAAAGGAAGAGATCTTGGTCCGTAGAAGTGCGTTAGTTGCAGAAATGATAGTTCTCCTCCACCCGCACTCGCTGAAGCCAATATGATACCAAGCAACCGCATCGGTATCCCGCCAGACCAGGCAATAATTTGCATTCCAGTGATCGACAAGCACGTGAATACCAGGATCCGTAGGCGGTAGGGAATTAGGTGTATTACAAATGGCGCCAATAACTTCACTGCAAAGGATGGCATGATGTCGGCCAGCAGAACAATTGCCTTGGGCAGCGTATTGACGAGATCCACAGCGGCAGTGAGTATGACTACATAGAGAACATTGTTGATTAATCCAAAAAGCCAAAATGCAAGACTCGTTCGGAACACTGGGGAGGTCATGACCTGCTTGATTCTATAGTGCCAGCTTATCACAGTCAGTCGGATCTGGCGTACAGTCTTACACTGCTGCAGAAAATGCCGGTGAACCATGCATCGGTAATCTCACTATTTCCCTCCTCCATTGTTCATTCGTTCCCGATTCCCCGTATGTTGATATTACCAGAAGTGTCACGTGTTGTTATCTAACTATCAGATTCTACTATCAGATCCGGCATGTGGGCCATGAAAGTATCCATGCAATCGTATTCACTCTTACATATTCTACATTATGATCTCCAGCTCTTGGTCGCCACTTGACACTTTGTTTTGTTGAGAAACGGCGCGATTTTTCACTGGGCTGAGTCGCGCCTCAGTCCGGTCCCCGGTTATGCCCAATGACTCTTGGATAACTTTCGACTTTTCGACGCGTTTTGTAGGATCGAAGCCAATGCGCCGAAGTACGTTGGCAGAGAAGGGATTCTTGCCATCGTCAATGCATGGTTTTACTGCTTCCGGTGGAGTCATTTCGTAGGATTTCCGTAGGTATTCTTCCCCAATACCTCCACCACTCGTTCCCACAATCTTTGCGGAAACCTGTCGCTCTTTCTCGCGAACCATGTTATGCCGCGCAATATGCTCGCGTATTTGTACATTCGAGAGATTGTCGTCGTCGCGTAACGTGCCCGAGTAGGCTTCTTGCGCATTATGCGACGGCTCATGTCCTCGACCAGGCACTTCATTTGATACAAAGTGGACACTTTTCTTCTTGGGAGAATAGCCTTTCGTGCCGATAGCAACCTCGGTCCTTCGGCTTTTATATCTTTTTAAGTCTTGTGAAACATGGTATTCGCAGTACTCGGTTCGGCGTCCATCAACCCATTGGCCGCATTGTGTACCGTCCTTTTTTAAGCTTTGGCAAAATTGCAAGTCTTTGGCTCTACCGATATCAAGAATAACGTCTTGTGCTTCTGAAACCTTTACACACCATTTCGTGCTGTCTTTACTCTGGGGCTTCATGACTGTTGGATTGAGTATACCAATTATATGACCCAATTGTAACTTCCAGAACTTCTGAAACGCATCACCGAAAAGGAACAAGGTGATTTCGTAGTTCAAGTCGGTAATCGTGAGCACCAAGTACTTGTTGCCGTCTTTTCTCTTTGCCTCACGCGCTTCGGACTTGTGTGCTATTATGCCGAGTAAGACCCAATCGGCAACCTCTGGGGGATCGTAGGTTGGAGGGACAATCTCTTTCAGTATGGAGACGAGATCGTAAATCTTTTTCCCAGCAAAATGATGCGAAAGTGCTGAGTGAGGTAGTAGGCGATTGGTCATTTTGAACCCAGAGTAGGCGTCGTATAGTTCAGAATGAGCAGATATCGACCGTACCTGAGGCTGGCTTGAGATCTGAGATGTAGGGATTGTGGCATCAAGCCCGCCTTTCGGAGCATCTGCTCTGAAAGGAAGCGGCGCAAACGCCTTTGACCTTTGCATCAGCACTTTGTCTCTCCGCGTTTGTTCGTCCTTGTCACCAGCCCGTAATTCAGCAAGCCGTTGGGCAAAGGTCTTGGTAGGCTTCTCAGGAGTCGATTGGCCATATGGCCTACGCAAAGAAACATCTTTGGCCGTCATTCCCTTATCCACCCCAAGCTGTACCCTGCTCGGCGAGATTTGGAGATTTGAGGGCTCCGTTGCGGGTGGACTCGGCTTGGACGGAGTTTTTGTGGCCTCAGCCGGAATATCTTCAGCTGTTTTCCTTTTCTTCTTCTGTACTTGCTTCAGCTTCAGGCGTGCTTCAATGTGAGCCAGTTTGAGCTGCAGTGTTTCCTCATCTTCAGACCCTGACTCACTGCTACGATCGTGCTGCTTCCGCTTCAGCGTGCCCGGGGACACGAGCAGTCTGGCCTTTGCAGGCGACACTGGCGGCCACTCACCAGGCTGCGCAGTCATTCTTCCATGTACGTGGTGTTGGGGACGCGTTGTTCATCACATTGCCCGATTCAGGTTGATTGGCCGCCTCCTGGCCCCTGAATCAATCTACTCCACGTTTCCCACGAAAGCGACACCCAATCCACCGAGAGTGAGGGAGCGTCGAGGGAGGATCAGGGACACGAAGCAATGGAAGCAAAACAGAGAGGAGACGCAGTCAGCGCGGGCGGCGCAAACCGGCTCCCAAGTCTGAGCTCGTTGCCTTTTTCCCCGCGGTCGAGCGGTATGAGTATATCGAGCCTCCTGGGCAGCAGCGAGCCTGGGAGCTACGATGACCTCGCAAGTCGCCATATGTCTATGTCGAGTGCTGGAAATGTAGCGGCTGCGTCGGGAACTATGGGCCAGCCTAGTATGATAGGCAGGGTGAACCTTCCACCTCCTCTCTCCTTTGACCCAGCAATGGATAGGAGAAGGCAGAACCTCGAGCCCAACCATGCTCGCGCGGAAGATGCCTTACCTCGGCCAAAGGTTAGGAGCGGCAGTAGTTCTCCAAATCATATTTCCTCCCAGGACGCCAATGGCAAGAAAGAACGGAAACGTCACCACCATCATCACCACCATCATGTTGGCCCCCATCAATATCCTCACCATCACAATACCCACCACCACCATCACCATCGGGCCAAGGAGGGTGTGGCTGGTAGAGCGCCCAGAACTTTGGACGAAATGACTCCTCTCCCTGATCACAAGCCAGAACTCATTGTTCACAGTGGGAGGGCTTTTGATGCTCTCCAGGATATGAAGAGTGTACATCTAGGAAGCCACGTCTACGAAGGTCAACTTGTTTCATTACCTCGTTTAGCGGGTCGAGAAAATGCACTTATCTCCATACGAATTCCGGAGCGTTTTGTTGAGCAATCAGATGCAATGGATAAGAGACGTATATGGGGTACTGACATCTACACTGACGACTCTGACCCCGTTTGTATCCTCAAACATATAGGCAAAAGGCCTGAGCGACCTCGTCAGGATGTGATTATCACATTTCGGGTGCTGCCTCCTTTAGTGGAGTACAAGGGTAGTCTACGTCACCAGATGAAGACTCGTACATGGAACGTTCAGCATGATGGGATGAGTATAATGGTAGAGAATGTGGACTTTGTCACCGTCGGGATAGCTGAGGAAAGAGGTGGTGAAATGGCGAAAAAACGCATTCGTGATTACATTGAGCTGAGCGGCCGCGGGCTGCATCCACAATGGAAGCCAACGCTTGAAAAACGGAGCAAGCTAGCCGTGCCAAGTACCGCACAAGAGCAAAATAAAGTGGAAAAGAGTTCGGGTTCTGAAGGTGAGCATAAGCAAAACTCCAATGGATCAAAATCTCCACCGAAAAGGCCTTCAAAATCCTCTAATGCTGTGGAGACTATAAAACAGACTGACGACAAAGAAGCCGAAGAAACCAGAGCCATCGATACGGCCTTGACTGAGGCACATGATGGTGCCAAAGCTGAAACAAATGACAAGGCAAAGTTTCGTACGATCGACAAGGGGGATGCGCATGATATGTCAATGCACGATGCACCACCAGCATCCTCCGACGATGTGACAAAGATGGCTCCATAGTCTTAACGGGCGCGAGGTTCGTTGTAAATTACCAATCCAAGTAATCCGAGAGAAGCTTTATGAATCGTAGTGTAGTTACTCGCTCACGTGTGTGCTTTCAAGGGTTCATGGCAGAAGAATCGCTCTCGCTCGATGAGACCAACAAGCTGCGAGCAGCACTGGGACTCAAACCTCTTGCCGCTCCTTCTGCATCTGCCACTGGGCAAAACTATGAGGACACGTCAAGTGCCGGGCAGGATCAAAGGGCTTATGAAAATTGGCGGAAAGAACAGGATTCCCTCGAAGCTGCAAAGGAGAAAGCGGCCGTCTTAGCACGGATAGAGAAGTCAAAGAAAAAGGCCGCAAGATTTGAGCGGCTCGAAGGTCGTGGGCTTGCTGATGACGATGATGAAGAGACAGACGCCCGTCAGTGGGTATTTAAAACCAAGAAAATCAAGAAGAGAAAGCTAGATGAGACGCCAGAGGAGCTTCATTCGACTTACAACGAGGAAAGCCTGTCAGGGCTTAGAGTTGGTCACGATATTGGAGATTTCGACACGAATGCCACCATTCTAACGTTGAAGGACGCCTCAGTCTTGGAGGACCAGGAAGAGGATCAATTAGAGTCTTTGAAACTAGTAGAAAAAGAGCGCACCCAAAAGAACTTGAACAGGAAGAACAAAACGAAATCTGGCGACACGACCGAGCAAGATGGCAAAGGCATTTTGTCGAAATACGACGAAGAAGAGGAGCCCAAGTTTATGGTTCTTGGTGAAACGGCTTTGGAGAGAGAAGTGGTGGAAGATAGGCGTGGTACAGCTATTTCTCTTGACGTGGAGCGGGTAGCAGAATCTTCCGACTACATGGACACTACAATTAGAAAGTCGAAAAAGAAACGTCCCAAAAGCATACGAGTCAAAGAAGGGGCGGAAGGCGATGACATTTCTTTCAAGCCTCAAATGCTTACTAATAGGGAAGAGTCGAATATTGCTGACGATGAAGAATTGCAGGCGGCTCTTTCACGGCAGCGTCGGATAGCTCAGAAGCGCCATGCGTCGATTGTCCGGCCGGTGAAAGACATTGAAGCCTACAACGAAGATCTCTATGATGGTGGTATGGTATTTGATGAAGCCACGGGATTTCTCTCTGGGATCAGACCTGTCGAGAAAGCTGCTTACGCAGTCAAAGAAGAGCCGTTAGACAGAGTAGACATTAAGATGGAAATCAAGCAGGATCCCAATGAACTGCTACTCGATAAGACAAGTGAAGATGGAGAAGATCTCATTGAAGAGCCTGGGATGGGTCATGGGCTTGGTGCTGCACTCAAGATGCTTCAGCAGCGTGGAGTTGTTGACAGAGCCAGCGAAGAGACGACGCAAAAGCTGGAGCAGCAGCGGCAAAATATGGCGTGGCTGGCAGAGAAGCGCCGTAAAGATGCTCTGCGCGAGGCACAACTCCGTCGCGAAAAAATCGAAGGGCGCGAAAAGATGAAGAACATGAGTGCTCGCGAGCGTGAGCGTACGTTGGAGGAAGAGAACCGGCGGCGCACAAAGCACGAAGCGGCAGCAGAGTTTGACAAGTTCAAGGAGTTTAAGCCGGATGTGCATCTTCACTACAAGGATGAGTTTGGGAGAGATATGACGCCAAAAGAGGCCTTTCGGCAAATGTCCCACCAGTTTCATGGCAAAGGCAGTGGCGTGATCAAGAGTGAGAAGCGCCTCAAACGGATTCAAGAGGAACAGGAACGCGAAAAGCAAGCAATGGCAAGTGGAGTCTTTGCTTCCTCTGGCGTTCGGTTATCTTGATGTATAATACAAAACACATATGTGCATATTTTACAAGTCAGAACAACTTCAGATGACCCGTGACGATATTAATTTGACTGACTGGAGCCGGTCCGATTCCAAGGACTGTTGTCGACCCGGCTGGTACTTCCGTGCGCCCCGCATCTTGAATTGTCTTGGCTGTGAGTCTTAGGGACATGGCTGACGCGTACAACGTGGCTAAATCTTCCTCGGAGCTCGTCTGCAGGCAGATCTTCGGCTGTCCACAGTTCTCCCAGGCGGCCAGTAGTGGTTGATTGCGCTTTGCAGCAGCTTTGTAGCAGGCCACTGCCGCATGTGCGCACTGAGCACCTGCCTTGCCTCGACTCATCTTGAGATCCGTCCTGACCACAAGCACCATCTTGTACTCCTCGTCGGGAAGCAGTCCACCCCCATCCTTCTCACTGCTCCCTTCGCAGTCCGAGTCCACGTCTAGCGCGGCGTTGCCTCTTGAGATGGGCAGAGAGGCCCCAAGTGCCCCGTAGAAGCCCAGACAGGCGCCAATTAGGATCCCTGCGATCCCGGCGCTTGTCGCCGTAGCCATCTCGCGGACTATCAGGAGTTGAACGACAATCCAACCATGAATGGCCTATTGCGAGGAGCTGGGCGGACGGGAGCTGATGCAAGCGCAAGACTCGGCTGGAGGAGTGTAGGCAGATTCAGCAGCACATGGAGAGAGGTGCCTCAAGGACCGCCGGACGCAATTCTTGGAATTACGCAGGCCTTCATGGCAGACAAGAGTTCAAAGAAGGTGAATGTGGGAGTCGGTGCATACAGAGACGACCAGGGCAAGCCTTATGTCCTCCCTTCCGTACGAGAGGCTGAACGGAAGATTCTCGACATGGACAAGGAATACGCAGGTATCACAGGTATCCCAACCTTCACCAAAGCGGCAGCGCAATTGGCGTATGGCGAGGGAAGCAAAGCCTTCCAGGAAGGACGAGTTGCCATCACGCAGTCCATATCTGGCACCGGAGCTCTTCGAATTGGAGGGGAGTTCTTGAGGAGGTGGTTCCCGACCTCGAAAACCATCTACCTGCCCACGCCATCGTGGGCCAACCATGTCCCCATCTTCCGAGACAGTGGGCTTGAAGTCAAGTCTTACCGCTACTATGACAAGTCTACCGTGGGACTCGATGCAAAGGGCATGCTGGCGGATATTAAAGCGGCGCCAAAGGGATCCATGATTCTTTTACATGCGTGTGCACACAACCCCACCGGTGTGGATCCGACTGAGGAGCAGTGGAGCTCGATTGAGCAGGCTGTCAAGGCAGGGGGCCACTTCCCCTTCTTTGACATGGCCTACCAAGGCTTCGCCAGCGGAGACTGCACCAAAGATGCCTATGCGTTGCGGTACTTTGTTGATCGCGGCCACCAAGTGGCGCTCTCTCAGAGCTTTGCCAAAAATATGGGCCTGTATGGCGAGCGAGCCGGAGCTTTCTCTGTCGTCACCTCTTCGGAAGAGGAATCCCGACGCGTGGACAGTCAGCTCAAGATTATCGTGCGGCCACTCTACTCCAATCCGCCTATCAACGGAGCGCGGATTGCGTCTGCTATCCTCAACGACAGCGCCCTCAACACACAGTGGTTGGGAGAGGTCAAGGGCATGGCTGACCGAATCATTTCCATGCGCGCACTCCTGAAGAAGAATCTAGAGGATCTCGGATCGAAGCGATCCTGGGATCATATTACATCGCAAATTGGCATGTTTTGCTACACAGGACTTTCGGCTGGGCAGGTTGACCGGCTGGCCAAGGAGTACTCCATCTACGGCACGCGTGACGGGCGCATCTCTGTCGCAGGCGTCAACAGTGGCAACGTAGAATACCTAGCACAAGCCATCCACGAGGTGACTAGATAGAATACTCATCTCGTCGCCAATACGTATTCCCAAAACCAGAATTGCAGTCCAATGGCTTTGACTTGTCCTTCCCACATTCTCCACTCACTCCTGTCGCGGTGGTGTCAAAAGGTGGCGCTATTCGTGTTCGACTCGCTTAAATCTTTTTTCATTTCCACTGCGGGTGACATCACCACGCCCCACCCGCAACCTTGTGATTTTGCCTCCTTTCCTTTGTGTCGCTTGTCACAGCGGAAGAGAGTGAGCGCCTCCCGCCACCCCGCACCAGCTGCAGCTCTTCCCCCTCTCCCCCTCCCAATGCCAGAGGTGTGTCCGCGTTCCCCCGCGCGTGTAAGAAACCTGTGCTGACCCCCCATAGGAAACGGTGGAAGCGGTGGACAAGGAGGCGAAGGAGATGGTGTTTGGCGATGTGGTAGATAAGGACACCTTCCACCAATTGCTCGAAATGGACGACGACGAAGAGCGCGAGTTCAGCAAGAGCATTGTGTGGAATTACTTTGAGCAAGCCGAGACCACCTTTCAGCAGATGGACGAAGCCTTGTATGCAGACACCGGAAGATAAGCCCGGCTAATGTTTAGAACAGACACCAACCTTGCCGAGCTCTCTTCTCTCGGCCACTTTCTCAAAGGCAGTTCCGCGGCGCTTGGGTTGAAGAAGGTCCAGGCCGCCTGCGAGAAGATACAGTACCTCGGCGCGCGAAAGGATGAAACGGAGAGCAAAACAGATCTGCCAGAGCAGGAGTGTCTTGAGCGGATAGAAAAAACCCTGCACGTGGTCAAAGAGGATTACGCCGAGGCGGAGACCAAGCTGAAGGACTACTATGAATAGGAAGAGAAAAAAGTTTGAGTGTGGGTTTTTGGGCATCCTAGCATGCATTGTGTACGAGTTTTCGTGTACGATGAGCATGAAGTGTGAAGAGTGGCAGTCGAAATGGCTTCGCATGAATAGAATCCAAAGAGAGTACTAGATTCAATTCAATATTTCATGCTAGTATCGTACTCCTAAACTCGTGAGTCAGAAGGAGGTCGAAATGGACGTGCAAGTATCGCACGATTGATATCCTCGTTAAAGGCTTGGTAGGATTATTCTTGTACCAGTGCATTTTCGTAGGAAGGGATTGGTGTCATCCCAACGAAATAATTCAAAGTCGTCAGGATTAAAGCGTTGATGACTTTTCACTCTACGCATCAGGTCACACCATGTTCGATGTTTCTAGGGAGAATGCAATACGGCACACGTATGCCAGATAACGCGGAGAGTTAATGTGTTCAAATGAAAGGATGACGTGAATCAGTAGAGCTTCAATAGGTAAGCCGGATCAAGTTGTATCGCTCCAAACGATCAATTGGTTGCATAGCACTAGAGTAGAAAGTCCACTTGGGGATGCCCACAGAAATATACCTTGAACAGAGATGGGATGGGGGTAAACTGACAACACCGGTTTTGATGCTATCATGTGTACTGTAACCATGAGTGCTGACGCCACTGAGCTGTTCTTCTCCTCTACGCGCAGCTCTCTATGGATCGTCCTGGCCCGCAAGCTCAGACGACATTGTCTTCCATTATCGAGATGGCAAACAATCCCGAACCGTATCTGTCAGTCTTGATTAGTCCGTTGCTCGTCCCAATCAGGCAGTCGAAACCCCAATTAGGGCGTGCTATCCCGTTGTGGAAGGGATCGGAATCTAATTGTTCCTATTGGCTGGGCGAAACATTTTCTCCAAGTGGCTCCCGCCGACCTCCGATTGGCTGGAAGGGGCGCTCGAACGGCGCCTTGCATCGTGTAAGGAGACCCGGCCATCTTACCTCCTCCTCGAGTCCGCCAAACTAGCTCGGGAGACCGAAGCAAGGGATCATTCCTCCAAAACCCGGTATAAGACATGGCGACCAGCCACGCCCCCTGTTCCATTCGATCTTTCTTTCCGCAACGGTGTTTGCATAATCCAACTTTCTCTTCAAACACGCTCACTACATACTCTCACCATGCGTTCGCTCATTCTTTCCACTCTCATTTCTGTATTGGCTTCTCTTCCTCTTTCGCATGCACAGTCGACGGCTGGCGTTAGCGTGCAATCCGACACGAATGTGGCGGCCGCGCTTGCTGCGGCCAACGTCACGGTCAACACCAACATCACCGTTGAGATTGCAGAGGCGAACAAAGCCGCCTGCCCGTCTTGTGGAGTGGTCTATGTCCAACTAATCGCCTGCTCTGTATGCGCCAAGCCTACCTATACGAGCGTCATCACTTCATATGGTGTGCAGGCCGCGAGTGTCACTCCGACTAGTACCATCGCACTCACTGCTACACCCTGTCCATGCGAGTCGATGGCTCATCAAGCTGCAGCCAAAGCCACCCAAGCAAGTGTTATGCCGGCCCAGGCGAGTGTTCAAGCAGCGCAAGCAAGTGTTATGCCGGCCCAGGCGAGTGTTCAAGCAGCGCAAGCTTCTGCCTGCACGACCACGACTGTCACAACCACCGTCACCGGCACCAATTGTGCGGCTTCAGTTGCTGCTCAGGGATCGGTTCAGCCTGCCATGGTTCAAGCGACCGCGGTCGCACCTATTTCGACTGTCACCTCAGCCTGCCCCGTGTGCAGCCCCCAGACAATCACCGCTCTTGGTCAAATGGTCTCTTCCGTCGTGCAAGCTACATCTACCTCCACCACATCCTGCCCTGCTGGTCAATGTATTGTTGGCGCTCAGACTACTACCGTCACTGCACCATGCACCCTGAGCTACATGTCAACCACCATCTGCGCGTCTGGCAGCACCTGCACCGTCAATGGCCAGGCTATCATGCCTATTTCCACAAGCACCATCTTCGTTACAGCTTCGACCACCTGTCCTTCTGCTGGTGTCTACACGCTTGGAGGTATGACGACCAGTCTCGTGTCGGCTCAGCAGGTTAGCTACCCAGTTCTCGCTGCTGGCAGCACTACCACTTTTCCCTTTTGGCAAACACAGATCTTTGCTGGGCAAACGGTTTCCGCAGCCAGCCAAGCTATTACCTCTTCGGCCCAGATGACCAAGACAACATCGACTTATTGCCCCTCTGCAGGAGTATACACGCTCGCCGGGGTCACGCACTCGATCACGCAGCCGCAATGGATCACTTATGTTATCATCATTACCCAGGACTACGTGTGCGAGGCAGCTCAATGCTTGGGTGCGGCTCCTACAAAGTCGATCAATGTTTACGAGCACAATGGAAACACACAAATCACAGCCTACGGCTTGATCTTGATCGACATTGTCGTTGTTCAGTATATCACGACTGCCTGTCCTACACCGACCACCATCATCAATGTGGATGTCTCTATTGTTGTGTCGGTGGCTCCAACGACGATTACCTACCCGATCACTGTCACCACTACATCCACCATCACCGTCTCTGCGTCATCATCATTGTCGGCATCTGGCTCTGCAACACAGACTGGATCTGTCTCAAGTTCAGCTTCCAAGTCTGGCTCTGCAACACAGACTGGATCTGTCTCAAGTTCAGCTTCCAAGTCTGGCTCTGTGTCTGCTTCAGCTTCTGCTTCGCCTACAGTTGTTCCGGTCACTACTGCCTTCTCCTTGGCGGTTGCTGGAGAGGTTATTGTTGCGTCTGGTTCCTCCCTTCTGATTGTGTCTCCGGCAGACACGACAAACTTTGCTGCAGTCTCCTTCACCATCAATACCGTCGGCCAACTGGTCGCCTCGACTGGTGCTACTGTCGTGGCTACCTTCTCCACCGGAGGAGCTGGTCCATTGGTCTTTGGAGGCTCGCCTGCTGCACGACGCAAACGGCAGGGAGTGCTTGTTGACCGTGTTTACACTGCTGCAGGTGGTTCGCTTACCCTCAACGATCTCATCTTCTCGTCGTGTCCCAACTCGGATGGAAGTTCGACGCCAGACGTGGGTGACTCGGTTCCTGCTGGGTGCACTCAAATCACTTTGACCCTCACAGCTGCGAACGCACCAACCACTCCATTCCAGAATGGCACGATGAAGAGGGGCTTGCAGCGTCGTCACTTTAGACAACACACAATAAGGTAGATAATGTACGGTACGAATAGACGATATTCATTGGTTTATACATGGTTAAGTCCAAATGACTATTAATTCTGCTCAGCCATCCTTCGCTTCTCCATACTCCAATCCAAGACCGCTTGCCGCTTCAATGCATCATTTGCAATCGTGCTCGGCGTAATGCTTCTACCCCCACTCGTGAATCGCGCCTCGTTCGTTTGCGATGGGTTCATTGCATAGTATGCCGGTACCTCTGAGTAGTCAACTGCACTAGTGCCAATGGTGCGAAGTAGAAGACCCTGCATCCATTCCACCGGTTTCCAAAACAAATTTCGATACCCCTCCGTCGCTACAATTCCAGGGAAGGTATGCGTAATCTTTGCCCCGCGCTCCTGTGCTATCATGGCCGCCGAGATATCGAGGAAGGCGCTATCGCGAAGAAATTGTCGAACGATGAGCGGCGTCCATGTGGACTTTAGCGTTTGAATATCATTCACATCAAGATATCCTCCGCCAGGGGCAGCAACCCACACGATACTCGAAGTCTGCGGAGCCAAGTCCCAGGCAACGAACAGTCTTCCAAAGCATTGCACGCAAAAGTCCTTGTCGACGGTTTGATATACGTTTAGGGTCCCATTGGGCGGATGGCCTGAGCATTGGATGAGCATTACATCTTTGGCAGGAAGTCGTGATCTGGCGAGTCGGATGAAATCGTTGATGCCACGGATGGTGGAGAGGTCGGCTGGGAGGTACGTATGTAGATTTGAGGCCGGCGTCGTGCTTCGGCCGGCGACATAGGTCGTTGCTCCACGCTCTTTTAAACGATTGGCAACTTCTGCACCAATGCCTTTTGTTCCCCCTACGATGAGAGCTGTACGACCAGTCAGATCCTGAGTAACACGGCTTGCTCGGCACGATTTAATGAAGCGCTGCATTCGCTATATTCGGATGACGTCCATCGGGTTTCGTTGTGGGGTATGAGAACCAACTTCGCTTGGCAGGTTACATGAATCAAGTTCCAGTGAGTAAAAGCGGATGAAAAATAAACAAAGAGCAACAACAATACATTGTAGATTCACATCCTTCCACTAACCATCCCCCAAGTTGTCGCACACTGTTGTCAAAGTGACGCACTTGTACCATTACGGGGAGTTGGCCGGATGAGACACACAAACTTCTGTTTGTGGGGATGTTTGAGAAGCATATTGTTCAACAGGCTTTTGTAGTATCTTTGGGTGCAGTTGTGATGGGCCGTGTTTAACTACAACCCGCCCAGTGTGTATTGCTCGTTGCAATGAACTTGCGCAAAGCATTCATAACGCTACACGCCCAGAAAACAATTTTGCGCTGGTATATGCCGACAATAACTTGGGTTAAACATATGCTTTCTTGTGTATGTATGCAACCGCCATTTGATGATGTGGGGGACGTATACCCAGTTATGGCACATCGATTATCCTGAATTGTTCTATGAACGCACTCACCAAGTCAGCTAAATCACAATTAACTTTTGGAATGTATTTTGGAAGGCTGATACCATGGTCCTTTTGCTCGGTCCATTTTTATTTCATCTGTGTAGTCGGCCAATACCCAGGATTATTGCCTGGACGGTCTTGGATAGCCAAATCTCGAGTTGTCGACTGATGCTTGGCAGTGGTCGCTTTGTTCAATAGCCGGGTTCATCCACTACTGGAAAATAGAACTGCCAAATCTTCTCACAATATGAAAATCAATGTCTTCGCCGGTTTGGGATGGACGGTCGTGACACAATGACCGACCGGTCTGTTTCGCAATAGGTTGGCTCTGCTGACGTAATCAGGCATACCAGTGCATGATACCTTAACACTTGGTGTGGTGCCAGTTTGGGATGGACGGTCGTGACACAATGACTGACCTGTCTGTGTCGCAATAGGTTGGCTCGGCTGACGTAATCAGGCCTTCATGTGCATGATACCACAATAATTGGTGGGGCCCAAATATCTGCTATCTTCGAGTGAAATTTCTTAGCATGGCAGATTTATAAGCAATGATGAGAAGTATATTGCTGCGAAATAACATCCTGTAAGAATGAAAACACTACCCTTAATCGTTCTCGCATTTGCATCAGAATGCTTCTCTATATGCTGTTGGGGTCGGGAAGTCCAGTCTATCGATACATTTCGTGAAAGTAAAATCTGCTTGGATGGGTTTCGCACCGCTGGCTATTATTGTGCGACAGGCAAGTGCAACGTCTTTGGATGCAATTGTGATGGAATTTGTTTAAACGCCACTCGACCGCTATGCAGAGCCCGGTGCAAATTTTCGCCGGTATGAAGGGCTTCGTGAATGATGAATGCGATGAAATATGCTTACCTCAATGAAGAATAACAAGTGCTCATCAAGTTTCATTCTGTCAATAAGCAGGGACCAGTCAACCTTGACCGAACGGGGCAAGACTTTGGATGCCAGCTCTTAGATTAGCATGCATTGACCTTTCATCATCATATCTACAAGTGTTCCCCCATGCGCGAAATTAATTATCGTGGATGACTAAACTATGCTGTACGTTACTGAAAAAAGAATCAGAGTGACACCAATAGCGTGAATTCCGCTTTAGCCCGAGGGTGCATGCACTTGTAGTACTCATGGCTAGTGCCTGAGATATGTCCATGAGTACAAGACTCAGTATCCCTTCACCATCGACGCATCTCGTGTGCGAGTTTAAATACAAGTCTTCATGAGGAAGTATGGCTCAATCCTTGCCCAACGATTCGTCAAACTCAATCTCTCCAGGGTCAAGAAAACGCGTGCCTATGAGTCCCTCTGGCAAGTAGTCCTGATGACTGTCATCGTCTGGAGGATACTTGTATTCCTTCCCGTAGCCTATTTTCTTCATAAGTGTGGTCGGTGCGTTGCGCAAATGAATTGGGATCGCGGCTCCTGCTGCTTTATGATCTTGGTGAAGCAAAGATTTCACACACTTCATGGCGCGGTAGACACGGACTGACTTGGGTGCCTCTGCCAACGCTACCACACAATGAGCAATCATGCAGTCGGCTTCCGGCATGCCTACTTGTTGGACGGCCGTGTATGTAGAAGTCGCGAGTGTAAGCATGCTAGAATCTGCTGTCCCAATGTCTTCAGATGCAGCACGAATGAGGCGGCGGCAAATGTACAAGGGATCTTCGCCACTCTCCATCATGCGCGTAGCATAAAATAAAGCGGCGTCGGGATCACTACCGCGAATCGACTTGTGCAAAGCAGAGATGGCGTCATAGTGTGCGTCTCCATGAGTGTCGTACGCAAAATGCGTACGCCGAACAGCTTGCTTCACCTCCTCATCGCCAAGCTTGTCAGACAGTTGTTCAGCCACTTCCAGGATATTCAAAGCAATTCGGGCATCACCGTCTGAAATTTGTGCCATGTAGGTAAGCATGTCTTCCGAAACACCTTCAATGCCGACCCGTCTGAGGATTTCCGCCACCTCATGCTCTGTGAGCTTTTTCAGAATAAACACGCGGCATCGCGACAGGAGAGCATTATTGACTTTGAAGGAAGGATTCTCGGTTGTAGCACCAATTAGGCAAATCAAACCAGACTCTACATAGGGAAGAAAGATATCCTGCTGGTTTTTTGCAAAGCGATGTATTTCATCAAGAAAAAGGATAGTTCGTTGCCCAAGTAGTTTCAAGCCGTTACGGGCCTCTTCAAAGAGCTTCTTGCACTCTCCAGTCCCGACTGCAGTTGCGCTCATTTCTACAAATCTTGATCGTGTTGATTTCGCTACCAAACGCGCAAGTGTGGTCTTGCCGGTCCCGCTTGGTCCCCATAGGATCATGGATGGACACTTATCCATCTCCAAAAGCTTTCGCAACACCCCATCCCTTCCTACTAGCTCATTCTGTCCCACAAAACCATCCAATTTGAGGGGCCGAACGCGTTCGGCTAATGGTCTTGCTTCCATTAACGCGGTATTCTTCTGGCGTTTCGCCGGTCTCTCTTCCTCGTTGATTTTTACTTGGTTCAATTCATATCCATTAGATGAGCTTGGCGGAGTGAGTGCTTTTTGCTTCTCACGACCGCAGTCTGTGTCTAGGTGCTGGTTGATCCGAGCTTCGGAGACCTGCTTTTGACATATAGGACATTCTACCATGAATGATCACGTGATTGACATAAGGCTTCGTTCAAGCTGTCCTTACAATCAATAATCACTCACGCATTGGACAATCTGTGGACGCACTTGCTCTACTGCTTTTAGCGCTAAATGCTCTTTGTCTTGCGGTCCGTCGGTATTGTTCCCAATCTGGTAATGATAACGTCTTTTAATTGACCAGCGAGATGAGTTCGCCACGTGACTTTTACCCCACGAATTTTGATGATAGTAGTCTAATAATTAAAGAGCTATTAATATACATACTGGCAGGATGCTTTTGACTCAACTAAATGGTATTCATAGTCCTCGCATTCAAGAAGGGTCTCAGTGGTATTGGTGAAGAGATCAATCGGGCGAAAAGAGCAGAAATTGTCAAGCGTGTTTTGGAAATTTCGTGTGGTAAAAGTCCACGTGGCGAACTCATCTCGCTGCTCCATTAACGTTCGATTGTAATGATAGAGCAAACACGTGACTGACATCTCGTCAATTTCCGGGTTCAGGTTGACATCACCACTTGCTTATATAATCTGTGCCCGCCCACCACTACATGATTACATAATCTGTGCCCACCCACCACCATGGCAGGGACTGTGCATGTATTGGATGCCTATTATCTCGCAATCACAGCATTTGTGACTGTTGCCTACCAGCTCATTGGCTTTTCTATTGCATTCACCTTCAAATTCGACAAAATTACGGACCTGTTTGGTGGAACAAATTTCATCATCCTCTCCATTCTGACCCTTGCTCTTGGTGGTGTCTCTTCACCTTTGGATAATCGCCGAAACATCATTGCCAGTGTATTTGTCATGATATGGGGAGCTCGACTTTCCGGGTTCCTCCTCTTTCGCATCTTGAAGACGGGCACAGACACGCGCTTTGATGATAAGCGGGGAAACTTTTTCAAGTTCCTCGGTTTCTGGGTGTTTCAGGCTGTTTGGGTGTGGGTTGTGTCGCTTCCATTGACGATTGGAAATTCGCCTGCAGTCAATACTGGGGGCCATTCCTTTGGCACTGCTAGTGATATTGTGGGGATCATCATGTGGGTGATTGGCTTCTTCCTCGAGGCAGTTGGCGATATTCAGAAATTCCGCTTCAAGCAAGGCCAGCACGACAAATCGAATTTCATGCATTCAGGTGTGTGGAGCTGGAGCCGTCATCCAAACTACATGGGGGAGATCTTGCTGTGGTTTGGCATATACACGATGCTGCTAGCACCCGCGGAATTCGGAGACATCAGCACCAACCCGCGAGCTGCTGTGTATGCTTCCATCCTCGGACCGATCTTCCTTGCACTTCTTCTCCTGTTTGTTTCTGGTATCCCTCTTCAGGACAAACCTGCAGCCAAGAAACGGTTTGAGGAGGGCAACAATTACGAAGGCTACCGTGGCTATCTCGAAAGCACAAGTATACTGATACCTCTGCCGCCTCAGGTCTATCGGCCCATCCCCTCTATGATCAAGAAGTCCCTTCTACTGGATTTTCCATTCTTCAACTTTCATCCAAACAGCTCCATGCAAGGTTCACATGGTAGCGAACAAGCTTAACAGAAATAACTAGAACATGTGTACATCTTGGAGCCGGTAGATTGTGTATATTTTTGTGATAGTATTTATTCCAGGGTGCGTCGATTGCCTCATCCACGGCCATCCGGAGCAGATTGACTGTTCTGGGGCCAGGTGCCATCCTCCTTCCACCCGCAAATAAGACTCTTCACCACCAACGCGAGGTTCAGGGGCCTTTTGGGCTTCTTCCCCTGTACAACCAAGGCCGTGTGGATTGTCAAAAAATCGCGTGCATTTAGCTTCGCGCGCATCTGATCCAGGCGGCCTTGTGAAGCCTGCACTTTCTCCCCATCCGAGCGTGTCCAGCGCGCCCTTTGCGCTTTCCAGTGCTTCAGCCCCTCGTTCCAGCTCTCCTCCATATCCTACATTCCGTGACGCTTGACTATTGCTTGGTCTGGTGGTGTGGACGGAGCATCTGAAGGAATCGACCACACCTCCTCCACCATCGTGTGTCAACGAGCCTGAATATGCCATCTGCGGACCCCAGGGTCAGCCCTCAAGCGGCAGCCCAGATCAATGCTGCTGCTGTCACGAGGAACTACTCGGTCCAGCCGAGGTTGCGCTACAACACAGTGGCTGGAGTGAATGGTCCTTTGGTCATTCTCGATAATGTCAAGTTTCCACGATACAATGAGATTGTGAATCTGACACTTCCAGACGGATCGAATCGGTTAGGTCAGGTTCTGGAAGTGAGGGGCTCGCGGGCGATTGTCCAGGTCTTTGAGGGGACATCGGGGATTGATGTTCAAAAAACCAGGGTGGAATTTACCGGGGAGTCTTTGAAGATCCCAGTATCCGAAGATATGCTTGGACGTATATTTGACGGATCTGGTCGAGCCATCGATAAAGGCCCCAAGGTGTTTGCTGAAGACCATCTCGATATCAATGGTTCTCCCATCAACCCCTACTCTCGTATCTACCCTGAGGAAATGATCTCAACCGGTATATCCACTATTGACACGATGAATTCCATTGCCCGTGGACAAAAGATACCAATCTTTTCCGCGGCTGGTCTCCCTCATAATGAAATCGCCGCTCAAATCTGTCGGCAAGCTGGTCTCGTAAAGAGACCAACCAAAGACGTCCACGATGGTCACGAGGACAACTTCTCCATCGTTTTCGCTGCAATGGGTGTCAACCTTGAAACAAGTCGCTTCTTTAAACAAGATTTCGAAGAGAATGGATCCTTAGACCGTGTCACCTTGTTTCTTAATCTTGCCAACGATCCAACTATCGAACGAATCATTACACCTCGTCTCGCGCTGACGACTGCTGAGTACTATGCGTACCAGCTCGAAAAGCATGTGCTTGTAATCCTGACCGACATGTCGTCTTATGCCGATGCATTGAGAGAAGTCTCCGCTGCGAGAGAAGAGGTTCCAGGGAGGCGAGGCTATCCAGGATACATGTACACCGATC
>JAABUO010002600.1_pt1 | contig 21933 bp, 17 predicted proteins | sample 5559291 | NCBI WGS metagenome assembly JAABUO01 (sample SAMN10711878, study PRJNA513372) | rock metagenome | isolation source: Antarctica rocks | place: Antarctica: Victoria Land, Finger Mt sud
CCCACCCCCCCCCCCCACGGCCCCGGCGCCAATGGATAGGTCCTGCGCCGACAGGGCCGAAAGGAAAGCTAATGATGATATCCAGGCCCGACGCGACGCGCCCCGACGGGGTCGCGCACGCCTATGGCGGTACGGTCGCCGCTACCCGGTATGCTGCCCATCCCGCCACCCTCCAGTCGATCGTCGACACGTTGTTGATCGTCGAACGGCTCATGGCGACTTTCTACTATGGCGCGCTCACGTCCCCGGAGATCATGCACGACCCCCGGCTGGGCGGCCGGTCCGCCGACCCCAACAATCCGGGGCTCCCCCCGGGCGGTAACCCGTCGAACGTCCGCTATTTGCAAGCCGCCCTCGACGCGGAGGTCAAGCACGCGGCGGCGCTCGCCGCCACGGGGGCTGTATCGCCGAATCGGCGCTTCTATTTCCCCGCGAACTCCTTCGAACGCGTGGGCAGTTCGGTCAGCCAGACCTCCTTCCTAGGAATGATGGAGATTCTGGAACGGCTCTGCGTCGCCGCCTACGCCACCGCGATCGACCAGTTCGTGGCCCTCGGCCGCGCCGACCTTGCCGGCGTGGCCGCCGCGCTCATGGGCGTGGAGGCCGAACACCGCGCGCTTGGCCGCGTCATCGCCGCCATCCGCCCGGCCAACAACCTGACGCTCGAGCAAGCGCCCTTCGCGGGGCTGGACGCGCTGCGCGCCGCGCTCAATCCGTTCCTGACGGGCAAGCGTTACCTCTTCGCGACTGGATCGGCGCGCGCCGTAGCCGTGCCGACGAAAGCTCAGACCGATCGCGTGATCGGCAAACACGGTACGCGCCAAGTCCATAATTTCCTGTTGTTAGGCGGAGGGTAGAGGCGATGAACGACGACATATATGATGTAGGGGTGGATACGCCGCGCCGGCCGGCGCGACGGCAATTTCTGCGGGCAACAGCCGGGGCGGGCCTCGCGCTGGCCGGCGCGGCCGCGCTACCCCTACCCCTGCCGGCCCTGGCCGCCGCCCCTCCCGCTTTGCCCACCGTTTCCGCCTGCGGCGAAAGCGCGCAGGACATCATCGACACGGCGTTGACGGTGGAGCGGCTGGCCACGACGTTCTACTACACGGGCCTGACCACGCGGTCCATCGCCGGCTCTCCGCGGGTCGCCGGGTCGTCGGCGGATCCGAACCGGATGTCGCCCAACGGCTCCCCCGGCAACGTGGCCTACCTGCAGGCGGCGCTCGACCAGGAACAGAAGCATGCGCGCCTGCTGGCAGCGCTGGGCGCGACCTCGCGGCACACGGAGTTCTACTTCCCCGCCGCCACGTTCGCCGAGTTGGGCTACACAAGCCACATCGGCAGCTACCTCTGGGTGCTCGACCACCTCGAAACGGCCTTTATCAGCACCTATATCGCGGCCATAAGGCGGCTCGGCGAGCTCGGGCATCGCGAACTGGCCGTGCTCGTGGCGCGCATGCTGGGCGTGGAGTGCCAGCATCGCGCGCTCTACCGCGTGATCGCGCACGACGACCCGGCGGACAACGTCACCCTGGAGGTGGCCGAGCTCTCCTGCGTCGGCGATGCCGTGACGCTGCTCACGCCGTTCCTCACCGGCCGGGGCTTCCCCGGCGGCGCCACCCGCGCCATCCATCTGCCCGGATCGGGACATGTGGCGCGCGTCGTCGGACTAAACACGAGCAGCTAATCGCACGCGATACGGCTTTTCGCCGCTAGCTATAGATGTTCAGATAAAGAATCAGAATTCACAGGCGGCTGTTACGCTCATCGAGTGGCCTGCTAGTCTGAAACATTATCTGACAGGCTATAGTAGCGATAGCCCATGTAGGACAGGAGATGGTTGTGCGCGTCCGCCCGATACGACGCATCGCGCTGGTGGTCGCGGGGCTGTCCCTGATCCTGGTCGTGGCGCTCAAAGGAGCCGCGTCGTTTGGGGCGCTCCCCTCCTTGCCGCCGGTCGCGCCCACCGCCACGCCGCGGCTCCTCTTTGGCATGGGGCAGGAAGCCGACGGCGTGATGCACGCATCATCAGACAGGAAGGCTTTTCCTCAGTTGCGCCTGCTGACCAGTTGGTACAACGGCCCCGGTGACCTCTCGTGGATGGCCGGCTGGCACAACACGGTCGTCCCCGCCGCCTACGGAGAAGGATACGCGTTGCATCTCATTGTGTGGAGTAGTGACGCCAATGCGACGCTCCAGACTAAGTACGGGCCGGCCTGTGGGCGCGCCTACCCGCTCTCGGCCGGTTTCCTGGGTGACATGACGCAGTTAGCGCAGATCTATGCCGGCTCCGGCCCACTCTACGTGTCGCTCTTCGCCGAGTTCCAGACGTATCCGTGCATGAACAACCAATGGGTAGGGGGCGAGAACTACTACCGCGCGCTCAAGGACCAGTACCTGGCCGCCCTGGGCATCTTCCACCAGTACGCGCCTAACGCGCGCGTTTCGCTGTGTTGGGGCGGCTGGCAGACGCGCTGGACGGATACGCGGAACGGCGGCGGCAACGCGCTCTTCCCCCACTTCGCGGACGTGATGCGGCAGTCGGACTTCCAGAGCTTCCAGGCGATGCAGTCGGACAGCAATGTGTCCGACATACAGACTATGACCCAAGAACTCCATCACTGGGGTCCCGTCATGCTCGCCTACTACCGCCCCGACAGCGGGGCGCCGGCCGTGATCGGCGCCGACCTCGGGGCCATGCTCACCGATGGCTACCTCGCACGGGTCACGGCGGACGGCCTGTTCGCCTGGAGCTTCATGGACAGCAACACTATGGCGGCCTCGGCCGCGACCTACACGGGCGTCGAGCGCGCGGTCGCCCGCTACGCCGCGCCCTGGATCGTCCCGCCGTCGCTCACGCGGGCGACGATCACGATGGCAGCGCGAGCGGCCCCGACAGGGCGCGCGTTCTTCGATCTGGGACCCTACGACAACAGCATAGGTGTCGCCGACGACGGCAAACCGGGGGCGGCCAATTTCGACGGGATCGGCGACGGCTACTCCGCGCAAGCGCTCGGGGATGCCGGCTTCGGCCAGGGACAGACGGTGACCGCGAACGGCGTGGCGTTCCAGTGGCCGCGCGTCGTTCCGGGGACGGCGGACAACGTCGCGGCGAAAGGACAGACGATGGGCTTGTCCAAGCCCGCCAATGGGACGGCATTGGCCGTCCTGGGAGCGGCCGACTATGGTCCGGCGACAGGGTTGGGAACAATTTTCTATCGCGACGGCTCGACACAGAGCTTCACGCTCGGCTTCTCCGACTGGACGCTCAACGATGGGACGGCGCAACCCATCCCCGGCAACAGTATCGCCGCCACAATGGCCTACCGCGACGGGAGCGGGGGGCCGCAAACCGTGCGGACGGTCGTCTTCTATGCGGCGGTACCGCTACGGGCGGGTAAAGCCGTTGTCGCCGTCACCCTGCCCAACCAAGCGAGCTTGCATGTCTTCGCCATGACCGTCGTCTAGCGCGTCGGCCACGACCTGCTATACTACTCCTCGTCTGCCCCACCGTGGCGCCACGCGGGTTCCAGACATCACAAGACCCGGCGATTGATCGCGGGCGCGCGGCCGCTGTGGAACAGCCCAGGGCATCGGTATCCCGTCCGTGCCCCGCCATACCTCCCGCCGTCCGGCGATCCGACTATTTGCATCGATGGTTAGCGCGCTACACCCACGCTGTCCCGCGAGCCTTACGTGGCGGGGTCGTACCGGCCCCGCCTCAGCCCACGTTTTTTGGCAACGACGACAACACCAGATAGAGGAGTAGTGATGCGCGTTAGTTTCGTCATGTCCGTCGCCCTGGCCCTCCTGGCGCTACTCGTGAGCGTGGCGCCCGCGACCCGCGCAAGGGCCACCACGGACCCACGGTTACTATTCGGTATCGGTCCCGAGGCCGATAGCGCCCGAGCGACACAACTCGTGAGCGAAGCCCCGGTCAAGTTGTTGACAAGTTGGTACAACGGACCCGGCGACCTAGCCTGGTTGAAGTACTGGCGCGATGGGCTCATCCCCGACGCCTACGCGGCTGGCTATGCCATGAGCCTCGTCGTATTTAGCGGGGATGCCGCGCGCTCGTTGTCCACCCCTTATGGACCGGCCTGTGGACGCGCCTACCCGCTGTCGCACGGCTTCCTGGACGACATGACGCAACTAGCCAAGATCTTCGCCGGTTCCGGCCCGCTCTACGTCTCGCTGTTCGCCGAATTCCAGACCTACCCCTGCCAGCACGATCAGTGGGCAGGCAATGAGAATTACTATCGGGCGCTCAAGGATCAGTACACCGCCGCCAAGGCCATCTTCCACCAATTCGCGCCCAACGCGCGGGTCTCCCTTTGTTGGGGCGGGTGGCAGACGCGTTGGGACGATCTGGGCAAGGGCGGGGGGCGCTCCTTGTTCGGCTACTTCTCCGACGTCATGGCCGCATCCGATTTCCAGAGCTTCCAGGCGATGCAGTCGGACAGCAACGTGTCCGACGTGCGCGACATGACCAAGACCTTACACGCCTGGGGTCCCGTGATGCTGGCCTACTACAAGCCCGATAACGAATCCCCGGCGACGTTTGACGCCGATACGCAGGCCATGCTCACCCACGACTATCTGGCGGAGGTCACGGCGGACGGCCTGTTCGCGTGGGGCTTCATGGACAACAACAATCTCGGGGCCTCGACGGCCTCTTATCAGTTCGTCCGGGCCGCCGTCACGCGCTATGCCGCGCCCTGGATCGTTCCGCCCACGTCCGCCGCGCCCCCGCCTCCGGCGGCGACACCGAGCCCGTCGCAACCTATTAAGCTTAAGCTGGGACCGCTCTACAACAACGCGGGAATCAGTGATGACGCCGATACCGTCGCCGGCAACCTCGACGGTGGCGGCTATAGCTACTCGGCGCAGGCCTTGCACGCCGCCGGCGTCGGAGAGGGCCAGTCCGTCACGTTTAACGGCGTGACGTTCCAGTGGCCGAATGTCGCCGCCGGTGTGCCGGATAACGTCGCGGCGCGGGGGCAGACGGTAAGCTTGGACACGCCCTCCGCCCATGTGACGCTACACATCCTTGGCGCGGCCGACCATGGTCCCGCCACGGGGATAGGGACCATACACTACACCGATGGCTCCGCGCAGAGCTTCAGCCTGACCCTCCCCGACTGGACGCTCAACGGTGGGACAGCACAGCCTAGTCCGGGCAACAGCGCCGCGGTCACCCTCCCCTACCGCAACGGAGCGAGCGGGCGTGACGGCAACCACCACCCGGCGCTGTTCTCCGGCGCGGTTCCGCTGCAGGGCGGTAAGACGGTCACGAGCGTCACGCTGCCCGATCAACCGAACCTGCATATCTTCGCCCTCTCGCTGGGATAACAATCCCCATACCTCGTTAGTTGTGGATGCTGAGGTCGTCGATGTAGCCACGATAGCCCCCCGTGTTGGCCGGTTGGTCGTAACCCACGTCGAGGCGGGCGATGGTCTTGCCAGTGACCTTGGCGCCAATGACGGACGTGACGTGATTCCACGCATCCGGCGTCAGGTGGCCGCATTGGGCGGCCGGGTGCAGCCGTTTGCCGTTCTGGTCGACCGCGCCGGAGTCGCGCAGGTTGTGGCCGTCGGCGAAGATCAGGTCGACGGCCACGCAGGTACTGTTGGCGCCGCCGATCGCGACCGGCGACGTGCGGCCGCTCTGGGGGTAGATCCAGTACGAGAGCGTCGTGCTCGGGCCGACCACGATGTTTTTGCCGGAGAGGTCGAAGACCTTCTCGTAGGCGTAGGACGTGCCCGCGCTGGTGTCCTGGCCCGAGTACATCAGCGCGGCGCCGCCGGTGTGGGCCACCTCGGCGCGCACGACAGCCTCAGGACCGGAGAGCCTGCAGCAGATGCTGGCGACGTTGGCGCCGCCGCCGGCGGGGTAGCCACCGCCGTCAATCGTATTGGTCCAGGTGGGTTGAGGGGCGCCGCCCTCGAAGCCCGTGGCGAAAAGGGGCGCTGGCGCTGGGGCAGGTTTGTTCGTCACAGGCCCGTTCGTCACGGGCTGGGTTATCGGCGTACTAGGCGGTATGTTAGGGGCCGTCGCGCTGGGCGGGACAGGGGTACTAGTCGGTGGCATGTTAGGGGCCGTCGCGCTGGGCGGGACAGGGGTACTACTAGGCGGGACAGGGGTACTACTAGGCGGCATGTTAGGGGCCGTCGCGCTGGGTGGGACAAGTGTAGCGGTGGGGGACGCGGTCATAGTCGCGGCTGCCGATGTGGTCGTGGTGTACTTCCCTAGCACGCTCATCTGGATTGCGTCCTGTGGAGTGGTCTGGCCGATGTTGCCCGGCTCGGTGGCAAGCGGATACCCTCCCCACCACGGGCCGCCCGCCCAATATGTGGCGCCAACAATCACGTCGCTGCTGCTCTTTAGGGTGGTCAGGAAGTTGTCGAGGACCGTCAGCCATTCTCGGTCGTTGTCGGACGGATTCGCGCCGTCCGCGTTGGGGATGCCAAACTCACCGAGTAGACCGCGCGCGTGGTTCGCGCGTAGCCAGGTGATAAAGGGGGTGACGCGGGCGACGCCGATGGTCGGGGAAGCATTGCTCTGCTGATCGTACGGCACGGGATAGGTACCGCTGTTATTGCCGTCGAAGTAGCAGTGCTCGCTGTAGACGAGATTGTTGGCCGGATCGGCGACGGTGAAGCTTGGCGGGTTGCAGCCTACGTAGGCCTCCACCACCACCGCACTTGTCCGATCCGACTGGCGGATAACGTTCAGCGCTGCTTGGGCGTCTTGGGGCCAGCTCGACTCGCGCGGCTCGTTCATGAGATCGTAACCGTAGAGCCCGGGCCGGCCGGCGAAATGCGCGGCTAACTTCCCCCAGAGATCTACAAAGGCGCTCGACGGGACCTGCGCGCTCCCCACGAGGGAACCCGAGCCGTTGGCGACGTACTGACCATAGTTATGGATGTCCAGCAACACCTCAGCGTTGTTGGCCGCGGCGGCGTTCAGGAGGCTGTCCACGCGCGCGATATTGGCCGCGTCGAGCGGCCCATAAAGTCCGTCTTGCATGCGCTCCCACAGGAGGGGCAATCGGATCAGCCGTAACCCTTTGCCGGCGTAGTAGGCAACTTCCTGCGCCGTAGGCATAGTGTAATCCTTGTCGTAGATACCGGGCGTTGTGTGGTCGGCGAACTCCATCCCGCTCAGATTGACGCCATACCATTGCGTGGCGGATGTTGCGCTGGCTTGCGCATGTGCGCCGAAATAGCCTTGCGCCTGCGTGCCGAAATAGCCGCGCGCCACGGCGATAATCTGCACGATCAGGAGACAGGCGATGGCGCCGGCGCGTATAACTTTCCGTTGTCTAAAGGGCTGCATAATGTTCTCAAGGCTCCTCTTCTAGCTCGCAATAGGGCTGTTCGCACGTCACCTCCCGCGGTCGGACGCTTGCGTACGCTAGGCCATGGTGGAAGGGAGGAGCAATCCCCCATGTTGGCAGGGGATATTCGGGGGGTGAAGGATGTTTAGGAACGAGCGCCGAAACTTGGTAGAATGCTACAGCGTCGCCTCGCTCCTTTCCGCTTGTGCATGAATGGCTAGCGTGCGCGCCGTCTCTTACCTTGTAGACGTTCCCCCACCAAAAATGGAGAAAGAGTTGGCTATGCCAAAGATTCACCCCGTGAACGGGGGGCCGCTACCGGCGAACCCCAATCGGTTGCTCGCTACGGCGGCGCTATTTGTCGCCCTACTAATGACAACAGCGGCCGATTGGCCCACGTACTTGCACGACTCCGGTCGGATGTCTGCGGGAGACGAGAGGATTCTATCGCCAGCTAACGCGGGCCGGTTGGCGCCGTTGTGGTCGTTCCGCACCAACGGGGCGATCGCCGCCTCCGCCGCCGTGGTCAACAACGTCGTCTACGTCGGCTCGTGGGACGGCTTCGAGTATGCCCTCGACGCCGTGACGGGCGCCTTCAAGTGGCGGACTTTCCTCGGCGTAACCAGCGGGGAACCGGACTGCAACCCGTTACAGGCCGGCGTCACCTCGTCGGCGACGGTGCAGGATGGCGTCGTCTACGTCGGCGGCGGCGACTCCTACTGGTACGCCCTCGACGCCGCGACGGGCGCCCTGCGCTGGAAGGTCTTCACGGGCGACAACAGCGCGAAGGGGGGATACTACAACTGGTCGAGCCCGCTGCTCTACAACGGCTACGCCTATATCGGCGTAGCCAGCTTCGGCGACTGCCCGCTTGTGCGAGGACAATTGCTGCGGGTATCCCTGCGCACGCACCGGGTTGTCCGCATATTCAGCGTGGTACCGCGGGGGGTAACCGGCGGTACGATTTGGGGCTCGCCCAGTGTCGACATGGCGACGAACACGATCTACGTGGCGACCGCGTCCGGATTCGGGACATCTATCCCGTCGCCGTATACCCAGGCCCTACTGGCCCTTGACGCTACGACATTGGCGATCAAAAGCAAGTGGCAGATCCCGACCCCGCCGATAGCGGACAACGTGGATTTTGGCTCCACGCCGGTGCTCTTCCACGACGCCAAGGGAACTCCAATGGTGGCCGTCGTCAACAAGAATGGGATTTTCTACGCGTTCAAGCGCGCCAGGCTGCAGGGAGGGCCCATCTGGAAACGGCCCATCGCCATCGACGCTGTCAATCCGCGGAACGGGGGCGTCGACCCCCAGAACGGGGATGGGAGCGTCGCGCCACCGGCGTTCGCACAGGGTCGACTTTACCTGGCGGGGGGTATTACGACGATTACCGGCATCAAAGCCCACGGCTCGGTACGCGCACTCGATCCAGCGACAGGAGCCTATCTATGGCAGCATGGCACACCGGGGGCCGTCCTCGGAGCGCCCGCCTACGCGAACGGCTTGATCGTGGACGGCGGCGGCACGACAATGGAGGTACTCAACGCGGCGACCGGCGCGCGCCTCTACCAATATCAAACCAATGCTATGCTGTATGGCGCGCCGAGCGTGTCGAACGGCCGCATCTTCGTCGGTTCCGTCGATGGTCGTGTCTATGCGTTCGGACTCACGGCCACGCCGCCAAGCCCCACGCCCCAAGCAACAAGTATTTCGGCGCCGACGCCCGCGTCGGGATCTATCAGTCTCGTGTCTTTGTATAATAACGTGGGTATCAGTGACGACGGCGCGCCGGGTTCCGCGAACTTCGATGGCATTACCTATAGCTACTCGCGGCAAGCTCTCCAGGCGGCGGGCATCACGCCGGGGCGGTCGGTGATAAGCAGCGGCGTGACGTTCCAGTGGCCGAACGTCGCGCCGGGGACGCCGGACAATGTCGTGGCGCAGGGGCAGACGTTGGCCTTGACTACGACCGCCGCAGCGGCTGGGACCAGGCTGGCTTTCTTGGGCGCGGCTACCCATGGTCTGGCAAAGGGGACGGGAACAATTACCTACAGCGACGGCTCGACGCAGCGCTACACGTTGAATTTCTCCGACTGGACGCTCGACAATGTGACCGTGCATCCCATTTCCGGGACCAGCATCGTGGCGACGATGCCCTACCGCAACACGACACTGCCCTACCGCAACAGCGGCTATAAGGGGCAGGAGGCGGGGCAAACATTCTTGTTCTCCACCGCTGTGACGCTACAGCCAGGCAAAACCGTGACAAGTCTAACCTTGCCGGCCACGTCCGGCAAGCCGCAGCTGCATATCTTCGCGATAACGGCGCCATAGCCGAAGGGAGAGACTTGTTTCGGCTATGGCGCCATCAGCGCGGAGGGCGCCACGAGATAGATCGGCCGGCGTGTTCAACGCGTGTCGTCGACGATGGTCACACCGGCGGGCGCGTCCTGGTAGGACACACTCTGACGCGGCACGAATGGCGCCCTCGTCCGTAGCCACGCGGGCATCCAGTCCCAACGGTCAGGGATGACGACAAAGCCGCGCCCGTGCAGGACGAAGGCGCGGCCGGCGCCCGCGTCGATGACCACGTCCGCCATCGTCGATGGGACCGTCGCTAGCGCGTGGATGAGCCGCCCGGTCCGCGTGTCGAGGATGTCGATCAGGCCGCGCTGGTCCGCGACCACGAGGCGCTCGTGGCGCGCGTCGAGGGCCGCGTCCAGCGGCACGCCCGGCAGCGCTAGCGTGGTCACAAGCCGGCCCGTCCTCGTGTCCAGCACGTACACCTTGTTGGTGGGTCCGAGATGGTCGGCGGAGAGGACGAACGCGTGGTGGGTCGCCGCGTCGACTAAGATCCGTGTGGCGCGTTCGCCCAGCGTCACGGTGTGGACAACCGCCCCCGTACGCGTGTCGAGGATGTCCACGGAGCTGTCGCCCCCGACCAGGAGGCGGCCGCCGGCAGCCTCACCATCGAGCGCCCACGCCGCGGGACTTGGGGCGACAGACGAGACCTTGAGTAGCGCGTTAGCGCGCGTGTCTACCGTGCTCACCGTGCTCGCCGTCTGGTCGATGACGAGTAGGCGTCCCGCTCGCGGGTCCACGAGCAGGCTCAAAGGTGGATGCGCCCCGGCCAGGGTGATCGTATGCAGCCGCCGGCCGTTCGATGCGTCGAAGACATCGACGGTGCCGCTATCGGCCGGCGCGGCGAAGACGCGGCCGCTCCGCTCGTCGACGACCATGCTCACGCCGCTGGCGCCGGACAGGCGCACGGTATACAGCGCCTGCCCGCTGTAGGCGTCGAGCGTGCTCAGACTATCGTCGCTGCCGCCGAAGAAGACACGCCCACGACGCTGATCGACCACGGGCGCGGCGCCGCAGCGCGCCGCGCCGGTCGCGCTAACGCGCGGGAGAGCGCCCGTCGCCGCGTCGAGCATGAGCACGGCCCCCGTGACGGTCGTGGCGTCGCTGTAGGCGACGAAGACGTGCCCGGCGCGCGCGGCGTCGACGATGGCGCAAGGCCGGTAGCCCGCGTTCTCGACGTGGATCAACGCCCCACTGGCCGCGTCGAACACGCGTACCTGTCCGTCGCCGTGCGGGTCCGCGCTCGATCCGTTCGCGGTGAGGACAAAGACGCGCCCGCTCCGCTCGTCTACGAGGGCTCCGATCTGCTGTTGATCGAGCGCTACCTCGCGCACGAGCGGGCCCGCGAAGGCGTCCCCAAGCCGCGGGACAGCCACCGCGATGATCAGTAAAACGAGGCTAGCCATTACCAGGCCACCCCCGATATGTCCGCGTTTCCGACTCATTGCTATCATTGCTTGTCACACCTCTATGGGGTGGTTTACGTGTTCTCAGCATACCAGCGCGCCACGGCCGCGGCGCAATGTGTCGAAGCGCTATGCTTAAATCATGTCCATGATAAAAAAACTACTGCGTCCAAAAGTTCTGCTGCCAATAGTCCTGTTGGCGGTGCTCCTGGGGTTGCTGCCGCTCTTCGGCGATGTGCGCAAGATCGCGGGGCGGGTCGTCGCGTTCCGGCCCGTCGACCTGCTGCTGTTCCTGCTGTTGATGGTCGTCTATGAGGCGGTACGCGGCGTGCAGTGGCACGTTATGCTGCGGGCGCTCGGGGTCAATGTACCGCTGCGCACGCAGACCTTCTCATTCCTCGGCGGCGAGGTGACCAAGAGCTTGCCTATCGGTAACTACTTCCAGAACTACCTGCTCCAGCAGTCGAAGGGCACGGACTTCGGGCTCTCGTCGGCCGCCACGACCCTCGTCATCTGGGTCGAGGTGCTGGTGTCACTCGTGGGCCTGGTGGCCCTGGGCGTTTCCGGCTGGGACTGGCTGCGGCCGCTGATCATCGGGGGCAGCCTGCTCTTCGTGCTGCTGGTGTGGCTGCTCTATGAACTGCTTTCCTCGACACGCGCCCCGAGCTGGATGTTGGAATACACGACGACGGTGACGTTGCTGGAGGGCCTGGCGCGTTTCCGCGAGGGCGCGGTCGCCCTGTTACGGCCCCGCGTCTTAGCCTCCGTCGTCGCGCTCGGCGCGACCTACCTCGTCGTCGCCGGGATCGGCCTCTACGTCATCGCGCGCGGTCTGAGCATCGCCGGGCTGCCGCTCGGAGCGGCCCTCGCGGTCTATTTCTTCAGCCTCGGTATCGGGCTGATCATCCCCATCCCGATCGACCTCGGCCTGACCGAGATAAGCGGCATCGGCGTGCTGCTCGTGCTCGGAGTCGGGCGCGACGACGCCATCGCCATCGTGCTGCTCAATCGTATCCTGAGCACGCTGGCGGCCCTGGTCATCGCGTTCATGGGCGCGCTCTTCATGCGCGGCGAGTTGCGCGCCGTGCTGCGTGGGCGGCCGCGCCGCCACGCCCCAACCCCTCGGCAAGCGGCCGCGGACAAACAGGAAGAGCAGGAGCTTACGGGGAGTTCGCGTTATCCGCACGCCTAGCGCCGAGGTCGACCGCCAGGTCCGCAACCGCCTGGTTGATGCGCCGGATATCGTGCGTCGGCCAGCGCTCGTCGACTGGAACCATTCTTGACGGCGCCGGCCGGCGCGCGATAATAGCAACGATTCCGCTCATAGTTTATGGAACGTTGCTATTATACTAGGTGTATGCCTACTCCTGCTCCCGGTCCGCGCCTCGATCCGCGCCTCGCGCGACGACTCGCCGAGAAGAAGGCGCGGCTGGACGCGTATCGCCCGCTGCCGCCGGGCACGCTGCGCCGTCTGAACGACGACCTGCGCGTCCTGCTCACGTATCACTCCAACGCCATTGAGGGCAACACCCTGTCGTTGCGCGAGACGCGGTTGGTCATCGAGTATGGGTTAACGGTGGGAGGGCACCCGGTGCGCGAGATACTCGAAGCCGCGAACCATGCCGAGGCCTACGCTTTCTTGACTGGCATCGTCGACAGGCAAGACATGGAGCCGGTGACGCGCGAGACGATCCTGGCGCTCCATCGCCTGGTCATGCAGCGGATTATCGAGGACGCGGGGCGCTTCCGCACCGTCCCGGTCTACATCCGTGGCGCGCGTCTGACGCCATCGCCCGCCGGTAGGGTCGAGCCGCTGATGCGCGAATGGGTGGATTGGGTACGGGACGAGAGCGAGGGCTATAACCCGATCGTCGCCGCCGTCATCGCCCACCACGGCTTCGAGGCGGTGCACCCGTTCAGTGATGGGAACGGCCGCGTCGGCCGCTTGCTGCTCAATCTGCTGCTGATGCGCGCCGGGTACCCGCCCGCGCTGCTCCTGCGGGATTGGCGTCTCGGCTATCTCCAAGCCCTCAACACAGCGGACAGCGGCGCCTATACGCCGCTCGCCAACCTCGTCGGCCGCGCCGTCGACGCCGGGCTCGACCTGTATCTTGACGCGTGCGCGGCAACGCCCCAGGAGGGGGAGTATCGGCCGCTTGCCGAGCTCGCGCGCGACGGCGCCTACACGGCGGCCCACCTCGGCTGGCTCGTGCGCAAAGGGCGGTTGGACGCCGTCAAGCGCGGGGGGCGCTGGTATAGTACGCCGGAGGCTATCGCGCGCTACCGCTTGGACGTCGAACAGGGCGTCGCCGGGCGCGGCCGTCCGCCAGGGGAGCGCGAAGCCGACTGATTAAACGGCTCCCAGCATTCCCGCGTCATTTCTTCTTGCGGTTCCTCATATTTGCCCGCCCCAGGTCGTCTCCCTGGTCAAGCAACGCTTGGCCTTCGGGCGAGGCGGCGAAGAGATCCATGAGTTGCTCACGATAGTCGAAGGCCGCCTCTTCCAGGTAGTCGCCGTCCTCGTTGAAGACAGGCTGGCGGATGTCGAAGGCCATCACGTTCCTCCCTCGGTCGATCCTCGGCGCGCAACTTATACAAAAAGATATAATACATACATATATTATACATTGACCCATAGGACGTTGAATTGGACATGTTTCTCGATCGCGTGGATGAGCTAGCCCTTTTGCAGCGAAGGTGGGCCGGTACAAGTCCCGAGTTGATAACCGTCTACGGGCGCAGGCAAGTTGGTAAGACGGAGTTGCTCGTGCGCTTCTTTGCCAATAAGCGCGTCCTATACTTCTACGCGGACCGTCAGGTGCTCCCCGATCATCTCCGCGCCTTTACAGAGCAGGTCCTCGTTTTGACGGATGACCCTGTGTTGCGTCTGCAGCCATTCATCTCGTGGGAGGCGGCGCTGACCTACACGTTGCGACTGGCGCGCGAGGAACGCCTGGCCATCGTTCTCGACGAGTTTTCCTATGCGGTCGACGCCGACCCGTCGCTGCCCAGTGTCATCCAGCGCCTGTGGGATACCGCGCGCCGCTCCGATACGCGTGCCTTTGTTGTCTTGTGTACGTCATTTACGGAGGCGGTAGAGCGGCACTTCGCCATCGATGGCGCGTTGTACCGGCGCCGCACGCGTGAGCTGCGCGTCGAACCCTTCAGCTACCGCGATGCCGCACTCTTCTTTCCGCAGTGGTCGCGGGTCGATCAGCTGACGGCCTGGGGCATTGTTGGAGGAGTACCGTCGTATCTGCACGCCTTGCAAGGCGACACTCTGGCCGATGCGGTCATCGAACACATCCTCGACAAGAGTGCGGTGCTCTATCGCGAGGCGGAGACCCTGTTGGCGCAAGAGGTGCGCGGGGTTGGTCCGGCTCTGCTACGCGGTATGTTGCAGGCGATCGCATACGGCAATACCGAGCCGAACAAGATCGCGCAACGCGTAGGACGCCCGGTCACGGCCCTCTCTGGGGCGTTGGGCTTCCTTATTGGCTACGGGTTAATCGAGCGGCGTGTCCCTTTCGGTGTGGCTAACCCCGAGCGTACCAGGCGGGCGCGGTATGTGATCGCCGATAATTACCTCGCCTTCTGGTTCCGCTTTGTGCTGCCGAATCGCTCGGCACTGGAGCAAGGGCAGGCCGAGTACGTCTGGCGAACCAAGATTGTACCGCAACTCGACACATACATGGGCGCACGATTCGAGGAGGCGTGCCGCCAGTTTATCCGGGGTGAGCCCGCGCGGTGGTCGCGGCCTATCCACGAATTATCGGTGTGGTGGAGCGCCGCAGATGAGCTGGAAATCGTGGCTCATACACACTTTTGATGATGAGGGCGCTGACGTCGCTCAGGGCTGCGGCGAGTGGCGAGACAATTGGCTGGTAGAACGCCCCAAAGCCGGGCTACAGGGCTTACGGGCCTCCTCAAATGTGTGTGGGAGGCGGTCTCACTGTAGATAGCGCTCAGGCTACCAACCGCCATCATCAAAAGTGTGTATGAGCCGAAATCGTTGGCCATGTGGGAGGAGATGTCGTGCTGGCCGCTGAGGTCAAATGGACGAGCGAGCCCGTTGGACTAGCTGTCCTGCACACGCTGGAGCGACGAGTCGCCCTTCTGCCACGCGTCGTCCCTGATCGCCAACTAGCCCTGTTCGCTAAGACAGGCTTCACCGCCGACGTACAGGCACGGCGCACCCCCTCCCTGGCTCTGTATACGTTGGACGACCTCCTGCCTTGACTGGCCCTCCGGTGAGGTAGCGTGAGAACGACTAGAGGTCATCAACGGTCCGATTAGCGTCGCGCATGATTTGTCGCGGGAGACCTTTACCCAAGTCTCGGCCTGCATGTACCGGAACAGTGGCGCGGCGCTCGTCGGGATGTTTTAGGATGACGTGGCTTCCGCTCTGCCTGACGATCTCGAACCCATGCCGCAACAGTATGGCTATCATCTGACCACCCGTGAGAGCAGGGATCTTGCCGCTCATACGGCGATGCGCACTTTCTCCGAGCTTACCTCCTGGTAGATTGGTTCGCCGCTTTCCAGACGATCCTCGACATGGAGCCGAATGGCATCTAGGATTAGCTCTTGCGCTTCCTCCAATGTCTCACCTTCGGTGTAACAACCCTGTAACGCCGGGCATATCGCAAGGAAGCGGCCGTCTTCATCCTGTTCGATGACAACAGTGAACTCGTATTCCATCATCAAGATTCCCCCTCTTATTTTTATCGACACGTTTCCCGCATTGTAGAGTTCTACGTAGCGCTTGACGAGCAACCCGCTGCCGTAAGGCTGCGGGGACGCGTGTGGCGCTCACTTCGTCATCGGTACAAGGAGGGGGGAAATATCGTGACCGCGCTCCTTGAGCCTCACCATCGCTTCCGCGCGTACCAACAGGGCGCGCTCGTATTGGTGCAGTAACGTCTCGACCATCTGCTGCTCGTCCGCGTCCAGGCCCTCCCGTTGGCGCTTGTGATTCAACTCCTCAAAATGTGTCGCTGCCGCCGGAGAAAGGTGACTTGTGCGGGCTGTTTCCCATAGGGCGGCATCGGGCATGGCATCAAGGGCCGCTACAGCGGCGGCAACGTCGGCGGGAAGGGACACGTCGTCTAGCGGGAGCATGATCGAACGTCTTATGACAGGGCGCGCGGCGGCGCGGCGCGCAGGCGCTCGTCGAGGGCGGTGTAGCGCTTGTCGACGGAGCTGTTCTTGACGGCGATGGCGAGGGCGCGCGGCGAGCCGATCAGCACGCATAGCCGCCGCGCCCGCGTGATGGCCGTATAGATCAAGTTGCGTTGCAGCAGCTTGAAGTGTGAGGTCGTCAGCGGCATCACCACGGCGGGAAACTCGCTGCCCTGGCTCTTGTGCACCGAGACGGCGTAGGCGTGCGTGAGCTCGTCTAGCTCGGAGAACTCGTAGGCGACCTCGATCACGTTGCCTCCGCCGCCCGGCCGTGGGATGATCGGTGGGGCCGGGCGGTTGCGCCCGCGCCCTGGCGCGGCGAGGTCGTCGTCGCGCTTGATCGGCAGCCCTTCCGCCGGGTACTGCACGACCAGCGTCTGCTCCTCGCGGTCGATGCGCGCCACGCGGCCCATGTCGCCGTTGAAGACGTTTTTGTTGTAGTTGTTGCGGATCTGCATCACCTTGTCGCCCGGACGGAACACGCGCTGGCCCCACTTGAGGTCGTCCGAGCGCGCGGGGTTGAGCATCTCTTGCAGCTGCACGTTGAGGTTGCCCACGCCCAGCGCGCCCTGGTTGGAGGGGCTGATAACCTGCACATCGGCCAACGGATCGAGCCCGAAGGCGCGCGGCGCGCGCTCGGACACGACGGTGGTGAGCAACTCGATGACGCGGCCAGGGTCGTCCTCTTTGATGAAGAACAGGTCGGTGTCGCCGCGGTTCTCGAACTGGGGGATGACGCCGCGGTTGATGTCGTGCGCCGTGGTGATGATGCGTGAGCCGCGCGCCTGGCGGAACAGTTCGGTCAGCCGCGTGACGGGCAGCGCCTGCGAGTTGATGACGTCGCGCAGCACGTTGCCCGGCCCGACCGAGGGCAGCTGGTCGGCGTCGCCTACCAGCAGCAGGTGCGCGGTGAGCGGGACGGCCCGCAGCAGCGCGTAGAAGAGCAAGATGTCGATCATCGAACTCTCGTCGGCGATGACGAAGCTGTAGGGCAGCGGGTTCTCCTCGTTGTAGGCGAAGCCGTTGTTGGCGGGGCTGAACTCGAGCAGGCGGTGCATCGTCGAGGCATGGCGGCCGGTGGCCTCGCTCATGCGTTTGGCGGCGCGTCCTGTCGGCGCGGCCAGACAGTAGCGGATGCCGTAGTGCTCCAGCAGGTGCAGCACCGCGCGCAGCGTGGTCGTCTTGCCGACGCCGGGGCCGCCGGTGAGTACGCTCACCTTGTGGGAGAGGGCGGTCTGCACGGCGCGCTTCTGCCCCTCGGCGAGTTCGATCTTGCCGCTGCCCTCCAGCCCCGCGAAAGCGCGCATCCAGTCAATGTTGTGCGCGAAGAGCAGCGTCGAGGGTGTCTCGGCCAGCAGTTTCAGGCGCTTGGCCGCGCCGCGCTCGCTGAAGAAAAAGGGCGCCAGGTAGGCGCGCTCGTCGGCGGCCCTCACCCCCACCCCATGGCTAACTGGCCCCTCGGCTGCGGCCGACGGTCCAGCGCGCTCTCCCTGACGCGGGAGAGGGGAGCCGCCCTCCATATCGTCGGGTATGCGGACGTCCCTGCGGCTCGTGAGGGAAGGGATAGGGGAGGGTGAGGCCCTCACCCCCTCTCCCGCGTCAGGGAGAGGCGCGCTGGACCGTCGATCCCGCGGATAGGGATCGGGGGGCCAGTTAGCCATGGGAGGGGGGGTGAGGGCCGTAGCCGAGGGGGGCGGCTCGATGATGACGTCGCGGTCCTTGGCGAGGATGGACAGGGCCAGTTCCAGGTCGTCGGGCGCGGCGCCGAGCGCGTCGGCGGCGCGCGCGAGCAACTCGGGGCGCGGCAGGTAGACGTGCCCGTCGTCGCTGGCCTGTGAGAGCACGTACTTGAGCCCGGCGGCATGACGCTGCGGCGACTGCTCGGGCAGGCCGAGCTTACGCGCCAACGCGTCGGCCGTCTTGAAGCCGACGCCGCGGATGTCTTTGGCCAGCCGGTAGGGGTCGTCGCGGATCACGTTGATGGCGTCGGCGCCATACTGCTTGTAGATGCGCGCGGCCAGCCCCGACTCGACCTCGTGTGACTGCAGGAAGAGCATCAAGTTCTTGACTTCTTTCTGCTCGGTCCAGGCCCTGACGATGTCGGCGACCTTCTTGACCGAGATGCCCGATACCTCGGCCAGCCGCGCCGGCTCCTGCTCGACGACCTCAAGCGTGTCCTCGCCGAAGTAGTCCACGATGCGCTCGGCCGTCTTCGGCCCGATGCCCTTGATGAGGCCCGAGCCGAGGTAGCGGCGGATGCCGTCGACGGTGCTGGGCAGCCGTGGCTCGAAGGTCTGCACCTTGAACTGGCGTCCGTGCTGGGGGTTGACCTGCCACTCGCCGTTGAGCAGCAGCGTTTCGCCGACGTTGATGCCGGGCATGGCGCCGACGACGGTGGTCAGGTCCGGGGCGGCGCGGTAGCGCGTCGCCGCCGCGGACTCGGCCAGCTTGAGGCGCGCTACCGTGTAGTGGTTCTCGTCGTTCTGGTAGACGATGCGCTCGACCGTGCCCGTGAGGTGATCCACGCCTTTTCTATACCTTTACACGCGATAAAATACTACGCATATTCTAGCACGTCTGACCCAATCGACTCTCTCCGGCCATAGCCCAGGGCCATGTCGTTCTCAATCTGGGGCGCCATCGCGCTGCGTAGGGGCGTAGCGTACATCAGATATACTAGCGTTATGTTGAATACACGAACGGAGAAGCAGCTATATCCGTCGCGGCGCCCAATGCCGAGGTCCCGATGGGGCGCTAAATACCGGCGCCACCGTTTTGTAGGCGCTCGTCGCGCGTCCCACCTACAGTGGCTTAATGTTTAATGATGACGCCGGGGGATGAGCGATGGTCGCGAAAGCTACGACACAAGGCGCGCCGGAGCCCAGGATTGTCCTGTCCAACATCGAGTGGGAAACGTACGAGCGGTTGTTGGCCGACCAGGCGGACAGCAGCGCGCCGCGTTTCGCGTACGATCGGGGGGCGTTAGAGATCATGAGCCCGCTGCCTGAGCATGAGCGGTACAACAGAACGATAGCCGCGCTCGTCGAGTCCGTGGCCGAAGAGTTAGGGCTGGATGGCGAGAACCTCGGCTCAACGACATTCAAGCGGGAGGATCTCGAGCGGGGCTTTGAGCCCGACTCCTGCTTTTACATCCAGCACGAGGCGGCGGTGCGCGGCAAGAGTGCGCTGGATTTGCGCGTGGACCCACCGCCAGACCTTGTGATAGCGATCGACATCACGCATCCATCCCTGGATAAGTTCCCGATATACGCCGCGCTCATTCATGCAAGTCCGCGTAGGCATCGGCTACATACTTGTGTTTGTTGCTCGAAACATCGGTTACTCCTTCCGACTCGCCGACGCCCACAATGTCCCATAAGGGATCATCCATTGTAAACGGCTGGCCTGCTAACACCTGTTCGTCCTCGTCACGTACCGGCGTCAGCAGGGCGATATTCTCGCTGTTCCGTTGCAGCATCGCCGGCCTATTTGTCCTTCGCACTTCCTCGGCTAAGGCAACGATATCGGTCGCTTGAGTTATTTGGACCTTTTTAAAGGCCTGATTTACCATGCCTATTCCCCTCACCGCTTATCTATACTATCGCGGCAACTCTGGCGGATACCGCCGCCCCAGGCTCTCCACGATTCTTCCATCATCATACGACATCATGGGCGAGGCTCGATCTTAGATCAACGGGATGTGCTACAAAAACTTGCCGCGTCTGTGGTAGGTTCCAGCACCTAAGCGGAGCTAGGCAGGAGAAGGGTGTGTTCTAATTATGCGTGAATTGGACACCGCTGTTTAGTCGCTACGCCCCAGCTTCCTCCTCTCCGTGGATGTAGCGCTTGCCGCGCAAGAGCGAGGCGAGGGCGGCGATCAGCGCCATGGCCGCCGAGACGTAGAACGCTAGGTGTAGGCCGTTGATGAACGCCGGCAGGATCAGGTGCGGGAAGAAGATCTTGCCGAAGAGCACGCTCTGCGTGTGCGCGCTCAGATGCCCCGCCACGGACGCGGGCACCAGCGACTTCATGGGATTGTAGCCGAGGAAGGCCGCGAAGAGCACCCCGATGGGCGGTAGGTTCGCGATCTGATGGGCGACAGCGGACGGCAGGCCGTTGTGAGCCAGGCCGGCGTACATGACGCTCGGCAGGTTCGCCGCCAGACCGGCGATAAGGATACTAAAGAAGAATGTGATACTCAACATCGTCCCGGCGTTCTGGAACGTCGCGCGCATGCCCGAGGCCACGCCACGCGCCCCTGCCGGCACGGCGTTCATGATGCTCGTCGTGTTCGGCGCCGAGAAGAGGCCCATGCCGACGCCGATGAGCAGCAGCAGGGCGAAGAACGGTATCTTATTGAAGTCGCCTGGCAGGAACGTTAACAGGACGAAGCCGACCGCCGTGAGCAGCATGCCGCCGGTGGCGAAGGCGCGCGCCCCGAAGCGGTCCGAGAGCGCGCCGGAGATCGGCCCGCTGACGATGAAGCCGACCAGCATCGGCGTTGTGTAGATGCCAGCCCACAGCGGCGTGCTCGCGAAGGAGAAGCCGTGTAGGGGCAACCAGATGCCTTGTAGCCAGATGATCAACATGAACTGCAGGCCGCCGCGCGCCAGCGAACTGAGCAGCCCGCTGATGTTGCCGGCCGTGAACATGCGGATCTTAAACAGGTCGAGGCGGAACATGGGATCGGCGACGCGCGTTTCGATCCACACGAAGGCGGCCAAGAGGAGCAGGCCCGCGACGATGCCGCCGATCACCAGGGGGTTGCCCCAGCCCATCGAACTGCCCCCGTAGGGCTGGATGCCGTAGGTGAGCGCGATCAAGAGGACGGTCAGGCCGACGCCGAAGGTTAGGTTACCCCAGATGTCTAGCTTCTGCCCCCTCTTGATCGCGGTGACCTCGTGCAGCTTGAGATAGGCCCACACGGTGCCGAAGAGGCCGAAGGGGACGCTGACCACGAAGACCAGCCGCCAATCGATCGTGGAGAGGAGGCCGCCGATGAGCAGTCCAGCCAGCGAGCCAGCGATGGCGGCGATCTGGTTGATGCCCATGGCCAGGCCGCGCCGCTGCGCCGGGAAGGCGTCGGTGATGAGCGCGGTGCTGTTGGCGAAGAGGAAGGCGGCGCCGACGCCCTGCACGAGGCGGAAGATCAAGATCTCCATCGCGGCCTGGTTGCCGCTGCCGGGCGTGAACGTCAGTAGGAGCGAGCCGACGGTGAAAACGGCGAAGCCGAGGTTGTACATCTTGACGCGCCCGAACATGTCCGAGATGCGCCCGATGGTCACCAGCAGCACGGCCGTGACGACGAGGTAGCCCAGCAAGATCCACAGCAGGTAGCTCGATTCACCGGCCCCCAGTGGATTGATGTTGATGCCGCGGAAGATGGCCGGGAGCGAGATGAGCAGGATGCTGCTGTTGATCGTAGCCATCAGGACGCCCAGGGTCGTGTTGGAGAGGACGATCCACTTGTAGCTTCCGCCCTCGGGCGCCCTCTTGCGGGGCGCGGCCTCGGGGGGGCCTGATTCCCCGTGCGTCGGGGCCATCGCCCCCGCCCGCGGCGTTTGTGCGGGCGGCGCGGTAGCCGCCGCGAATCGCTGTTCAGGTGATGTCGCTAGTGGGTGCGCTCGATCCGTCATCGT
>JAABUO010002604.1_pt1 | contig 21916 bp, 23 predicted proteins | sample 5559291 | NCBI WGS metagenome assembly JAABUO01 (sample SAMN10711878, study PRJNA513372) | rock metagenome | isolation source: Antarctica rocks | place: Antarctica: Victoria Land, Finger Mt sud
GCCTGGCGCGGGCTGCGCTGGGCGCCGGGGCGGCGATCCATGGCCGGACGCGGGCGACGCAGATCACTCGGCAGGACCAGCGATTCCTGGTCAGCACCGCGGCAGGCCCGGCCGTGCGCGCCGACCGCGTGCTGGTCTGCACCAACGGCTACACCGGCGACCTGGTGCCGGGGCTGCGGCGGTCGGTGATCGCGGTCAACTCGTTCCAAGTCGCGACGGCGCCGCTGGGCGATAACGTGCGCCGCTCCATCTTGCCGAACGGGCATGTCTCGTCGGACACGCGCAAGCTGCTGCTGTATTTCCGGCTGGACCACGAGGGCCGGCTGCTGATGGGCGGGCGCGGGCCGTTCCGGGAGCCGGCGGGTCCCGAGGACTGGGCGCACCTGGAACGTGTGATGGCCCGGATGTTCCCGCAGGTCGCAGGCACCCCCATCGCCTATCGCTGGTGCGGGCGCGTCGCGGTCACGCGCGACTTCCTGCCGCACCTGCACGAGCCGCAGCCGGGGCTGCTGGCGGATATCGGCTGCATGGGCCGCGGCGTCGGCCTGCAATCGGCCATGGGTGCGGCGCTCGCGCGGCACATGCTGACCGGGGAGGCGCTGCCGCTGCCGGCAACCCGGGTGCAGCCCATCCCGCTGCATGGGCTGCAGAGCCTGTACGTCGCAGCCACCATCGCCTGGTATCGCGCAAACGACGCAGGGCTGCGGTAGGGGTGGCCGGCAGGCTTGCGTGCGCGCCTGGACAGTCAGCGGCGCACCCTGCTCACGCACATCCCGCAGCATGGGCCGGCGTCACACGCTGGGCGGCCTGCCCTGGCTCGGGGCGTTCCCGACCAGCTCCGCGTAGCAGGCAGCAAGGTGCGCAGTGACAGGCCCCGGCAGCGGCTGCGCCATCGCCCGTCCGTCGATGGACCGCACTGGTGTCACCCCGCCGAACGTGCCCGTCACGAACGCCTCCTCGGCGCTGTAGACGTCGAGCAGCGTGAAGTCCCCGGCCGCGAGCGGCAGGCCCGCCGGCCCGCACAGCCCCATGACCTTCGCCCGGGTGATCCCGTTGAAGCAGCACCGCCCGGTGGAGGTGTGCACCACGCCGCCGCGGACGAAGAAGAAGTTGGTGGCGTTGCAGCTCGCAACATGCCCGGCGTCGTCCAGCATCAGCGCCTCGTCCGCGCCCGCCGTGTAGGCCTGGATCAGCGCCGTGATCAGGTTCAGCCGGCTGTGCGAGTTCAGCCGCATGTCGAACTGGTCCGGCCGGGTGCAGCGGATCGTGCTGGTCAGCAGCGCCAGGCCCGTGCGGGCCAGCTCCGGGCTGGGCTGCTTCCACTCCGCGATGATGACGACCGTCGCCGGGCCGATGGTGGCGCGCGGGTCCTGGCTGGGCGTGCGCTTGACGCCGCGCGTCACCATCAGGCGCAGGTGGACGCCGTCCTCCATGCCGTTGGCCCGGCAGGTCGCGTGCAGGGCCGCCAGCAGCGCGGGCCGGGCCAGGCCGATGTCGAGGTCGATGGCGCGGGCACCGGCGAACAGCCGGTCCAGGTGCTCGTCCGCGAACAGCAGCCGGCCCCTGTGCAGCCGCAGGCCCTCCCACACGCCGTCGCCGGCGATGTAGCCGCCATCGAACACCGACACCTTCGCCTGGTCCCGCGGCACCAGCGCGCCGTTCAGCCACACCTGGACGCCCGCGTTGCGCGGGTCCTCCGCGATGTCCTGGCTGCCGGCCACCCTAGCCGGCCAGCGCCGCCTTGGTGATGCCCGGCGCGGCGGCCGGGTCCATGCCGCGGCTGGCGAGGTATTCGCGGTACAGCCGCTCCGTCGTGCCGGCCTCGTAGTGGTAGGTCAGCACGGTCGTCAGGTAGTCGCGCCAGGTCTTGTCGGCCTCCCGCCGGACGCCAGCCCCGGCGACGGCGGACACGGCCGGCCTCGGCACGACGACGATGCCCTGGCCGATCCGCAGCCGTTAGGCCAGCAGCGCCGGGTGGAACAGCGCCAGCAGGCGGGACCGGCCGGACTGGTAGTGCAGGATGGCCTCGTCGTTGGTGCGCAGCCGGGTGATCCCAGCGTGCGGCAGGCGGGCCGTCAGCTCCCGGTCCATGGAGGTGCCAAGCGGCACGGCGATGGTGGTGCCGGGGGTGTCCAGCTCGGCCCAGGTCGTGACCGGCAGCGCGTCCCGGCTCATCACGCCCAGGGCATAGTACAACACCGGCGCGAACGGGAAGTCGATGGCCAGGGCGCGGGGCGGCGTGGGGTCGAGCACGAACATCACGTCGAACTGCCGCGCCTGCAGCCCAGCCGGGGCATTGGCCCAGGTGGTCTCGACCACCTCCAGCTTGGCATCCAGGTCATCAGCGATCTGCCGCGCCAGCGCGACCGCCACGCCGGACCACTCGCCGGTGGCCGGGGACTTGACATACCAGGGTTCCGACGGCGTCGCGCCGAGCCGCAGCACCTTGCGGGTGCGGATGGCGTCCCAGGTCGAGCCTTCGGAACCTGTCTGGGCCTGGGCAGGCACCACGATGGCAGTGGTGCCCAGTCCGGCCGCCCGATCAGACCCACGTCACGACGCCTGATCATCGCTGCCCCCCTATGCCGTGATGCGGCAGTATGAGGCCCGGGATCGCAGGGTCAATGACGCAGTCAGGGCGGCTACGTCAGAACCCCGCCCACTGCCCCGACTGCGGCCACCGCACGCCATGGCACATGCTGGTCTGGGCATGGCAAAGTAGTATCAGGTCTCAGGTCGCGGAACATTGTTGGAACCCGGTCGGATTGGCTATCGTCCCGTATGCTGACCGGTTCGAGCGTCTGCCGGCCGCATCAGGACAGGGGTGACCCATGCTGCACATTCACCCGAACGCCCGCACTACCCCCGCCACCCGCGCCAAGATCGCCCGCTCGACCGAACCCAGCGGCACCGTCGCCAAGCGTTATGGCATCAGCGCCGAGACCGTGCGCAAGTGGCGAGCGCGCGGCGCCGATGACTGCCTCGACCGCTCCGCCCGCCCGCGCAATCTGCCCTGAAAGGCGAGTGAGGAGGAGCGCGCCATCGTCTGCACCCTGCGGCGCAGCACCAGCTTCCCGCTCGACGACCTCATCTTCGTTGTCAGCCACCACCTGCCGCACCTCAACCGCGGCAGCATCTGGCGCATCCTCAAGGCCGAAGCCCTTCTCCGAACGCCGCGCCAAAGGCCAGGGCACGTTCCGTGACTACGACCTCGGCTTCGTGCACATCGACATCAAGCACCTGCTCAAGCTGCAAACCAGCGACGGCGAGCGGCGCAAGCGATACCTGTATGTTGCCATCGACCGCTGCTCGCGCTCCGTCCACTTCGCGGTCAGGGACGACGAGACCGGGAGGAGCGCCATCGCCTTCCTGCGCGAGGCCGCAGCCGCGTTCCCGTTCCAACTCACCTATGCGCTGACCGACAATCGCGCAGCGATCCCTCGGAGAGATGTCAGCGAAGCTGACAGGGGCAGCTGCTTCACGCCAGCCTTCGCCAAAGCCTGCACCGGCCTGGGCGCGCAGTATCGGCACACTCGCCCCCGCACGCCCCAGACCAACGGCATGGTCGAGCGCTTCAACGGCCCGATCAGCAGCGAGGTGCTCGGCATCAACATCACCTCGCACCGCGCCCTGGAACAGGTGCTGCGCGGCTTCAACGCGGCCTACAACGCCCGCCGACAGCGCGTGCTGGACGGCAGAACGCCAAACCAGCTCGTCGCCGAGCACCTCAAAGCCACCCCCGAACTCGCCAACCCAGCGCCGCACGGACGCGCAGGGCCATGCGACGCCACCAAGGTATGCCTGATCGCGGACGCCGCCAAGGAGGTCTTATAACCGGACAATTAGGTCGGCTCTCGTTGATGGTCCCCACGACGCGTCGCCACGCGCTTTGCGGTGTCCGCCAGCCACATCAACGCAACCGTTCCGACGACGAACACCGTGGAGGCCGCCGCGATGACAGGTGACACGTTGAACTCGATGTCCTCGAACATCTTGCGCGTCACCGTCTTGTGCTCGACGCCGGAAATGAAGAAGGAGACCACCGTTTCGTCGAAGGAGGCGAGAGCGGCGAATACGGCGCCGGCCAGGACGGCCGGGCCGATCAGCGGCATGATGATGGACCAGAAGCAGCGAAGGCGGGAGGCGCCGAGGTTGAGCCCGGCCATCTCGAGCGAGGGCGGCAGCCGTTGCAGCGCGGCCGAGACCACCAGCACGACGTAGGGCACGGCAAGGGCGGTGTGGACCAGCACGAAGCCGAGCCTGGTGCCCGTGAGGCCCAGCGGCGCGAATTGCAGGTAGACCGCGATGGCGACGATGATGTGCGGCACGATCAGCGGCGCCAGCAGCAGCGCCTCCAGCATCTGCCGGCCCGGCAACCGGCCACGCACCAGCGCCAGCGAGCCCATAGTACCGATGACCGTGCTGGTCATCGTCGTGAGCGCTGCGATCTGCAGCGAGAACAGCGTCGCGTCCACCCAGTCCGGGTCGGTCAGGAACAGCCTGTACCACTGCAGCGAGATGCCCCGGGGCGGAAAGGCCAGGTATGCCGTTGGGCTGAACGACATCGGCAGGATCAGCAGTGTCGGCGCCATCAGGAAGGTCAGGATGGCCAGGCACAGCGCCCGGAACACCCATTCCCAAGCCCCGGCCCGCCTAGTCATGGGCCGTGACCCGGTCCAGGCGGAGCAGCCGCTTGAAGGTGATCGTCATGCCCAGCGACATTACCATCAGCACGCAGGAGATGGTGCCGGCGAATGGCCAGTTGAGCAGGGTGGTTGCCTGCTCGGCGATCAAGGTGGCGATCATGAGCGTCTGCGGCCCGCCCACCAGCGCCGGCGTCACGTAGAAGCCTAACGCCGTGACGAAAACCAGCAGGCAGCCTGCGAACACGCCTGGCAGGCTCAAAGGCAGGATGACGGCGAAGAAGGTCCGCACCCGTCCGGCACCCAGGTTCAGCGCCGCGCGGGGCAGGTCCGGCGGCACGCTGCTCAGCGCGGAGGCAATGGGCAGGATCATGAACGGCAGCAGCACGTGGGTCATCGCCATCAGCACGGCGCCGTTCGTGTACAACATGGTCAGCGGTCGCGCGCCGGGATCCCAGCTCAATAGCAGCGCGTTGATCACGCCCTTGCGCTGCAGCAGCATGATCCAGGCATAGGAGCGGATCAGCGCCGAGGTCCAGAGCGGGATCATGACGCAGACGACGGCGGCCTTGGCGGCAAGCCGGCCGGGCCGGGCCATCAGGGCCGCAATAGGGTAGCCGAGCAGCAGGGCCGAGATGGTGCAGGCCAGCGCGATCCATAGCGTGCGCAGGATGACCTGGCGGTAGAGCGGCTCGGTCAGCAGACGGCGGTAGTTGTCGAGGTTCGGGGCGGGCTCGGTGACGCTGGTCAACAGCAGCCGGCCGATCGGCAGGAAGAAGCTCCAGGCCAGCAGCAACAGCAGCGGGGCCGCCAGCAGCAGCGAAAGCGGGAGCGGCAACTGCCCGCGGGACGGTGACGCCATCAGCCGGGGTCCGGAAAGGCGATGGCGTTGGCGGCGGACCAACGCGCGACCACCGCTGTCCCCGGCTGCAGGACCGCCAGATCAGAGCGGGCGCCCACGTCGGCACGCAGCGTGCTGCCGTCCGGCAGCTCGACCAGCACGGCGGTGCTGGCACCGTTGAACACGCACTGCGCCACGTATCCTGCCAATCCGCCGGGGGGGCTGGCCTGCCACAGCTCCCCAGCCTGTCCCAACTCGACATGTTCCGGCCGGATGGCGAGACGCGCCCGGGAGCCGGGTGCCGAACCAAGACCTGCAGGCGTGGCTTGGACAGCGCCGGCCGCCGTGCGGACGGTGCAGACGCCGTCCTGCACCGCCTCGACCGTGCCCGGCAGCAGGTTCATCTCGCCGATGAAGTCGGCCACGAAGGCGTCAGCCGGGCGGTCATATAGGTCGCGGGGCGGACCGAGCTGAACCAGCCGGCCCCCGTTCATAACCGCGACCCGGTCGGACATCGTCAGCGCCTCCTCCTGGTCATGCGTCACGTAGATCACCGTGGCGCCCAGGCGTTGCTGCAACTGCCGCAGCTCGGTCTGCATGTGCTGGCGCAGCTTCTTGTCCAGAGCGCCCAACGGCTCGTCCATCAGGATCACCGGCGGCTCGAACACGATCGCCCGCGCCAGCGCGACGCGCTGCTGCTGCCCGCCCGACAGCTCCGCCGGCTTGCGCCCGGCTTGGGCGTCGAGCTTCACCATGGCCAGCGCCTGGCGCACCTTGCCGTCCCGCTCGGCGCGGCCCATCCGGCGCATGCGCAGCGGGAAGGCGATGTTCTCCGCAACGGTCATGTGCGGGAACAGGGCGTAGCGCTGGAACACCATGGCGATGTCGCGCTTGTTGGGCGCCACGCGGGTGATGTCCCGGTCGCCGACCGTCAGCCGGCCCTCGTCCGGCTCCTCAAACCCTGCCAGCATCATCAGCAGCGTGGTCTTGCCCGACCCTGAGGGGCCAAGCAGTGACACGAACTCCCCGGCCTGGACGGTGAGCGACACGCCCGCGACAGCCGTCACCGATCCGTAGCGGCGCCACACGCCGTGGATGCCGACCTCCAGGCCGCGGCCGGCCGCTGCGCTCATCGGTTGCGGCGGGTTGTGAACGTCATGCGGCCGATCCCTGCGTAGCTGCGGACCGGAATGGCCACTGCATGATGCCCGGCATCATCGGCAGGCACGGCTGCCCTGGCAAGCCGGGCCAGGGCAGGTTAGCGTTTCCCGGCGCGCAACGACCCCTGGAGAAGCCCTATGCCCATGACCCGGCAGACCGTCCTCACCGCCGCGACCATCGGCGGGGCCAGCGTCCTGGCGCCCGCGCCCGGCCGGGCGCAACCAGCGAAGCTGGAGGACACGCTGGTCATCCGCACCACAGGCGGCGTGTTCGAGGCGGCATTGAAGCGCAACTTCTTCGACCCCTTCACCAAGGCGACTGGCGTGCGGGTGATCCCGGTGGCCGCCTCGGACGCCGACATGCAGGCGAAGGCCACGGCGATGCAGGCGGCCGGCCGGGTCGAGTGGGACATCATCTCGCCGCAGATGACCGAGTTGGGCAACCTGTCGCGCCTGCTAGTGGACCTCGGCGACTGCAGCGCCATCCCGGGCGTCGCCAGCAGCATGCCGGGCACCTGCGGCCGCTACGGCGTGCTCTACCTGGTGGGAGCGCAGGTGCTTGCCTACGACGCGAGGGCCTTTCCGGGGCGCGAGCCGCAGACCTGGGCCGACTTCTGGAACGTGAGGGACTTCCAGGGGCGCCGGGCGCTGTCCAACAGCGGCGGGCCCTTCGCCACCATCGTCTCGGCCTTGATCGCCGATGGCGTGCCGCATGACCGGCTGTTCCCGCTCGACCTGGACCGCGCCTTCCGCAAGCTGGACGAGATCCGGCCGCACATCGCGGTCTGGTGGCGCACCGGCGACCAGAGCCAGGCGATGTGGCGCAACGACGACATCACGCTGTCGCTGATGTGGTGCGGCCGGGCCTTCGCCACCAAGAAGGCCGGCTTTCCGCTGGCCTGGAGCTATGACGACACGCTGGCGGACTTCGGCGCCTGGGCCATCCTGAAGGACTGTCCGCACCCGAACGCGGCGCGGGCCTTCATCGGGTTCTACCTGAGCCAGCCGGAGGCCTCGGCCAGCTTCTCGCGCGACATGGGCTACACCACGCCCAACCTGCAGGCGACGGCGCTGCTGACGCCGGAGGAGCGCGCGGAGCTGATCACCACGCCCGAGACCATGGCGAAAATCATCCAGATGGACCCGGCCTGGGTGGCCGCCAACCGCGCCCTGACAATCGAGCGGTGGAACACGTGGATCTCGGCCTGACCGGCTCGGCAGGGCACCCTAGGCTCCAGGCGCCGCCGGCGGCTTGGGACTCCCACATCCACATCCTGGACCCCCGCTTCCCGACGGTGGCCAACGCCGTCTACCAGCCGCCAGTCGCCACGGTGCAGGACTACCAGGCCGTGCAGCAGCGGTTGGGCCTGGAACGGGTGCTGGTGGTCCAGTCCTCCATCCACGGCACGGACCATGCCTGCCTGCTGGACGCCATCACCCAGTTTGGGCCGGGCGCCCGCGGCGTCGGCATGGTGGACGCCGCGGTAACGGACGCCGAGCTGCTGCGGCTGACGCAAGGCGGCGTCCGCGGCGCCCGCTGCCTGATGACGCCCGGCGGCGTGCTGTCCTGGGACGAGGTGGCGCCCCTGGCCGCGCGGGTGAACGCCTTTGGCTGGCACACCAACCTGCAGTTCCGCGGTGCCACCCTGCCTGACCGGTTCGGCGCCATCGCCGGGCTGCCCGGCGAGGTCGTCATCGACCACATGGGCCTGTTCAGCCGCCCCATCAAGCCGGACCATCCCCATGTGAAGCTGCTGCTGCGCCTGTTGGACACCGGCCGGGTCTGGGTGAAGCTGTCGGCGCCCTATGGCGGCGGCGTCATGGGTCCGCCGCCCTACACGTCCGCCTGGCCACTGGCCCGTGCGCTGATCCGGCACGCGCCGGAGCGGCTGGTTTGGGGGAGCGACTGGCCGAACACCTTCATGACGCAGGTCTACAAGCTTCCGCCCGGCGACCCGGCGATGCTGCTGGACCTGCTGCTGGAGTGGACGGAGGACGAAAGCGTGCGCCGCCGCACCCTGGCCGATAATCCCGAGGCCCTGTTCGGCGGCTGAGCCACCCGGCACGGCCACCGGTCCCAACGGATCGGGGCATCCCGGTTCGTCGCCAGCCAGTCGTAATCGACGGTCACGATCCCGGCCAGCCGCTCCGGGCTGGAGATCAAGTCCTGCTTCTCCTCGGGGTTGAGCAGCGCCGGGCTCGCCTTGTTGGACGTGGTGTAGCCTATTTCGCGCGAGAAGGCGGCGTGCGCCTCGGGATTTGCCATGTAGAAGTCGATGAAGGCCCGGGCCGCCTTCGGGTGTGGCGCATCCTTCAGGATGCACCAGGCGCCGAAATCGGCGATGGCCTGGTTGTAGGTCCAGGCCAGCGGCGTGCCCCGGCGCTTGGCGGCGAAGGCGGAGCCGCTCCACATCAGCGACATCGCGATGTCGTCGCCGTTCCACATCTTCTGGCTCTGGTCGCCGGTGCGCCACCAGGTGGCGACGTCCGGCTTGATGGTGTCCAGCTTGCGGAACACGCGGTCCAGGTCCATCGGGAACAGCTTGTCGCGCGGCACGCCGTCCGCCAGGGCTGCCAAAATCAGCGTGGCCCAGGGGCTGCCAGTGTTAGGCAGGGCGCGGCGGCCAGGGAAGGCCTTGGTGTCGAAGAAGTCCGCCCAGCCCTGCGGCGCCTTGGTCCCATAGATATCGGGGTTCCAAGTCAGGCACTGGGCGCCCGTGAGATACAGCACGCCATAGCGGCCGCAGGTGCCGGCGACACCCTCCTTGGCGACGTTCGGCATGGCGCTGCAATCGCCGAGGTCGGCCAGGTACTTCGAGATCTGCGACAGCTCGCTGTACTGGGGAGAGATGATGTCCCACTCGACCTTGCCGGCCGCCTGCATCGCCGCGGCCTTGGCCATCATGTCGCCGTAGGAGGCCGCGAAGGGGATCACCCGCACGCCGGTCGCCTTGCTGAACGGGTCGAAGAAGTTCTTTCTCAACGCGGCCTCGAAGGCGCCGCCGGTGCTGCGGATCAACAGGGTCGCTTCCAAGCCGTCCGCAGCGCGGGCGCTGCGGACGGGCGGCAGGCCGAGCGCGGCCGCGCCGGCGATGAGGGCGCGGCGCTTCATGGACATGGGCTGAACAGACATGGGCTGACCTCCTGCTTCCGAATGGGCCTGCCAGCATTGCCTAGGTCGATGCGACCACGATCATCTCGACCCGGATGTCCCGGTTCGCCATGGTCACCTGGCAGCAGGCGCGCACCGGCGGGCATTCCGGGTCCGCCCACTCGTTCCAGGCGGCGGTGAATGCCGGGAAGTCCAGCACGTGGGCCAGCCAGACCGTGATGTGCCCGATCTTGCGCTTGCCGGAGCCATGGCGCGACAGGCGCTCCTCAATCAGCGCGAAGACCTCCCTGGCCTGCTCTGTCACGGTGCCGCGGCCCACCAGCGTCGTGGTGGGGATCACCGTCATGTAGATGGTGCCGTTGATGATGGCAGCGTCGGCGGAGACCACGGGGGTCGCCTTGAACCGCTCCGGCGATTTCAGGAAGTGCTGGATGGTCACAATGCGTCGGCCTTGGCAGGGGTGGGGGCGTCCTGCCGGCGGAAGCGGTCGATGGCGTAGGGGGCCGTGTCGATGTCCGGCGTGCCGCCGTGCCACACCTGCGCCAACGCGCGCCCGGCGGCGGCCCCGTTGATCATGCCGGAGGAGGAGAAGCCGAACATGTAGTACAGGCCGGCCGCGCGGCGGGACGCGCTGATCACCGGCAAGGCGTCCGGCAGGTAGGAGCGGAACCCACGCCAGGTGGAGCTGGGCGTGGCGTTGATCCCCGGCAGCACAGCGACGATGTGGCGCAGCATGTCGTCGATCTTGGCCTGCGTGGGTGCGGTGGCAGCGCCGCCGAACTCGTAGGTGCCGGCTAAACGAATGCCGTCGCGCATGGGCGTGATGGCGAAGCGGAAACCTAGCGGCAGCAGAGGGGTCTCAAGCGCAACCCCCGGCGTGCCGAGCATCACGTGGTAGCCGCCGACCGCCTGGTGCGGCACCTTCTCGCCCATTGCGGCCGCCAGCCGCGCCGTGCCGGTACCGGCCGCGAGCACGGCGCTGCCGCTGGGCACCATGCCCTCGCGCGTCCGCAGCCCGGTGACCTTGCCATCATGCACCGCCACGCCCTCCACGTGGGCGCGGACATGCGTCCCGCCCCCGGCCAGGAAGGACTCGAATAGCCGGGCCACGAAACCCACCGGGCTGACCGTGTGCTGGAAATCCGGCGAATAGACCCCCGCCGCATAGCGCGGCCCGACCGGTGCCAGCTCCCTGATCCCGGCCGCGTTCACCCGCTCCATCGGCACCCCGGCGGCGCGATAGGCGGCGAGCGGACCATCCCAGTCGCGATCCCGTTCAGCCTCGGTGAGGCTCAGCGCCAGCGAGCCGCGGGCGCGCACCAGGTCACCCATCCCAGCCTCTGGCCACAGCTCGGCGTAGGCCTGTTCCCCGCTGCGGCACAGGGCGGAAAGGGCGGCGGTGATGCGGAGCACATCCGCCGGGTTGGCGTTGGACAGCATGCGCATGAACCAGGGTGACAGGCCCAGGAACTGCGACCAGCGGACATTGAGCGGGGAAGCCGGGTCGCGCAGCATGGAGATCAGGGAACGGGCGGTAAGCCCGGCGAAGACCGGCCGCGTCTTGGTGTTGACTACGATGCCGGCATTGCCGAAGGAGGCGCCGGTGCCGGGCTCGCCGGGATCGACGACCGCCACGCGGGCGCCGGTCTTCTGGATGAACAGGGCGGCGCAGACCCCGGCGATGCCGGACCCGACAATGAGGCAGTCCGGCTGGGGCGCGGTGGTCATCGGGGGCGCCGCGGCCCGAAACGGGAGTTGGCCGGCTTGGGCAGACGGAGGTGATCGCGCAGCGTGGCGCCCTCGTACTCCGTGCGGAACAGGCCGCGGCGCTGCAGCTCCGGGATCACCAGCGCCACGAAGTTCTGCAGGCCCAGCGGAACCACGGGGAAGGTGAGCACGAAGCCGTCGCAGGCCCGGCCGCGATACCAGTCCTCCAGCACGTCGGCGACGTCCGTGGCGCTGCCCTTGACGACAGGCGTGCCGAAGTCGCGCACCACCATGCGCGCGGCGTCCCGGACCGTCATGTCCTGCGCCCTGATCTGCCTGACGACTAGGCTGCGCACCGTGCTGCTGCCCACCACCTGGTCCGCGAGCTCCGGCATCCTGCTGTCCAGCGGCAGGGCGCTGAGGTCCTGCGTGACGATCTTGGACAGGTAGTCCACGCCCAGTGCCGGAGGTATCAGCGCGTTCAGTTCCTCATACAGCTCGTCCGCCTCCGCGGCGCCGTGCCCGGCGAACACCGTCACGCCCGGGATGAAGCGCAGCGTGTCCGGGTCGCGCCCGTGCCTGGCCATGCGGCCCTTGATGTCGGCGTACTCCGCCTGGCAGGTCTCCTTCGAGTCGCCGGCGCCGAACATGGCGTCGGCGTGCCGGGCCGCCAGCTCTTTGCCGGCGGCGGACTGGCCGGCGGTGAACACCACCGGCTGGCCCTGCGGCGTGCGGGGCACGTTCAGCGGACCCGCGACCTTGAAGTGCCTGCCTGCGTGATCCAGGCGTCGCACCCGCGCCGGGTCGAGGAACTGGCCGGTGGCCTTGTCCTGGATGAAGGCGTCGTCCGCCCAACTGTCCCATAGGCCGCGCACCACTTCGATGAACTCCTCGGCACGGGCGTAGCGCTCCTCGCGCCCCACCGGCTGCGAGTGGCTGAAGTTCAGCGCGTCGCCGGCATTGGAGGCGGTGACGGCGTTCCAGCCGGCACGGCCGCCGCTGACGTGGTCGAGCGAGGCGAAGCGGCGGGCGACGAACCAGGGCTCGTCGAAGGTGGTGGTCGCCGTGGACACCAGGCCGATGCGGTCCGTGCGCCCGGCCAGCGCGGTCATCAGCACCACCGGGTCGAACACCCCGGGCCGGGCGGAGGGGAAATTGGCGGCGAACAGCGCCGGCTTGTCCATTTCTCGGATGCCGTTGCCGTCGGCAAGGAACAGCCCGTCCAGCTTGCCGCGCTCTGCCAGTTGCGCATACTCTATCATGCGCGGCAGATTCATGACCGGGTTGCTGTACGCGGAGGGGTGACGCCACCCACCCAGGTGGGCACCGATCATATTCGGGATGGCCAGCAGGTGCATCAAAGCGTTGTCGCCGCCCTGGCGAAGGCGCCGCGCATCAGCCCAAACGCTTCCTCATCGTGCGCGAAGGAGATGTACATGCGGCCATACGGCGAGGGCATGACGATCACCCCGTGCCTCCGCAGCAGAAGGTGCAGCGTCAGCGACCGTCCGGTGTCGGCCAGGCGCTCGGCGGCTTTGTAGGTGGCGGGCGCTTCCGGGCCGAGCCACAGGCTGAACACGCTGCCGAAGCCGCTGGTGCGCACGGAGGTTCCGGCCTGCGCGAAGGTGGCCTCGATGCAGGCGCGCAGCTCGTCGCCCTTCCGGAGCAGGGCGGGATAGTCTGCCTCCGCAAGCCGGGCCAGCGTGGTTTCCACGGCGGCGCAGGCGACCGGGTTGCCGCTGAAGGTGGCGCCGTGTACTCCTGCAGCACCGCGGCACGCCCGGCCACGGCGGAGGCGGCGATGCCGCTGGCCACCGCTTTGCCCACGGTGGCCAAGTCCGGGTCCAGGCCGAAATGATGGCTGGTCAGGCCGTTGTGCAAACGAAAGCCCGTCAGCACCTCATCGGCAATCAGCAGGGCGCCATGCCGCCGTGCCGTGGCCTGCACATGCTCCAGGTAGCCCGGCGCCGGCATCAAGCAGCCGGCGTTGGCCAGCATGGGTTCGTAAAGGATTGCGGCGATGTCGTCATTGTCGTCGAACAGCCGCTCGACATCGGCGAAATCGTTGAACCGCAGCAGCACCGTCCGCCCGTTGTCCGGACGGTGCTGGTCATGGAAGCCGGCCTCCGGTGCAGCGACGTTGCCGAACGCCACGTCGTCCAGCCAGCCGTCGAAGCCAGCCGCCATCTTGGCGATGCGCCCGCGCCCTGTCACCGTGCGAGCAATCCGGGCCGAGAGGTGCACCGCCTCGCTGCCGGAATTGGTGAAGATCACCCGGTTCAGCGGACCAAGCTGCCCCGCCAGGGCCTGGGCTGCGCGTTCCTCGCCGGGGTGGCTGAACGAGGGCAGCGAACCGTCGCGCAGGGCACGAGCGCAGGCCTCGATCACCTGCGGGTCGGCATGGCCGAGGATCGATCCGCCAAATCCCATGGCGGTGTCCACATAGCGGATGCCGTCATCCCCAAAGAGATAGGGTCTAGCGCTTCGAACGATCTGCAGCTCGCGTCCGGCAACGGATGGCAAAGTTCTGGCACTGCTGGAAACGCGATCGACGAGACTTGGCATCAGAGCCCCGAAATGCTGAAGCAAGCCTGGCTTCAGCCGAACAACCGGTCAAGCGGCATCGCTCCCGCATCCTCTTGGGATCGCTCGAGCGGAACCGCACGACCTGCGTCAAAAGTGACGGGTGCAGCTCAACGGCATGCATGTACCCATGAATCCTTCAGTATTTGATAGCAACACCGAAAGCGGCCGAGATCCTGCCTTTTGCGAGTCGGACGCGCGATGAACGACCGCCGGCGCCTGATGCCCTCCGGTCAGGCTGGCAGCCATGCCGCCATTTACCTTCTGCGGACCTGTTATGGGGTGCTGTCGCAATCTCCAATGCGACACGGCTGCAGTTGGGCCGGCTTCGGCTGGCCCTGTCGCACGATGGCCGTCAGCACCTCTGCCGGCATGCAGTAGCCCAGGTACTGCCGCGGCGTCGCGTTCAGCCACATCGCCAGTGCATCCAGGCTGCTGGCCGTCAGCCGCTCCGCCGACGCATCGCTGGGCAGGTGGCGCCGCAGCCGCCCATTGGCGTTCTCGACCGCACCCTTCTGCCAAGGGCTGCGCGGGTCGCAGAGGTAGCTCGTCACGGCCAGACCCCGGTCCAGGGCCAGGCCGCCAAGGGCTGCTCGAATGCGCTGAGCCACACCCGCTGGGCGCCGGTCGGGGTTGGGCAGCAGCACCAGAAAGCAGCTGCGGCGCTCCACCAGCGTCGTCACGCTGGCATTGCCGCCAGATTTGGCGAACACCAGCGGGTCGCCCTCCCAATGGCCGAAGCTCTCTCGGGTGGCTACGCCTGCCGGACGGCACGCAATCCCGCGCTCCAGCGGTATGCGGTGTCCACGGGGCCGGCGGCCGTGCCGTGTTCCGCGGCGCCGCCGTGCCCGGGGCAGGCACAGGTGGAGTTGCTCCGTCCGCCTTTCAGGGCCATACACATGGCGGTAGATCGTTTCGTGACACAGCCGCTCGATTGCTTCTCCGTCTGCCCCGTCTCGCTTATCCAACCGAAGCCGGCCGGCAATCCGCTGCGGCGACCAGCCGGCCCGCACCCGGTCCATGACATGGGCCAACAAGCCCGCGTGCCGCGCCAGCTTGGCCAGCCGGCGGCGCCGGGCGAGGGCCTGGCCCTGCGCCGAGGCCGGGTAGTAGCCGGACATGTCGCGCCGACGGTCGCGGGTGGCATCAGGGTCGCGGAAGCGGTTGCGCCAGCTCTCGATAGATCGTCGAACTGTGCCGGCTCAGCTGAGGGGCGATCTCCGCCACGGGCACGCGCGCCTCTCGGAGCCGGAACAGGGACCGCCGCTCGTCAAGCCCAAGATGACCAAAGCCGCTCGCCGCCATTCACGCCTCCGCCTGTCAAGCACCTGAAAACAGAGGGTTGTCGCACTTCAGGATAGAACGTGCCGGTGCAGATCATGTCGATGGACCCGGCGCGGAACGCCTCTACCGCCTCGGGCGTGTTGCCCATGTAGCGGACGTTGATGTCCTTGAAGCTGACGCCGTTCTTCTTGAACCAGTCGTACGGCAGCACCTCCAGCGTATCGAGCTGGAAGGTGCCGAGCGTCTTGCCCTTCAGCTTGTCCGGCGTGTCCAGGCCGGGCTGCGCCACCAGGATGCAGCCCTCGATGCCGCCGCCTGCCACGATCTTCACTGGGGTGCCCGCGTCATACAGCGCCACGAAGCTGGTGTAGGGCATCAGCCCGGCGTCCACCTGGCCCGCGCCCAGGAACGTCACCTGCTCGGCGAAGGTCGGCGTCGGCACGAAGTCCAGGATCAGCCCATCGCGCTGTGCTGTTTGCAGGGCGTTGGTGAGATAATAGTTCAGATTGCAGAAGCCGTTGCCAAAGGTGGAGGTGACGTGGCTCTCGGCCGCCCGCGCGCCATGGCTGCACGCCATCAAGCTGATTGCGCCCAATGCTGTCCTGCGCAGCGCCGCCCGGCGGCTGAGCGGGCTGTTTCAGACGGTGTCGCATGCGAGAGTTGTGGCCATGCCGGGCATCCCCTTATCGATGCCGCCCAAACAGGCTCAGCAAGGGACGTGCCATCCACTGCCGGCCAAACACGCCAGCCTCAGCAGGTTCGGATTGGCACTTAAACAGGCAGATTGTTTGGCGGTGCGTGCGCCGGGCACATATCGGCGACTCAAAGGCCGGCGTAGCCCTCCGGGTCGAAGAAGCTCTGCTCTGCCCCGCCACGTACCGGTGTCCATTCGACAGGTTCGGCGGCGGCCCTGTCTCAACGCGGGAGTCAAACGTCAACTCGATCTGCACACCGCTGGGATCGTAGGCGAATAGCTGCCACAGCGGCGTTCCCGGCACGATGAACTCGCGGAACGCGATGCCGTGAGCCTGCAGGCGCGCGATGAAGCCGTGGTAGCCGCTGGCCGCCACCGAGACATGGTCGATGGCGGCGCTGCCCTGCGGCGCCAGGCCGGTCGGCCCCATGGCCGGGCCGCCGGCATAGATGTGAAAGATCGGCCCCGGCCCCGGCAGGCCCAGCCAGGCGCCGGGGTAGCCGAAGTCCGGGCGGGGCATTTCCTGCAAGCCCAGCACATCCAGGTAGAAGCGCCGGGTCCGCGCCAGGTCCGCGGTCTTGATGGCGACGTGCAGCAGGCCTTGCAGGGCGGGCTTGATGCTCATCCCGGGATGAACCTGTCGAGGCCGACGGGGTGCGCCGCCACCCTCCGGTTCGCCTCCAGCAGCCAGGGCGTCGCCACGGCCGCGCGTTCGGCCTGCCGGGCGTAGTCGCGCCGGAACCCGGGCATCACCGCCGCAGCCTCCGCCCGCAAGGCGTCCTCGTCCACCGTGGTGACCCGGCCAGCGTCCAGCACCATGCGGCTCCCGACCATGACGCTGTGAACGCCCCGCCCCCCTTCGGCGAACACCACTTGCCGGGCCGCGCTGTTGAGCGGCACGTAGGCGATGTCCTGCAGGTCGAGAAACAGCAGGTCGGCCTGCATCCCCGGCGAGATCGCGCCCACCTGGCCCTCCAGACCCACGGCCCTGGCGCCGCCAGTCGTCGCAGCCGCAATTGCATCGGTGGCGTGAAGGCCCGTGGGGTTCGGGTCCGCGGCGGCGGCCAGCAAGCATAGCAGCTTCATGGCCGTGAACATGCTCTGGCAATCCCCACAACTGCAGTTGTCGCAGCCCAGAGCAATATTCACGCCAGCATCGATCACCTGGCGCATCGGAGCGACACCGCTTTTCAGCTTCAGGTTGCTGGCCGGGTTGTGCGCCAGCCCGGCCCCGACCCGGCCCAGCAGCGCGATCTCCTCGTCCCGCAGCCAGACGCCGTGCACGACCGTCAGCCGCCGGGTGAGCAGCCCGACCTCGTGCAGCCAGCGCAGCATGGACCCGCCCTGCGCGCCATACAGCTCGCGCGCCTTCGCTGCCTGCGCCCGCGTTTCATACACATGCGTCAGCACTGGCAGCCCGTAGCGGTCCGACAGCGCTGCGATGCCTTCCAGCAGTGCCCGGCTGGACCGCTGCGGGCCGGAAGGGCTGAGCGCCCAGGTCAGCCAGGGCGGCAGCGGGTCCATTCGCCTGACTTGCGCCTCAACGAACTGGAGCTGCGCCCGGGCGTCCGCCGGGGCGCCCTGGACCAGCGTCTGCACCTCCGCCGGGGCCTCGGCGGGCAGGAACGGCGCGATGTCCAGCGCCGCCACGTCGCGCAGGGCGGCGGAGAACACCACGCGCAGCCTGGTTTCGGCGTAGGCGGCCAGGATGGCGTCGAGCGTCGGCTCGTCCATCGGCACCAAGGAGTTCATGTCCTGCACCGTCGTGATGCCGTGGCGCAGGCAGTCCACCGCGCCGATCAGGGTCCGCAGCCGGAGTTCCCGCGCGTTGCGCGGGCCGAGGTAGGCTGGCTGGGAATGCAGCGCCCATACGTCGAACGGCATGTCCTCCAGCAGGCCCTTCTGCAGGACGTCGTAGGAATGGTAGTGCGCGTTGACGAAGCCGGGCAGCACGAGCAGCCCGGCGGCCTCGACCACCCGCGCCTCCCCTGCCGCCGCGCGACGGCGCACCTCATCCTTGGCTGCGCCATCCTTGTCCGGGCCATCCACGGCAGCGATGCGCCCAGCCCGCACCAGGATGTCCTGCACAGGCGGCGCGTGCGGGTCGCAGCCGAGCCGGTACACCTGGCCGCCCGTGATCAGGATGTCTTTCATGCCGGTCATGGTGCCCAACAAGGGTCGCCTTGCAAGGGGCGTTGGTGCAGTTGACCAGCTCCACCACTTCCCAGAGCCAGGGCGAGGGAAGACGCGCAGTCCCGTCAGTTCTCGGATAGCCTCAAGGCCGGATCAGCATGCATACCGGTGTCGTCGGGCAATTGCGCCGCAGCAACCGCGGCGATCTCCTGCCGTGTCGCAATCCAGACATCGCCCCCGCGCCGCTCCAGCTCCCGCAGGATCGCCTCCACGGCGCGGAAGCGGGCAGGCCGGCCGCAGATGCGGAGATGGAAGCCGACGCTGAGCATGCGCGGCACGCCGCGGCGCCCTTCCTCGATCAACTGGTCCAGGGCCGCTGCAACGTAGCCGGCGAAGGCGTCGGGCAGCACGAAGCCGTTCGGATGGAAGAACTTCATGTCGTTGCTGTCCAGCGCATAGGGCAGCACGAGCATCCCGGTTTCCGGGCAGCGGTACGGCAGGTCGTCGTCCAGGGCGTTGCTGTCATAGGCGTAGCCGAGATCGCGCAGCAACGCCCTGGTATGCGGGCTGGCGCTGCCGCGGCAGAAGTATCCGGCTGGCCGGACCCCTGTCGCCCCCTCGATGGCGTCGGTGGCGCGCTGCACCGCGACGCGCTCCTCCTCGACCGTGGCGTAGTCGGCGTTGGGCCGCCAAACCCAGCCATGGCAGCCCGGCTCGTGGCCGCGGCGGACGATCTCGCGGGCCAGCCCGGGCGAGCGCTGGACGGCACGGCCGCACATCCAGAAGGTGGCCCGCACGCCGGCGCGGTCAAAGGCGTCCAGGAAGCGGGGTAGGCCGGCGCGGGTGCCGTAGGCGAAGACCTGCTCCATGCCGAGGTCCCGGCGCCCCGGCGGCACCACGCTCAGCACCTCGCCCACCCGCTCGTTCTCGGGGTCGCCGGCCTCAATCGACATCTCTGCCCCTTCCTCGAAGTTCACGACGAGGGAGACGGCGACCTTGGCGCCGCCGGGCCAGCGCAGGCGGGGCGGGGCGAAGCCGTAGCCGATGAGGTCGCGGCGCATTCAGAGCCTGCTGCGCAACTGGGACCTACTGGCTCAGGCGGCGGGTCAGGCCGACGACGCGGTCCATGAGCAGCAGCACAACGAAGGAGAAGCCGACCAGCAGGCCGGAGATGGCGGCGACGCGGATGTCCAGCGAGTTCTCCATCATGCCCCACATCCGGATCGGCAGCATGTCGGTCTGGGCGGAGCCGAGGAACAGCGAGACCGGCACGTTGTCGAGCGAGGACACGAAGGCCAGGAACGCGCCGGCCAGCACGCCGGACCGTATGGACGGCAGCACCACGCGGCGGAACGTCATCCAGGGCGAGGCCCCGAGCACGGAGGATGCATCGAGCCACGCCGGGTCCAGCCCCGTGGCGGCGGCGATGGTCGTGCGGAGCACGTAGGGCGTGATGACGATGGCATGGGTCACGGCCAGCAGCGGCAGCGACGGCCTGAACCCGAGCCAGGACGCGAATATCAGCGCGGCAAGGCCAAAGGCGATGCCCGGCATGATGAGCGGCAGCATGAACGCGCCGTCGGCCAGGCGCGCCCAGCGCGCCGGGTTGCGGGCGATGGCGAGCGCCGCGGCGGTGGCGAGGGCCGTCGCGAGCGCCGCGGCCAGGAGGGCCACCACGACGCTGTTCAGCGCGGCGGCCTGGATCACCTGGGACCGTGCGGGATCGAACAGCTCCCCATACCAGCGCAGCGTCAGCCCCGGCGGCGGAAAGCGCAAGGCGGCCGAGGTCGAGAAGCTCGTGACCACCACCACCAGCACGGGTCCGACCAAGACGATCAGGGCGAGCGCCGCCAGCGTGGCGATCACGGCGGCCAGCGGCAGGTCCCCGGGCCGCATGCGCCAGGTGCTACGCATGGAGGCGTCGTCTCAGCAGGCCCATCAGCATCACCACCAGCAGGACCGAGACCATCAGCAGCAGCGCAAGGGCCGCCGCCAGCGGCCAGTCGAACGTCAGCATGGATTGCTGCCAGACCAGCGCCGGAAGATAGACGAGCCGGCCGCCGCCGATCACGCTCTGCGAGATGAACGCCGTCGAGGAGGAGGCGAAGGCGAGCGTGCCGCCGGCAACCAGCCCCGGCGCCGCGGCGGGCAGCACCACCCGCCACAGGGTGCGGGCCAGCGATGCCCCGAGCGCGGCCGAGGCGTCGAGCAGCGCCGGCTCCATCCGCGCCAGGGAGGACATCACCGGCAGCAGGACCAGCGGCATCTCGATCTGCGTCAGCGCCAGGATCAGGCCGGGTTCGGTCTGCAATAGCTGCACCGGGCCGGACGACAGGCCCAGCGCCTGCGCCGCCTGGCTCAGCACGCCCTCGCGCCCGAGGATCGCAATCCAGGCGAAGCTGCGCACGACGACGGAGGTCAGCAGCGGCAGGATGGCGGCGATCAGCACGGCCCGGCGCAGGCGCGGCCCGGCGACCAAGTGCACGAGCGCCAGCGGCACCGCCAGGCAGGACGCTGCGGCCACCGTCAACGCCCCCAGCTTGAGGGTGTTCAGCAGCGCCCGCAGGTTGAACGGATCGCCCAGCAGGTCCGTCCAGGCCCGCAGGCTGGCGCCGCGCAGCGTCTCGTCGCTGGCGAACGATGTCGCCGCCAGCAGCAGCAATGGCGCGGCGAACAGCACCAGGTGCGCCGTCGCCAGCGGCATCACTAGCAGCGCGGCGCCGTGGTTGCCCCGCATCGGCCTACTTCGCCATCTCCTTGTTGAACCGGTCGATCCAGCGTGCGCGCAATGGGTTGATCCTCGCCCAGTCGTAGGTGTTGAACTTGTCGAGGTCGGCAACGCTGCGCATCGGCACGCCTGGGCCGGGATCGACATCCTTGTTGACCGGCGTCAGGTAGTAGGGCTTCCCGGCCAGCTCCGCTTGGACCGGCGTGGACAGGACGGTGTCCAGGTACTCGTAGGCCTGCTGCACGTTCCTCGCGCCCTTGGCGATGTGCATGGTGGTGACGAAGGCCGATCCGCCGGTGTCCGGCACGACGAACTCAATGTCCACCCCGCGCTGCTGCAGCGCGGTCACCGTCTGGGTGTTGATGTACATCACGTCCACCTGCCCTTGCTGGAACAGCCCCGGCAAGGCTGCGGGGGTGGCGACCGCGGCCACCTGGGGCAGGATCTTGCCGATTGCGGCGAACGCCGGCTCCACATCGGTCTCGGAGCCGCCGAACGCCTTGGCGATCTCGATCATGCACATGGTGCCGAAGGTGGTCTGGAAGCCGGTCAGGCCGAGGTGGGGGACGAACTCCGGCTTGAACAGGTCCTTCCACCCCGCCGGCCGCGCGACCTTCTTGGGGTTGTAGGCGATGCCCACGACCTGCGCCGCCACCGCGATGCCATGCTGGTCCACCAGCGAGGGTGGAACCTTGTCGGCCTGGGTCAGGCGCTTGGCGTCGAACGGCTCGTAGAGGTTGAACTCGATGCCGGAGGCGCGGGGGCCGGGGTCGAGCAGGAACACGTCGAACGAGGGGTTGCCGCGGGCCGCCCGCGCCTTGGCGATCTCGTCCACGGCGAACAGCGCCTCGAACGCCACGTCGGTGCCGTGACCGGCCTTCAATGCGGGCACGACGACGGCCCGGTAGGCGTCCTCCCAGGCGCCGGGGTAGATCGCCGCGGTCAGGCTGCCGGCGGCCCGGGCCGGACGTTCCGCCAGAAATGGCGCAGCAAGGGAGGCGGCCAGCAGGGCGCGGCGGGTGGTGTTCATG
>JAABUO010002606.1_pt1 | contig 21913 bp, 19 predicted proteins | sample 5559291 | NCBI WGS metagenome assembly JAABUO01 (sample SAMN10711878, study PRJNA513372) | rock metagenome | isolation source: Antarctica rocks | place: Antarctica: Victoria Land, Finger Mt sud
GGACGTGTCTTGCAAGATGATCACGCCGAGTGAATGTAGTATTGCAATGCTGAACAGGGCAGATAAGCTCCCTCCCTTTTGATCGCGTCGTCTCCAATGCCGAAATCTGAAGTTGAAGATCGTTCACTACACCGGATAGCTTCTGAACACGTTCTTCTAGTACATGTATCTTCGTGAAACATTCACAGTGGACTTCTGAAGAATTACGGCTTTTTTTTGCCCCATTCCTACTTTCAATCATCGGGGAGTCCGGATGAGACCTTTTGCTAGCAGTTCCTGGGAGACTTCGATTGTTGAAATCACTCTCTGACCCGCAGATATCAGGCTCTCCGAACCGCTGCGATCCTGGAAATAATGTTATTTTGCACAGGCAAAAGAATGCGGGGGAATAACGACTTACCACTGCCGCGATAAGGGATAAAGGACGTTAAATAAAACACTTGAGACATAAGGCATGGTAGCTAAGGCCAATCAAAGGTATAAGTAATGGCTTGAATTTGTGGTTCCGGAGAATTAGACGTGGTTTTAGCGGGCCGATGGTTACTCCGAAGAATATGATGAATGCCTAGTAGCGTTGGTAGTCACTCGTGTCACTCTATCACGTGCTCGGAAATTGGCGAACACCAAAACAACTACCCTAGATAGAGGGGGATCACATGACCAGATTAGCCACAAGCTAGTCCCCAATAGGCCTAAGCATCTCATTTCGACAGTTCTAACGGCTGGGCTTCTGTTCTCTCCTGAGAACAGGGAATTCGCAATTGATTTAGTGTGGAGGGCAGGCGTGGAGGCATATGGAGCGTTGTAGAAAGTAATTTGCCTGACGTGTTTACTGCTATTATTGCTCTTGATGTCACTATCATGGCTCGTTCAGCCCTATGGATCGCCAAGGCTACGAACGAGGCTCTGCTCGAGGGGCCGCAAGAGGTAATCTTGGTGTGGTTATCCGAGATCCTCCTTTACCCAAATACTCATCATCCCGCACACATGTCTCTAGCACGCCGTGATGCCGCATCTTTCATGAAATCATCACCAGAACGAAAATCCTTCTGTCCTGCCACACCTAACGTTCGATATATTGTTTTATTACGACCATACCTGTCTAGTCCTCCAACAATGACGGGGATATCGCCCGCAGCTTCCGCCATCCGAAGGCCGTGGTTGGTGGCAACGGGAGTCTCTCTGCGTTCGCCCTCGCTGGAGACGGGAATTCTTTGGTGGATCTTACGAGATTTGAATCGCTACACACGGTAGGTTTGCCCTTTAGAACAGACATACAGTGTGAACTTTTGTAAACTCGAGGGGTGTGCAAATTGGAAGGGCATGTAGACTAAAAGGTTGTGCAAACTGGAGTGATATGTAAACTGAGAGGGTTTGTAGACTGAGAGAGTGTGTTGAAAAGTGTGCATACTGGAGGTCAAAGCGCATACACTTCCTGAGTGTACATACCTCTTATAAAGGTATACGCTTCCTTGCAAAGATATACGCTTACTGGAGGTATACACTTTCTATGTGTACATACCTTTCGAATGTACATACCTTTCGAGCGTATATACCATTTAAGGGTATATACCTTTAAGGGGTATATAAAAATTTAGAAAGTGTACACATTTAGAGACTTGGGCACTATCTCATCGCTCCAATCAAAGGCCATGTCAGAGTACCTCGTAGGCTACCGTATCTAGGGGAACCCTGTGAACCCTGTGAACCCCGTCCACAAATGTTTCTCCAGGGACCAGAAATGGAGCGTGGGGGGGGGCCAGAAATGGAGCGGGGAAGGGGGACCAGAAATGGAGCCTTGGAGGACCAGCAAGATAGAATAGAGACGATCCAGAAGCGGAGCAGGAAGTTCAGAAATATATTAGTACTTGTCTTTAGAACCAGCCCCTCACTCGGTCTTAGATAAAGAGAGTTTCATCGGATGAGTTGCATGTTGCCGCATTCGAGTTATCTGGAAACATACAGTATGACTAACGCAGCAAAAGCAAAGACACAGCAGTTCACCAGAAGGAAATCAAATCTGGTGAAAAAGGCAGATCAGCTGGCCCGATTGTGTCACGCGGACCTTGCCCTGATCATCCGCAAGAATGGAAGGTATTATACTTATCGATCGACCGATCACGAACGATGGCCTCCTACCATAACAGAAATCGTACGTATGAACCCAGTACATCGATCTTGAGCTGACTCGAGCCTAGAAAGCATCGTACCCGTTGCCTATCAACCTGCTATCCAAAGACTTTGACCACGTCTCTGGTGAAGCCCCGTGCAAGTCGGATGTGGAGGACTCATTGAATAGGATGTCCGGTTCGGCTGAGGAAGAGTCTTCAAAGGGCACGTAGGATTTGCGGGATTTGATATCGCTATTGCAAAGCGAAACCGGTAGAGATCCGTAACCGCTGGATGTAATACGCTTTTGCTATATGAGTCATCTCAGGCGGTGGCAATGTTGAGGAAGCCGAGAGAATATAAAGATGTCCATGGGTCTACGAATGAGAGCCTTGGTCGTGTATTCCTGTTGTTTCCACCCCGAGTAGAACTGTCTGTTCATCCCGTTCATGAGTGTTCTGAGCCTGGGCTTCTTGATAAGAGCATCCTCGGAGTAGGCGCGTCGTCTGGATTCTTGGTTGACCTGCCAATTGTGCTGGATGACTCGTTGAAGGTCCTGAGTCATTTCGACGTGCCTTGGCTGGGGCTGGTAGGAGTATTACTGGTAGAAGCAGTACTGGACTGAGTACTTTTGGCTGGTGCTCGAGGAATGACGGCTGTGGTAACCGTAGGAAATTGTGCTCCGAGATGCTGGACGTTGTTGTGGCGGCAGCACTGGCAGAGGCAGCACTGGGAAGGCCGGTGCTGCGAAAGACAGCACCAGGTAAGACGGTACTGTCAAAGCCAGCACTGTGAAGGCCAGTACTGTAAAAGACGGTACTGTCAATTTTGGTACCAATTCTGTCAACTGGCAGAGGCAGTGCACTTGGCTTGCTTCTAATTTTAGATTAGGCAACGAATCCAAAAGGGCGATGATGGAGATGGTGACTGAGATTGTTTCAGGTTTTGGGCCTGAGAAACTCCAATCAGCTAAGAATTTTCTAGACCACATCACGTAATATCTAACCCATTTTCGTAATAGTCAAGTGGACATTGACCTAGACCCGTCGCGAAGGGGTGCTAGATCACGTGACATGGAAGTTCTTTGCCCCGGGGCAAAGAACTTCCTTAGTTCGATCACGTGATACAAGTTCTTTACCTATCGTACAGGCGCAGAACTTCTTTGCCCATCAAGGGATGGGAGGAGCCCTTACGAGTGCCTCTGCTTTAATGTACCATACACTTTATGAGATTTCGAGGAAGTCGCTTTATTGTTAGTAGCTTGTGAAATTAGAAAGAGAAGAGCATATGGAATAAATGAACAGGAAGAGGTCAATTGGATGATACAGCACGCCAAGACTTTCCTTCTCCTAACCATTTAGCTTTGCTCTCATTTCGTCTTTTCGTACAAACATTGCTTAGAGTCTTTCCAGGGACAGATCAACTGTATCACGTTTGAGTCCGAGATATCATTCCTTCGGTCTCTGCAACGCATCGCAGGCGAAGGACTCATCAACCAGCTCACCGACGCTAAATGATATATTACTTCCTCAAAGGCTGGTAATTCACTTCCACCAAGCCCACTTTCTGATGTTTCAAGAGCAAAGACAGACGTCCACAGTACGGCCGTTATACTTCGTATCCAGGGTGTATCTTCCGCCAAGCTTTCTAGCACTTTCTGCGCTAGCAGGGGGGTGTCACCAATGATATTAAGGTGATCCAAGGCTGCTTTTAATACTGCAATACTCACTTTTCACCATGGATTCAACATACAGAGTACCTGTGCCCAAGCAGCCCTCTCCGCAGTTTACTCGCGACGACAGACTACGTATTCAAACTCTATTCTTTGATGCCAACCACACACGAGCCCAAATCTGCCTAGAAACAGGCTATACTTACGATCAAGTTTGCTACGCAATGCACCCACCGCCTTACACCTCAAAAACGCAAGACTAAGGGGAGAATATTACTCAATACCCCTCAAAGAAAAAGGCTAATCCAATGAGTGACAGCATCTCGAGAGAACCGCGAAACGCCATGGCCTGAAATCCCTCAAATCCTTGGTTTTGACTGTGGTGAATATGCCATAAGGTCTGCATTCAAAAAGGAAGGGTTTGGACGGCGCGTTGAACGGAAGAAGTGTCCTCTTACAGAAGCTGGACGCCTTGAACGCCTTGCCTGGGCTGTTGAACACTACGATTGGCCGGATGAGCGGTGGGATGAGATCCTTTGAAGTGATGAGACTTGGGCACTCCTATTATACGAGTTATGAAATTAGTATATAAGTACCTTTACATACAAATTTTGGTGCAAGGGTACCTCCCCGCGTTACGCCATTTCCCGTGTTACGCCATGACTTACGTTAGAGCCCGTGGTTGGTATACAAAATATTAAGAGTTTTTGGTAAAGCGGCACTGCAAAACATCACCCCTGCATTTTGGAAGATACTCCCCGGATAGTATGGTGCATTCAGTGGTCGCTTACGCTAATCAGGTAAGCCCAGCATGTGGCTGTCAGGATTGTGGCTGTGCGGAGTCTTTCCCCTCTTGGGCCAGCCCTTGGCGGCCCACTCCTCGACCCTGGTCGTGACAGCGAGATTGATTAATTTACATATGAAACGATAGGGCAGAAGTTCCAAATTGCCCGAATCACACCTATCACAAGGTATCTCTATCAAAAATCCAAGATTCCAAGATCCTTTCCTTCCTTTTCTAAGCACCGCCAAAGACCAAAAGGCTTTGAATATTGATTCTGCCAAACCCACGTTGGCGCAACAGTTCCCGGCCACGGTGAACCGGGAACTCGGCCACGGCCATGATGCTGACATCCTCGGCGTCGATGCCATCTTCATCTAATAGCTGTAGCACCGCACAAAGCGTCTCCCCCGCGGAAAGCACATCGTCCACCACCACCACTGACGCGCCCCTGGGGACCACATCCCGCTCCATCTCGATCCGCTTCTCTTTCGAATTGTTGGATGTCAAAGACGAGATATGCGACGGGGGCTTGATAACAGAAACGGTGGGTGGGGGGAGCTTGCCAGCTTCGCGAATCAGCACCAAGGGCACATCGACCCGCGAGGCCAACGCCGACGCATAGACAAAGCCGCCGACCTCGCAACACGCCACCGCATCGACTTTGGCCCAGTCACCGGTGAAGTGGGTTTGCAGCAGAGACGTGCACAGGGCCAGCCCACCCGGCTGCTGAGAGATGCCGAGCACGTGGCGGAACTCGACGCCCGGGCGTGGGAAGTCAGGTACCGGGCGCACCATATTGGCCAGTCGCTGCAGGTCCTCGTGGAAGAAGGGAAGCAGGCAATGTTCGGCAAACCTTTTTGCCGCCTCGTTTCCGGTCGTGTCATTGTCGAAGATGAGACTGGGGCGGTAGTTCAAGGCCGTCAAATTTGATCTGCTATTGTTGCTGTCCTTGTTGTCGTCACCATCGTCGTCACCGCCGTCGCACCCTCGGCGAATCTGCCGCGTCTGTTTACTAGCCTGGACGTGAACCTCGAGTAGCCTGCTGTCGGGCACCAAATGCGACAAGGCTGCGACGGGCGCCTCGTCTCTCATTCCGGTGATTAGCAGCACGTCCACATCTACGGCGTCGTACACCACATTCATAAAATGCTCCTCTGGCAGCCGAGATCGTTGCCGCACTTGTCCCTGGAAAAATGCGGTCAACGCTGGCCGGTGATGCTCCTTGTAGGCACGGTCCCAAAGCAGGCGGCTCAGGTCGGCATCGGTAGCCGCCGCGTATTCGCGCTTGGTCGCATCGCTAATGCTGACTGCACGCGCCGTGAGGCTCTTCTGGGTGCATCTGATGAACACGGAGACCCAGACGTCGGCACAATAGTCCTTGCCGGCGCAGCTTTCGCCCGTGACAAGAATAATAAGCTTCGGTTCCATGGGCGCTTTCGGGAGCGGGCAGGCGAAAGCCAGCACGTTACGCGGGTCCAAGCTGTGTTTGAGACGGGCCAGGCGCGGCCGGTTCGGCCCAAAAGCCTTGGCCGCCAGCGCGGCGTCTCGGGGGTCTGGCCCAAGGTCGGCGCCGTAAGCTCCGCTACTCAAGGACAACAAGTCCCCAACGACGTTGTAAACCCACCGCACGGCAGATCGTGCGGCTTCGGTGCCATCTTGGTCGCGGGCCCAGACACCGGTTATCACGCAGGCAAAGTCCCAGTCTCGACAGCCGAAAGCAGTGGCATCGGCCGCAACGTCGCCGACCGCTCCGCCACCTTGCAGCAGATGGAGATAGCAGAGTGGCGAGGGACGAGTCTCAACGGCCGCTACCAAGCGGTCGACGACGTTCGCTTCTCCGATGTCTTTTAAGAATGAACATCGCTTGAACGAGGAGGTTTTGCCGCGGCCGTGCCCGCCGTGCATCCCGGACAAGTACATGTCGGCCTCGAACAAACCGACGCCGTTCACGGCCTTGAAATCGTCTCCCGACTCCCAAATTGCACCTACGGGCGTGGGCGTGGGCGTGGGTGTCGCAAAGGCGCGCCTAGTCGTGAAAGATTCGAACATGGTCACGCCAAGATGCAGCTGGCCGGCATCCCAGTACAGATACGCGTCTGCAGAACAGTTCCGGGGGAGCTTCCTGGCAACGAGTTTATCAAAGTCGCTGAGTCTGAGCCGCGCCTCGAGGTTGTCACTTAGCAGGACCACCCAGTTTCGAGTCAAGTAGGTTGGAGCCGCATAAGCCTTGAAAGTCACGCTGACCACGATGCCAAAGTTGGTTCCGGCGCCTTTCATTGCCCATAACAGACCCGGTTCGTTTTCCGGGCGAACGACACCGGCCGGCCGGTGTGGGCTTGGTACACGGCCAATGCAGAGAACCTGGCCAGAGTCGACGCTGACCACAACGGCACCGACAATGGCGTCGCATGCGAGCCCGTGCAACCTGGCCAGGTGCCCGATGCCGCCTTGTAGCCACAGCCCCGCACCTACGCTTGGGCGAGCCCCCAGGGGTACTGTCACGCCCGCCGCCATGGTCTTGCGGACGATATTCCCCGTCTTGCAGCCCGCCTCGGCGACGACCAAGGAACCGGAATCGGAACCGGAATCTCCTTCATCCTTCCCCGCCGTGAGAATGTTTACTTGGTCAAAGGCGCCCATGTCGACCGAGACAACGTTGGGCCAGAGACAGTGGCCGCTATGACCCCCGCCGACGACGGTCAGGCCGACCCCGTGCTTCAGAGCCCATCGAACACACTGCTGGACGTGTCGGACCTCTGTCGGCCTAATAATCGCGGCGGGGCGGTGGAGGCGAGCCTCCCGGTTTTTAACCGTCTGGTACCCCTTCACCAATGGCACCTGCGCCGTCAGCTCCGGCAACGCGGTCGCATGTTGGGTAAAGGCCACCATGACGTTGGGCGAGCTGAACAAGAGATGGTCTGGGTGGGCTTCCTCACGACGGCTCAAAGCGCGGCACACCTTACGCCACTCAACTCGAATAGCCTTGTTCACATCTACATCCTGCATGACAAACCCCGCGACGAAAGGAGCAAAACAGTCTAGTACCTCGTCGTCATTTGCCACGCGAACGACTCCGGTAGGAAAAGAAGCCGTTCGATGGCACACCAAGCCGTCGAGGTGCAGGGCCCCGTCGCGATGGAAAACCGCCACCATTCCGCCTTGTGGCCGCTCAACAAGCATTTCCAGCGCCCGTTCGATGAACCTTTGTTTGGGCTTCATGCCGTACATGCTGTGGCAGAATAGGATGATGTCGTATTTTTCGTCGTCATCACTCGTACCGGTACCGGTACCGCTCCCTATGTTGTCCTTCAGAACGAATGGAATTCGATGAATGTCGGGCGGGCTTTCCAGACAGGGCAGCGGGGACTCCGTCTCGGAGGTAGAGCAAAGCCATTCTTCCAACCTTGTGGCAAACAAGCCGTTAGGCTCGAATGCAGTGTATCTCCTGACCTTCCCTCTCAGACGGCCGGGAAGATATCCAAGTAGGCTCTTCGGGCCGGGTCCGATTTCTAGTGCCGAGATATGGATACGCGAGTTGAAGAGAGGGGCTAGCAGCTGAGATAGTTGAGGGATAATGAAGTCTTGGTACGTCATCCATCCTGAGCCCCGCACCAAGATATCGAAGCCGGCGCTGTACTGTGTGTCGGACAACGGCTGCTTCGGGGACGACGCCGTTGCCCTGACTTTCTGCCTAAGGGCCCGCTTTAGGGAGTCGAGGGTGGCCATTTCAGTTCGGCATGGCTGTGTGAGTATCTCGCACTAGTGATGGCGACGATGGTTGATGTGGGCCTTATTGAGATCAACAGCCGAGGTTGACTGCGAGAGATGAAACCACTGCGCGGCAGCGCTATACCCAATTGGGATGCGCTGTGTGCCGTATCATACGCTATAGAGATGCTTAACGTAGTTTACAAGCGAGCTGGCAGCCCCACCAACCTTCTACACCTTTTGCAGCTATGTAGATCGTCAACGCATCAAAATACTATCAATATAATAGCTATCCTAGTTCAAGTAGTATCTACAGTATCCCCCTTACATGTACGTGAGTTGTGCCCTGGCTCCCTGCAGCGCGTGCAGCGTGCGAGAGCCTGCCGGCTCACACCCCCTCAACTTGACTCCTTTTGCTCTTCTGCTGCTTCTCTGCCTCCTTTTGAGCAATAATCTCCTTTCCCTCTGCCTTTGTTAAGGTGCCTTCCTTCTAGATCCGCTTCCTTTTGCGACTTTTACGCGCTGAGGCTGCCTCATTTGCTGTCTGAAAGAGTAGAGACTTGATCACGCAGTAGGACCAGCTGATGGCAGATTAGCTTAGCGTCTCTAGTAAGCGATCGACTGATTGAATAATCGACGTAGGAGAAGAATTTTGATGCCTTTGAATCCGATCACGGACTAGAGTTGACTGAGCGCCTAGCTTACGTGCGTTGCTTGGTGTTTGAGACTCCCAGAGCTCTGGTGTCGTGAACTTCGATGGGCCGAACGGATACTTCCCGAAATCGTCCACAAGCGCGAATATGGATGGCAGCAACGGCCGTGAGAGACATCAGATGGTACACAGCGAGATCGACGTGGAAGGGTACAATGAGGGTGGTTCTACGAGGACACCATTGGCTACAAGCCGCGCACAGAGCCCCTACACCCAGCACCCCACGATCGACTTTGATGGCTTGAGTTGGCCAAGTAGGTAGATCTGCTGGCGTGACTACAGGCTAACTAACAGATCCAAGGTCGAGGAACACTCCAGAGGAAGGAGGCGACCGAGAAGGAAAAGGAAGAACGCCTGGCCAAGCTGTCGGGCGCTGTAAGGACGATCCTGGAATGCGTGGGCGAGGACCCCGACCGAGAGGGCCTGCTTGATACCCCAGAGCGCTATGCGAAGGCCATGCTCTTCTTCACAAAGGGCTACGAAGAGAACCTGCGCGCCATCGTGAACAGCGCCGTGTTTCACGAAGACCACGATGAGATGGTAATCGTGAAAGACATTGAGTTCTTTTCGCTTTGCGAGCATCACCTCGTGCCATTCTCTGGGAAGGTATGATTAGCGACCCCGTTCCTAGTCTATTGCAGGCTAACAACGCCAGATGCACATCGGATACATCCCCAACCGCCGAGTAATTGGCCTCTCCAAGATCGCTAGAATAGTCGAAATGTTCTCGCGGCGACTTCAAGTCCAGGAACGGCTCACAAAGCAGGTCGCCCTTGCCCTCTCCGAAATGCTCCAGCCGCAAGGCGTCGCCGTCGTTGTAGAGTCCAGCCATCTCTGCATGATGATGCGTGGGGTGCAGAAGACTGGAGCAATTACCACCACCAGTTGCATGCTCGGCCACTTGCGGTCGACCGCTAAAACGAGGGAGGAATTTTTGAACCTCATCAGCCGAAAGTAAAACTGCGCATTTGTACTATCATGAGCTACGAGCTAGTTTAGTGGCTATTGGAACGGCGTTGGTAGCGGTGTTCATTCACTCAGGTAGGCGGTTATGGTCGTTTTGTTTAGATTAGATGCGCCCGGTCATGACATTCACCGTCTCGGTTATCGATTTGTGTCGTGTCAGTCGACTCGTGGAAGGTCTGCTCGGCCAAGCTATCTCGCTTTCACTCATCTTCATGTTCTTTCTACTTCTGTCCGCTCTACCTCGCGGCGTTACTTTGACAACACAGCCGCATATCCATGAGCAAAAAAACTTCTCTCTCCTCTCACCTTCCTCACCCTACCCCCAATGTGCGCATGGTCTTCCATGCTTACAATCTGATGGATAACGAATGACAAGACAAGTTCATGAAGGACGTTGGTGCTAGGGAAGCTTCGACCTCCCACCCTTCGACCTACTTCGAAAACGGCCTTCCAACTCCCGTGACGGCGACCGCACCAAATTTTTCTCTCGCGGGTATACCAGGGTTCTACTGACAGCCAAATATTTGAAGACTTCATAGAGCAGCTTCTTTGTCATTGTGGCAGATGGCCAGAGCCGAGGTCTGTTCTTATCATGGATAACGCCTCTTTCCATCATACGGAGCGGATCAAGCAGATGTGCGATTTGGCAGGGGTCAAGCTTGTGTATTTGCCGCCCTACTCGCCTGACCTAAATCCGATTGAAGAGTTCTTTTCTGAGTTGAAAGCCTTCATTAAAAAGAACTGGCAAGCTTTCGAAGATAATCCGGACCAAGGGTTTGGCCCTTTCCTGGAATGGTGCACCAGGGGGTGACATTAGTCATTAGCCCTAGCGCACCATAACCGAGGTTAAAAATTTCCACCTACCAAACCTACCTTTTTACACTATTATGGCTTCAACAACACCCCCACCGGCGTCAAATCGTCGCAAAGAAGCTGATACTATACGTAAGAGTCGATTCTTCAAAGCTATTGACGATAGACCTCGAGAAACGTCGATGAAAGACGTGTGTAAAAGCGGAGAAAGTACCCTATTCTACAGCTAAATACTGGCTTCGTCTCCGAAAGCAACTAAACGACTCTCCCTCTGCTACTCGTGGGCCTATTAAATCGGCGTTGTGGTGATTTTGCTGTAAATATATAATTATAGTTTTCCCCTCGGTTATGGTGCGCTAGGGCTAATGACTAATGTCATCCCCTGGTGGTGTGTCGATGTAGTGGGTAGTCGGGAGAGCAGCGCTAGAGGCCACTTCAGACACGCCGGCTGGGTAATCGAAGAGCACGAACTCGACGCGAGATCTACGGGCAGGTCTTAGGAAGTCACATGCTGCAGCAGTAACTATTGCCAACCTAGAAAGATTATATATAGCAGCTTGCAATCCTTATTCTACCCCACCATTACACTTTGATGTTTGTGACCCAGAATTCGATGTCATTCACAAACCGCATTGCAATGCCTAATTTCACGTCTCTCTCACTGAAAACCGTAAAATCAAGCTTTCGGTGTATCAAATTAAGGTCAAACCCATTGTCTAAAGCAATGCCACAGGCCTTCTGGTACCACCTCTCTGCCTAGTACCAAGAGAGCATACCACGCGGCTAGGCTATTACAGTTAGCGATAACGGCTAGACTACCAACGAACTCGGAGTTGCCTGGCTACAGCACTTTGTTGCGCATACAAAGGATCGTAGAGTAGGCGCGTGGCAGCTGCTCGTACTTAATGGCCACGAGAGCCACAACTCGCTCGAATTTCAGGCGATCTATGAGGAGAACAAAATCTATACCCTCTGTATACCGCCACATTCGTCGCACCTCTTGCAGCCGCTTGACGTTGGCTGCTTCTCGCCGTTAAAGCGCGCGTACGGAGATCAGATCAGCAGCCTAATCCGGAGCCGCATCAACCATATCACGAAGCTCGAATTCCTACCAGCCTTCTACGCAGCCTACCAGCAGTCGATTACGAAGGATAATACCTGCGCAAGCTTTCAGGGCGCTGGCCTAGTCCCACACGATCCAGAGGCGGTGCTCTCTAAGCTTAATGTGAGGCTTCGTACGCCGCCGCTACCAGCTACCTGGCGACCTTTCACCTGCAAAGAAAATGCATGTTAGCTTTATCTCATGAATCAAGCACCCTTGCAAGGCTCTCTGATTAGGGCCTAGCGTCATACTAGCGCCACGCTAAAATCTTTCTTGAAGCTCCTGGGCCAATCAGAGCTAGCAAAGAAGTCCTGCCAACTCCTAGGCCAATCAGAGGCTAGCACATCCGCCAATTGTGTTGCATTCAATGCATGTTGTCCACCCGAAATGTTGCGTTCGGATCCAATTATTCGTGCCACAGGATTAATGAGGGGAAGATGGTAAATTTCGTTCGTGCTTCGTATATCATGCTGAATTGCTTGCACCACCTCCTCCTAATCATTGTAAAATCGGTTGAGCGTTTCTGCACGTCAACGCGCGATCCGTGGATGGATCTGTGAAGTTGGCGTTGGGTCACGATTCGCATTTTAGTCAATTCTCCGTAATAGTAATTTGCCCGTGGTGTAGTGGCTCTATGCCTCATATTCCTGCTATTCCATCTCGACAATAGCGTTATTCATATTGGACGCAGCATCCTTTGTGACAGTTACGAGGCTTTTTCCATGACTTTGCTTGTGCACTCAACTTCCGCGCGATTTTTGCAAGAGAGTGATCACTCCAGGGGATTCATAGGTAGTCCACATGATTATAGAGCTCATGGTTTGCTTCATAGGTGGGAGTTGCTGCGCGCGTGTAGCAAATGACGCTGTCGATTAAGTGTCCTAGCCTCTGATGAACGGGGCGGGGGCGCCAGCCGTGAGGCCACAAGTTCGAGTGCCCGTATGCCTAATAAGAGTAAGCCGCCTTGCCAAGAGCAGTCTCGGAACATCGGAAAGTCGCTCCGAGACCCCTAAGCCCAAGGGGTGAACTCCTGTGGGGATCGCTTAAGCGAAGCACGTTAAGTCAACTCAGAGGTCGTGCTGTGTCCCATGTTCTTTTCGTATCGATCATCAATCTTGAATATATCCTACAGCAACGGGAGATGTATTCTGCTTCCCCTCGGTGTCCACTTCCCTTCCCTCTTCCCAACCCTCCAGTCGTCCTTTTCCGAGCGGTCAGCCAGTCATCCAGATATGATGGGCCTTTGAGAGAAGATCTCGATTTAGTCTCAAGAGGTCCAGATAAACCAATAACAAGGAAGGCGTTTGACGATTGCCTCTCATGGAGGCGTGTGGATACGCCGTTTATACCTTTCACCAGAAGCTGGGAAAAAGTGTTGAATAGGAGACGAAGGCTAATAGGGGAGGGCCGGGAAGACGTGATAATAATTGCAATATGGTCGAGAGGGCTGCGCAATGTTTACGATGCTTATGAAGTTGCGAAACGGTTGGGGTACCACAGCCAGAGCTTGGATCCGCGAAAGCGGTTGGAGAATCATCTCGATGAATACCTCGTAGCCGGCGGCATCTCAGCAGAGGAATATAGGATATTGGCCATCTTTCATGGCCGCACGCTGGCCAATATTTTATTGAGCGTGCCTGGATTCACGGGACAGGCTATAGTTCCACATGGATTTCTGGCGGACGGCATTGGTACAAGGGTAGAGGAGAAACTTGAGAATGAGATATACCAGCACACTGGCATCAGGGGACAGAGTGAGCAGCTCCTATATCTTATAGGATCTATGACTGGTGCATTCGACTGCCCTTGGACATCATTCGTGGTCACGCGAGAGCATTAGGACTGGCGTGAATACGAACCTCAAGGTCACGAGCGTCCCAAGGCTTCTAGCCGATAGTCGGCAGGATCAGATCAGATAGAGGCACGTCTATCTTTATTGAAGAATCAACACAGCACATTCAGCAGAGCCATCAGAGCAAGACCGAGCAAATTGTCTCCCAACTGACGACTCGCGTTTACTTCCAGCGCATGTGCTTCGCGATTGTCAGGGCCAATTGCCCATCCTTGTGCAGGATTTCTTCTACATCCGGCTCATCCAGTAAATTGTTATCGGTCGTGATCTTGCCCACCATGATGTCGCGAAGTACCACATCACTTTGGAAACTTGGGTCGCAGACAAGTTTGAAAATGTTAACAATGCCCTCAATGTTATGGATTTTATCGAGGGCAACCCTGAATTTACGCCGCGCAACCTCTTGCAGATCAGGGATACCATAGAAGTCTGCAATTGCACACATTTGTGCATGTACTGCAGCATTGCCGCCGGAAGAAATCCCTTGGGAACAGCTCGATTCGAGTTCACTCGCTGCTAGTTCTTCTTCGTGCGGGAGCGACTGGTCTTCATGCCACGACCGAGCCTCTAAGCGTTCCCTTCTCCTCGACTGTAATTTTGAATTCTTTTTTCTGCCCCATTTGTCGTCTTCAGGCTTTCCTGGTCCATATTCTCCAGGCTCTTCCATGTAATCCAGACCATAGAGATATTGTAGCATATATTCCAGCAACACAGGATCATCCATTGGTACAGGGATGCCCTGATCATCTTGCATATTGATCGCTCCATTTTGCCCTTCCTATCATAAGATGGTTTTAGCGGACCGAGCGATTTCTAGAGATTGTTGCTATACCTTCCACGCCCCATGTTTGCATGCCCTTCGAAAATACTCGGATCGAGAACACACCAAAGCCTTATGTACTTCGAACGTCTTATTGCGTGAGGTAATTGTGAGGTCGGAGTATTCGCTTGAGTTGAACAGGCTGGTTTGCACCACGCTCTTAGTACGTCTGCATGATCGCCTCGATCAACAAAGGTAGCTCTTGCTTACCTGAGGACATTTTCTGCCACTTCTTCCTTAGGGCCCATCTTTGGTTCATCCAGCTTGGGAGGGAATTTTCACTCTGTAGTGGGTATATTGACTCCTACTCTATCGCAAATCGTCTTTGAAGAGTCCACAGAAGGACTATCAGGTCGATATGGATATTGCCTCGTACGTGGTGGTCGCTCAATGGTCACTAAGAGAGATTGTGGTGATAAGTGAGATCTGCGCTACTATGTCCACCTGTCCTAAAATTTTCAGCCACCTGCATCAGCCACAGCCTTAACCACGAGATGCAACAGCTTCTGAATGTCAACTCCCCAACACTGGTCCGCTGCATTACTCTCCTCGTTCCGATGTCCAGACCTCACAACGACTTTTGGATATCTCAATTGGGAAACGAGTGAAACGGACAATCGGCGTTGCGTAATGTTGCATTAGACCCTATCATATGTCCTCTTATTCCTGTCAAGGCAGAAGCATAATTCGAGGCAAGTCGTTAAAACAGGACAAAACTCGTCGCAATTGCTTCGAGCCGCCCTTTCCCTGCTCCATTCGGCTGGCATCCGGAAAAATCACGATAGTCTCTTGACCGGTTGATGCCGGAGAATGATCTCAGTGACCCACCGCCTCTGCAAAAGAACTAAGCCTTTTTTATTCGTCGGCAAATCCAACAAATGCGGCAGTTGGCTGCCCTTTAGAAATCTCCTTCAACCGTCTTTGGAACCCAAAGTAATTATTCCCAAGCATATAAACCCCTTCCCAATCGCTCAAGTCCGCCTCTTCTCGCCTCGTCCACCAGAGCTCAAATGATGGGCAAAAGAAGTTGTCCAAATCGACAGACCTTAACTTTCTCCACCTACGTCTATACTTCACGCTCGATAGTAACCCGAATGGATCTCTTGGAGGACATATCTCTTGCATTGCCGCTGTGTAGCTTCGTTGGTAGTAGGACAGCTTTTGACCTTTCCCAATGGCCACAGACAATTCATGGACCGCCCTCTCAAATTCATCCACCACTTCTGGAAAGCGGCTCTCAAGCTGCGCTTCGACATTGTCCAGCTCCTTTTCGACCGAATAGCCGCCTGCTTGGCCTAACAAGAACAGGAATACCTGCTTTATCTGGAAGCGGGAAGCCTCCATACCTAGATTGACTAGTGCTTGTGCAACTTTGCGAGCGAAGAAAGGAGGAATAACACAACGTAGATTAGCACGCAAATCACTCAGTCGTGTTTCAGGCACAAGGTTGCTCAGAGCCGGAAAAATGGCGAGCAGGCCGCTCGAGACGATCTGTGCTCGTTGCCATTGACAGATTATACTCGAGGCTGGAATCTCCCCCCACACGAGTGTCTCTGTGTTGAATTTGTGTTTTGTTGGGAGACCGCACATATTTCGTAAATCGTTCAAGGGTATATAGCTCCCCGGCGTGAGCTTCCAAGGGCAGACGAGAGAGATCTTGACGTTTGTTTCGTCCTTGTAGGTATAGAATACTAGATGAAGGGCACGGATCAGATCGGGCGTCAATGAGATGAACGGCGTAGGATTGCGATTAGAAAGATTCTGATGTCTCCCGATGTGTAAAGTCAACTGTGATGTGCCAAGTGTCTCAAGCGCTGGTGGTGGAAACCATTTTGCTCGAATATTGTCGGCTGGCTCTGTTGCTGATGATGAGTGGGATACCCTGTAGAGAATTGGTCTATGAAATGAATTCGCAGGGTGATCCCTGTAGGTATGATATAGTTCTAACACCTTCGGAGCACTGAGCGGCTGTGATTAGAAGGACATGGTAGGGCTCACTTCGTCTCTCGACTCCTGAATGACTACAGCAGTATCATCATACGGAGAGACCTCCTCTTCTATGCATAAGTCGCTAAAAGCATCTTCCAGCGCCAATCCTATTTTGCTGTCATCGTTGCTGTAGGTAGCGTGGTAAGGCATTGCTTCTTTGCGCCAGCACCTGGCTGGCTCGATCCATTACCCTATTGTGATGATCGTGACGGGACGTGAGTCAAAGGCCTCAGAAAACACAAAGCGGATACATAGCGCCCATCGACACTTCTAGAAGCCTGCTAGACGGTGCCACAAGATAAATTTAGAATAAGGTTATATAAAAATTCCAGACGGACCATACTTTCGATACAGTGTAGTGTAAAATATTAATGTAAGCTACAGAAATCTTTACGCCGAGATATGTGGTTGTTGCCTTCCGTCGCACGGCGAAAATCCCGGAATACAATCTTTTCCCGGTCAAGTGTCTTCAAAGACTGCACCTATGTCCTAGTGGGACGGATCTATTATCCTATGGCTCCGAAATCCCAAGTCATGCAATCATTCGTGCTGGATCAGGGGAAAATAGGCGAAGCGGCTTGCAACGCTATTAACGGAACGATCGACATCATGGTCAAGATCGCAGTAATTTTCTCTTTGCACAATATTTCTTGGTGTAAAAAGGGCTGAAGAATTGTGGTGTATCAACCATCAATTATAATTTTGCAAGATGGAGACTTGGGATGTCTAAAGAACAAATCCATCTCGGCACGGGGGGTTTCTCGCCACACAGGGAGGGACGTTACATTCAAGAAATGTATGCCACTGAAAATGATCATGCAAGACAATTAGTGGTCACAGAGGCAGCGAAATCTTATTTACAGGTTCCACCTCTCGCTGAAGCTCTTCAGAAAGCCGCTCGCGAGGTTGGAGACTTTGCAGTCGATTTGATGGAGGCTTTGAGGAAAGTTCATTGGCGACACGAAGACTGAGCGAGCCCATGGGCCGCTCGAGGTAACGGTTCTCTTGGATTTCTGAGGGCGGTGGCGGCAGTGTCACTGCGGTTGATGCGAACGCTAAGGCCGAAAGGGTGTTTCTCGCACGTGGTCGAATTTCTGTTCTCTAGTTACCGCGCCGTCAAATTTCTTTGCCTGCTTGCGAGGGTATGGGAAGAAGAGGACCTTTTCTTTGCTAAATGAGAAAAACCGTGCATTGTTTTGAATGGCTCTCTGACGTAATGCTCCTGTGACTATCTCACATTCGGGCTACAATCGTGTAGCTTGGTGACGGCCGTGTTCCTCTGTGGTAGCCACTGCGGTTCCGGGCTCAATCATGCCAGCGCTAGCTCCCCACTTCAGCTGTGGCTCCTCGATTCCAGTGATGCTTCTCTGCTCCAAGTTGAAAACTTGACGCGTTAATGACATACCAGTCATACAAGCCGCGACGCATACGGCCTCGAATAACACTTTCGCTAAACGAAATTCTCATTAGGCTGCTGGTCATTGGTGTCGCTGTACCTGAAGCGGAAGAGCTTGAGACGCTTGCGGTATTGCGCACCGAAGCTTCCATGCCCGGGAGAGGGGATCGAATGCGCTATGTTTAGGGTAAGAAGGATCGGTGGCTGCTGGATGGATAAGAACCTTCACGTGACTTCTCAACGCAGCGGCCCTGCAGAATTCATTACGACCAATACAACAAATCAGGCACAATAATGCGAAACAAAAGACATTGTGGCAGCTTTTCGTCACCAATAACTGCTGTACCAGCTGGATGAACTGAGACGTTTGGAGATTTCGTCAGAAAGGAAATAAACGCAGGAGAAGTATTCAAATAGCAGCAACACCCACTACCGATTTACCCATCATACCAGGCTTTACGAGAAATCGAGCACGATGCAGCGACTCATATTACCAGTAGCTTCCAGAAGTGTGCTCCGTTGCGTCTCCATGACAGATACACCTCTCGTGGCAGCAAGATTTGGCACACGTCAACAACAGGTCCCAAGTATGACGCCTTTCGGATGCACGGAAGTTCAAGATATGTCAAGCTCGGGCCGTGGAGGCGGGTTCCACGTAAGATCTTAATCGGGGTGCCATCGCAAATAAGCTTACTATTTTGCAGAAAACCTACAATCTCTCTAAACCGCTGGTAGACTTGCTTGGCGTAACTCAGGTGAGAAGTATTTAAGCAAATCTGGACCACATAATACTAAAAGATTCCAGCTTTCCCGTCCTCAAGTCGTCAAGATGCTCTGGGACTATATAAAAGCCCATGAACTTCAGGATTCTTCAGACAAGCGGTACATTATCTGTGATGAAAACATGCAAGAAGTGTTCAAGACAGATAGGGTCCATATGTTCACAATGAACAGAATACTTAGCAACCACTTGTTTGCAAAGGAATGAATGTGAACGCGGTCAATATCAATAGTAATCTCACCAGTCTGGCATTGGTGGAGGGCTACTTGGGCAAGCTGCTTTTAACAGACCCACGCATTTTAGTAGCAACCTTGGCAGGTAGACGAAAGCTAGATTGAGTACTCATTTCCAACCCGATTGACCGATTTTGGAATTATCACAGTGCCATCTCCGTCTAATGAATATGAGGTTCACCCGGGTCTCGGAATCCTGCTCCTCCTGTGAGTGCGTTTTCTACAACTTCCGCCCAATATGCTTCCTCCTCGGTCTTGTCTGTTGATCACAATTAGAGTGACCTATAAGCTATTTTTATCGGGGCTAGGGATACACAAACCGCACTGTACCTCGCTGCATCGCATGATATCCCTAGAAGCCGTGTTCGAGGGAGTGTTTGGGCAAAGACCATTCTCATCTGTCATCTGTTCATGTTCCGTACACCAATGGAAATGGTGTCTACGGAAACAAGTCTCGTTGACAGGATTGGAACATTCAGGGCTGCCATAATCAGCGTCAAAATGCCACTCGTAGACAGGAATAAGCCTACCATAGCCTAGTCTCCATGCAGCTGTCTTCGATTTGCTCCAAAGCCCTCTGCTGTTCCTCTCTTTCTTCTTCCATCATCTCTATTTGCATTGTTTTCGGTGAAGGCGGCGCTGTTCTTCTCATAGGCGTCATTCCGGTAGTAATATTGCTAGCAACGGGCCTGTTTGTGTCGATAAACAGACCAGTAGGAAGATTCCACCGGGATAATATAAAACAATTGTTTTCGGTTTTCCTAGGAGAGGCCTCCTGAGCCAACACAGCTTGCTCCCTCTTGATCCAATACCGACTCAGCCGAGCTGTACCTTCAGCCCTAGGAGAAGTCTCTTGGGAGATATTACCTAGGAGAGCCAGGATGACCATACATGCACCACTTAACCTGCCCAATCACGGGCCATTCTCAGAGTGCCTCCTGAGTTAACGTATTTTGGGGATGCCAGTGGAGCGGGAGGATCCGGAATTGGAGATGGGGAGCAAGAAGTGGATGCTGCGGAAGGATGAGGCGCGCCAACAAGCTTCGAGAACAAGGAGCTTTCATCACGTGACTAGTAGCGGGCAGTGGTGTACACCAAAAATGGTCCACATCACCAGCCGTGGTGTACACCCAAAGTGGTATACACCACGAGGCGTGGTCCACACCACCAGCAGTGGTGCACACCCAAAATGGTCTACCCCACGAGGCGTGGTTCACACCATCAGCTGTGGTGTACACCAAAAGTGGTCCACACCACAAGGCGTGGTTAACATCAAAAGTTGTTCACACCATCAACATACTCACCGAAAGTCTTGTTGGCTAATTACAATAGCGCCGACTTATTGACCATCCAAAAGATCTTGCTATATAAAAGCTAACGCAAAGTATCGTCGATTTGGTCGATAATTCAATTCCAGCAAACTCAGCCATTCAATTTAAATAATTGTAAACTATTTCGAGCCCGGTGAGATCGCGACACTTTGACATTAGCCACTAAATGAGTGCTTTCATGGCTCAAGTACTCCAAAGTGAGTGCTCTTTAAGGATAAATCCCACAAAATTAAAGGAAGTACTCGCCAGGGAAGTACTCGTAAGGGGAGTACCAAGGGCAAATCCCACAAAAACTAGAGGGAGTACTTACCAGGGGAGTACTCGTGGGGGGAGTACTACCAAAGGGAGTACTCTCCAAGGGTAAACCACAAAAATCTGTGGCGAGTACTCCCCTGGCGAGTGCTCCCCTGGCGAGTACTCCCCTGGCGAGCACTCTCCCGGTGAGTACTACCGTCAGTTTTTGAAGGATTTACCTGTGGCGAGTACTCCCCTGGCGAGTGCTCTTCCCGCGAGTACTACCCTCAGTCTTTGAGTATTCCCGATTCCTTGCTCAGTCGCCACACCTTCCGCAACAGCAATGCCCATCGAATCCATCCCTTATTTTGCGTCTACTTTTTATTCTGTTTACTTTCTATGTATCTCATATTTACACGCCGTCCCTGATTTCCCTCTACAGCTATGAAAAGGGGAAGTCGGCCACGTTACAGGTACTGTCTGCCGAAGAACAGGATTTCCCATCTTCTGGTCGCACTAAGGAAGTTCTTTCCCCCGGGGGAAAGAACTTCCAGCACGTGATAAAAATTCCCTGATTCTCCAAGACAGTGCTTGACTTGCTCATCTCTCATTAATTTGAAAATAGATTTGGTCTAGCTGTATCGTTCTCGTTTGCTTATAACCTGTTGTGGGCTAAAAGCCTCGCCTTCAGGACACCACATCGTTTTCGATCTCTCGAGTTAGAAATCGTGGTCACCCCCAAGTGTTCTCGAACCTTCTTGCTGCGCCTCATCCTTCCGCACAGCATCCACTTCCGGCTCCAGCATCCAATTCGTCCCAGTTTCTATTTCTAGAAAAAGGCCCAAGGCTCAAGCGTTGCATAGCCGAGGACAAACCCGGTGCTAGAAAATTCTCTGGCTCGTCTGGCAATAATTTCGGCGCGGGCCGAACCCACCTGAATCATCTGCAGACAATAAGCGGAATGACTTAATTGTATGTAGGATTACTGGAAGAAGGTGCACCAGCTCGGCGGGAAGTTGAACGAGCGCCACTCATGGATGCTGCCGTCAATGACCATATGGCGAAAATCACTCTGTTGCTCGGCGCCTGTGTCTCTGACCGACAGCACAACCTGCAGACAGCATTATATCTAGCGATAATGAACAGGATCTCTGGACTGGCAAGACGTACGGAAGTGGCAACGATTCTTCTTGATAGAGGAGCCGACGTATCTGCGAGGGACAAGAAGGGAGCAACGCCACTGGACTCTGCAGTGACGGGGTATCAATGTGATCAAATGGTCCAGCTTCTCATCGACAGGGGTTTTTCCTGTGACATTTTACATAGGTATTTACAAAAGTACGAAATGGCCTAAGCTTTTGGAAGCCCTTGAAGGGCCATAAGGACCGCAAGGAGCTTATAGGTTGGCACT
>JAABUO010002611.1_pt1 | contig 21884 bp, 18 predicted proteins | sample 5559291 | NCBI WGS metagenome assembly JAABUO01 (sample SAMN10711878, study PRJNA513372) | rock metagenome | isolation source: Antarctica rocks | place: Antarctica: Victoria Land, Finger Mt sud
TTTCCGTCAGCCCCCCCCCCCCCCAAACCCTCCCTGCTGACTCAACACGGGGGATCGTAGACGTAACCAGAGAACAGTAAAGCAGCCTCCTCCTGTCTTCCAATCGCGCTTCACGTCAGCCGACGTCACGAGTGACTCCCACGATCAACAACCCCCTCATCTACTCCACCCATCCCACCACCCGCACAACACTCCGCATCGACATTTGGTCGACGAGCCTTCGGCCACCACTGATTACGATCGTTAGCTCTCCCACTCCCAAGCAATAGGCTTCACGGTCGCAGAACACTGGCAGTCTAGCGAAATCGCAGAATGGCCGACTTGGCACGGTCTATTTTTTCCTTTGGATCCTCGAACCGCCCGGGCTCGACAAAGCCTGATGTATCTTTCAAAGGGGTCGCAAAGGCCCCAGCGACAGTTGCGCAGTCGAGCGACAGCCCATTAGGTGGCGTGAACGCGCATTCTGCCCTCTACATAGATGACGACCTGCAGACGAACGCCGGCCTGGAGAGCGGACAGACTACACCGGTGCCCTCCTTTGTGGACAAACGCTTCCCGAGCATTTCGCACCGCTTCAACCAGATGATCTCGCCACCGGAAACCCCGCGGCAGACGGTGACGGAGGGAACTGCGGCGAACCAGGTCCAGCATACCGCAGTCCAGCCACGGGGAAAGCTTTCGATAAAAATTATCGAGGCGCGCTATATGCAGGCCGCAAAGGAAAACAGTGAGCCGTATGTGGTAGGCACCTTTGAGAATAACGAGTTTATCTCTCCCGTCTCCCGGAGTGTCAATCGTGAGCCGACCAACCATTGGGGCGGCATGAATATACCAAAGTCTCGACAGGGAAGCTCGACCAGCCTTAACGAGCTGAAAGGTCAAACCCAAGAGTTGAAGATGGAGCCGGTAAATGGTACCGCTCGTCAAGTCAAATGGGATTACGAAGCGGTGTTTGATGTGATTCGTGACTCTAGTGAGATTGATCTCTCCATCTACGACCGCCGCAACGAAGATGTATTCCTGGGCCATGTACGCATGAAGCCTGTCTTCCAGGATGAGCACATGTCTGAGAATTGGCTGAAGCTACAACCTCTAGGCTCCTCCGGGACGGTGAGTGGAGAGATCAAGGTACAGGCTATTTACGAGTCGATTGCACGAAAGTCCTACGGCCCTGACGACTTTACAGTCCTTCGTTTAATTGGGAAAGGTACCTTTGGACAGGTGTATCAAGTTCGAAAGAAGGATACCAACCGAATTTATGCGATGAAGGTCTTGTCCAAGAAGGTGATTGTGCAAAAGAAAGAAGTCGCACATACGGTGGGCGAGCGGAACATTCTTGTGCGCACGGCTACCACCGATTCTGCATTTATTGTTGGTTTGAAATTCTCCTTTCAAACTCCAACGGATCTATTCCTGGTGACGGACTACATGTCCGGGGGAGAGCTATTCTGGCATTTGCAGCGGGAGGGAAAGTTTGCAGAATCGAGAGCAAAGTTTTACATTGCAGAGCTCATACTAGCCTTGGAGCATTTGCACGCACACGATATTGTGTACCGTGACCTGAAGCCGGAGAATATTCTCCTCGACGCGAATGGTCATGTTGCACTCTGTGACTTTGGGCTCTCAAAGGCAAACATATCATCTAATGCTACCACCAACACCTTTTGCGGGACGACCGAGTATCTTGCGCCAGAGGTTCTCTTGGATGAGCAGGGCTACACAAAGCTAGTAGATTTCTGGTCGCTTGGTGTGCTGGTGTTTGAGATGTGCTGCGGGTGGAGCCCATTCTACGCAGAGGATACACAACAAATGTACAAAAACATCGCTTTCGGCAAGGTGCGCTTCCCCAAAGATATCTTGTCGACCGAAGGACGGAGCTTTGTGAAGGGGGTATGCTTCCAGACGAATGCAAAACTAATCTCTAGCTCTTGAATCGCAATCCCAAGCACCGTCTTGGTGCAGTACGTGATGCAGCAGAGCTCAAAGAGCATGCCTTTTTTAAAGACGTTGACTGGGATGGGTTGGTCAAGAAACTGATTCCTCCTCCTTTCAAGCCGGCCCTCAACTCCGAGACGGATACCTCGAATTTCGACCCAGAGTTTACAAACGTGCCCACGGATCAACTGGGCGCGAGGAACGCGATGCCGGCGTCGACTCCGATATCACCGGGCATGCAGGAGAATTTTCGTGGCTTTACTTTGTAAGATGCTGTGCGTACATTGCTCATAATAGCGTCGGAGAGAGTTCTATGGATAATCACTTTGAGGGCCGGAGGAAGTGGTTTGATCGGATGGATGAGGATGTTGTTGAGGAGGGCAAAGCTGACGAGTCCGATGAAGAAACGGGGCGCCGGCCGAGCGACAAGATGCACGGAGTCGTCACCCAAGACGACTCTGATGTTTTTAATAATGGCAATTTTGACATGTGATGAATGTTTACGAGGAGGACGGGAACACGTTTTCAGACTGTTTGGTGGCATTGCAGCAACATAGCACGGGAGTACAGATCCGGTGCACTACACGTTTCGGCTGATGTATTTATTCATGACGAGAAATAATGTAAATTTGGTGACTGACTCGATTATGTTTACCGGCATCGTTGAATGTCTTGGTGGTAGGAAGCGTGCAGCGACGCAATTGACGTAGTCGTGAGCGAGATTCAGAAAGAGGATAGGATGAGTTCAGGCGGTGGCGGGTGTTCCTTGCGCATCGGCAAGGCAGCGTCTATCTTGCATGATGTGCATTTGGGCGACAGCATCAGCATCAACGGTGGGGTCCCAATACGAATGGACTAACGAATGAAGGAACATGCCTCACGGTGACTGACTTTGATGTAGATTCCTTCAAAACAGGTCTCTCGCCCGAAACTCTGCGGCGATCGAATCTCGGCAGTTTGGTGGAAGGACAGAAAGTCAACGTGGAGCGAGCGGTCGCAGGGGAGGTGCGCTTCGGCGGGCATTTCGTGCAGGTAGGGATGGCGCCTGTAGGGATATAACGATAGGGACATGTGGATACCGTGGCTGAAATCCTCTCCGTGCAAAAGGATGGAAACGCACTCTCCTTCCGCTTCCGACCACGCGACCCTTCCGTGCTGAAGTACGTGGTGGAGAAGGGCTATATTTGCTTGGATGGCGCCTCGCTGACCGTCACCGAAGTGGATGACCATGAAGCGTACTTTGGAATCATGATGGTGGCGTATACACAGGAGAAGGTGATCATGCCCAGCAAGCAGGTAGGCGATCTTGTCAATGTGGAGGTGGATATGATTGGCAAGTACATTGAGAAGCAGACACTTGCGCAGCTGGACGGAATGACGGCCGAGTCGGGCGTGTTGGAGCGCATGGTGGAGCGGGTCGTCACGCGCGTCCTGGACCGCCGAGCGTGAAGCCACCAGCTTACATATGTACAATTCAACCCTCCTCACGGTCCATGTTGTCGCGACTGCGCTTGAACTTCTTGGCCGGACCAGGCTTGCCGCCGCCGCCACGCCCATGTTTTGCATCCCGCTTGGCGTGAATGTCCTTCATCTCCACAATCGCGTACCGCTGTGCCTCGCCCACCCGCTCCGTGAGCAGCATGGCCGCCTCCTTGTCTGCAGGGAACTCTTTCATCTTTGTCCCCAGCGCGGATTCGATACGGAGCAGGAGCTCCAAGTCATACTGCGTCACCAGGGTCAGACTCTTCCCCGCCCGTCCGGCGCGGGCCGTGCGTCCCACCCGATGGATGTAGGACTTGGAGTCCTGGGGCACGTCGTAGTTGATGACGCAGTCGACGAGCGGGATGTCGAGCCCGCGTGACGCCACGTCGGTGGCAATGAGGATACTCCGCGCGCCAGACTTGAACTTATTCAGCGAGCCCAGCCGCCCGAACTGGCTCATTTTGCCATGCAAGGGGACGGCAGGGAAGCCCAGGTGGCGCAGGAGGATAGCCAGCCGCTCCGAGTCGTTCTGTGTGCGCACAAAGATGATGATGGATTGGCCGGCCAGGTCGTTGACCAGGTAGACGAGGTAGGTATCCTTGTACTTGAAGGGGAAGAAGAGGTAGGATTGCAGGAGGGTGTCGACGGTGGAGTACTTTGTCGAGACGGCCACTCTGGCGGGATTGGTTAGGGATGCGCGCTGCAGCTTCTCTACCTTGGAGGTCATGGTGGCGGAGAAGAGATAGGTATGCCTTTCGCGCGGGATCACGCCCAGGAGCTTATCGATGATTGGCCCAAAGTCCATGTCGAGGAGTCGGTCTGCCTCGTCCATGACGAGGTACTTCATGTTGCGCAGGGAGAAGCCCTTGGTGTGCTCCAGGTGGTCCATCAGCCTGCCCGGCGTGGCCACCACGATGTGCGGACCCTTGGCCAGCGCAATGGCCTGGCTCATCATGTCCATGCCGCCGACCACGACGGTGCACTTGACGCCAATGGCGCCGCCCAAGGCCTCGAACTGCTCCGAGATCTGGAAGGCCAGCTCGCGCGTGGGCGCCATCACGCAGGCAAACAGCCCGCACGGCCGCTCCCACAGCGCCTGCAGGATGGGCAGGGCAAAGGCGGCTGTCTTGCCGCTGCCCGTCTGCGCCAGCCCGATGATGTCGCGGCCGTCGAGAGCGAGGGGGATGGCCTCCTGCTGGATCCTGGAGGGCGTCACCCACTTCAGCTGCTCACACGCCTCGCACAGCTCCTTCATGACGCCGAGTCCAGCAAAGCCCTTGCCCTTGCCCTTGCCCTTGCCCTCCTTCTCCTCGTCCTCCTCATTCGTCGGGTTGGACATCGATCCCATCTATCTACTCCCCAGGAACATGGCCAGACGAAGGACCAAGCGGCGGACGCACGTCGCCAGCAAGGCGCAGGAGCAGCAGCAGCAGCAGCAGCAGGCGCAGGCAACGCCCAAGTCGATGGTCATCAGAGTGGGCGGCAAGGCAAAGGACAGGACGAGAGCGACGCTGGGCCAACTGACCAAGGACGTACGGGCCATCATGGAGCCGCTGACGGCCTCCAAGCTGCGCGAGCGACAGCGCAACCGGCTGCGGGACTACGTGGCCATGGCGGGGCCGTTGGGCGTGTCGCACCTGCTGCTCTTCTCGCGCCCCAGCCCCGCCAGCCTGCCAAGCCTGCGCTTCGTGCGCTGCTCCCGCGGGCCCACGCTGCACTTTCGCATCCTAAAGTACTCCCTCTGCAAGGACATCCGGCGCACGCAAAAGGCCGCCAGGTCAGCAGGCGTGGACTTCTTGGCGCCCCCGCTGCTGGTCATGAACAACTTTGCGCGGGCAGATGCTTCGTCGCAGGAGACGCTGCTCACGTCCATGTTCCAGCATCTCTTCCCGCCCATCTCGGCCCACAAGACGGTCGTCTCGGGCATCAAGCGGGTCCTGCTCCTCCACCGCGACCCCAAGAATGCGAACCAGGTGGAACTGCGGCACTACGCCATCACGGTCCGAGCAGTGGGTGTGACTCGGCGGCTGCGGAAGCTGGCCGAGAAGGAGTCTCGGCAGAGGGCAAGCATTCCCGACCTGAGCTCGCTGCAGGATATCTCCGAGTACCTGCTGGATGACGGGGCGGCCACTCAGACCAGCGACTCAGAGGCGGATGACGATGCGAGGGTGGAGGTTCGCAGCAAGGACCGGCGCGCAACGGCCGAGAAGAAGGCCATTAAGCTAGTCGAGATCGGACCGCGTCTTCTCCTCGATTTGGTCAAGATCGAGGAGGGCGTGTGCCGCGGAAAGATCCTGTACCACGCGCACATCCACAAGACGAAGCAGGAGGAAGCGTCGCTCGAGCAGCGGCACCGTCAGCAGCTGGCAGTGAAGCGCAAGCGCAGGGAGGAGCAGCAGGCCAACGTGGAAAGAAAGCGAAAGAAGGGCCCTACGAATGGCCACGGCGACAATGGCGATGGCGATGGCGATGGCGAGGGCGAGAGCGAGAGCGAGAGCGAGAGCGAGGAAGTCATTGATCCACTCGACGAGCTCGAAATGGACTCCTCAACTAGTGAATAAGTGTATATACTCTATTCGTATTGATATTCGTAATCTCATTGGTGTTGATTGCTGTCATTACGCAAGCGCCATGCCCACCCTCGAGGAACTGGAAGCCCTCGAGAGCTCGAATGCAGACAAGGCAGAAGAGAAAGGGGAGAAAGGAGAGGGCGAGGATGGCGACACCAAGATGGAGGGCGAGGACGTGGACGCCGAGATCCTCAATTCCTCCACCGCAGACATCGCCAGTCGCACCCGGCTGCTCGAGAACGACGTCAAAGTGATGCGCAGCGAGTATCAGCGCCTGACGCACGAGAAGACCGTCATGACGGAGCGGATAAAAGACAACAAAGACAAGATCGAGAATAATCGCCAGCTGCCCTACCTCGTGGGCAACGTCGTCGAGCTCTTGGACATGGACCCGACCGCGGAGGCAGCCGAGGAGGGTGCCAACGTCGACCTGGACGCCATGCGCTCCGGCAAGTCGGCTGTGGTGAAGACATCCACCCGCCAGACTGTCTTCCTGCCGCTCATTGGCTTGGTGGACCATGACAAGCTGAAACCCGGGGACCTCATCGGCGTGAACAAGGACTCCTACTTGGTCCTGGAGGCGCTGCCAGCAGAGTACGATAATCGCGTCAAGGCAATGGAAGTGGACGAGAAGCCCACCGAGACGTATGCCGACATTGGCGGGCTGGATAAGCAGATCGAGGAGCTGGTGGAAGCAGTGGTCCTGCCGATGAAACACCCCGAGAAGTTTGAGAAGCTGGGGATCAAGCCGCCCAAGGGAGCGCTGATGTATGGGCCGCCGGGAACGGGCAAGACGCTGCTTGCCCGCGCCTGCGCAGCCCAAACCAACGCCACCTTCCTCAAACTGGCCGGGCCGCAGCTCGTGCAGATGTTTATCGGCGATGGTGCAAAACTGGTGCGCGATGCGTTCGCGCTGGCAAAGGAGAAGGCGCCGGCGATTATCTTCATTGACGAGCTGGACGCCATTGGAACCAAGCGCTTCGATTCGGAGAAGAGCGGCGATCGCGAGGTCCAGCGGACTATGCTGGAGCTGCTCAATCAGCTGGACGGGTTCAGTAGCGACGAGCGGGTCAAAGTGCTTGCGGCCACGAACCGCGTCGACGTGCTCGATCCTGCCCTTCTTCGCTCCGGACGGCTCGACCGCAAGATTGAGTTCCCGCTGCCGAACGACGAGGCACGGGCCGGGATTCTACAGATCCATTCGCGCAAGATGACGGTGGACGAGCGGGTGAATTGGCAGGAACTGGCGCGCAGCACGGACGAGTTCAATGGGGCGATGCTCAAGTCGGTGTGCGTGGAGGCAGGGATGATTGCATTGCGCAACGGCCAGAGTCGGATTGTGCACGAGGACTTTGTGGAGGCCTTGGGCGAGGTGCAGGCAAAGAAGAGCAAGACTGTAGCTATGTTTGGGTAAACTCGACAAGCTGACGTTCCATTAGAATACAAGAGGTTGCATACGCTGTAATGCATGAAAATAAACCACTTTTACATTCAGCCCTAATTTCGATGGGCCAAGGTCCAGACGTCTATGCGGCCACCTGCATGTAGGAAGGCGCGATCTGGCAGTATTCGCACCGACAGCACTGCCCCGCGTAGCCCTCCACGTCCACCATCTGGTAAAAGTAGGGCGACGGAGGCGCAACCGGCGTTTGCGGTGCGTACGTGAATGGCGGATCCTGCTTGCCGTACGTGCCATAGGGATGGGCAAGAGGGACCGGCCGTGGAAGCCGGAGATCAAAGGCCGGCATGCGCGAGTTCCACGCCACCCAGCTCTCGGACCAGATGAACCATCCCCTCTGCCCCTTGGTTGTGATGTGCAGATCCCAGCCCATAGCGCCGAGCCAGCCGCGCTCCAGCGTGTTGACATCCCCAACCGCCAGCCCCGAGATCTCGGCCCAGGATTTGTTGGTGAAGGTGTTGTCGTCGAGGAACTTGTTGGCCAGGAGCAGGCTTCCAATCAGCAGGCGGTAGACGCCGGCCGGGGAGTGTGCGGCCGTGAGCGAGGCGTAGGAGGAGAGGTAGGAGAGGCCGAGCAGGATGGAGGAGGACGGCAGCTGCGTTGATTGCAGGATCTGCGAGACGAACTTCTTGAAGGCCGGCGAGGGGGGCTGCGACGGCTGCACGATCCCGCACACCATAGCAGACAGGAAGTCGGTCATCACATCCCCGTCGTAGTCCGCCTTCAGCGTCGTCGTAGCCGGAAGGGATGCAATCTCCTGTACCCTTTCTTCCCCGCCACCCTTCTTGTCATTCGTCACCATGCCAGCGGGGGGCATGAAGTAGGTGAAGCTGTTTGTAGCCAGGGAGGAGGGTGATGTGGGCATGAAGAAGCGTGACGGGTCTGGTCGGAAGGGAAGGACAGGACGCATGCCAATGAGATCGCTGGGATCAAACGCTCAATGAAGAGGTTTGCGCAGTCCAGGCGAGAAGGTCGACTGTCTTACCCCGTGGACACCTTGAAGGAGGCCGTGAGAGTCGAGGGGGAGGAGAGGAGGAGTGGGAGTGATTTGCTGGTTTGTAGGTCTGCTGGGCGTTTTTTTTTTCGACCCCACGTTGTGCCCTACCCTGCCCTGTGCGCCAATGGCAGAGGCGCGAATACGCTGACTAAAGGAGAGTTCTGATTGGACGAAAAAGATGGAGAGCAGTCATGGAGAGCAAGCGTAACGGGGGCAAGAGCAGGAGCAGGAGCAGGAGCATAGGGAAGGATTATCGACGATCTCTAGTTCCAAATCTCCTCTCCGGGATCTGATTGGCACTCACCGGCGCCACAGTCACCTGGATGCTCTCAAAGCCAAGCGAGCGCAGCATGTCCTTCGTATCCACATCCACCTCCAGCGGGCCGCTTCCGTTGGCAGACGTGTCCAGCGCACTCACATCCGGCACGAACTGGTCCTTTCGCTCGCGCTCCTCCTCCTGCAGCTTGAACGAGATCCCACGCACCGGACCCCGTTGAATGCGCTTCATCAGATGCGTTGTGTACCCGGCAATCTTGTTGCGCAATCGCTTGCTGGCGATAATGGCAATTTCATCGCAGATCTTCTTGTTGGTGTGGAAGTCGAGAGTGAGACGGGGGTAGTACTTTTCGATAATGATCTTTGCTGATCGCTTGCAAGTCTTGGTGCGCACTCGTCCCTAGGATTAGTTGGCTCTCCTCCCCTCCTTCATACCATGGTGTCGTGAGGTGTTGGATCGTTGACAGTCCAAAGTACAAACCCTACCCCCAAGTCACAACGGCCAAATATAAAATTCCACCATATGTCCCACAATTCACTCTCTTCCAATTGCCCAATGACCCGTCCTCTCGCTCCCTGCTCGTGTCTTCTCCTAGCCACTCTTTTGCCAACCATTCGCCTGGTCCTCGAGGTATGAGGTATCACGTGATAGTCACGTGTTTTTAAGTTGAGTCTATATAGCACATATTTTCCAAGGACGTATCTCTATGGAAACAGAGTTTAGGCCAACTGGCGCAATGGTAGCGCGTTGCTCTCCTATCAAGGTCAAGCAAAGGTTGACGGTTCAAGTCCGGCGTTGGTCGTTTCTTTTGCCAATCTGCAACAAGTGCTTTGGACTGGGCCCAATGGGCTCCAAGAGAAGCATACCTTGAATAACTTCTACAGACAGGAGCTAGAAGCACTACCGTCATCCACTCAACCCTCTACAACGTCGTCACACTCTTCCGGCTTGAGTCGTTTTGTCTCAAGCATACGGACGCGCAGCCATGTCCTGTTTGATCCCAACTTTCTTCGCAATGTCTTGGATAGGCGACTCACGGTTGAGTTGTTGAATGTAATTGTCGACGCATGCCGTGCTGCCCCTGCTGTCCGTGTTTATTGCAATGAGCAACGGATTCTACTAGAGACGTAGTAAGCGCAGTTGCTGTTTGCATGGGCTACCGGACAGGGTGCGGGTTGGAGCCTGCTGAGCCATTCCATTGTGCCCATCCCCAGTGTCGCTGCACAATCAATGCTCCTTCGCTGCTTGTCCCATCGTGATCTCGGCCAGCCAGTCAGCCAGCCAGCTCCGGACGCTTCACTGCACCACCATGGTTGCCTCCAATTGGCCGTGTGGGTTTCGCTTTTCTCAGCAGCCCAATCCTCCATCCACCCAACGCCCTGCCTACCTCGAATTGCGGCAGATGGCGTCTCCCACAGTCAATGTCCTGCGCTGGTCGGCGCTGGCATTCGGGCTCGTGTACGGCATTGTGCACCACAACACGCTCTCGTCAGCGGCCGAGAAGAGAAGGGCGGACGAGGAGTTCCAGCGCAAGAGCAGCCTCATCACCCAGGCCAAGGCGGAGTGGGCCAAGAAGCAGAAGCCCGGGAGCACGAACAGCAGCGGAGACGTCATATCTGATCCGAGGTGAGGAAAGGGACTACGCTGGACTAACTATAGGGATCCTAATTTTGATGCAGAGGCTTACGTCAAGTCAAAGGCGGCGGCGGCGACACAGGGATAGCATGGTCCTATCTTCAAACCATCTAGACGGCAATCTGTAGAATACAAAATCCTTGCCGATGCTTACAATGATGCTGCTCCCTCCTCCGGGCCATACAGCTTGACGGTCCGGTCAAAACCTCCGCTGGCAATGTACGCTCCATTGGGCGCCAGGTCGACGCTCAGCACTTTGCTGGCGTGCCCCGACATGGATTTGATCTGCAACCAGTCATCCGCACTCCATATCTACCATTAGCGCCAGCTGCAAGATTACTACTCACATTGACACGGCTGTCCTGGCCACCGCTCACAAAGTATGTCCCGTCCGGGCGCAAGACCCCATCCACATCTGCCCTCCCATGCGTCTTGAAGAAGCGGACGTCCGTGACTTGATGCAGGTGCGCGGGAATGGTGGCCACGGCAGATACCTTGCGGATGTCCCAGATCTTGACACTAGCGTCGCTACTCGCGCTGGCCACTTGGTAGCCTGTGGGCGAGAAGTCGAGGCCGAGGATGGCTTTGACGTGGCCATCCAGGACCATGATGGTCCTTCCCGTTCTCAGGTCCCATATTCTGCCGATGGCGTCCATGCCTCCGGTAGCAGCCAACGCCCCATCATCCTGGAAGGCAATGCTGTATACTTCACGAGAGTGGCCTTCCTGCACAAGCAGTTCGGCTCCCTGCTCAACATCCCATAGCCGCCACGTCTGATCCAGCGAGGTGCTCCCTAACAGCCGTCCAGACGGGTGGAATTCCACACGATTGACCTTGCTATCGTGTCCGCTTAGAGTGCGTATGGGGATCTCCTCTTGGAGAGACCATAAATGGACCAAGCCATCTGCACCACCAGAAACGAGGTTGACAGCGGACTGAGATTGGTCAAGGGTTGCCTGCGGGTGCCAGGCAATCCCCCCCACCCGGTCCGTGTGTCCTCGTTTTATAGCCACCTGCGAGAGGTCGGGCACCGTGTAGAGCTTGATCGTCCCCGACCACGACCCCATGGCGAGTGTTGACGAGTCGGGGGAGAAGCGAGTCATGCCAACAGGACGATCTGCAGCCGCCTGCGACGCAAACAGCGTGAACTCTTTCAGTCGGCCAATGATCTTCTTCCTGTGCTGCACATTGGTTGAGAGTGGGGTTTTGGATTCTTTGCTTTGATGGGAGACGCGTTGGCGACTGCGTGGGAGCGAGTACTCGGCCATCCATCGCCGCGCAGACAGTAATTCCTCCGACCCAGGAGTATAGAACTCCTCCTCCACCTCCGCATGCTCCTCGGCCTCCACGTCCACGTCATGCACGAAGGAGCCGCTCAGCGAGAGGCACTTCTTCAGCCGCTCCCTCCTCTCTCCAGGGCCTTCGCCAAAACACGTAATTGGCTCTCCCATGGCCCGTAGCTTCAGCCGCACTTGGCGGTCATCCGTGGGCACGATGAGACTCCGCTGTTCTTTGCGGAGCTCCAGCTCCCTCAATGCTTCCTTCGCCGTCGGTGCACCCGCACCGGCTGGGCCCACGCTGTAGTCGTAGCTTTGCGCCACATCCTGCAGGAGCACGCCCATCTCTACATCGCCATCGTCGCCGTCTGCAACCTCTTCAATCTCCACCGCCCTCCTGCTCATCTTCTGCTCATCTCATAGCGTCTCGTCAGTGCCTTTCACTGCTCATTCATTGCATTTGTGGCATCTGGGGAACACCATGGCGGAACCAAGCATCAGGCATCGCAAGGGAAAGAAGCTCAGCGCGAATCCAGAGGACGGCGGAGAGGGCGAGACGATGGCTCTAGACAAGAGAGGCGTGCACTCGGCCAGCCCCTACTGGATGGGCCTGGTGGTGGTGACCATTCTGGCGTGCTTGACGCGCTTCTACAAGATCTCCCACCCCTCGCAGGTGGTGTTTGACGAGGTGCATTTTGGCAAGTTCGCCTCGTACTACATCCTACGCACCTACTTCTTTGACGTGCATCCGCCGTTTGCCAAGCTGCTCTTTGCATTCGTTGGCTGGATCGCTGGATTCGACGGCCACTTTCTCTTTGACAATATCGGCGATGACTACATCGTCAATAAGGTCCCCTACCTTGTCTTCCGGGCACTCCCCGCCATGCTGGGGGCATTGACGGTGCCAGTGGTCTTCCTCACAATGCAGGAATCAGGCTATTCGTTGCCTGCTTGTCTGACTGCGGCTTGCTTTATCCTATTTGACAATGCCCACATTGGCCAGGTGAGGCTGATCCTGCTCGACGCAACGCTCGTGTTTTCCATGGCTTGCTCGCTCTATACATACGTCAAATTCTACAAGCAGAGGCATATCCCCTTTTCGACGCTTTGGTGGAAGTGGCTACTCCTCACGGGCACTGCTTTGTCGTGTGTCATTAGCACCAAGTATGTGGGCGCCTTCACCTTCTTCACCATTGGCTCAGCAGTTGCCATTGATTTGTGGAATCTCATGGATATCCGCCGCGGCCTATCGATTGAACTGTTTGCCAAACATTTTGCCGCTCGTGCATTTGGCCTGATTGTGTTTCCGTTCATACTCTACCTCTTTTGGTTTGCGGTGCACTTCCAGATCTTGACAAAGAGCGGACCGGGCGATGACTTTATGACACCTGCTTTTCAAGAGACCTTGAGCGATAACATGATGACCCTACAGGCGAAGCCTATTCACTTTGGTGATACCATTACACTCCAGCACAAGGAAACCAAGACCTTCTTGCATTCGCACGCAGATACCTACCCGCTGCGCTATGAGGATGGCAGAATCTCCTCTCAAGGGCAACAAGTTACGGGATATCCACACGACGACCTCAACAATCACTGGATCATAGAACCTGCAGAGTCCTTCCCCAACTCCTACGCCACCACGGTGACGAATGGCGCACTTGTAAAACTTCACCATGTAATGACAAACACGGATCTGCTGTCCCACGACGTTGCATCGCCTCTCTACCCTACGAATCAGGAATTTTCGACAGTACCACTCGATCAGTCCTATGGCCCACGACACGCTGATACCATATTTGAGATCCGCATTGAAGATGGAAAACCAGGCCAGGAATTCAAGTCAAAGTCTGGGCAGTTCAAGTTGGTCCATCACAACACCAAGATCGCTATGTGGACGCATACCACACCCCTCCCAGATTGGGCCTTCAACCAGCAAGAGATCAATGGCAACAAAAATATATTGCAGTCCTCCAACATATGGTACGTGCAGGATATCATTGGTCTCACCGACCCTGCTCGACTAGATGATCAGGCGCCACGGAAGACGACAACTCTTCCATTTTTCACAAAATACTTTGAGCTTCAAGCAGCTATGTTTCGCCATAATAACGCCCTTACTTCTGAGCATCCGTACGCCACTGTTCCCATTCAGTGGCCATTTCTGCTTCGAGGCGTATCATTTTGGACGGAAGAGGAAACGCGACAGCAGATATACTATCTGGGCAACCCGATGGGATGGTGGATTGCCAGCGCGCTGCTGGCTGTGCTGTCTGGAATGTTGATTGGCGACCAGTTGACACGGCGGCGTGGAAATTACCTCCTCGACGAGGCCTTTCGTGCGCGACTCTACAATTCTGCGGGATTCTTCCTTCTCGCATGGGCAGTGCACTACTTTCCATTCTTCCTGATGGGCCGCCAGCTCTTTCTCCACCACTACCTGCCAGCGCACCTAGCATCCGCCCTAGTCACCGGAGCCATGGTGCAGCTCATTTTTGACAAGGAGCCCGTGCACGGGCCTGTCTCACGCGGTGTTGTGGTGATGGAGAATTCATCGGTAAAGAAGGGCAAAGGACCACGACTCGATGCATTCAAATCTGGCAGAGCCTCGTGGATCGCAGCGACCGCTCTGATTGGCTCTGTAGTATGGAGTTTCCTCGTCTTTGCGCCGCTCACCTACGGCACGCCGGGGCTTGAAGTATCCGAAGTGCACTTCCGACGATGGGTTCCCACCTGGGACTATCATTTTGCAAAGTAAATAACCTAAAAGTACTAAACTTCATACGATGCCGCCTATCTTGCTGTGCCATCCTTCTGCCCTCTCGAAACCATTCAGGTGTGCCTGATAGTCATGGAATGCCTTTTGCAAACCTTCCTTTGAATTGGAAACGAACGGGCCATACTGCATGATCTCGCCCGTATTCGGCTTCCCCGCCACCAACAACACGCGGAGCTCATCGTCTCTATCATTCCTCACGTCGACAGAGTCTCCAGCAGTGTTGAAGACGACATTATCGTACATGCTGAATTTCGTTGCGCCGGTCGTGCCGCTGCCGCTGAGGGTGTAGAGGAAGGCATTCCAACCCTGCGGTATGGGCTGTGATATCTGTGTATCCTTTTGCATGCGCACATCGAGCATGATCATAGGGGTGTAGCTAATGGGTATTTCATTCCTCGCATGCACGCCATACGCATCTCCAGAAATGACTTTGATGTCGACGCCAGGCGAGGGACGCGCATGAGGGATCTCAGCGTCGCGCATGTCGCGATACCGAGGCTCCACGTCCCGCATCCCTTCCTCCAGCGATACCCACAGCTGCATCCCAACCACCGGCTGTCCGTCTTCGCGCGCAATCGGCATCTCGGCATGCACGATGGCGCGCCCGGCAGTCATGAATTGCAGGTCTCCGGTTGATATGACGCCTGTGCTCCCGGTGAAGTCCTCGTGGGCAATCGAGCCGTCAAGGACATAGGTGACGGTTTCGAATCCTCGGTGCGGGTGGTCTGGGAATCCGGCGCCGGGCGGGACGAAGGCATGGTCCAGCATGAGGAAGGGGTTGAGGCGCTGCAGGCCAGCAGTCCCAATGGACCGCCGCACCTTGGCTCCGACTCCCTCGCTCGTCAGCACTGCCTCGACAACCCTTGCAACGTTCCTCGGACTCATTGAAGTCTATAGTTCTGGTCTTTCATCTGAGGAGTCGGCCTTTTATAGATGTCTGAGAATCCCCCGACGAGGGTTGCGGAACTCCGACTGCCCAATCAGGCAAGTTGTCGGATCCCCGAAATCGAAACTCCGCAGAGAAGCGACAGTGACATTCACGATATTTACATAATGTACAAGGGAAAAGTTATGTAAGATCTGCTTACGGAGTGTCCCGTACTCGATCGCCGAAGCGCTTTGCCAGGAGCTGCGCGTGCGCTACAGAGAAGCCAGCAACATGCACGGAGAATGTCGGACTAGACTCCATCGTCAAACGGCGGCGGCTGATGGAGTGTATTCATAATCTGCTGTCGTGCATCCCCCAGCCGCGCAATCCTCACCCTGTCATCCTTGACCCACCATGCCTCAGCGGACTGCTCGACATGCGCAACCACCGTGCGCAGGAGCTCCACCGTCCGCGCGTCTCCATCCACGCCATTGAGCATCATCTCCTCCACCAACTCCTCGACCCCTTGCACATCGCGATAATCATGCCACTTGGTAGCAATCATCTCGTTGTAGACGTTTGTGCTGCAGCCAGCGACGTACGACTCGGCGCTTTGGCGCTTGGCGCGCTCGAAGATGGACACGGCGCCGGCTGCGTCCCCAAATTCCTCGCGCAGAGTACGCATGACGTGACCCAGCAGCTCTGGGAACTGCATTGGCTGCGCATCGACGACTCGTTTCTCTGCGAAGGGCGCAAACACCCTTTCGTCGGCAAATGTGAGGACTTCAATGTTGGTGCGGCAGGCGTGGAGCGCTTCGAGCTGGTCGCTCGGTGCATCACTCAGCGAGGGCGCTTCAAACACCTGGTATAGGGAAGGAGGCGGTTTTCTGTCCCCAGGCTCAAACGAGAGCGTTTCTTCCGGTGGCGCCTGCGTAGCGCTGTTGGTGGCTTGCTGAACCAGCCGTTTGTATTTGGCTCTCTTGCTGGCGCTCTCATCTCGTGAGCTCCGTGGGCTCTGTGGGGTGTCCTTGTTCAGGATGGTGTCGAAGATTTTGGAGAAGACGGCCCGCTCGCGGTGAGTGAGGGTAGAAGTCCGCTCATGCTGCTTCATGACCATTCGAGGCGACTTGTCGAGGGGTCTGTCGAAGGACTTGTCAATGGACCTGTCGATGGATTTGTCGAGAGACTTGGGCGGAGTCTTCTTGCCAGGCTTGTAGGCCCAGTTGAGGTGCTCATCAATCTTCGCCTTGGTTTCAGGGTCCAGCGCATGCTCCTCCATGTCATTCCTCTTGACCTCGCTTTTGCCGTAGAGGAAGTCCCATCCACTGGCATAGCGCCTCTGTCCCGCCCGCCGTAGCATTCTTCATTTATCTCATTTTCAACGTGCGTGCAAGGTAGTACGAAGTGGTCACTTCGAGAGCATGAAATTATATGTACATCAGTTATACTGCAGATAGCTGGAGGTGCTGCTAAACTTGAGGTTCCCCTTGATGACCTTGTCCACCGACGCGATGAAGTCCTTCTCCGTGGCCACTTTCCTGCGACTGCGAATGGCAAACATCCCCGCCTCGGTGCACACCGACCGCAGCTCAGCCCCCGTTGAATTTGGACACATGCGGGAGATGAGCTCCCACCTGATGTCGCGTTCGACAGACATGCTCTTTGCATGGATGCGGAGTACATTCGCGCGTCCCTCCAAGTCAGGCAGGCTGAACTCGATTTTGCGGTCAATCCGCCCAGGCCGCAAGAGCGCAGGGTCGAGTGTGCTCGGTCGGTTGGTGGCAAACATGACTTTGATGTTGCCTCGTGGGTCAAACCCATCCAGCTGCGTGATCAGCTCCAGCATCGTCCGCTGGACCTCGTTATCGCCGCCTTCGCCATCGTCAAACCTGGCGCCACCAATGGCGTCAATTTCGTCAAAGAAGATAATGCAGGCCTTTTTTGTTCTTGCCATTTCAAACAGTTCCCGCACCATGCGGGCTCCCTCTCCTACGTATTTTTGGACCAACTCGCTGCCAATGACACGGATAAAGGTAGCGTCCGTCCGATTCGCCACAGCGCGCGCACACAGCGTCTTACCCGTCCCCGGCGGTCCGTAGAGAAGGACACCTTTGGGAGGATCAATTCCCAGGCTGACAAACCTCTCCGGCGACAACAGGGGCAGTTCCACCACTTCCCGTAGCTTCTCGATCTGGTCCTTGCATCCACCGACGTCGCCGTACGTCACATCTGGCTTCTCCTCCACCGTCATCATCGTCACGGACGGGTCCACGCGCGGGGGGAGCGGCAGCTGAATCTGATACTTGGTGCGGTCCACGCCGACGCGCATGCCCTCCTCGATATCCGTAGGACTGACCCGCTCGCCCAGGTTGACGACAAACTTGGCGATCTGCTTGACGTTGATGACATACTTGCTCTTGTCCGGGTCGTCGGTGGCGATGATATTGGTGCATCGCGCGACCTGCAGCGGCTGCTCCTCGCTCATGCGCGCCTTGTCCGCACTGATGTCCCACATGGCGGTCGGGGCCAGCCCGGTGTCGGACTCCTTGATGCCGATCTTGTCGTTGACGCGCTGCTGCACAAGCTTGATCTCGTCCTCGAGCCTGCGCAGGCTGGCGCCGTACGGGCCTGCGCCGTATGTCTTCAAGACCTGGATGTCTGTCTCGCTGAGGGGCACGATCTTGGCCTCGGGCTGCTCGTCGTCCTCGAACGCCGCCTTCTTGGGCTGCTTCTCCCAGTCCTCCGTTGGAGGCATCGTCGTCAGCGTACTATTCTCCCACGACGAAGGATGCAGAACCGCAAGCAGGGCAGCAATGCGACCTTCAAGGACAAGGAGAAGCCGCAGGAGGTGAGGACCTCCAACATCCTGGCCGCGCGCGCAGTGGCCGACGCCATCCGCACCTCGCTCGGCCCCAAGGGCATGGACAAGATGATCCAGACGGGCAAGGGCGAGGTGGTCATCACAAACGACGGGCACACGATCCTACGCCACATGTCGGTCATGCACCCGGCGGCCAAGATGCTCGTCGACCTGTCGGGGGCGCAGGACGTGGAGGCTGGCGATGGCACCACGTCGGTGGTTGTCATTGCAGGCGCCCTGCTTGGTGCGGCAGAGAAGCTGCTGGCAAAGGGCCTGCATCCTACCATCATTGCTGCCTCCTTCCAACGGGCAGCCGACGCTGCAGTCAAGGTGCTGGAGGGGATGGCCACCCCGGTGGAGTTGTCAGATCGGGCGTCCCTACTTCGCGCTGCATCGACATCCCTCAGTTCAAAGATTGTATCACAGTACGCCTCCACCCTGGCTCCTATGGCCGTGGATGCCGTTCTTCGGTCCATCAACCCGGCAACGGCAACCAACGTGGATCTCTCAAACATACGATTGGTGAAGAAGGTGGGCGGGACCATTGACGAGACCCAGCTCGTGGATGGTCTCATCCTGACGCAAAATATCATGCGAAATGCGGGTGGGCCGTCGAGGATGGAAAAGGCAAAGATAGGTCTTATTCAGTTCCAATTGTCACCCCCAAAGCCCGATATGGAAAACCAGATTGTCGTCAATGACTACAGACAGATGGACAAGATACTCAAGGAAGAGCGAACCTACCTCCTCAACATGTGCAAAAAAATAAAGAAGGCAAAGTGCAATGTGCTCCTCATTCAAAAGAGTATTCTGCGTGATGCAGTCAATGACTTATCTCTCCACTTCCTCTCAAAGCTAAACATCCTTGTCATCAAGGACATTGAGAGAGAAGAGATTGAGTTCATCTGCAAATCTACTGGCTGCAAGCCGATCGCCGACATCGATTCCTTCACAGAAGACAAGCTTGGCTCTGCAGAGCTGGTTGATGAGACAGAAAGTGCGGGAGCAAAGGTCGTTAAAATTACATCCTTGAAACCTACCGGACATACCGTGTCCATTCTCTGTCGTGGTGGAAATCAATTGGTCCTCGACGAGTCTGAGAGAAGCATCCACGACGCCCTGTGTGTCATACGATGTCTGGTGAAGAAGAGGGCTCTCATTCCCGGAGGTGGTGCACCAGAGATCGCAGTCTCCCGAGCGCTGATGAAACAAGCCAGGTCGCTGCAAGGCACAGAACAGTTTTGCTGGCAGGCGTATGCGGAGGCCTTAGAAGCCATTCCAACTACACTGGCTGAAAATGCGGGCCTAAATAGTATCAAAATGGTCACTGAATTAAGAAATCGGCATGAAAAAGGCGAGACATCGGCGGGCGTCAGCGTACGCAGGGGAGGAGTCGCGAATATCCTTGATGAAAACGTCATTGCGCCCCTTCTTGTGTATACAAGCATGCTGGAATTGTCTGCCGATACCATTAAAGTGAGTCCTCCACCGAATGCTGCTAACAAAAGCTACTATTAAAAATTGACGACGTAGTGCTAGGCAGGTAGGGCTGACTACTGATGTTACATAGACTTCCTTTCCCAATTGTCTCTATTGAAGAATCACGTGACTGGAGAGCATTTCACGTCGCGTATCGCGTAGAATGCCTCCATTACAGGTCTGGTGACGGCTCTATGGAAAAAAGAAGAGCCGAGATTGAGGCAAAGCGTGCACGGTTGGCTGAATTAAGACAGCAGAGAGAGTCAAGACAAGCCCAGGCCGAATCTCGGACTTCGTCGAGTGCAAGTCAGGCCAGATCTGTGTCCCTTGCGGAACAGAAGACAGATATCGACCAATTAGTTACTAGTCTACTTGGGGATGCCCCAGAAGCGGCTGCAATACCTAGTGAAGAGGCGAATAATGATCAAAAGCAAGAAAAGGTGAACGACACACGAGCGCACTTGGTAGATGCCTCCACACAAAGCTACCCAGATGAATCTACTTCGGCCATTGCTTCTGATGTTGTGAACAAACCTCTGAATGTCCCAGAGGTCATTCTTTACAGCAAAATTGTTCAGACTGATAGTCTATCAGACGATGAAGACCAGACGAGGAGGGCAGCAATAGACAAGAAGGAGCTGTCTGAGCGCATCAAATTGGAGATGGAAGAAGCCTACCAACAAAAACAACTTGCAGCAGTCTCACTTGAGGATAAGGTTCCGACCTTGAAAGGGGAGGACATACAAAATCTCTTGGTTTCTGATCGTTTCAAGGATTTCATAGACAAGTCAAGCAAGGTCATTGAGAGGACACTTGATGAGAGCTATGATGTACTAGTTGATTACGGCATCATTGAAAAGGAAAATGAAGACTCCACTTCATTAGTCAGACAGGTAATGCAATTCTACTCCCCCAAATGGTCACACAAACGAGCCATCACAAGCCTCGATTGGAACCCAAAGTTCTCCGAGCTCTGCTTGACAGCATATACAAAAAATAGTTCCGCACGAGACCAACCAGACGGAGTCGTGCAGGTATGGAATATGCACCTCCATGATCGACCTGAGTATGTATTCACCGGCCACAGCGATATTCTATCTGCTCAATTCTCCCCTTTTCATCCCAATCTGATCATTGGAGGTGCCTATAGCGGGCAAATTGCGATATGGGATACACGCGCAAAATCACAGGCGGTGTTGAAGAGTCCACTCACTGGAGTTGGTCATACACATCCAGTGTATTCGTTGGCAGTCGTGGGTACACAGACGGCAAACAACATCGTAACCTGCAGCACAGATGGCTTGATGTGTGGATGGACCGTGGACATGCTTGCCCAGCCCCAAGAATACATCGAGCTGACAACACCTCCTCCTTCCAAGCTGGACAACATGGCGCCGACGACGATGACATTTCCCGCAGCAGATCCGACATTCTGTGTCGTGGGGACTGAAGAGGGTACCATCTACCCTATAAATCGATACGATCGAGCTGGAGCAAAAGCTGGTGTCGACCAACGCTCTTCCTACAAGGGCCACGCAGCTATGATTACGGGTGTTGAATTTCACCCATCCCGTGGTCTTGTAGATCTCGGAAGCTTATTACTATCGTCCAGTCTGGACTGGGGAGTAAAGCTTTGGCAAGCGAAGCAGCCTGGGACGGTTCCCCCTGGACCAATAAGCCCGATCATGCAGTTTCCACGGGAAGATGCTGTATATGACGTCAAATGGAGCCCTGCTAGACCTGGTGTATGGGCATCGGTTGATGAGACGGGGCACCTTGATGTGTGGGATCTGACAGAGGATGCAGAAGTACCGATTGCACGCGTTCAGCCAACTACGAAAGCGCCATTGATGTGCAGTCTCAATAAACTGTCATGGGAAAAGCAGGAAAGTCGGCATATTGCCGTTGGAGGCCTGGATGGTGTCGTATCGGTCTTTGATGTCGGTAGAGAGCTTGGAGGCCCACTGAATATGAAGGCGGAAGAATGGATGTCTACAAAGAAGCTCACGGATAATGCACAGGGTGCGGCTTGATGGCCGAGATGGGTTGCTAGCATATTCACCAAGGCGTCTAAAAGAAGCATTCTTGGACGGAACCAAGCTCAGTCGCAATGTAATTGCTTCGGACAGTTGCAAGTAGCTGCACATCCCGTTAGAGCGGAAGCGCCCGCCCTATTTTGTACTTAAAGGCCCTCCGTGATCAGTCAGTCATCTGAGAAGAAGCTCATTGTCAATAATGTCTACTTCGTGACTACGATCGGAGTTGG
>JAABUO010002612.1_pt1 | contig 21858 bp, 20 predicted proteins | sample 5559291 | NCBI WGS metagenome assembly JAABUO01 (sample SAMN10711878, study PRJNA513372) | rock metagenome | isolation source: Antarctica rocks | place: Antarctica: Victoria Land, Finger Mt sud
AACTGGCGGAGCAGAGCCTCGATCGCGTGGTTATCGCGGACGACGACCTGATCGACGCCGCGGACCTGCTTGGACTTGGCGTCCACACCGAGGCGACGGGCGGCACCGACCAGCGCCAGCGCCGCCGGCGGTCCCGGGGCGGCGACCTCCAGCGCAGCCGACCCGCGGGGCTCGCTCAGCGACTGTGCAGGACGATCCGCGGCCGAGGAGGCGCTGAGGCGCTTCTACCTCGAAGCGCTCGACGGAGAGCTCGTCAGAGGCGTCTCCGTCAGGAGCGGATCGAACTGACCCTGGTCAACGCGGCTGACCTGACCCGCCCGCTTCCCGCGTGCGACCGGGCTTTGCACGGCGTCGACGACACGTAAGGCGCCCACGCGGCAGGCTCGAACTAGATCAGGTGCTCCACCGACCGCAGCGTGACCTCGTTGCGCCAGTGCGGCGCGGTCTGCTTGGCCCTCTCGAAGCGGACGGGCTCAGCCGCCGAGTTCTTGCCTGGCGTCGACGTCACCAGTAGGCGACTGCGCGCGCTCATGAAACGAAGGGAATGGGGGAGCACGACCCCGCGACCTTCATCGTCTCATGCGTCCACGGACTCGGGGCTGGCGTGGAAGTCGGCCCGACCAACAGCCTGCGGGTAGTGCAGGTCGAAGGCGGGCCGCTCGGACCGGATGCGCGGCAGCGAGACGAAGTTGTGACGAGGCGGCGGGCAGGACGTTGCCCACTCGAGGGAGTTGCCGTAGCCCCATGGGTCGTCGCCGGCCGCGAGCTCGCCGTACCGATAGGAGTGGATCACGTTGTAGAAGAACACCAGCTGGCTGGCACCAAGCAGGAACGCCCCGATCGTCGAGATGGTGTTGAACGTGGTGAAGCCGTCGGTCGGCAGGTAGTCGGCGACGCGGCGCGGCATCCCCTTCATGCCCAGCCAGTGCTGGATGAGGAAGGTCATGTGGAAGCCGAAGAGCTGGGTCCAGGCGTGCAGCTTGCCCAGGCGCTCGTCGAGCATCCGGCCGGTCATCTTGGGGAACCAGAAGTAGATGCCGGCGTAGCCGCCGAACACAGCCGAGCCGAACACCACGTAGTGGAAGTGGGCGACGACGAAGTACGAGTCGGTGACGTGGAAGTCGATCGGCGGGCTGGCGAGCAGCACGCCGGTCAGCCCACCGAACAGGAACGTGACCAGGAAGAAGACCGACCACAGCATCGGTGTCTCGAAGGTGAGCTGGCCCCGCCACATCGTGCCGACCCAGTTGAAGAACTTCACCCCGGTCGGCACCGCGATGAGGAACGACATGAGCGCGAAGAAGGGCAGGAGCACGGCGCCGGTGGCGAACATGTGGTGGGCCCACACCGCGATCGACAGCGCGCCGATGCCGATCGTCGCGAAGACGAGGCCCTTGTAGCCGAACACCGGCTTGCGGCTGAACACCGGGATGATTTCGGTCACCACGCCGAAGAACGGCAGGGCGACGATGTAGACCTCGGGATGGCCGAAGAACCAGAACAGGTGCTGCCACAGGATCGCGCCGCCGTTGGAGGCGTCGAACACGTGCGCACCCAGCATCCGGTCGGCCGCCAAGGCGAGTAGCGCGGCCGCCAGCACCGGGAACGCGATGAGGATCAGGATGCCAGTGATCAGCATGTCCCAGCAGAAGATCGACATCCTGAACATGGTCATGCCGGGGGCGCGCAGCGTGAGCATCGTGGTGATGAAGTTGACCGCCCCCAGCACCGTGCCGACACCGGACATGGCCAACCCGAGGATCCACATGTCGGCACCGGCGCCGGGTGAGAAAACCGCGCTGTTCAGCGGGGCGTAGGCGAACCAGCCGAAGTCGGCCGCGCCGTCCGGGGTCAGGAAACCGCCCACCACGATCAGCCCGCCGAACAGGTAGAACCAGTAGGCCAGGGCGTTCAGCCGTGGAAACGACACGTCTGGCGCGCCGATCTGCAGCGGGATCATGAAGTTGGCGAACCCGAACGCGAGCGCCGGTGCGAACAGGAACATCATCAGCGTCCCGTGCATGGTGACCAGCTGGTTGTACTGCTCGTTGGACAGGAATTGCAGCCCAGGGCGGGCCAGCTCGGCGCGCATCGTCTCGGCCATCAGCCCGGACAGGATGAAGAAGAAGAACGCCGTGCAGGTGTACATCACGCCGATGGTCTTGTGGTTCGTCGTCGTGACATAGCCCAGCAGGGTGGTGCGCTGAGGCTCGTGCCCGGCCTGCGCACCGGTAGTGAGGGCAACCGGCGCCGATTCGTGAAGAAGGGTCATCTGAGTCCCTGCAGTGGTCTACGTTGCGCCACAGGGGATGCCGAGTGACCTGGCGTCATATAGGTGAGAACTGGCTGCCTGACTCTTCGCGAGGCAGCAGCAACGTTCCGAGCGCACCATACGCACGAGCCGGGTGCAACCCCAAGAATGTGCTGGGGTCGCACGCCGGGCAGGGCCGTCGTGGCCCCTACCATCCAGGTGGTGAGGCGTAAGACGAGCCCCGGGCCAGTAAACGGATGGCGTTAAAGGTCGTGACGGCAACAGTTGCAGGGTGAACACAACCCGTCCTTGTGGGGGTACAAGGACGAGAGCGGTGCCCTACCAGTTGTCTGCTTGACAGACTCGAGATGTGCAGGCCAGTGAGAGCATGTGGGCGCCCTCGCCCTGCACTCCGACGTCGCTGTCCGAGCCGAAAGCAGACAGCGGGTTGTCAGCGGTGCTGAGGGGCACCAACCTCGCCGCCCTTGACGTCTTGGTCTCGGTCGCCCGAAGCGGCAGCCTGAGCGCGACCGCACGCGAGCAGGGCGTTAGTCAGCCTGCGGTCAGCGCCCGGGTCCGGGCCCTGGAGGAGCTGCTTGATCTGCCGTTGGTCGAGCGCTCGCGTGAGGGCACGCGCCATCGAGACTGAAAGCGCGCTACGTGCTTCCCGTTAGCCCAAGGAACCCTGACCGGCACCGTTGTCGATCTTCGTAGCGGGATGGATCAGCGGCACACGGTCGACTCGGGCCAACGGGAGTGCAGTGAGGTGTCAGAGGACCGAGTAACCGGCTGGCAGGGGAAGACGGCCGGTCAAGGCCAGCAGCGCTGCGGATGCTGTTCCCTGCACTGCGGCCAGACCACCGATGACGGCGAACGCATCGGCTACTGCCCCTTGGGGAACATCCGCGCTGACGCCGAGGGCGGCTGCCAAGTCGCAGGTGTGCACCGTCAGCTCAAGGGTGCGGGTCGGGAGGTAGCCCTCCAAGGTCATCGTCCCGAACGGGGTGCGCACCAGGGCGGTGGCCGGAGCGGTCCGGACCCGCTCGGGTACCCGGACCACCAGCGCGCTCAGCGCGGCCATCGGGTCCTCGCCGAGCGCGGCGCCGGCGGCGCGTCCGCGCTGGACCACCGCTGCGGTGTCAGCCAGGGCGCCGGCGATGGCCAGGTAGTACGCGACGGCATCGGCCAGGTCCACCGGGCCGGAGTCGGCGCTAGCGACATCGAGGTAGGTCTCCACCGTCGACAGCGACCGGCTGGTGTGCCCCAGCAGGTCGCGCACGGACCACTCACCGAGGCCGGGGGCGTCATAGTGGCCTGCCGCGGAGGCGCTGACTTCGAGGAACCGGCGGGCGGCCCTATCGAAGGCATGAGCAGCTGGAGCGTCCATCAGCTCAGCATCGCAGCCGCCCGTGTTCAACGCCCGTACCGCGCGCCATCCCAGTCACCGATCGGTCACTGAGACAGACCCGGCAGGCGAAGACTGAGTACACCCTCCACGTCGGGCAGCGGAAGCGGCGCCGATACAGTTTCTTCATGCTGCGACCGCGGTTACGGGTGACGTCCGTATCAATTGCGGCACCTGATCCACGCGCGCTTGCCGCGTTCTACGGCGAGCTCCTCGGGTGGCCAGTGACCTCTACCGACCCGCCCCGACCTGATTTCCCGCCCCAGGATGGGTGGGCCCAGATGCGGCCACCTGAAAGTGTCTCCGGCTCGACCCTGAACTTCGAATACGAGGCTGAGTACGTGGCGCCGACGTGGCCGTCGATGGAGGGTCAGCAACAACTTCAGACGCACCTCGACATCGCTGTCGACGACCTGGCCTCCGCTGTGGCGTGGGCGCAGCACGCTGGCGCGACGCTCGCGTCGTACCAGCCCCAGGACGACGTCCGGGTCATGCTTGATCCGGTGGGCCACCCGTTCTGCCTGTTCCTGGCTGCCTGAGGGCCACGTCCCGGCCGGGACCGACTTCGACTCGTTCGATATAGCCGGGACAACATCAAGCTGTCCCGGTAGCCGACCGTCAAGCGGGCAGGTTCGAGGCGGGGTTCTAGCGTGGCGGCGTGGCCTACGACGCGTAGGCGGAGAGCGTTGAGGCCATTGTGTCCTGCCGCCTAGATCCGGTGCCGAGACTGCGCCACCGGCGGCTGGTCACAACTGAAGGTGACCGGACAGGTAGGGGTATGACGTTCCCCTCTGACGCTGAGGACCGCTTTCGGCGGCTGTACGCCGAGGCCTACCCGGACGTCTTGCGCTTCGTTCAGCGTCGCACCGGCCCCGACCAGGCGGAGGACGTGGCGGCTGAGGCGTTCGTGGTGGTCTGGCGCCGGATGCGTGAGTTGCCGACGACGCAGGATCACGCCAGGGCGTGGCTATTCGGGATTGCCCGCAACTGCTTGCTCAACGATCACCGCGCCCAGAGGCGCCGCGCGGCCGCGACCATCCGGGTCGCTCACGGTGGGGCGGCTGTGGAGGGGTTCGACGAGGGCCTGGTCCACCGACTCGATGTGGCGGCCGCGTGGCCGCTTCTGAGGGCTGAGGAGCAGGAGGCGATCGCGCTGGCGCTGTGGGACGGCCTGGACTCCCGGCAGGCGGGCTTGGTCCTCGGCATCTCCGCCCAGGCCTACCGCAGGCGCCTATCCCGGGCCCGATCCGCACTTCGGGTACTCCTCCAAGAGCCACCCGTAACCGCCGTCCATCCCTTAGTGCCGGAGGCACAGTCATGAAGCAGACGACCTTCCTCGATGCGCGGCGAGACGACGCCATCCGCGCGTTGGATCCCGCGGACAAGAGCCTGGACGACGCCACTCAACGTCGAGCCGCTGCTTCGTTGGAGCGGATCATCGCCGCCCCGCTCCATGGTGCGGGGCCGGGCAAGAAAAGCCTCACCCGCCGACGCCTGTTGCTTGTACCTGGCGTGGCCGCGGCCGGACTCGCTGTCGCCCTCGTCGCGCCGGCGCTCACCCACACCGAACGGCCGGCGTTCGCGTGGACAAACAAGCCCAGCCCCGTCAACGCCCAAGCGGCCGCGCAAGCCGCGGCCGCGTGCACGGCAGCGCTGCAGCAGAGCGTAGCCGAGGATAGGACGGGCAGTGTGCCAGCCGCGATCCGACCGACCATCGATCTGGCCACGGTCAAGCTCGTGGTCAGTGAGCGACGCGGGAACTACATGTTTGTCGCCCTGGGCCAAGGCCAAGCCACCTACTCGTGCCTGAGCCCTTTCGCCTCCCCCGGTCAGGTCCAGGCAAGCGGCGGTGGACTCCCGACACCATCCACCCCAGCCCTTCGCCTGAAAAGCAACGATGCGATCGCGGACGGGTACGCCACCGGGACCGACAACGGCAGCGAGTACGCCTCCATGGTCGGGTATGCAGGCCAGGACGTGACCGGAGTGATCATCCGAACCGGAGAGCAAGACATCCACGCCAGCGTGGCCAGCGGGTACTTCGCCGGGTGGTGGCCCACCAGCGGACCCAAGGCATCACCAACTCCAGCGCACGGGTACACCCTCACCATCACCCTCAAGAACGGCACCACCTCTACCGCCCACCGCGACCCCTCGAGGTAGCGCCTGCCCGTCCCATCTTGGCGTTTGGCGTTACTGGCCGGCGACGCGGGTGAACGCGAGCCGGTAAGGACAGCGATTCGTCTCGTTTCACGAACGGCCAGCGGTACAAGATCACCGACCAGCCGGCTCGCGAGCAGGAGCAGCTGTCCCAATAGATCCGTCCGCTTTGAAGTCCCGCTAAGGCACGTCATACGGCACACTGCTCCACGTGACCGGACTCAAGATCGGCTATGCCCGGGTCTCTACGACCAACCAGGACCTCACCGCCCAGCGCGACGGGCTCACCGCCCTCGGAGTCGACGCTGACCGGGTCTACGTCGACCACGGCCTGACCGGCACCACCCGCGCCCGCCCCGGCCTGCGTGAGGCGCTGGCGGCTTGCCGCACCGGCGACACCTTGGTGGTCACCAAGCTCGACCGGCTCGCCCGGTCGTTGCCCGACGCCCGCGACATCGTCGAGGAGCTGACCACCCGCGGCGTACGGCTGCAGCTGGGCGGCTCCGTGCACGACCCCACCGACCCCGTCGGCCGGCTGCTGTTCAACGTCCTGGCCATGGTCGCTGAGTTCGAGTCCGACCTGATCAAGGCCCGGACGCGTGAAGGACTCGCCGTCGCTCGCGCCGCCGGCAAGCTCCGCGGACGCAAGCCCAAGCTCACGCCCGCACGGGAAGCGCTACTCGTCGATCTGCACAAGACGGGCCAGAAGAGCCCGTCCGACCTGGCGGAGCTGTTCGGCGTCAGCCGGTCCACGGTCTACCGCGCGCTCGAGCGCGCGGCCGATACGTCCCCTGCTGGCAACGCAGGAGCAGCCCCGGCCATATAGCGATGTCAGAAACCGCGCCAGATACCGCTGCAAGTCACACCGCCGCCGCAGTCAGCTGACCCGCCTGAGCGGGGAGCACACGGTGGCGCCGGCGCCGGTGAGCGTGGTGAGGGGGCCACCCCCGCCTGAGCGGGGAGCACGTGCCTGCCTGATATCCGGTGGCCTCTGCCATTGGGCCACCCCCGCCTGAGCGGGGAGCACGGGGTGACGGGCGGCAGGAAACTGGTGCCCGTGGGGCCACCCCCGCCTGAGCGGGGAGCACCGCCGCGACCCTGGTCATGCTCGCCTACTACGAAGGGCCACCCCCGCCTGAGCGGGGAGCACTGGGTCCGGCCGATGAACGCCCCGCCGACGTAGGGGCCACCCCCGCCTGAGCGGGGAGCACCTGTACCGCACCGTCCCGATCAAGGCGCTGACGGGGCCACCCCCGCCTGAGCGGGGAGCACCCCTACGGCCATCCGTCCCCGGTGTCGAAACAGGGGCCACCCCCGCCTGAGCGGGGAGCACGCTGACCAGCCCAAGCGATGCCTGTCCGCGTGGGGGCCACCCCCGCCTGAGCGGGGAGCACGTGCCGGGGTCGCCGAGGGTGGCGAGCGCGTTGGGGCCACCCCCGCCTGAGCGGGGAGCACGCCCCTGGCGCCCCCACCTCGACGGGTGGCCTGGGGCCACCCCCGCCTGAGCGGGGAGCACACCCGCAACCCTGACGGGTCAGGGATGGACGAGGGGCCACCCCCGCCTGAGCGGGGAGCACGGGCAGGTCTACGTCCGCCTCGACGACAACAAGGGGCCACCCCCGCCTGAGCGGGGAGCACCCCACGTACCGGCTCGCTCACGGGACCGACCAGGGGCCACCCCCGCCTGAGCGGGGAGCACGTCAGCTCGCTCACGGGGAGCGCGAGTGTCCAGGGGCCACCCCCGCCTGAGCGGGGAGCACACAGCCCGGGAGACATGGGACATCTACTCGGTGGGGCCACCCCCGCCTGAGCGGGGAGCACTGCCTGGCGCCTACGCCGATTGCCAGACCCGAGGGGCCACCCCCGCCTGAGCGGGGAGCACCCGCCGGGTCATCGCCAGCACCTCGAGGGCCAGGGGCCACCCCCGCCTGAGCGGGGAGCACTCCCCTTGCCGGCCGCCGCGGGAGAACGGGGAGGGGCCACCCCCGCCTGAGCGGGGAGCACCGGCGCTTCGATTTCGGCCAGGCGGGCTTGGAGGGGCCACCCCCGCCTGAGCGGGGAGCACGACGTTTTGTACGCCACGCAAATGGCCTGGTAGGGGCCACCCCCGCCTGAGCGGGGAGCACTCGGTGGGGTTCGCCGCCGCCTTGCCCTGCGCCGTTGACACCCCCGCCTGAGCGGGGAGCACTGTACTGCTGGACCGCCTTAGCCTGCGCCCCAAGGGCCACCCCCGCCTGAGCGGGGAGCACCAAGCGCTGTCCGACCGGCAGGTCGCTGCGACGGGGCCACCCCCGCCTGAGCGGGGAGCACACCGGCGGCCCGGTACAGCCGTTCGCCCACCAGGGGCCACCCCCGCCTGAGCGGGGAGCACCGTCCTCGCTCGCTGGTGACGAGCATGGCCTTGGGGCCACCCCCGCCTGAGCGGGGAGCACTGCCCGAGGTCATGATCCCGGCGAACGACGTAAGGGCCACCCCCGCCTGAGCGGGGAGCACGCGATCCGTTCGGCGACGTCCGGCAGGTGCCAGGGGCCACCCCCGCCTGAGCGGGGAGCACGCGCGAGCCCCCGCGTACGGCGGGGCATCGGAGGGGCCACCCCCGCCTGAGCGGGGAGCACACGGCCCATGCCTGGCCGACGTACTGCAGGAAGGGGCCACCCCCGCCTGAGCGGGGAGCACTGCTCGACTGCCTGCGCGGAGTAGAAGTCCCAGGGGCCACCCCCGCCTGAGCGGGGAGCACTGACCCGGGCCGGGGATGCCACCCTCGCCGTAGGGGCCACCCCCGCCTGAGCGGGGAGCACCCGTCGGAGCATGGACAGGGCTGCCGGACACTGGGGCCACCCCCGCCTGAGCGGGGAGCACCCCCAGCCACCCTGGCCCAGCGGCACACCCCAGGGGCCACCCCCGCCTGAGCGGGGAGCACCGCTTCAACGCCAGCCACACGAGAACCGTCATGGGGCCACCCCCGCCTGAGCGGGGAGCACACTTGCTGAGCTGCGACTTTACGGCTGACCACCGTCGGCGTGGATGGCGCTGAGTAGCCAGCCGTCGTGGTCGACCAAACGCCAGCGAGGATGCTGCCGGCCGGTAATCTTGTAGCCAGCTTCGGAGTTGTCTGGACGGACCATGACCGCGTCGCCCGGCCCGGCGTGGACGAGCACTGTGTCCCAGAGGTGGTCGGCGACTCTTGCGGACAGTGTTCCGACGTACAGACCCGTTCGGACTTCTTGAAGGAAGCGCTCGAGGTAGCCGCGCAGATGCTCGGGGACGGTCTCGACCTGCAGTACGACGAAGCTCATGCCAGTGACCAGTTCACGAGCCCGGGAACGAAGCCGTCGTCGTCGAGCAGCTGATCGCTGCCGTCGCCGTCGGCGCCGAGCTGGTCGGTGAGCAGCGTCTGGGTGAGGCGGAGCATGGCTGGCAGTACCTGCTGCTCGTGCAGCCGGCGTCGTACATGTCGGCCGACGTCGTCGAGGGCACGTCCACCTTGAGCGGCGGCCTCGAATGCTGCGGGAATGCTCACCGCGGTCTTGTACACGTCGGCCAGGTCATAGAGGAATGCTCCGGTCGAGCCTTGGTGGATGACGCCGAGCGCTGGTGACAGGCCGAGTGCGCCAGTGACGGCGAGCGCCACTCCGTACAGCAGGCTGTTGGCCTTGTTCAGCGCGACGTTGACTGGGTCGCTGGCACCGATGGTGACCCGGCGGAATCCTCGCTGCTTGTACTGGGTGGCGAGCAGCCGGTAGGTGGTCTTGACCCGGTAGCCCTCCATGCCGCGCAGCGACGCGAGCGGCGCGGCTGGCGGAAGCGGGTCGCCGGGGAACCGTGCCTGGTAGAGCAGCCGTGCTCCTGCCAGGCGTGCCGCCGGGTCGGTGAACAGCCGGGCTTGTGCAGCGGCCCAGCGGCCGTCGGTGGCGAGCGGACGGGCGGTGGTGTAGCCAACGAGGCCGTCGGCGCCGGTGAACACGACTGAGGTTCCCGCGCGGTAGAGGGTCGTAAGCGCCGGGCCGGTGACGCTCGTGCCCGGTCCCAGGCACAGGACGGCGAGCTGGGCCGCGGGAATGACGGTCCGGATGAGCTGGCGGGTCTCGTCTGTGGACCAGGCTTCCAGCCCGGTGCGTCCCTGCTCGATCCGGACCCGGTCGAGGAACAGGAACGCGACCCGGTCGGCGATCCGGGGCAGGTCGGTCAGGTCAGGCCGTCGAAGGACGATCGCCCCTTCGCTGTATGCCATGCCGGTCTTCTGGTCAGCCGGCGACGGCGAGGCTGAGCAACCCGCAGCCGTACGCCTTGGCCCGCCCAACGCCGTTGTCGACGGCTTCGCGGAGCCGGTCGGGGTCGGCAACGACGGCGACTCCGTCATATTGCGCGGTCCACAGCGCCCGCTTCGCGCGGCTCAGCTCGGTTTTGGGCCGGTCGGCGAGGTGCATGTCGCCCAGCCCGGCGCGGGTCAGGCGTTCGGTCCCCCAGCCGATCAGGTCATTCTCGTCGGTGACCGCTTCCCGGCGTCCGGTTGCGGTCTGCGACCGGACCGCGTTCAGCACGATCCGGAAGTTCACCGCTGTCCCCGGCCGCAGTGCGGCGAGCAGTGGCCCCATGCCGGCCTGCTGCAATGGCGGCCCGGGGAGGTCAGGCTTGAGCGGGCAGCGGTGCTGGACCAGCAGCCGCGGCGGCCGGCTCGCCGGTGTGTCGACCCGGTACAGCACTCCCCCGGCGGTCCGCGCCAGGCTGGGGCCGGCGGCTAGCCGGTCGGGGAACAGTGCCATCACCGTGCGGTGCATCCTCTCGGCGTCGCCGAGCCGGCGGACCGCGCGGGCAACCGTCGGGTGCTCGAACGGGATGACGGTAAGCGTCGGGGCGGTGCTGGTGACGCTTCCCGTGGGACGGTCGAGTGTCATCTCAGTCATCGGACTCCTTCAGGGTCTGCTGGTCGCCGGCAGGTCGGGCTGGGTGGCTCAGGTGGTTGAACGCCCAGCTGAGCACGTCGCCGTCGTCTGGTGCTGTGAGGCGCTGCACCCGGTGCCGGCCGGCGGCGTAGCCGTTCTGCGGGTGGCTGCCGAGAGGGACGTCAAGCACGACCCGAACCCGGTCGGGCTGTCCGGCCGGGCCGCCTGGTTGCGCCCGGTCGGTGTTCTCGTGCACCCAGACGAGATCGACCTGGTCGGCCGACCCGGCCAGGCGGCGGGGTCGCCGCTGGTGGCCGGGGGCGGCGCGTGGGACGAGCCGTGCCGCGTCGAGGAGCCCACCGGCGTGGGTGCCGAGCAGCACCGGAGACGCGGGGGTGCAGCTGGCTCGGCCGAGGGCAAGCTGCCAGCGTGGGGCGGCCAAGGCGGCTGCGAGCGGTTCCACAACGTCGCCCGGTCCGGTGACCAGCCACACAAAGGCCGCGTCATGGATGAGGTGCCGCCGGGTGACCATCGTCGACGACCCGTTCACCTCCCACCTTGCGGCCTGGCCCTTGGCCTGCAACTTGGTGCCGAGTGGCACCAAGCCTCGCTCCCTGGATGTGCTGCCGACGCCGTCGAAGCGCGCGTAGGCCGCGGGCAGCGGGTTGATCGTGTGGTAGTCGACGTGGACGCTGCCGGGCGCATCCACCCGCACCGCCATCGTCAGCTCCCGTAGCCAGGCGATCTGCTCGGGCGGGTCGGTCCGGCCGTGGCCGAGGGCGGCGCGGCACAGGCCGAGCAGTCCCGACCAGGTCGGCGTCGAGTGGGTTGTCGCGGTCCGCAGTGTGGGTTCGGCTCCCCAGGACTGCACCGGCCCGGCGAGGCGGGCCACCATCGTTCGTTGCGGTGCCGCCATCAGCGTCCGGTCATCGCCCAGTCGACGCACGCGTCGACGAGCGCGTCCAGGCTTGGCTGGACCGTGACGGTGCCGCCGGCAGGCGCGGCGAGTGTGCCGGCGTACAGCGCCGGGACCGGAAACTGCCGCGGGGTGAACGCGCGGACCTGCTCGTGGGCGGCGAGCAGCCGCTCGACGCTCGGCTGTCGGAAGCCCTCGCCGGTGGAGGTGACCGGTGCCTCGAACGCCTGGTGCAGCGCGACCGGGCTGGCGGCGGGGACGGCCAGGACCGCGTCGGGCACCGTCTTGTGTGCGGTCGTCGTCTTTCTGCCGGAGGGCAAGGCGAGCAGCAGCGAGGTGAAGAACATCTGCAACCGAGCGCGGGTAGCGGTGTCGTCGCCCCCAGCGATCCACGTGGTCCACAGCTGGCGGCGGTCGATGTTCGCGTGCCAGTAGAACGTGCCGCCGCCGTACTGCGCCATGTCCAGATGGCCCGCACCGCCGCCCTCGCCGGGTAGCGGCAGGTCGTTCACGGCAGTGAAGTAGTCCGGTTCGATGTCGGCGGCGTGGGTGGTGAACGCGTGGGAGCGCTGCACCGCAGCCTCGTTCTGCAGGTCGGGTCGGAACGCGAACATCCGGCCGAACGCGGCGATGGACAGCGACTGGGTCCGGCCGGCCTTGTTGACGAAGTCACCGGCCGTAGCGCCGCCTCGTACCTCCGTCAGGCTGTTGGCGACCAGGTCGCGAACCTCGTGCTCGGCGAGCCAGGTCAGGGTGTCCTTCTTGCCGGTGTCGTCAGCCGGCTCCTCCCCCGTCTCGGCGGCCTCGGTCTGGGCTTCTGCGGCGTCTGCTGTCTTGCTGCGGCGCGCCTGTCTGCTGCGGGCGCGTTCGGCGGTGGCCATTACCGCTTTTTCCCGGTTCATCACCAGAGCGCTGACGCTGGTGGCGAGCAGGCTCTGCACCTTCGTGGTCTCTTCGGTGGTCAGTGGGCGGCCGGCCTGCCTGGCGAGCTCGGCCGCCTGAGTCAGCGCCAGCTCGACCATCCCGCCTTTGGCCCGGTAGCTGACCTGCCCACCCCCGGCGGCCAGCTCGAAGTCGATCCGTTTGGCGCGGGTCATGGCCTGGCTGGAGAGCCGGTGTCTGGTCACGCCGCCGTAGGTGACCTGCTTGGGTGCTCCGGTGTCGTCGCGGTTGGCGTTCGCGACGCTGCTCGTGACCAGCAGGTGCAGGTTCAAGAAGTGCTCGGTCATGGATCAGATCCCTCTTTCGAGCTGATGGGCGCGTCGGGTGCAACGGGATGGGCGGGGCGCCCGCAGGTGCGGCCTTGTGCCCCGCAGGTGCGGCGTTGTGCCCCGGGAGGTGGCGGTTTAGGGCTCGGCGGCGCCGGCGGCGTAGAAGTCCAGGAGCAGCCGCTGGCGGGTCTGCTGCCGGCGTCCGGGGTCGCGGTGCTCCCAGTTGCGGTAGCTGCGCCACAGGCCGGTCCAGTCCAGGCCGATCCGGGGGGCGGCGGCGATGGCGGTGAGTAGACCGGAGATGCTGCGGTGCGCCATCGGCAGCGACTGGCGCTGGACGGCGACGACCCGCCGGCCGGCGCCGGTAGCGCCGGGGTCGCGGCGTTCGGCTCGGCTCAGGGTCTGGAACGCGGCGCGGCCCAGCGGGCTGGACCGGTCGTCGGGGATGTCGCGGTGCCGGGCGAGCGCGCTGGCGAACAGCAGCGCGGCGGGCAGTTCGGCGGGGTGCAGCTGCCAGGCGGCCAGGTAGGGCAGCGCCCCGGCTGATAGGGCGGGTGCTTCGCCTCGCCGCAGCGCGGCCCGGGCGCCGGCGTTCGTCTCCCGCAGGCGCAGCAGGTAGGCGACGAACGCCGAGTCGCGTCCCCCGCCGCGGCTGCCGGCAGCGGGGGCTGGGGGCCCACTCGCCGGGATGCCGGCTGGGTCTGCGGCTAGCTGCTCGGCCGGTGGGGGGCTGCTCATCGGGCGCTCCAGGGGGTGAGATGGCCAAGCGCGGCGGCGTAGCGGGGCGCGTAGCGGCTCGAGGTGGTGTAGGGCCGGGCGATGTAGGAGAACGCCTCCCGGGCGCATCGCCAGACGGCGTCCGACCAGCGCCGCAGGGCGTCGTGTTCGGTGCTGTCCAGGACCTGTTCGAGTTCGGCGGCTGTGCGCAGCTGCCAGTCGGCGTAGCCCGCCTCGAGCAGCGAGCGGACGGCCCCGCCGGATGAGCTGTCTTTTCGGGGCCACTTCCAGCCGCCGTCGACTGGCTGGGCGAGCAGGTCGGAAAAGGCCCGTTCGAGCCGCTGGTGCACCCCGTCCTTGGGGTCGAAGGCGACCTTGACAGCGGCGCGGACATGTTCGACGTACCGCGGGTCGGGGTGTGCCGGGTCGGTGTACCGGGCGGGCAGGTCGACCCCGCTCATGTCGTCCCAGACGGGACTGGACCCGGTACCCGCCTTGCTGACGAGCAGCAGGTCCAGGCGTTCCTGCTCGATCGTGGCGGCCGACGTCGGCAGCCAGCAGTCGGCGCTGTTCACGACCCCGACCAGCTGTCCGCCTTCAAGGGCGGCGCGGTGCAGCAGGCGCAGCACCTCGGTGCGCTGCACACCAGGCGGGATTCGTACCGTCGAGGACGTGCCGGCGGCGTCGACGCTGACGATCCGGTGCCGGTCTGCCTGCAGCGCCAGGTCCCGCAGCTGCTTGGTCTGTGCGGCGGGCAGCGGCACCGCGCCGCGCACGAAGCGGGTCGTGTCCCCGGCGCCGTCCCGGCCGGTGAGCAGCACCGCCGCCGGGTTGATCGTCGCCTGGTAGAGCGCGTGGCCGGACGGCCCGGGCTGGGCCGGGTCGAGCCAGGCGCAGGAGCCGGTCGGGTCCGCGCTGGCGTTGCCGAGTGTGGCGGGCAGGCCTCGCAGCAGGCTGCGAAACAGGCTCTGGCCGTCGACCCGGAACGCGTGGGTGAGTTTGGCGACCGTCTCGGCGTACACGCCGCCGTTTTGTGCCCCGACCGTCGACCCGTCGGCAAGCACGATGTCGGCGCAGTTGCCGTTGACGGCGTAGAACCAGCGGGCAAGCAGCCACATCGCAGTCCGGGCCGGGTCCAGACCGCCGACCAACGACGGGTCCCCCGCCTTCACCCACCAGGCCGCTGACGAGCCGGACGGCAGGTGCAGGACGAGGTCCTGCACGGCCAGGTCGGCGTTCGGCTTGAGCAGGGTTCGGGCCAGGCGCTGGTCTTGCAGGAAGGGGCTGAGCGGATGCCACAGGAAGAGGTGCTCGCCGTGGCGGGCCAGCAGCTCGTCGATCTGGCCGGTGGTGAACCCGGCGTTGGCCGCGTGCGCGTCCTGCCAGTCGCCGACGTCGCGGTTCCGGTCGGCGCGCACCACGTCGGCGCATAGCGCCAGCAGGTAGCGACGGAGCGCGGCGCGCAGCAGCGGATGGGGAACGGCGAGGTCGCCGATCCGGTGCGCATCGGCGAGCAGCTCTCGGACGCCGACCAGACGGGGCTCGCCGGCCTGCAGGGTAGGGATCCACCCCTCGTCGGCGAGGTTGTAGCGGGGTTCGGCGTGGGCGGCGGCGATCGCCGTCCGGGCCCGGGCGGCGAGCTCGGCGTCGGTGAGCTTGGCGGGCCGGGACCTGGCGGGATGGGAGTTGGTGGCGACGGCGGCTGCGGTCATGGCTGCTCCTGTCGGATGAGCCCGAGGCTCGCGTCGAGGTAGGCGACGCTGTCAAGGGCGGTAACCGGTAGCGGCAGTATTCCGCGCAGCAGTACCGGGGCGATGGCCGCCCAGTCGGGTGGGAGATGCTCGCGGGCTCGCTCGCGCAGCCTGCGGGCCAGGGCGCCGGAGACCGGGACGGTTGCGCCGAGCGCCTCGCGCAGGGTCGCGCGGCTCAACCCGGGGCGTAGCAGGGCTGCCGGCTCACCGGTCCAGGCCCACGGGGTCGTGCCGGTGGGGTCGCACAGCAGGACGGTGGCCTGGTCGCGCTCCTGCAGGCGGGTGACGATCCCGTCCTTGGCGTCCCACAGGGTCGGGCCGGTCAGCGCCGACCAGTCGGGGCTGTCAGCGCCCCACGGATCCTGACCGGCATCGGGTCGCCAGCGGCCCATCTCGTGGGCGGCCATCCCGACCCGCTGCGCGGCGGAGCTCTTGGCGAGCTGGTCGGCAAGGTGCGCGAGGACGGCCTGGGTCTCGGCGCTTTCCCGGCCAGCCGGCCCGGACCGGGCCGGGTCGACCAGGTCGGCCAACGTCAGGTGGGCGCTGTCGACTGCTGCCTGCACGTCGCCGGGCACTGACATGGCACGCCGGGCTCCCCCGTCCAGGCAGGCGGGTTTGGACCAGGTCGCCTGCAGCTCGGCGGTGGTGTAGGGCAGCGCGGCAGCGCCGGCGGCGACCCGCCCCTCGTCATCGACGGGGGCGAGCACGTGCACGGTCGGGTTGCCGGTCCGGTAGGCCAGGTGCGGCGGATGGGTCCAGCCGTGGCCGGTGTTGACCGAGTGCCGCCACAGCCGACCCGTGCGCTGCAGCAGCGAAGCCATCGGCGCCAGGTCGCTGACCAGCAGGTCAAGGTCGAGGTCCAGGGACGCTTCGGCGACCTGGGTCGCGACCACGAGCACCGGCCCGGCGGCGGCGTGCTGGCCGACCAGGTGGTGGAGCTGCTTGGTCCGCTGCCGGCGTTGGGCGGCGGTCATCCGCGAGTGCAGCAGCACCGTCTGGCCCGGCTCCGATGAGGCGAGCGCTTGGTAGACGCCGATGGCCCGGTCGACCGTGTTGACGAGCACGCCGATCCGGGCCTTGGGCTGGTCGGCCCGGAGCCGGGCGACGGCGGCGGCTGTGGCGGTAAGCATCCCGGTCCGGTCGGCTGGCAGCCGGTGGCAGACCAGCTCGAGTTCGAACCTGCGCCACGCCTCGAGCGGCTCGCAGCCCAGTGCGTCGTCGACGCTGACCACCGACGGGTAGGGCAGCGTAGGAGGCAACGCGCCGTTGAGCGCGTCCCGCACGGCGGGCTTGTCGTCGGCGTGCCACCCGCTGGTCCATGCGGCGCACAGCTCGGCGACCCTGGCCCGGGGCAGCGTCGCCGACAGCAGCGTGACCCGGCACCGGTAGGCACCCAGCCAGCTCAGCAGCCGGCACAGCAGCTGCTGCTGGTAGGGGTCGTAGGTGTGCACCTCGTCCAGCACGACATGCTTGCCGGCGAGTGCTGCGAGGCGCACCGGCAGGAACTTGTGCGACAGGGCCGCGGCGAGAACCTGGTCGCAGGTACCCACCGTCACCGGGGCGAGCAGCCCGCGGTGCCGGCCGGAGAACCAGTCCGCGGGCGTCAGCCCCGCGTTCGCCGCGTCGTCCTCGTCGCACACCCCGACCGGCGCGACCGGGTGCGGAATCGCCTGGTAATAGTCGTGCAGCACCGCCTGGCCGTGCGCGAGCCGGCCGGTGGCCGCGGTCCCCTGCCAGAACTGGCAGACCCGGTCGAACATCGCGTCGGCGGTCGCCATCGTCGGCAGCCCGAAGAACAGCCCGTCCATCCCCTTGCCTGCGGCCCTGCCCGACGGGCCGGCGGGGGCGGGCATCGCGGAGTGGACGTACAGCGCGAGTTCGGTCTTGCCCTCCCCCATCGGCGCCATCACGATCCGCAGCCCGGGACCGTGCTCACGCGCCGCTGCCCACCGCTGCGCTGCGCCGCGTGGTGTCAGGCCACCGAACAGGTCCGAGAACGAGCCTGCCGGGGTACCCGACCCGGTCAGCACCCCGTTAAGGACTGTGCCGGCCTGCAGCCGGCGCAGGGCCAGGTAGGCGGACGGGTCGGCCTCGAGCAGGTCCCGCGGCGCCAGCTGGGAGTCAACAGAAGTAAAGGCCCGGGCGACGAACCCGTCGTCGGACGCGAGCCAGTCAGCGACGCACACCCACCCGGTCAGCGCCACCAGCAACGGGCTCTGCCGGCAGCTCGCTTGCCGCGGCCAGCCGTCCAACCCGGTGTCGGTCCCGGTGACCGTCGACACCGCGGTGACCAGGGTGTCGATCAGCTCTGACTGGACTGCGGCCCACGCCGGGTCCGATGCCCGGGCATGCAGCGCGTCCAGCTCGAACGCCACGTCGCTCTGCGCCGGCTGATACCGGCCGTGATGGCCAGCCACCACCCTTCGAGCCCACGCCGGCAGCCCCGTCCGGTCCTTCAAGATCAGGCCGGTGACCGCCTCGTGCCGTAGCCAGGCTGCATCCAGCCCGGAAAGGACCGGACGGGGCGGGGCGTCCATCGGTAAGCCGGTGGACGCCAAGGCTTGCGTGTTAGCAGCGAACTGTGCGTGCTGCCGGGTCCACAACTGTCCTTGAAACTCCCGGGACGCCTTGCCCAGGTCGTGCAGCGCGGCGAGCACCCCGAAGCGGGCGCTGCCCAGCTCCTCGTCGCCGGCAGCGAGCAGATCCGCGGCGTTGACCCGCAGCGGGCCGCTCAGCTGCGGCCAGAGATCGAGCGCGAACGCTGCCGTATCCAGCATGTGTCCCAGCAGCGGCAGCGGCTCGACGAACTCGCCCCACTTCCCCCACAAGGTGATGGTCAGCTCCAGTGTCTTCGGGCGGTATACATGAGAAGCACCGTAAAGCCAGACACTGACAGAAATGGCACTCTTGGCGAGGCGAGTGCTCGCCTTGGGCCCGGTGTCGCTGCAGCGGCACCGGGCTTTCAGGTTCCTCGCCTGGCGAGTGCGTGTCCGGCCGTACAGCCGAGCTGGCCGTGACCCGCAGCAGGGGTCTCAACCTGAGTCCCACTGTTGAAAGATAAAGTTATCTACCGGGTCGGCGTGCCTCCCGGTAGAGGTAGCGAACCTTGCGCGTGAAGCAGTTCGCTACCGCGTCGGCCCGGCGGTGGTCGTGCCGCGGTCGGCCAGGTGCCGGTACACGGTCGGCCGGGACACCCCGAAGGTGTCGGCGATCTGCTGCACGGTGTGCTTGCCGTCGTCGTACATCGCCCGGGCCTGCGCGATCTTGTTGGGTGTCATCTTGAACTTCGGACCGCCGTTGCGGCCGCGGGCCCGGGCGGCGGCGAGCCCGTCGTGGGTGCGTTCGACGATCAGGTCGTGCTCGAACTCGGCGATCGCGGCGAGCATGTGGAAGAACAGCCGGCCACCCGGGGTGGTGGTGTCAATGCCCTGGCTCAGCGCCCGCAGCCCGACGTGACGAGCCTGCAGGTCGTCGACGATCTGCTTGAGGTTGCGCACCGAGCGTCCGAGCCGGTCCAGCTTGAGCCAGCCGTTGCCAGCGCGTCGGTCTGCGCCTCGGGATGCTGGTCACGGGTCGAGACCTGGGCGTACCCGACGAGAGCCACCCCAGGACTGTAGCGCGAACGTGCCTTGCATTACATAGACCGCGGACACGAGTCGCGAGACGCTCTTGCTGCTCCTATCGCTACTTCCAGGTCGTGTCTCGTAGACGATCATTTGTGGACGCGCCCCGGCCAGGAGATCGGCTTGTGGCGAGTGCTTCAGCCAGGTGGCCTGAGGGAGCATGCTGCGGGCATGCAGCGCGTGCGGGTGGACGGGGTCGAGCTCGAGTACCAGGCGGACGGGACCGGGGAGCCCGTCATCCTGATCCACGGCGGGGTCTTGGCGGACGGTCTGAGTCCGCTTGCGAGCGAGCCGGCGCTGGCGGAGCACCACCGCATCATCAGTTACCACCGGGTCGGGTACGCCGGGTCGAGCAAGGCACAGGGCGAGGTCGAGATCGCCGATCACGCGGCGCAATGTCGAGCCCTGCTTGATCACTTCGAGGTGCAGCGGGCTCACGTGGTGGGGCACTCCTCCGGTGCGATGATCGCCCTGCAGCTCGCGCACGACGCTCCGCAGCACGTCGCGACGCTCGCCCTGCTCGAGTTGCCGGACTTCCAGCAGCCCGGCAGCGCCGACTTCGCCGAGACCAGGCTGGCCCCGTCGTTCCAGCGTTACGCCGGTGGCGACAAGGCCGGTGCCGTTGATGCCTTCATGCGTGGCGTCTGCGGACAAAGCGCCTGGGAGGCGGCCAAGCGCGCCTTGCCAGAGGAGGCCCTCGATCGGGCGACGGTGGACGCCGACACGTTCTTCGGCGTGGAAGCGCCGTCCGCCCAGCGCTGGCGGCTCGAGGAGGCAGCGTCCGGGGTCGCTGCGCCTGTGCTCCTGGTCATGGGCGCGCTGAGCCCCGACGTCCACCGCGTGTACACCGAGGCACACGACGCCATGCTGAGCCGGTTCCCGGACGCGGAGCCCTACCTGCTCCCGGAGGCCACGCACATGCTCGCGCTGGACAACCCCGCTGACCTCGCTACTGCCCTGGCCAACTTCATCGGTCGCCACCCGATGAACGGCCAGTCCTAGAGCCGGTAGCAGATCGGCTATCGGTACGACGAGATCACTGCCCACGGTGCCGGCCAAATAGCGCTGCGAGAACCACGCAAAATACCGCTGCAAGTCACAACCAACGAGAAGCTGCAGCACCTGTACCCAGGCGTCATCGTAGGGGCGCCAGGCGTCAAACGGATGCCCCCGGCGGCGGCGCAGTTGATCTGGTGGGCGTCGGGCCGACGGTGGAAGGGTGGAAGGGTGGACAGCAGCTGAGGCACGATGAAGCCGGATCGGTGTTCCCGCCTGAGACGCTTGAGCAGGCCCGCGCGGCGCCGGGTGGCTGGCTGTACGTCATCGACCCGGCGTTCGCCCGCGCCGGGCCGCAGGATGTGGTCCCACCCGAGGCCATCGGCCATCAAGGGTGCGTGGAGGGTCGGCGAGGACGGCGTACCCACCGGCGAGTTCGACCCCAACCCGTGCTACCGGGGGTGAGCGCACCTTGACAGCTGTCCTGCACCACGAGCTGGTCTTGTTCGGTCGGGACGGTACGGCGGTTGCCCCGGGTAGGTAGGGGGCTGTAGGCCAGACCAACCCGGGAGGCGCACCATGAGCATCGGCGACAAGATCAGCAACAAGGGTGAGGAACTGCAGGGCAAGGCCAAAGAAGGCGTCGGGGAGGCGACCGACGACAAGGACCTGAAGGCCGAGGGCAAGGGCGACCAGGCCAAGGGCAACCTCAAGCAGGCCGGCGAGAAGGTCAAGGACGTCTTCAAGTCCTGACGCGTACTGCCGCAGGTGAGGGCCGCCCCCCAAGTGGGTGGCGGCCCTTACGCGTGCCCGGTTATCCGGGAATCTTGACGGCTTCTTAACGCCCACAGGGCGGCGACCGCGGTCCGGGGCCGTGCACCATCAGATGGCTCGGCCGGGGCGCCAGCGGTTGCCTGCGTTGAGCAACCGGTTCGGCCAGCGGCAGCGAGGAGAGCGTCGGCGTGCATCCCGCCCCGTCCGTGGAAAGTAACCTCGATCTTGACCTGGGGTCGGCCGGGGCCGATCCGGTGCTGCCCGAGACGGTGGGCTACCGGCTCAAGCGCCGGCTGCTGGGGCCGCCGCTGACCAACGACCAGCTCAAGAACGAGCGGCTGTCCAAGACGTTGGCGCTGGGGGTGCTGGCCCCGGACTGCATCTCCTCCTCCGCGTACGGCACCGAGGAGATCCTGCTCGAGCTGCTGCCGTTCGCGGCGCTGGGTGCGTTCACCCTGGTGTTGCCGATCACTGGTGTGGTGCTGGCGATCTTGCTGCTGCTGACGTTGTCCTACCGGGAGGTGGTGTCGGTCTACACCAAGGCCGGCGGCTCCTACGTGGTGGCGCGGGAGAACTTCGGGCCCAAGGTGGCGCAGGTCGCCGCCGTCGCGCTGCTGATCGACTATGTGGTGACGGTGGCGGTGCAGACCGCGGCCGGCACGGTGGCGGTCGTCTCCGCGCTTCCAGCGCTGGGCCCGTTCAGCCTGGAGATCACCGTCGGGGTGGTGCTGCTGCTGTGTTATGGCAACCTGCGCGGCATCAAGGAAGCCGGCCGGGCGTTCGCGTTCCCGACCTACTTCTTCAGCGTCGCGATGGGTTCGGTCATCGTCGTCGGCGTGGTGCGTGAGCTGACCGGGGGGCTGCCCCGCATCGACCCGACCCGCCTCGCGGGAGCGGTGCCGGTGGCGCACGGGTCGGGGCTGGTGATGGGCGCGACGGTGCTGGTGCTGCTGCGGGCGTTCGCCAACGGCGGCAGCTCGCTGACCGGTCTGGAGGCGATCAGCAACGGTGTCGGCACCTTCCGGGCGCCGGAGGGCCCCAACGCCCGCCGGGCGATGGTGGTGATGGCCAGCACCCTGGCGTTCCTGGTGGCGGGGGTGTCGCTGCTGGCGCACTGGACGCACGCGACCCCCTACACCGCCGGCTACCCGTCGGTGATCAGCCAGGAGGC
>JAABUO010002613.1_pt1 | contig 21845 bp, 27 predicted proteins | sample 5559291 | NCBI WGS metagenome assembly JAABUO01 (sample SAMN10711878, study PRJNA513372) | rock metagenome | isolation source: Antarctica rocks | place: Antarctica: Victoria Land, Finger Mt sud
CACCGGCCGTCCACTCACCCGGACATGGTTCAGCGTCCGGCGCCGCAGCGCGCTGCTCGAGCAAGCCTCCGCCTGGAGCAAGGGAGGCGGCGGTGGGGCAGGGCCACGCCTGCGGCCGGAACACGGTGTCCTGCGCCTGCTGCTGGCCCGCGCCGCCCAGCACCCACTGCGCGGTCCACCAGCCGCTGCCGATGCCGGCCGCGAACGCGGCGCCCAGCGAGGTCGTCTCCAGGTCCGCAGGCCGCCGCACCTCCACCTGCACAACCGCGTCCGCTGCAGGCGACCGCCCCGGGACCCCACCAACGCGGTGTGCATAGTCATGTGGGACGCGCGCTCTAGGTGACATTTGATGGGGCGGCTCTGCATATGAGCGGACTCCTGCCCTTCCCAGAGCATGGTTTGCTGAGCCTGAATGACGCAGCCAGGCGCACTGTGTAAAAAACACTCGCATTATCAGGGCCAAAGCCTCTCCAGCAATAACCACCCTGATGGGACCAGGGCACCGGGAGCGGGTGTGAGCGCATGAGGCAGAGGACTGCGCACGGCTTGGCCGCGCGGATCGAGCGCGCTGCAGAGCGCAGGCCGCGGGAGCGGCCGCGCCGATGCCCGGGCAGCAGGGCCCGCACCTGCAGCGCGTCGGCCTGCAGCTCCATCAGCAGCCCGTTGCGCGAGCAGCCGCCGTCCGCCCGCAGCAGCCGGAGCTCGCAGCCCGCGTCTGCCGACATGGCGTCCACCACCTCCCGCGTCTGCGCCACGCCGCCCAGCACCCTCAGCGCGTGCATTTTTCCACTCGCCAGCGCGCCCGCTCGCGGCGGCGCGGCAACCATCGCAACTCCAGTGGCGTGCGCTGCCGTGCCGACCACCAGGCGCGCGCCGCTTCCGCCAGCGCGGCGTCTGCGGCGCTCCGCGTGTGCACGCTCGTGCTGCATCTGGGGCTGCCGACACCGCAGGCACTTGCCGCTCGCCTCATCTATTGCGCATGCACTCCTGTGCAGCTGCCTGACCCATGACGTCCTCATGCGTGTTTGCGTACCCTGCCATTGCTTCTAATTCAGGCAGCAGAAACAGCAAGAGGGGGCCTTCCGGCCCTACACCTCACGAGACTCCTGCCACCAGGGAGCCTCGATGGCCATGAGATCAGACATAGTGCATACACCAACGCACTTCCTATCTGTGCCATGCACTGCACTCACGCAACTGGAAGCAGTGGCGAACGGGCGTGCGCGGCGCTGCCAGCCTCCGCTCTGCCGGCAGGCGCGGGGAGCCCGCGCCTGTGGGTCCTGGGCGCGGGCGTGCCTGCCAGGCGAGGGCCTCCAGCAGCGCGCGCGCGACGTGCGCCGCGCACGTCGACCCGGTCAGGCCCAGGATGGCGCCGCGCGCATCCGCGCGCCAGTGCGGCGCCAGCAGCCCGCTGAACGCCGGCACAAAGAACACGCCTGCGCGCCGCGGAGCGGCGTCGGCGCGCGCGCGCGGCCCCACCCGGCAGGCATGCGGCTCACGAGCGCGCGCGAGCGGCCGCACGGCGCTGCTGTGCAGACGCGCGCGCCACCAGGCGCCGGCGCGCGGCGCAATGCATGCAGCAGGCGCCTGCAGGCATGCGGGCGCCCTGCTGCAGGACTCGAGCCCTGAGGTCGTGCGTGTTACGAACCTGCACCAGAGGCCATGCCCTGGAAGACTCGAAGCGCTGGCTCGCACAGGCCGCGCGCCTGCCAGAGCCGTGCATCATGGCTGGCGAAGCAGGCTTGCCCTCAGGCACGACAGGCCTGCTCTCCAATGCACAGGAGGACTTGGCGATGGCCGGGCGCGCGGCCTGCGCGCGCCTGCGGTGCCGTCGACGCTGCGCGCAAGCGGCTCGAGCTCGTCCACGCCGCCGATGAGGCCCAGGCCGTCGCGCAGCCAGGACACCGCCGCGCCGGCCGTCGCGATTGCGCCCTGCGCGCGCGCGCGCGCGCGCGCTTGCCCAACAGGCGCTGCAGTGCCGGTGACGGGCCCCCAGGGGCGCGCGCGCTGCGCAGCAGCGGGCGCCCCTGTGTCGCCGGAGCCTGCGGCAAGCACACGCGGGCGTGCGCGCGAGCGCGCACGGCCCTGCCGGGAGCGCCCGTGCTTACGGCGGCAGGAGGCCCGCCCGCGTGCGGCCGCCGGTCGAGCGCAGACTGCATGGTACGCATGGGCCGCGCCCGCCAGCACTGCGCGCAGCCTCCACCCGCAGCAGCCCCGGCTCTGGCTAGGGTCGGTCTGGCGCAGCCCTGCGCTCCTGCTAGGGTTACGGTTTAGGGTAGGACATGCCGCACCTCCAGCGCAAATTGCGGCTCCGCTTCCGCGCCCAGCCGGTGCGCGACGGTGGTCAGCAGCCCGCGCGCGGACGGCACACGCCGCGGCCCCGTGTGCAGCAACACGAAGCAGCCGGTGCCGTACGTGCTCTTCGCGGAGCCCGGGCCGCAGCGCTGGCCCAGCACCGCCGCCTGCTGGTCGCCCAGGCAGCCTGCCCGGCCCGCAGTAGGAAATTGGTTTGAGCACACTGAGCATATGGCGAACGGATGCGCGCGTCTCACAGTCTTGCTGGACGAGAGCGGCCCCAGCGGGCATGCTGCTGACCGGGCATGGCCACGAAGCGCTGTGCGCCCCGGTGTGGGCGGGCACTGGCACATGCTTCTCGAGGACGGCCTCCTCGGCAGCGCGCAGCGCAGGTCCACAGAAGCTCAGGTGCACAACATGAACTCTGCGTACACCAGCCGCATGGGCGTGGCTGCCTCCACCCCGGAGCCAGCCACGAGGCAGCGTGCACTTTGGCCGACCCGCCTGCCCACTGGCATAGCATGTCGAAAGGCTACTTCAGCATGGCAGTGCATGCAGGTGGAGGCCTTTACACGTCCTGCCCATCCGCTCTCTGCTAGAGAGCGCGGGCCCGGAAGCCGCCGGCGCGCGCACCGGCGATCGGCACGCCGGCCAGCGGCCCGGCGGCGACCCGGCCGTAGACCTCCGCGTTGGACCGGATCGCCGGCAGCGCGCCGGCCGGCACGCCAAAGTAGGCCAGCGTCGGCTCGTGCCAGCTTAGGGTCTCCAGGTCCATGAGCCCGGTGCGCGACGCGTTGGTCACGTCCGTGACAAAGATGCCGCCTGCGCGCGCGCCCCTGCGGCCTGCCTCGGCTGCGCCGCCGCGCTCCGGGGCGCGCGGGCGCGCTTGCACGGCTCTGGGTGCTGCGGTCGCGCTGCGCGGGCAGGGCGGCAGCGTACGTGTGTACGCGGGCGCCAGGCGCGCGCTGTGGGAGCACTGTGCACGGCGTGCACACATACAAACAGTCAGGAGCAGAGTTGCAGTGATCGCAATGACAGTGCCCCAGCGTGCACGCTACTCTAGGTGCAGAGTGGTTCGGGTCTGTTGGTGCACAGCCTGCAAGAGAACGGTAACCCCTGGTCTGTGATCTCGGGCGGTCCGCTCCGCACCGTCGACGCCGCCTGTCAGCCGGTACAGCAGCCACGCGTCAACGGTGCCCAGCATGCAGCGCCCTTCCCGGGCGGCCTCCGCTACGGCGGGCACCTCCTCGACCAGCCAGCGCCACTTGTACGCGCTGAAGTAGGTGCTCACCGGCAGGCCGGTCACCGGCCGGAAGTGGTCCTGCGCGCGCGCGCCGCCGGCAGCGCGGCGGTGAGCGATGCGTACAGGAGCTGCAGACGCCTCGCTACTGACGCGTCCGCTGCGGCAGAGAGGACCTCCGTCATCAACGTTGCTTGGAGAAATAGGGTGCAAGCGCGGGTCTTGGCGGCTGCGGGGTAGCACCTTGCCGACGTCTTTGCTCACGCGGTTGCAGATGGCGGCGGTGCGCCCGTCGTGCCACACAATCGCGTTGTGCAGCGAGCGGCCAGTGACCCGGTCCCACACCAGCGTGGTCTCGCGCTGATTGGTGAGGCCCAGCGCCACCACGCGCACCTCCCCCACCGCCTCCCGGGCCGCCTCGAGCGCGCCGTCGATGCAGGCGCGCACGCTCTCCCAAATCTCGAGCGGGTCATGCTCGCACCACCTGCGGCGCAGCCAGCTGTCTGTCCAGTGCGCCATAGGGCTCAGCGGCAGCATATCACTGTGTCACAAGCGAGCAAGGCTCTCACACCCAGCATGGGGCCGGTGCTGTGGGAACTCGGCCTGGGACTTGGCGACAATGCGCGCTTCGCGGTCGTACAGTGTGAAGCGCGTGGACTGCGTGCCCTGGTCGAGCGCGCCCACGCACTCCATAGGCGGTGCCAATGCCAGGTTTTGCTACCACCGTGCAAAGCGCATCATGAGCACTCACAGCATGCGCTCACTTTGTACCAATCCGCACTTGCAGGCGCACTGGCCACCTGGTGAGCTAAAAGCTTGCGGCAAGTGGACAATTGGCCTGCATCTCAAAACACTTTTTGAAATTAGGTTGTCAGCGTTATGATCACGCTCGTGCATGTTGCATGCGCTCCTCTTCTATTACAATTGGTGAGAGTGCTCGCTACTTGTCATCAGGATGCAATTGCTGGTTGCGCCTTACGTGCGCATGGGTAGAGTGTCCGCAATCCTGATTTGTCCTGACTTGCCGCGTAATATGCAGACTGCTGCAGATCGCGCTCTTTGCTGGCGGGCAGCCTGTGGCTGGCTTGGTGTGCTTGAGCATTGGCTTACAAGTGGCATTATTGGAACTCCTGGTACTGCAGCAGCACAAAAAAAAACATGGTAATGACTGCTAGCTGTGCAAGAAACGACCGGGTAGAGATGAATGCAACAGCCTGCGCTTCTGACCACGTGTACCACTCTTACGGCCTATTGTGTGCCCTCTGTTCCCAGCAGCGCATCTATGGCAGTGTACCTAGCTGCATGCAGCATGAGTATTACTGCATTGGTTATTCAGAGCACTGTTGTCAAGGCACAGCTAGGCTCCAACAGGGCCCTTGTCTCAGCGAATGGCTATTCCAAAAACACTCCAGGACTTCACACCGCAATATGCAGCAATTACAGGGAGGCGAAGTGTACGCGGCTCATACGTTGTCAGAAGAGCATAGCATCTGCTCCTGGATCTCGTCCTGCATCACATCAATAGTGTGTTTCATTGTCTGAACATACCTGTGACGGTAGTGGTGCAGCACAAGAAACGCGAAACCCTTGCCAGCAGCAGCCAAAGGCGTACCTCATCAATGACGCGTATGCGGCAGTCTGACTGCGGCTCAGACACGCACAGCAGCGCATAGCCCTTCCCCTTTGCATCTTCGTCCAACATGCCCGCACTCTGGTCCACTTGGCCTGACACCTGCCGAGGAACACACCAGGGCCTTGGCACTTGCACGGCTGTTCCTCTAGCGTCGGAGACGACAGGCTCGGGCGGTCCGCGGGCGCACAAGCTTTGCTGGGCACGTCATGCACACGCCCATCTTGCAGTCGTGGCTCAGTTCCACGCCCTGGTCCAGCGCCGCCTCCAGAATGGTCTCGCCAGGTTCCATCTCCAGCACGACCAGGCCGCTCCCGGTCTCAATCTCCACGCGGTGCGCGCGCAGGCGCCGCTGCGGCCCCCTCCGACCGCTGCTGCTGCAGGCCGCCGAGCCCCGCTGAGCTGGCAGCGCCGGCGCAGGGGGGTGCGCAGGCAGCGGGCGCGGGCCCGCCGCAGAGGCGCCCCGCAGCCCAGGTGCTGTGGGACAGAGCGGGCTATGGCACACCATTCTGAGTGCTGGCTGCCGACTACGTTAGCACGAGCTGCAAACGCCTACTTCCTCAGAAAACGAGCATACGGATAGCCATCCTTCTAGCCCGCGCCTACCCTCTTCACCCGACTTTATGAAAGGAGGGCTTGGGGTCTAAGTCGAGACAGCTCAAGCTCAAAGACTCTGCGCGCTTGTCAAGCACCCGCCTTGTCGTACCTCGACTCCACGGCGCTGAGAGCGGCCTCCACGCCTGGCGCTGTGTCTGAGAGTCACTGCTTCCTTGGGACTTTTTGCTGCGAACCAGCCTGCAGGTACTTGCGCTATAGTATTTCATCCTTTGCAGAATGTGCACACCGTTGCCTATTAGCACCGCAACATGACTGACAAAACATATGATGTCCCTAGGTTAACAGCACCGCGGCTGCGCGACCACATCGTAGTTTTCAAGCGAACCTCCAGTTCACAGGTAAGCCCGCCCGCTGCTGCGTGTGCCCTGCGCACTGCTGGGTTGCGGTGAGTTGCGCCGAGGCAGGCCCGGCGAGCACCCGCGCCCTACCGACCGCCCGCCCGCGCCCGCGCAGCCCAATGCCGCCCGAGGCAGAGTCCCTCCTGGGCAACCACACCCACGCCGCCTGGCAGATGCGCAAGCTGTTCTCCGCGCCGCTGGTGGCGGTCCTCGCAGTCCTGCTCGGCGCGTTCTTCGCCCTGGTCCGCTACCCGGCGGTTGAGGCCACAGACGCGCACGTCAACCAGTATTACACCTTCTTCATCCACATCATGATCATGATCTTTGTGGGTGCGGCTCGCCCCCCCCCAGGCTCCCACGCTCCTTTGATACAGTGCAAGATCTAATTATGAGCGGTGCGCGGCTGGTGTGCAGGCTTCGGCTTCCTGATGACGTTCTTGAGGTATGCCCTTGCCAGACCGCCAGCCCCAAGTGATACGTCGCAGCTACACTCTCGTGGTTTGGGCTCTCTGTATGACAGAGCTTCTCTGCTTGCAGGCGGTACAGCTACAGCGCTATCGGCCTCAACTACTTCACGTCCGCGCTGGTCATCCTGGCGTCCGTCCTGGCCCTCGGCCTCACGCAGCAGGTCCTGACGGGGCCCAAGCGGTGCGGCCCTGCGTCCAGCAGCGTGCGTGCGCGGAGGGCCCACCCTGCTGCCCAGCCGGGCGGGCCCCTGTGTCGCTTGCCATGCAGAGTAGGGTTGCTTCTGAGCGCGAGTAGGGGCGCAAGGCTGCAGATGAGGCAAGAGACCTGCGGCTGCTGAGATGGCATTGGTCTCCTTCGACCTCGCCTCCGCTTGAGCAGGGTTAGGGTTGTGCAAGCAGGTGTCCTTGCAGAGCGGCGAGTCTGTGTATGCTGCATCGCTGAGCGACGGCATCAACTGCATGCCCGTTTCGTTTGCGAGCACTGCCCTGGCGAGCGGCGCGCTTGAGCCCGGCAGCATCGTCCGCGTGACCGACTTCTTCACCGTCAGCGGCGCCGACAAGTGCGCCGGCCTGCCCCGCGCGCAGCCGCAGGCGCTTTGGAGGCGCGCACCCGCTCGCGGCTGAAGCTGGCGCACTCGCAGGCACGTGAAGGTAACTGCCATGAAAGTCATCGGCTTCGTGGCGCAGCAGATCGGCCGCCCGCGGTTTGTTACGCCCCTTTGCTGAGCCGCCCGACGTCTGCGCGCATGCGTCGGTGCCGCAGCCCGCGCCCGCTGCGTTCGACGCCGCCGCGGAGGAGCATAGCGGCCCTAGGGTGCTATGGCAAGCTTACACTCCGTGGAGCCATGCCTGCCTGCTGTGTGGGGATGGCTAGGGAGGAGGCAGGGCAGGCGCGCGCTTTGAACCATACAGGGAAGCTTGTTGCTGCTGCCAAGTCCTGTTTGGTCTAGCACCGTCCATGCGCCTCTGGTGCTCGCCGACTTAAACCATGCTAAGCACAGGATCCACAGCAAGCATTCTGGCTAGAGCAAAGCTGGATACATACATGATGTCCCCACAAAGACCACAAGCAGCGCAAGGTTGTCTTCATCAATGAGCACATCAACAGCTTACAACAGCAGGTCCTGCCTTGATGCCAGTGGCAGCGCTGCTGCTGCGCTGGCGAGGCACTGGGCAGGCGCGCCGGCCCGCCGCGACCCCGTCCTCTGTGCATGGCTGCTGTCGCGGAGGCAGTGCCGGAAGCAGAGTGCAGTGCATGGCTTGGAGAGCAGGCAGGGTTCATGTCGGCACCCTGCTGTGCTCCCGCCCGTGGCCTGCAGCCTCGGACCTTTGCATGCGCTCGCGGGGGACGCGCACCTTGCGCATGCATGCATGCGCCAGGCGCTGGAAAGACCGGCCGCGTGCCAGGCTGCACAGTCAGCACAGTGGCTCTGCGATGCTAACCAGGCAGGAGGGACAGGCAGGCGCATGCCACTGCTGCAACTGGCGGCTCTCGCATGATCCGTGAAGCGTGTCATCACAGGGTCTTAAAGACCGTGATGTGAGCTGTTGCACGGAAGATCACACCTCAAGAGGTGCATGTCGCCGGGCAGGTCGCTGGCCAAGTACTTCTCTCCCAGTTCATGGAGCATGGGATGCTCTACAGCGACCGCAGCCGCATACGCCTGAGCGCCTAAACACTGCCTGCACTCAGGAAGGATGCCAGGCAGGCGCAAGCAGAGCGCGCCGCGCAGCACCACCGGCCGCGCGGCCCAGCGCAGCACCTCCTTCGCCGCCCTCTCGGCGGGGGGTTACATGGTGCTGTGCGGCGCTCTATGCTTGTGCTTCCCTGGCATCCCACCTGAGTGCAGGGGACTCGCAGGGGCTCAGGCGCGGGCGGCTGCGGTCGCTTCAGAGCGTCTGCGCACTGCAGACTGGGAGAGAAGTACACTGGCCAGTGGCTTGCCGGGCGGCATGTGTACGTGCCGCAAAGGCCTTGGCCCAGTCCTCAGGGAGCATCGAAGCACGAAGTGTGTGCTTACTTACACCAGGGCGGGCGGGCCCGACGACGGCGCTAGCGAGGCCAGGGCGGCCAAGCGCTTAAGCATGAGCGGCGACCGCGACGTGCGCTCGCCGCTGCATTGGCAACCCCCCGCGGCAGCGCCTTCAGGCTCCGCCAGACTTTCACCGGCGGCGCCGCTGAGGCGGCGCTGCACGGCCGCGGCCTCTTAGCCCAACCGCAGAGCGCACAGGGCTTCAATCCGGGCAGGCCAGGCCTTGTCGTGCACTGCTATAATCGGGGACGCACCCGCGGGCCAGAGACTGGCCCGCTGGTGTAGCAGGGCTGATATGGGGCGAGCGCTCATGTGCGCAGGGCATCAAGCTGGCACTGCGGGCATACAGAAATGCTCGCAAGCGGGGCCACATAGCGGACATGCCCGAGGTGGACGAGAGAGCGGCGGAAACTGGCCCGCTCGGGCTTGCTTGCTATGTGCCCCTGCTTGTGAGCATTCTTGTAAGCCCACAGTGCCAGCTTCATATCCTGCGCATACGGAGCGCAAGTGGTGATGTCCGCATCCCCAGGTTGGAAAGCCAGCAGCATCATTGGCCATGTTGCTCGCCTGGCTGCAAAGCACAAGTAAGGACTTCGAGTTGTGAACTGCTCCTCATAGCCCTACCCTACAACCTGGAACGCCTCGGTGCAGCTTACTCCTCGGCCTGACCCGCCATACGACCAAGCCCGCTAGCTGCAGTTAAGGAGGCAGGCCTGCCGATGAGCTCCCCGCGCAGTGGCGCTGCCAGGAAGTTTTCAGCGCGCTCCCGGCACGCCAGCCACCCGCGCGCAGGCGGCGGCGTGCACAGGAAGGCAGGCGGCAAGGCCAAGAAGAAGAAGCCGGTGTCGCTCAAAAACCAAATCCGCGGCCTCGAGCGGCTGCTGAAAAAGGTGCGCTTGCTGTGGTTGGTGTCCTGACTGAAGTGCACGCACGTTGCTTTATGCGTGCAGGCAGGTTGTGCCGCCGCCTGCAGTGGCAGCTGTGTGAAAGCAGCCATGCGGCGGCGCTCTGGCGACTGCAACGTTGCACTTTGCTGCCAACCCAGTTGTCAACCCAGTTGCAGACGTGCAAGGTGAGAGCCCCGGCTGACAACTTTCGCCGGACCCCCCTGCGGCCAGGACGGCTTGGACCCGCGCGCGCATGCCAAGGAGGACGCCAAGCTGCATGCGCTGCACGAGGCGCTGGCCGCGCAGCGCGCCAGCGAGCGCGAGCGCACCTACGCCGTGCGCTACCACAAGGTGGGGGGCGCCCGCTGCCCCGGCGCCCGGCCCCAGGCCGTGCGAGAGCAGCGCAAGTATGGACAGGCCCGCCTGCCACTCTGCTATACCACTGCGCCGCCGTGCACAGCTCGGCCGCCGCTTGCCGAGGGGCTCGTTGCCTCCTCCCTCCTCACCCCAAGTCAGAGCAGCAAAAGGTGCGCCCGCACGGCACGAGGGGCTCTGCCCAGAGCAGTGAAAAGGTGTGCGCCTGCAGGTGCGCTTCTTCGAGCGTGTGAAGCTGGAGCGCCGCATCCGGCGCCTGCAGGCAGCCGCGCAGGCGGCGCGCGCCGGCGGTGGCACGCCGCCCGCGTCGGACGCGGCCGCGCTGGCGCAGGCGCAGGACGACCTGCAGGTGGGCGCGCCTGTCTGCGCAGCCTCAGGCGCAGGCGCCCTGTCCGTCGTGACGCCGCAGCAAGCGCCTGGCTGTCCCTGCTTGCAGCCCTGGTGCCGGGGGCAGGGCGGCCTGCCGGCAGAGGCGCATAGCACGCCCATGTTGCGGCAGTGCATGCGGTGCCTGTTGTCCTGGACGCGCCAATCCATGTAGGGTGTTGCAGTACCCCCAACAGGCGGGAGCCGCGCGCGTGCCGGTCAGCGTGCGCCGGACTTCCCGCGCAGCGATGACCATGGCTTGGCGCCCTGGCTGGCAGCTGACCCTGTCCCGACCGAGGCGCACGTGAGCGGGCCTAGTTTGAGCCTGATGTGCGTGGTCTGAGCCCGATGTGCGCGCCGCAGTATGTGCTGCACTTTCCGCGCGGCGAGAAGTACGTGTCGGTCCTCAAGCCAGCGGCCGACCCGGCCGCCGCCGGCGCGCTGGACGCCGAGCGCGCGCGCCTGCGCGCGCTCGTGCGCGCGCAGCAGGCCGAGGCCGCGCTGGTCGCCGACGCCGACGAGGGCGCGGGCCTGCGCGCGGCGCAGGGCGCGCGCGCCGCCGCGCGCGCGCCCGACGGCGTCGCGCTGGCCGGCGCGCCGCCGGCCGCGACGGGGGGCGCGGCGGGTCCCGGGCTTGGCGGCGGGCACGGGCGCGAGCCTGGCGGCGCCGCGGAGGCCTCTGGCGCTGCAGCGGGCGGCAAGCGGCGGCGCGCCGGCCACCCGGCGGCGGGGCCCTCGGGGCGGCGAGCGGCAGATGCGGAGGCACCCCCCCCGGCCAAGATGCGGCGGCGGGACGCGGGCGCCCCAAGGGCGCCGGGCAGCTCAGGCAGCCCTGGCCCAGCGCCGCTCGCGGACAGGGACTCGGGCGCGGGCGCGCTCGGCGCCGCCGACGACTTCTTCATGGACCTGGAGAGCCCGGCGGAGCCCGCAGCCGGGGACGCAGCGAGCACCCCGACGGCGGCCGTGCCTGCCCCCAACAGCCTCGAGGGCCGCGCCGCGCCGAGCAGGCCGCCGTTGGCAGCGGCCAGCCAGTCGGCGGCGCGCGCGCGATCGGGCCGCGCCGACGCCCCGCTCCGCGCGCGCAAGGGCGGCGGCGCTGCGCGGGCGGGCGTTGCCGTGGGGGAGCGCGGCCGGCCCGGCCAGGGCGGCCGCCCTGGCAAATTAGCCGGGCGCCCAGGCACGCAGGCGGGCCTGCGTGCGGGCGCGGCCAGCGGCGGCGGCGGCGCTGCGGCGTCCCGGGAGGGGCAGATCACCGCTGAGGGCGTGCCGGGCGGCAACAGCAGTCTCGGCAAACCCGGCCGGAGTGTCCAGGGGGTGCCACCGCCGTCGTCCGGCCCCAAAGGGCTGAGCCTGCAGAGCGGGGCGGCCGCGGCCCGGCGCAAGGGGCTTCAGAAAGGCGAGCCGGGCGGCCCTGGGCGGGGCCGCGGGCCGGCGCCCGGCAGCTCGGCGCCGCCCGGCCCTGGCGCGGCCGGGCGGGGTGCGGTCCGGGCGGCGAGCGGCCACGGCGCGCCGCCGGGCGTCCGGGCGCCTGGGGCAGCTGGCGCGGGCGGCGGCGCGGCGGCGGGCGCGCCAGCGTCCGGCGGAGCGGGCGCGGCGGAAGCGGCGGCCCGGTCGCGCACGCGCGCGGAAGGCGGCCGCAAGCGGCGCCGGCGCTGAGGGTCCAGGGCTGCACTGCAGGCTCTGGGCTCTTTGCTTGGTCGCTGTTTTTTTGTAGTCAGGGCATGCGTGCTGCACCTGCCTGCACGCGGTGCGTGTTGTCCTGGTAAAGGGTGCGACGTCCGCGGTGTCCATGGACCGTCAGCATGTCTGCCATGCATGGCTAGCGCAACGCATGACAAATGGCATGGCATGTGACATGAGGATGCATTCGCGAGCCGCACTGTCACTTGGGTGGCAACGTGCCTGCCGTTCACTATGCCCTGCTGTCACCTCGAGCAGGTCAGCACATGACGTAGGCGCGCGTGCAGACACAAGTCGCGCAAGGAGAGCACCCCGATAAGGAAGTACATCAGCCAGTGACGCAACCGAAGCCGGTGACAGCCATGTGAACTAATAGCGAATATTTACAAGGAACGGCCGAACGGGCGCAAGCAACACTCCTTGTAAGCTGTCGGGTCAACCCAGTGATCAGATCCGCACCACCAAACCAAGGGATACACAGCAGAGCAGTGAGCATGACGCGATCTGTGCTACAAACCCAAGACGGTATTCTTGACACTATACTAAACCGCTCGCGCAACTGCTGGACGCTGCCAGGAGGCAGCATATCGTCCAGAGCTTTCCTACTGCTGTAGGCGCCTTGCGCTGCACGCTGGTGCTACAACGGCCCTGTGGGGTAGGGCAGGACACGCGCAATCATGCGCGCAAAAGACAAGTCCCCACGAAAACAAAGCGTGCACTGCCACAAATCAGTTCTTGCTAGAAGCGCAAATGAGCAAAAGCCGTTCTGCATCCCAGAGCGCACTGCGGCTGCCAGCCGCAGCCTACATCACACGCCTTGAGGCCCTGCATTGCGCAGGAACCTCAGACTACTGAACTGTTTGTAGCACAGACCGTGCGCTGCATGCCTCTCGCAGGCAGCTCAGGTTGATGCTCCGCCGCGCCTGGCGCTGCCAGGCCACGGCTCACAATAAAACCAGCCCGCAGCAGCCGCCCGTCGCGGCGGGCTGCTGACGCCTCCCAGGTCCCCAATGCGGGGCCCTGCAAGGGGGTGGGGCATGCGCCTTCCTGTGCACGGCGCCGACTGGCTGCACGCCGTGCGCGGCGCCCCGCGCGCACGCGCGCGCCTGGCCCGCGCACCGCGCGGCGCAGCAGGCGCGGGTTCGGTTAGGGTGGCTTGACCCTACCCCGCGCAGCGCCGCGCGCGCCTACCTGCGCGCCGGGTAGCCGGACGCGCCAAACAGCTGCTGCACGGTCGCGGGCGCCCAGGCGGCAAAGTTGTACGTGCACGCGGCGGGGCAGACGGGGAAGCCGGCGGGCGGCGGCGCGATGCGCTCGGCGGCCTCCAAAAATAGATCTTCTGGCCCATGTACAGGTGCCAGTCGGTGTGGCAGTGCAGGTTCCACAGGCCCGGGTTGTCCGCCTGCGCGCGCGGGGCGCCGTCAGCGCGGCGCCGTCGGCGCGGCGCCGTCGGCGCGGCGCGCCTGCGGCGCGGCCGGCGCGCGCCGCGCACGGGCGGCGCGGCCTGCGCATGTGGGCCGGGGTCCAGCGCTCCCCAAGGGTGCCGCTCACCCACGCGCTGCATGGCGCGTGACAGCTCCGCGGCGCAGCCTGGAGGACGACACTGCGGCTGTCGCTGCCAGCCCCATGTGACGCGCGAGCTGGCACTCCTAGCAGCCCATGCTGCAGGTGCATGTGCGCGGCCATGACATGTGCGTGCCGGGTCAAGGGAAGACTTCAGAGTCACTTTACGGACACACGACCGGGCGCGCGCGGGAGCGGGGCGGCGGGGGCGCGCCCGGAAGCGGATGGCGGTCCAGCCGTCGCGGAACACGGTGTACGAGTCCCGGAAGGGCGGGTCGAGCAGGTTGTACCGCGCTGCGGCGCGCGCGTCCCACAGGCCCAGCCCGTGGCCCAGCACCCAGAAGTGGTGGCCGTGGAAGTGGAACGGGTGCTGCTCGGTCGCCGTGCGGTTGGCGCCGTCCGGCCGGTAGTCGCCGCCTGCGCGCGTCCCCGGCGGCGTCTGACCACTCCGTCAGGCACCCTGGCAGCCGCGTTGCAGCAGGTGCAGACGCTCTGCCAAGCCTGTCCGCGAGGCAGGTGCGCACGCGCCCCCCGGGCTGTTCTGTGGGCGGCCGCAGAGGCGGCAGCGGGCGCAGGTGACCGCCGCAAACTGCCAGCACTGCACGCCCCTCGCACAGGTTTGAGGGCCTGGCAGCCGCGTCACCGACCCGCGTCAGTCGTTTCGGCTCGACAGAGCCTGCACGCTGGCGCCCTGCGCTCCCACGCCCGCGCACAGCCCGCCCCAACGGCCCACTGCGCCAGGGGCCACGGGGCGGCGGGGGCCTGGGGGGCCCGCCAGCGCGCCCGCTCCGCACCGTTGGCGTTGGCGGCGATGTTCTGGATGATCACGTCGATGACCTCGCCGTCGCGCGCCACCACATACTGCTGCCCCGCCACCGGGCGCGGCTGCCCCGCGGCGTCGCCCGCCAGGTACACCATCGGCTGCGCGCGGCCCCACCCGCATGTCAGGCCGCACGGAGCCACCGCCCGGCCACACACCCCAATCACGCACAGCATCTGTCTTGGGCACCAGCGCGCCGCGCTGCGTGCCGCAACCAGCTCCAGGTCTAGGTCTAGCTCATTGTCAAGCTCCAGCTCTCAGCTCTGGCTTTTCACTCCAGCTCTGCCAGCAAGTGGTGCGGCAGAGCGTGCACACAGCAGGCCTCGTCAGGCCGAGGAGCGCGCCTGCAGCGAGCCGCCCGCCTGCACCATGTCGTAGTCCTGGTACGCCCCGGCCGACAGCGCCGCGCCGTGCTGCAAGAAGCCGTTCTCTGCCTTGATCTGCGCGCGCCTGCGGCCACGCGCTCAGCAAGGCAGGCGCAGGCGCGGCGCGAGCATGCCTCGGTGAGCGGTTAAGGTCGCCATCGGCGTAACCCACCCGCCATACTGCAGCCTGTGCGGTACCGCGTGTGAGCAGGCCCGGCACGACCTGGATGATCTGCATGTGTAAAGTCTGAACCATACCCTACCCCTTCACGCATCATCGCCGGCATGCTCCCCACTCGCCCAGGGCACATGGAAACCTGGACGCTGTTCATTGCGTACCCATTGCCGCCCGGGCCCGCGCGCGCGCCTGCGCGAGCGCGGGCAGGCAGCTGGCGCGTCGTACGAGGCCACGTGGCATACCAAAACCCTAATCCTACCCTGCCACAGGGCGAAGCCGGGCCCGCGGGCGCGCCTGCGTGAGCGCGGGCAGGCAGCTGGGCGCGTCGTACGTTGCCACGTTGTTGAGCGCCCAGCGCAGCTGCCCCGAGGGCAGCAGCGGCTGCGTGTTGTTCAGCACCAGCACGCGCGTGGCCGCGGCCGGCGGCGACAGGCCGCCGGGCCCCAGGTGCGCCGCCAGCGACCGGTTGGCGCCCGCGCCCAGCAGGTCCGCCGACGTCCGCACCTGCGCCGCGCGCGGGGGCGGCTGGGCGCGCCTTCGGGCACGCTGCCCCGTCTGCCGTGCGGCCGTGCATGTGGCGCTGATGTCAGACACAAGCATCGGGCTGGCGTCGGGGTCCAAGTCTGGGCAGGCTTTGGGGTCCAAACCTGGTTGGCTGAGCAGAGGAATCATTGCCATCCTGCCTGTGAATCCAGGAGCGTCCGTGTCAACCCAGGCAGCGACCTGGCTCCGGGGCCCCACCTGCGCCAGCTGCGCGAGCGACCAGGGCGCCAGCATGTCCGGCTGCGGCGCGGGCGAGGCCGGCAGCGCGCTGGCGTTGGCGCCCGCATACCGCAGCACGCCGTAGCCGGCCGCCGAGCCGACGCGGTACTGCGGGCGGCTGCTGATCCAGTAGTTGCCGGCCGGCTGGTCCGCCTTGAGCAGCACGTCGTACCTGCGTCGACCGCAGGCGCGTCACGCACCTCTCCTTACTTGACAGCTTGCGACGCCTCACACAACAGCATTACACAGCATACCGAGACTCGCACAGAAAGCAGCACTATGTGCGCTGAACCAGAATGCCCCACCTGCGATAACAGCACCGCAAGCAGGAGCAGGGGTGGTGGGCGCAATGGCGCGCACGGCTGGCCCGCGTCCCTCGTCCGAGCACGGGACCGCCAGGGGAGCATATGGGGGAGCAGGGTGGCGCGCGCGCACCGCTGGCCCAGGTTGACGTCGAGGCAGGTCACCGACAGCGGCTTGGTCGGCACGGCGTCCGCGGCCACAATCGTCAAGTTGTGGCCCTCCACGCACAGCGTCTGCGAGCGGGCCGCCCCCGCGTCAGCGCCGCGGCTCGCGCGCCTGCCTGAAACCCAAACACAGATCCGTGGCACTGCTGGCGTTGCCGCAGATTGCCTCAGCGCGTGCGGTGAACCGGCCGCGGCAGGGGGCGTGCCCGGCAGCGCGGCTCGCCGGTGCGGCGGGGCGCGCCTGGTAGGTGAGCGAGCCGACGTTGATGACGCGCAGCCGGTACGTCTTGCCCGCCTCCACAGTCACATTCTCCCGCGCGCACCCTGCGCCGCGGCCACGCCCCGCGTGACCCGCCGCGCGCGCCCGCCCCGCCGCCCTCTCCGCCCGCGCGCTCCGCCCGCCCGTGTGCTGCTGCTGATGGCAGCAGCCGGCCTGGCCAGAGAGCTCGACAAGTGCTTGGCTTGGGGCGCGCGTGCAGCAGCCTGTACGCTGGAGCACGTCATCTCTGCAGTCTGCCCCGGCAGCCGACAGACCGCGCGCGCAAGCGCGTCCATGCAACACGCTGCAGCAGCCCGGGCCGCACCCTTGTTCGAGGGCGAGGCCCACGGCTGCGCGGCCGAGCGCCCGGGCGGCACCCACTGCGCCGCGGGCGCGCAGCTGATGGGCTGCGTGTTGCCGTACGCGCCAAGCGCGCAGTCCGAGGCGATGCCGCGGTTGTTCAGCAGCACGCTCTGCGGCAGGTCCACCCAGACCCAGCCGCCGCTCGCGTTGGTCTGCTTGGCGGGGTCGAAGGGCCTGCGGCGCGCGCGCGCGGCGCTGAGCCGCATGCGGGCGCCCGTGAGCCAGCCGCCGACCCGCCTTCCGGCTGCACTGCCCTGCGGGTGTGGCGCAGGGGTGGCACTCCTGCGAAGGGGTCATGCACTGGCGTCGCCGCGTGCTGGGCAGTGGCCTGCGCGTGCGCGCCATGGCACCGAACAGGCAATGCACGAGCCGCTGGCAGGCCAAGCGCTCAGTCGGCAGGGCTGCGGCGTCGGCCGGGCGGCTCCGGCCGCGGAGGCTGCCGACCAGCGGCGGCGCGCGCTGACGCCCCGCCCGGCGCAGCACGCACCGCTTGCGGCTGCTCGCGCGCGTCGGGAGCGGCGGCTGCGCTGTGAGCAGGGCTTGCTAAAGCCCTTAATCTAACCCAATCCCGAGCAGCGGCCGGCCGGCACGCGCACCGGTTGAGCCGGAACGTCATGGGGTTGGCCTGGCCGTGGAAGTGGTCGGCCAGCAGCAGCAGCCGCTCCTCGTCATACGCGAACGGCTCCGGCCCGGCCGGCCGCACGATGAGCGGGCCATAGAAGCCGTCCACGCGCTCCACGCCCGCGTGGCCGTGCCACCAATACGTGCCGGGCGTCTCCTCCACCTGCGGCGCGGCGCGCGGCGGGGTATGACTACCCTACCCTTGCCCGCGCGAGCCGCAAGCTCAACCATGCGCGGCCTTGCCCTCGCCGTCCACCTCGCAGACGCTGTGACCCTCAGCTGCTGTGTAATCGCCGCCACGCAAGCACATGGGCGCAGGACTGGCTGTTCGAATTATTCTTTGGTGCGCTGTCATAGTAGAAAAGCAGCGCGCCGTCTGCGTGCAGCAGGGCGTGCCCGAGCAGGCTGTGTCCACCCACCGACGGGCAAGCTGAGCAGAACGGCGGTGTGCCTGGGTCTGGCGCCGGCGCGGGCGCCCAGGGCGGGCGGCGGGCGCGGCACCGTGAAGCGGTACGTGAAGTTGCTGCCGGCCATGATGGGGCACTGCTGCAGGTAGGCGACGCCGTCGTAGAACTCGGCGCCGCGCATGTCGAACCCGTGCCAGTGGATGGTGATGCCCTCGGCCACCTGCGGCCACGTCGGCGGCAGCTCGTTGTGCACCGTGACCTGCGCCGGCGCGCGCGAACGTCAGCGCCAGTGGCGCCGATGGGCGCAGGCCGTCGGGCACGGCACACCAGCCCACCAGCGGCCGCTCCCTCAGCACCCACCGGCCGCGCCGCTCGCCGCACGCGAGGGGCGCTGTCTTTGGTGGGTGCTAGCGCTTGCATATGTCTTGCGCCGGGGGTGTTGACCAGTGGGTCGCAGGAGAGACCACGGCGCTTCGAGCAGGGCCTCCCGGCGGCCGTGAGCAGGGGCGTCGCAGGTGTGGCGGGGGAGCATGCCGGGCGGTCACCTCCAGCACTTCGCCACGCGTGACCTCTATTGTCGGCGTGAGCTCGCCGTTGACAACGATGGACTGCTTCTCTGCGCGCCGCACGGCATGCACCTTCAGCATGCGCAGGTCCACAGGTGCCATCCCTCCCCTGCGACAACACAGGGGCTGCCTCGCACCGAAGCAGTCCAGGGAAGTCGTGGCGAGCGTCACGTGGAAGTCATAGCGCCTGACCGCCGGCGCCAGCCCCGCGGCGGGCGCAGCGGCCGATGCGGCGGGCGCCGCTGCAGCCGCCGCCGCCGCCGCTGCCGCCGGCGCCGGCGCAGGAGCGTGGACGCTCCGCGCGCAGGCTGCCGGGCCGAGCAGCGCGCAGAGCACGCCGAGCAGCACCAGGTTCCGCGCAAGCGCGGGGCGCCGCCAGCGCGGCCTTGGGTCGGCCATGGGCAGCGCGTCAGGATGCGCAGGGGCTTGTCAAGGACCTGGCGAGTGAGCACGCCGCACGGGCGCTGTTCACACCAGAGCGGATGGCCGCTGGCTTCGGGCTATGGCTTGCCGGTGCCGAGCACAGCAAACACTCAGGATCGATGACCATTTTGGCCGAGCTCGGCAAGAGCACTGCCGTCCTGACTGAGTCACTTGGAGGAGGCAGCAGCTGGTAGTTACATAGGGTCGAGGGAAATATCTATATAGGACAAGATTGAAAGGTGGGGTATTATTATAAAATATATTTATTTTTCATTCCGAGGCAGCCAGGTAAGTGCACAGCGCGTGTTACAGTGCATCTGCTCTGGCACACAACTTATGTGAGCTACTGCTGCACTAGCACGCTCGTTGAATGCGTGCCTGCACGCGCAGCCATGCAGACCCCAGCGCATTAGCAAGATAGATAGATTTGTTACACTACGCAGCCCCAGCTAGGCTGATGAGCGTCGCCCCTTCGTAATCAGGTCATGTTCTCTCATGCACTCGCACAGGCCACACCATGAACAGGCCATGAACAGGCCACACCATCACACCATGATGAGCCAGGTCACACCAAGCGGCAGGCCATGCAAGACCAGCGTGTGTATAGAACCTAACCAATGGTCTGCACATATGCACAAACCAACCTCACACACACCCGCATGCACAGATGAGCCACGGCACGAGCAATCCCGGAAGCCATACAGCCAGCCTGTGCGCAGCTCAAGCAGCAAAGTTGGATTGTATGTTCATCTTGAGTTTGCTGCAGATGCGAGCCCTGCCCTGTGGAGCAAGAGCCCGCCATTGAGCAAGGCAAGCTCACACCAGGCTCAACCCCCCTCACCAGCAGAATGTGTTCCATGGCCCTGCTGCGCCCTGCAAGGCGGGCGCCACAGCATACAGGTGGGCTTGCACCTTGCATGCATGCATGCATGCATCGTGCATGCATGCATGCGTGCATGGCAACAGATCATCGATCAAACCACCTAGCCTTCCACCAAGCCGCCTGTGCATCAGACCACTGCAACAAGCACCGTCTACCGGGAGCCCAGGGTGCCAAACACACCGACAACGCCAAAGTGCGCCGAGCCTGAAAAGGGTGCCTGAATGTGTGCGATCGGCTCGGCGCACGCGTAATCAGCAAGGGGCGGCAAGGCGCCCCGCGTGATGTGCAGCCGGGGTCACAGCGACAGCGCGTCCAGGTCGCACAGGCCGCTCGCGCCCAGGGCGCCCAGCCGCGCCCAGCCCTGCCCGCAGGCAGCGTCCAGGGACTGCCGCCGCTGCGGCGCCGCGTCCTCCGCCGCGCACGCGGCGCGCGACGCCTCGCCCAGCTGCCGCTGCGCGCGCGCCTGCGCCGCGCCGTCGCGCGTCAGGCGCGAGCGGGCTGGGCCGCTGCCTCGCCTGCCGCGGGCGGGCAGCGTCGCGCGGCGCCCCGGCCAGCGGCCGGCTGCGGGCTCGAGCTGCTTTTGCTGTCGCACACCGGCCGGGTTGTCACGACCTTCCCCTAGGCAGACAAGGTGAGACTAAGCACTCAGGTAGGTCTACATGGGGTTTTTTATCACCTGCATGGCCTGCCCGGCGGAGCAGCTGACGCGGAAGCGCTCCGGCCCGTCGTCCGCGCGGCCGCAGACGCCCGTGTGCTTGCGCAGCAGCAGCGCCAGCGCGCCCAGGCTCAGCGGCTTGGCCTGCAGCGCCGCAGCGCGACGCTAGGCAGCTGCGGCGGGCCGCGACATGTCACCTGGCGGGCGCTCTGGCGGGCGCGGCGCACGCACAGGTCGCCCAGTGGCTGCTCGGCTGGGGCCGCACCACGCAGTCGTCCATGCCGGCCAGCCTGCAGCGCTCGGCCACCTGGTTGCCGCAGCCGTCCCCGGCGTCCACCTCGGCGGAGCACGCGACAATTGGCACGCGCACGGCTGCCCCCCGCTGCTCCTCCCGCGCCCTGAACGCTCGCGCCGTGCTGTAGCCGTCCTGCGCACCCAGGCTGTCAGCACGCAAGGGCCGGGTGGCAGCTGCTTGCTGGGGAGGCAAACACACATGGGCACACTTACCCATGGGTGGGGCATCACTATGTCTAATATCACAATGTGCAGCTCGGCGCCGCTGCTGAGCAGCTGTGCGCCGCTCTCAAAGCAGAAGACGTCCGTGAAGCCGAGCTGCACACACCGTACAAGTCGTCTCAGATCCCGTCTGAGGCTTCCCGAGCCTGCGCGGTGGCAACCGCAGACGGCCAAATGGTGGGCTGCCAGGGCTGCACCTGACGCAACATCCGAACCAGGACCACCCTGTTGAACAGCAGGTCGTCGACCACGCCTACCGCGAAGCCGCTGGGCATCGGAGGGCGGTACCGGCTGGCTTGCTTCAACGCCTGGCCCGGGCGCGGGTGTGCTATGCACGTGTCACACGCTCAAGCACGGCTGCCTGTCAGGCCAGCGCAAAGCTCGTCAAATGGCCAGATAGCAACTGTCAGGATCTTTTCAAATCTCAATCCACAGATATGCTGCCACGCTTGACAAGGAGTTAGGGTACATGTATGCTGGTGTTATGGGATTACTTGTATGCTGGTACCAGTAGCGCGCTATAATAGCACGGACGGCGGCGAAAGACACATACATCTTGGTGCGAGCGACGAGCTGTGCTCCCCGGTATAGCTGACGTCCTGTGTAGTACACTGCGCACAGTGTGCACAGACTGCGCCAAATAAAAGCAGCCCACGCCTTACATACAGCAACGCGATGCACTTATACCAAAGCATTTCTGAAGTGCTCCCATCAAATTTCCAATACCCTAACCAAGACCTACGGCCTACCCCGCGCCCTTGGCCCCGCGCGCGCGCTTGAGCTTTTTCAGCACGTCGTGCGCGACGTTGAAAATGCCCTGCGTCGGCGTGCCGCACACGAAACACTTGGCCGACTTCACGTTGTGCGCCAGCGCGCATGCCTCGCAGAAGTGGTGCCGGCACAGCGTGACGACCGGGTCGGGCGCCTCCTCCCACGGCCGTCGGCACAGGAGGCAGGCGAACGGCACGCCGTCGTCCTCTTCCTCTCCTTCCCCGGCCTCCTCCTCGCCGGCGAGCCGCGCCATGCGCTGCTCCTTCTGGCGCTCGTTCCACTCCTGCGCGGGCGCGA
>JAABUO010002614.1_pt1 | contig 21830 bp, 20 predicted proteins | sample 5559291 | NCBI WGS metagenome assembly JAABUO01 (sample SAMN10711878, study PRJNA513372) | rock metagenome | isolation source: Antarctica rocks | place: Antarctica: Victoria Land, Finger Mt sud
CGTCAACAGGAGAGATAGAGCAAGATTGGCCAGTCAACAAGTCTGATCACAAAGTTTGCTGCTGCATCTTTCAGCTCGCTCACTCACTCACTCACTCACTCGCCCGCTCACTTACTCAATCACTAGCTCACTCACTTACTCGCTGTCCCACCCACCTGCTCATAGGCACCCACACCCACCCACCCACCTACTAACAACTCACATGGACTCACAAACACTCCAGGCAAGAGCGAGACCACAATGCTTTTGGGTTGGCCACTCAGGGCTTAGGGGTTGGGGTTCCAACCCCCATAAACCCTAGTTTGCCAGCCAACATGTGTGATCACATGTACAAGCAGACAAAAGTCTTATGCAGGGTTCCAAAGGGTTACACCTGGGCTTGCAAGCCAGGACATCTGATGAGTCACATCTGGCTCCACACTCCAAACTGTAAGGTACTAGATGAAGTGACAATGAAGCTGAAGAAGGGAAAGGTGGTATGCAGGGGTTCCAGAGGGTGAGCTTTAACTTGGAGGACACCTGCCTGGATACGCCTCAGGCCAAGGACATCTTCCAGAAGCAGGTGGCCTCTGCCATGGCTGACGGCTGGCTGGATGCTGACTGGGAAGCCACCCCATCAGGTAACATTACAGTAACAACACAATGAAACTAAAATAATGCCCAGGATATTACTCCAGAAGCAGGTGGCCTCTGCCATGGCTGACAACTGGCTGGATACTGACTGGGAAGCCACTCCCTCAGGTAATATTACAGTAATAAGAACAACAATAAAGCTCAATCAATGCCAAGGACATTTTCTTCAGAAGCAGGTGGCCTCTGTCGGGGAAATATTACAGTATTAAGAACAACAATAAAGCTCAATCAATGCCAAGGACATTTTCTTCAGAAGCAGGTGGCCTCTGTCGGGGCTGATGGCTGGCTGGATGCTGACTGGGAAGACACTCCCTCAGGGAATATTACAGCAATAACAACAGCAATGAAACTAAATTAATGCCAAGGACATTTCTCCAGAAGCAGGTGGGCTCTGCAAGGGGTGATGGCTGGCTGGATGCTGACTGGGAAGCCACCCCCTCAGGTAACATTACAGTAGTAACAACAACAATGAAACTGGTACATGCCAAGGACATTTTCTTCAGAAGCAGGTGGCCTCTGTCGGGGCTGATGGCTGGCTGGATGCTGACTGGGAAGCCACCCCCTCAGGTGATATGACCACAATGACGACAATAATGGTAATAAATGACAGTAATAGTAATAATCATGAACAGCATGACAACAACAATGATCATAGTGATAATAGGCTGTAGTAATTATGTTACTAGTGTATGAGGGTATACTAACGCTGTCTGAATGATGTCTGAGTTACTCTACTGAAGGTGAAGTAATGAGCTCAGCAAGCATGCTAGCAAACAGCAGCTCCTCAAGGATACAGGCAGAGATCTGTGAACCACAAGGCAGCAGCAATGGCAAATCCGTGAACATCCAACCATTGACATCAAGCGATTGGGAAATGACCTCAAACCCTAAACCGCTAAAATGGCGAACCCTAAACCGTAGACATGAAACATGTCTGGAATCCTGACTGATTGGTAGCTTGTCCGTCTTCATGCACTAGCACACGCATCTTTGGAGGAACTTCAGCAACACCAGATGTTACTTCATGTTGAACCAGAGCATCATTTGTAATGCTCGGGTTCAACTACAAGTAACATAATGTGCTGCTGAAGTTCCTGAACAAGGTGCATGCGCTAAGGTATGGAGGCAGATGATGCTTTGAACAAGCCTGTCTGGAGGAATCTGGCATCTCCCATCTCATGCACCTGATGCCTGATAGCTAAGCCTGCTGTTAGTCATTGTTACACTACTGCAACTGCTACCATGTTGTCAATGTCATCATCATCATCAGCGTCTCCATTGTTGTGACTACGCTATGTGCAGGACACATGCCAAACATGACATTTGAACAGTACGACCCATGAGACGCAAGAGTTTGACCTTGTAAAAGAATCATTTCTGCGCAGGTTTGCAGGTGGGCTTGGCCAGCACTTCAGCAAATTGAAGCTGCTCAAGGGTGTAGGCAGAGAGATTCAGATGATAACATCCAACATTAAAAAATGGGGATACAGCCATGAGCCACAAGCCAGCAGCAGTGCCACTTATTGCAGCATCGATCCATGACATCAAGCACTCACTCTCAGCTGTGTCAAGCACTACACGACAAGGGGCGTGTGCAAAAAGCCACAGCCGAAGTGTCATTTCTATGCAGGTGCATTGACAAGCTCAGCAAGCAGCCCAGCAAAAGGCAGATCAGCAAATCGCAGCCCCTCCAGGAGCAGGACAGAGGCTGTGAGGTACAAGGCAGCAGATACGGCAACTATTGACATCAACCAATAACATCACGCGATGCCAGTCAGCATCGTCAAGCTCGCTCAGAGACATACAACTTGTCTGGGACACTGACGACTTGAGCAAGGTTTCTATGCAGGTGCACTGACAAGCTACAGCCAATGGCAGGCCCCCCAGAGTTGAGACCGAGGCTGCAAGCTACAGCAGCTGTGGCAAACATCATCATCAACCGTTGACATCAATCGCCAGCAGTCAGCACTGTAAGGCAACTCTGAAATGCTAGCAACTTGAGGACTGTCCTGTGCAGGTGTGCTGGCAAGCTCAGCAAGCAGCCCGACGAACGGCAGCCCCTCGAGGAGCGAGACAGAAGCTGTGAGCTACAAGGCGGCAGCGGTGGCCACCGTAAAGGAGTACCTGAGCTCCAGCGACCTGCAGGAGGTGGTCAGCAGTCTCACCGAGCTCCAGCAGCCACACCTGGCACACATCTTTGTCAAACAGGTCAGTGTTGCTATGATCATACTTTTGTCTCGTTTTTTTACAAAACATGCCGGATGTGGTCAGGAGATTCACTGAGCTGCAGCAGCCACACCTAGCATGCGTATTTGTCAGACAGGTCAACATTACTATTTTGCATGCTTTTGTGTTTAATATATGTATGAACAATACATGAATGCAGTATTGGTCAAGTTGATGACAAGACATGTTTGTCAGACAGGTTAGTATCCCTATGTTTTTTTGTTCTTGTGAAATGGATGTTTCTCTAAAAATTCTCGACGTTTCTGAATCCCAAGGAGCTTTTGTGTCATGTGACATGTCCACATTCATGAATATCTGGTGGTAATCACACTCACCACATTTGCTTGCGTAATTGCTTGAACCTACCTAGGCTTCTGAACTGCTGTGTGCTTGCTACATGTGAACAACACCTGGATGCAAATGCTGCCAAGACTGTTATTGCATTCTTGGCGTGATAGCAGTGCGCATGTGAAAGCAGCCTTGATCTGAGCTCTATCAAAAGTGTTCATACCACAATCTTAACTTATATTGGTGATTTTAATTGTATTCAATTTGTTGTAATTTAATGAAATGAAATTAAAAGATAATGCAAATGAAAGTTGACCAATCTATTAACTAAGAAATCAAATTAGATTACATTAAACCAAAAATAAAGTTAGACCTAAGAGTAGTATGTCTTTTGCAGGCAGTGCAGATTGGCATGGACCGCAAAGATAGGGAGAGGGAATTGGTGTCGGCCCTGCTGTCCAATTTGTACCCTACGTCCATACCACAAGACGAAATGGCCCAGGGTTTCACTCGCCTGCTGCTGTTCACTGAGGTACAGGCACCTGCCTGTCTGTCTAAAAGCTGCCCAAATGACGTCCAAATGATGTGTGAATCATGTCTAAATGTTGTCTGAATGTCTTCATGTGCATCTGTTAGATCCACAATCTGTCATTACACCTGTCCTGTCAAGCAGTGCCAGCCAAAATAATAGTTTTTTTTAGATTGTGACAGGCTGGGCATTCAAAAAGTGAAAGAACAGCACGCCCCAGATTGTGACCTCATGCTTTGAGTTTGAATACATGAATATATATTTGTGTATATGTACGTATATTCAACCACATAGTACTCAAAAAATACAACATATAGAGATGGAAAATAAATATCTGTAGGATCTACAGCTGGACAACCCTGATGCTGCCCACCTGCTGTCCCTCTTCTTGGGCAGGGCTATTGTGGACGAGGCCCTGCCTCCGTCCTTCCTTGCAGCTGTCTTACCCACCTTGGAGGATCACAGTGAGGGAGTCAATGTTGTACAAAGCACAGGTACGGAGACATTACGCATGTATGTTGCGTCTTTCTGTCGCCTTCATCCTGATACCCTGAGGACAATGCTCACGTTATTATTATCGTATTGCATTGTGCTGCAAGTGCTGTATGGCAGATTCTACGCTACAAGTATTACGCTGCAAGTGTTACGGTGCAGTTATGTGTATGGAAATGAAGCTGCAGATGTTGTGTGAACTTATTCTGCTGTCAAGATGCGTTAATAGTAGACTTTATCGGGCTGCAAACTCTGCGCTTTGCTGTGTTGCAGCACGCCATTCCCTATGCTCAGCTTTACTACCTGTACTTAAATTCACAGTTTGAGTAATTGGTGCCTTCTGCCTCTGCCGTTGCTTGCAGGAGCTATGCTGACTGCCAAGTTGTGCCTGCCTGTGCCTTACATTTCCACAATTTGGGGTCTTCTGATGTGCGCGCGCGTGCGTGCGTGTGTGTGTGTGTGTGCGTGTGTGTGTCCAACACTGCTATGCTTGCAGGAGCTATGCTGAGCGCTGTCGCAGGGACCTATGCCCCTGTCCCAAGGGGCGCAGGGAACCCCCCATGGAGGGCATGGGGGCTTCCCCATGCCCTCCAGAGCTTGAGCACACCCATGATGTGCGTGTGTGTTTCAGTCTTTGATGTGCTTGCAGGCGCTATGCTGAGCGCGCGGCATGCAGCAGAGAGGCTGCAGAACTGCTGGCATGGCGGCAGCCAAACCATCGACCAGCTGCGCACCAGCATGCAGGTATGCATGCGATTGTCTTTATCACCATTATCAATGGTCTTGGAAATGTTGTGCAGTCTGTCAAGACCCACAAGCAATGCTGGCAGCTGAGTTGGGCCTTCAAGCTGTGGAGCCTTAGGATGCATTGATGCGTCTACATGAGAGACAGCAAGTGATAGTATCCTGCACTGTGTCTGTTTGTCTGCCTGTCCAGCCATCTGCCTGCCTATGCGCTTCTGTCTGTCTGCCTGTCTGCCTGCCTGCCTGCCTGCCTGTCTGCCTGTCTGTCTGGGTGCGTATCCGGATGTTTCCCAACAGCTTGGCTACAGGCATTGCTGGCCAAGGATCTGACCAGTGGAGACACCCTGAAAGCTTCTGTCCGTCTGTCTGTCCATCCATCTGTCTGTCTGTCTGTCTGTATGTCTGTTTGTCTGTGTATCCAACTTTCTCACAGCAGCTTGGCTACATGCATTGCTGGCTGACTACCCGACCAATGGAGACACTCTGGAAGCCTGTCTGTCCATCTGTCCGACCATCTGTCCGTCCGCCCATCTGTCTGTCTGTCTGTCTGTGTATCCGACTATCTTACAGCAGCTTGGCTACAGGCGTTGCTGGCTGAGTACCTGACCAATGGCGACACCCTGGAGGCTTCACGCTGTCTGATGGAGCTGAATGTGCCTTACTATCACCATGAGCTGGTCAAACGCGCCTTAGTCATGGTGGCGGATGACAGCAAGGGCCATGACTCACCACTGCTGCTGAAGCTTCTGTCTGAGCTGGCAAGCTCTGGTGCCATCAATCAGGCAGGTCACATAAATGCTGTTGGTATATCAAACAACTGCACGTGTTTGGAGTTTCCAACCTGGTCTGGTTTCCGTCACAACCAATGGCAAAAGAGACAGATGCACGTCAACTGGCTGGCAAGTGTGGTGCGCAAAGGCTGCTATGTGTCATTGGCCTACAGTCTGTGAGAGTCTCAAAACACATCATGTGTTTGATTGAAGAGCATCTGTGTGTCCGTGCATGCCTACAGAAGTATGTCAGCAAAGCATACAGGGTCATACATTTGTAAATGGTATGACAAGTGTAAAGTGCATGTGTGTTCAAGGGGACAAACTGTGGGCCAGATGTGTTCAAGGGGACAGACTGTAGGCCAGATGTGACAGCAACATATGCAGCTGTAGGGACAACTAAGAGGAATGTCAACAGTCTACACTTGTTGTTATGCAGGCCCAGATGAGAAATGGTTTAGGGTTAGGGATCTAGCGTAAACCCTACCATTTTCCTTATGGATGTACTCTGGTTGATCTGCAGACCCAGATGAGAAATGGTATAGGGTTTAGAATTTAGGGTAAACCCTACAAATCTGCTGATGGACATACTCTGGTTGATCTGCAGACCCAGATGAGACAGGCTTTCCGGAGAGTAGTGGAGAGCCTTGATGACTATGTTTTAGGGTTTCATACTTTTGTTGATCTGCAGACCCAGATGAGGAAGGGTTTCCAGAGAGTAGAGGAGAGCCTTGATGACATTGCCCTAGACAGCCCTCTAGTCAAGCCAGCCTTCACCAAGATCAAGCAGCAAGCCGAGCAGCAAGGCTGGCTCATCTGAAACCACTCTGAGACCGAGAGAAAAACAGAAAAAAGAAAAGTCTACGCTTTTCAGCCATCACATCGTGAGCCTCCTAAGGTGGCAGCCTGGAGCTCTCTAAGACAAGTTTTAAATCTTAAAGATGGCGTGATTGAACGTTTAGTGTGTATGCTGTCCAAGTGGTACCAGCCAGAGACATGCATGTTGCATGAGGCTGATACTTCAATGTCTTGTAAGTTGTTTCTATCATCTTGACCTGTTGCAAGTTATGCCTTGCATACATCAATGCAATGCCAATCCAGCTTGATTGTTTACAAAGCAAAGCGTGACCTGGCTGAGTGTAATTTGCTGGATCAAAAGTGGTATACAGCTAGCAAACCCGCTCCCCCATCCTCCTCCCCTTGCCCCCCCCCAGCTCTCTCACCTTCACGCTAGCCAGGAGGCACAAGGGCACAAAAATCTGCAGTGCAACAGGCGCAGACGCACAGACATTTGGCAGATTGTACATGGGGACATGCAAGAAGCTGCTTCATTCATGCAGGCAAGCCATCTTGTATCTTCAGCCTGTTGTGCTTTGCATGTCTAAAGCACGATTGAAAGTGTGCCGTGCTTGGCGTGTATAGAGCAAGCATGGAATTGTGCGTACATATGCAGCAAGCACAGAACAGCAGCAACCCTGCATGTGTGTCCAACTGGGCGCTATCAATTCAACAAGGAAAGTCAAACACTGCACTTCATCAGTATGCAGCAAGTCCACGCAGGAACAAGGTGTTTTTTCCTTATTTGGAGATATCGCTCACTACTTGGAGCGCAAATTGGTTTTTTGTAAAATGAAATCTGAAACGACAAAAGAGATTCTGCATTGTATCCACAGCAGCGTGTAGTGTTGTCCGTGCATGTTGTACTGCATCTGTGCAATGCGACAAACAGACAGTGACATCGTTTGCATGCAGGCATCAAGCTGTGGCACCTGTAGCGAAGGTTGTCAAGCTTGCGTCATGTGACCATGGAAGCGGATCTGGACCAGCCTTCTTTGAACAAGAAGAGCTTTCAACGGTTTGCTGAACAGCGTGGATGACTTGCGGCTTGGGTACTAAAGCTGGCCAGGGCTGTGGCTGGTGCCGTCTTGCTGCCGTTCTTCTTCCTCTGCATCCAGGATGATTTGAGTGCTTCACCTGACCAGGGCATTGGTCCATGCCATCCGGCCGCTGCTCTTCTTCCTGCATCACATGTCATGCGGTAAGCAACTCATGACGTCAGTAGAGTTACTGACCCTGAATGTAGGACCCTAACATGAAATTTGACTGGCCCTAAGTAATATTGCTGAAATCTGAAATTTTAGGTCAGCAGGGTTGGTGGTTGCTGCCCATGAGCCAGCAAGTCCTTCAGCAGAAGTCAGACTCTACGTGCCATTCCCATTCATCATGTAGAAGTTTTGTGAATTTTGACCTATTCGATATACCTTTTCCTGAGACTCATCATAAGAGTCAACAAACGATGACTGGTACATAATGTTAGTAGCAATCATCATCGTTGAAATAATAATATTAATGATAACAAGAATATCAAAAGTAACAATGAAAATCATCAAAACGCTGGCTTGTTTTGGTGAGTTTTGCTGTTCCCCTGCTCCCCTGCTGATTGCCATCAACCGACTCACTTCAAACACATCCTCTAGGTTATACATGAAGCTTCGTATCGCTGCAGTGAAAGCTTCGTATCGTTGCAGTGAAAGCTTCGTATCGTTGCAGTGGAAGCTTGCTTTGTGCACTGCCATGTGGACACATTTCATCAGTGTCAATAAGGAGTTGCCCAGCTCTGCAAAGCCAGGCATCCCTGCTAGTAACTGAACTGGCAAGCAGCCTGGCAAATGTCATGTTGGCCGTTTAGACAGCAGCCTGAGTGAGATATCACACACCTTACTGGAAAGCATGGGTTCATTTCGCTGTAAGCCATGCTTTCCAGTGAGGTGTGTACTACTCACTTAGGCTGCTGTCTAGATGGCCACAATGCCATTTCCCAAACTGCTCTTGTGTCATAAGCAGCATTGCATGTTGTCACTCACTGGAACAACGGTAGAGGTAATTGCTTCTGTAGCAAGTATGGTAGAAAGTATGGTTTCTGATAATCGTTTTGACTCTGGTTTTTCCTCTAGACGTTCATGTCAGTCATGCAAGTTGTGTCTCTATCTGCATGTAAGCAAAACTCCCACGAGTATGATGAGCTATAACTAGTTGGGGTTGAGGGGTGTGGGCTTGGGGTAGGGTACACCCTAGGCAGAGCAGGCCTCGGTGTTGTCATCATTCTGCTGTTAGGTCATAAAGCCATATAGTACCCTGAAGCCATATAGTACCCTAAGGCCATATAATGCATGTGCTGCACCAATGTTATGACATAGCATGGTTGTGGTAGTTTTGTCCCTCACTAAGCAACAGTAACATCTAGGGCTTCTAGGACAAAGCCCTAGATTTTATTTCCATTCTTTTGCAAAACATAGTAACTGTCAGTAGCCTGACGTGTGGTGTCCATGAAAAGCTCAATGATCACGACTTGAAAGGAACACTTGGCCTGCGCAAGCTATAGGTGTGGGTGCAGTCACCTGGGAACACACGCTCAGATGTGTTGCGCTGTGCCTCGTTTTGCATTGCTGGTGTCAAACGCTACAAGAATCAGCAATAATCTGTAGGAAATTTGTAGGCATTATATAGGCAGTTTGTAGGCAGACCATGGGCAACTTGCAGGCTGTCTATAGGCAGTCTGTATGCAGTCCGTAGGCAGTCTGTAGGCAGTCTATAGGCAGTCTGTAGGCAGCCTATAGGATTCAAAGATGCGCAAAACTGCGGCAAAGAGCAGCATTTCTTGTCTCAATGTATCACGTTGTATTGCTGAAGCAGCTGCTCTGCTCTGGCTGTATGTTATTGCCAACACTATTCAATTTGAACACCAGCTGCTGATGGCCAGTGCCATTCGGCAGCTTTTCATCTGGAGTGAATATGTCAAGTATGGATGCAAGATCAGGTAGAAGCAGAGAGAGATGTGGTTAAACGTTTATCTGATTCATTTATGCAACTGAAGCTTGTACAGGTGTCAAAGGCTGTCACTAAAGGGCAAGTAACACACTGATGCACCTCAAGGCATTGTCAAGTACGACAATGATGGGAGGTGCTTTCAGGGTGTCACTTGCTTCTTATATGTGGCCTGTCACACATGGACACGCTTCGTTCACTACCTCAGTCATTGCCACGCAATCTTGTCCAAATATTGAATAACAGCTCTTGTACATTTGTTTAGTGTGACAACTTACAGGCAGCTGTGTGTCTTGTGTGTATGGAATTGTACACATCCATGTATATTTTACTATGTAATTCAGTCAATTGGTCTTGCTGCCTCGTGCTACATCTGGTCATCACCTGCAGCATAGCGTCAACATAGTTGACATTGATGATCATAATTTATTCATTTGTTTGTTTAGTAATTCAGTCCTCCAAGCATTCCATAGACATTAGTCTTCCTCTAGGATTAGGTATGTACAGTTTTGAGTTGGTTGACAACCATGCCCACTCTGTAGCCTGCAGGCTAGGCGTGGATTCTGTCAACTCAACACTGTACATACCTCACCCTAGAGTTACGCATGTACAGTCACACCTAAGTAACCTCACCTAACCTACGTAACCTTACCAACCTGACTCCAAACTGTACATACCTCACCCTAGAGGAGGATACATGTCTATGGAATGCTGAGGCGATTAATGGAATTGCAAGCTCAAGGCTGCAGCAAATGAGGGTAGTGGTCTGTCATGCCTCTGGTCTCATACCATGCCAATGTTCACTACCTTTCTTAACCTCAGGAGTTTTTGGAAGACATGAAATGATGTGCTCTTGTTGGGCTTAACGCTGATGCAGCAAAATTCTAGAACAATGCACTGCAGAGCGTACACTGCCTCTTGGCTGTATCTGGTTCTGAACATTGCAGCTAAAAGCATGCTTTGTGCACTGCCTTGTACCTACACCTGGACCTCATCAGTATCCTCGAAAAGCTGCTGACTTCTGTACTAGCTCACGACAAAGCCAGGAGCTCCTGCTATCAGGCTAGCAACTAAAGCAATTGCTATTTCTGCAAGAAGCACCTGAATGGCCACAGTCTCATGGGCCATGCTTCTCTTGTTGTCAGCTCTTGACGTCACGCGCTCAGTCAACTACAGCTGTATTGTGGCGAGCCTGAGCAACAGCAACGAGCTGGACCCAAACAATGTCATCTGTCATCCCTGCAGGACTCATACAATCTGTCAAAGCTAGAGACTGTGGAGTCCCCAGTCCTTCTGCACCAACTTACTGGGGATCCCTAGCACAGAGACTGGGGACGGCACATCTTCAGAGCTTGCAAAGTTTGCAAAATGAAGTCTGCAGCTGGCGGCCATACCAACTTGGATGGCACCTTGTGGGTGAGCATTGATGTTGGTGATGCTGCTGGTGCTTGCCACACAGCGTGCCTCCTCATGTTTAACTTCTGCCGTGGCACAGCTTGTTTGGGCTAATGTGGATGCTACGGTGAGCTTGCAATCACGTCCATGTGCATCATCAAAGCAGTGCTCAGCACAGTAACGCCGACATGTCCCTCCCCTTTCATAGCCCTCTTCAGTGATGCTGCATCTTTCTGTGGCCTATTCAGTCACTTGACCTCTTGCACATCTGGTGCCTCTTCAGTGATGCAACACCTGTCTGTGGCCCATTCAGTCACATACCCTCTTGCACATCTAGCGGGTCCATTGAGAAACATGAAATGTGCCAAGAACACAGCATGACTGCAACGATGTCATTGGTAACATTGGTTTTTGTTGCAGTATGATGTGTGTTGTGCAACATATTCATTGCAATCTGACTGCATGAATTGCCAGGATTATCTGGGTAGCATGAGCCAGTCTGTGCAGTGATCTGTATTTTGGGAATAGTGATGGCTCAGGGTGACTCAGGGCCATGGCACATGTGTTCACTGTACAGACAGAGATTCTAACCCCTACAATGCCTGGTCTCGATACACGAGTTGCACAGGTGACTGTTGTGTGGCAACCTGCTTTGAGAACTTTGGGCTGTTTGTGTGGTGTTGATAGAGCTCAGGCAGTCTGCAAGTGACTGAAGCCTCAGAGTGCATGTACTGTGAGGCTCAGTGACGCTGTACATTGCAGACACCAAGCCAAAGCCAACATTTGCATTTCTGAGCTTCATGCAGCCTGTCCAAGTGAAGCAAAAGGTAGAGAGCGCCCATGTAAAGCCTTCTTAACAGGGCCTAACAGCGTCTGCAAGAAGCCAGGCTGCATAGGATGGCATGCTAATCCAGTAAACCCATAAAACTCGCTGCCTATGTGATGCAGGTAATCCACCCAGGGTAGGGCAATCCCCACATCTCCACTCCACCCCCCCCCTCGCTCGTCCCCCAAGCCCTAACATAGGGTACCAAGACAGCTGCAAACAATTTTATGAGCAGAGTGTGAGATTTGCAAGAGAAAATAGACATAGAGGGATGCGCACAATGTTAACACTATAACATTGTTGCTAGCCTGCTGATAGCAATGATTGTATTCTGGTATCAGCAGCAAGCTGAAGTTACCCAGGACGGCTGAGCTGAATGAGGGGGTGCGCACCCATGCACAACCCAAATCTCACATGCATAGCTGTAGTTTGGAGCCATCCTGGCTTTAAAAAGCATGCATCACAATTGCTGTTTGACGCATGCCACCAGGTCCTGTCTTCTGGTGCCAATGCCACCGCAAAGTGTGCATCATGACATGCCCCAACAGTGCAACCTGCAGCCCCTTGGCAACACCTTTCTGTTCCTTGTGAATTCATGCCGTTTTGTGAATTGGCACACATCACCTATTGTCATGGACACGTTTACATACAGTTTCTGAGTTCGCTGAAGTCTTGCCCGGCATCAAGCTGTACAGTTGTCATCACGTTGTGGGTGTTGACATTATCAACAGGTCATATATATGGTGCAACAAAAGATTAGGCACTGATGTCATTGTTCCCAGCCTGGGCGTGTCAGCTTTCATCAGTGCAAAGTGTGCATCATTGTACATGCCCCAACAGTTCAACCTGCAGCCCCTTGGCAACACCTTTCTGTTCCTTGTGAATTCGTGCCGTTTTGTGAATTGGCACACATCACCTATTGTCATGGACACGTTTACATACAGTTTCTGAGTTCGCTAAAGTCTTGTCCGGCATCAAGCTATGCAGTTGTCATCACGTTGTGGGTGTTGACATTGTCAACAGGTCATATGGTGCAACAAAAAAATAGGCACTGATGTCATTCTTCCCAGCCTGGGCATGTCAGCTTTCATCAGTGCCTAAATTGGAATGCTGCAGGCGTCAGCTGGCGTTACAGGCAGGTTCTGGGAGTTGCAACATGTCTATGGGAGAGAGAGAGAGAGATTGTGTCGGCTGCATGGAAGGCGCTGCAAGCTCCTTCGTTTGCGTGCTTTCTGCTAGCACACCTCGACAATAGGGGGCAGCGACTCAACTGTGCTTTGATCAGACCTTGCCAAAATCGCGTGGTATGGGAGCGCCGCTATCTTTCAGTGCCCTCCACATCAGGTGTGCCACAATGGCTCTTGAAGCGGGATACCAAGATTAAGTGACAGTGTATGAGTGCTGCGACGTAAAACCAGACTTACAGCAGTTCTCAGACCTAGCAGTCGCCTGCTTTCAGGTGGACCTCGCAACTGCTTCGGCGCGTCAAGCGGCTACCCAGCTACGCGCAAGAGCTTCAGGGTCCTGTACAGTGCGCCGGAAACAATCAGGCGATTGCCTGTTCTCAGCAGCGCTCGACACTCTGCTCAGGTGTGTTTCTTGTCTTGGCAAGCCAGCTTAAGTGCTGCACATTTTCGAATGCTTGAACATCTGATGTTAATGGCTCATTGGATTCCATGCATGCTTTATGAACTGTAGGGCATGACTCTGACAGCAGTGGCCGCACTGATAGTATATGGCAGCAAGCAGCCTGTTGGGCCCAACATCAGCTTGCTTCCTGAAGAGCTACAGGAACAATGGCATGACAAGCTCAACATAAATCTTGGCAACACTATCATCAGGCCTGGCAGCTGTTGCAAGGCCTGGTGGTCATGCAATCAGTGTCCTGAAGGCCTTCCTCATGTCTGGGAAGCCTTTGTGCGCCTAAGGAACAAAGGGACGGGCTGTCCTTTCTGCTCAGGCAGACAAGTATGCCAGCATAACACGCTTGCCAAAAAGGCACCAGCAACCGCTTTGCTTTGGGATGCCAAGAAGAATCACCCAGTGACTCCAGACCAAGTGACTGTCTTCAGCAACATGAGAGCCCATTGGATATGCCGTGTTTGCTTGTATGAGTGGCAAGCTCCAGTGATGAGGAAGGCACGTGTCAACACTGGCTGCCCCAAGTGTGCAAAGGCAAATGGCGGCAGGAAAGCGGACGGCACAAGGCAGAAGCACCTCACTTTTGCAGCGGCAAACCATGCCTTGCTGGTGCAATGGGACCATGCTAGGAACAGTGAGAACGGAAATCTTCCTGACAATACAACATTACGAAGCAACAAGCCTATTTGGTGGTGCTGTCATGGATGTCCAAAGGGCAAGGTGCACAGCTGGCAGGCTCGCCCAGCTAATCGAAGCTCTAGCAGCAAACCAACAGGATGCCCTTTTTGTGCTGGGCAAAAAGTTTGCAAGTGCAACTCTTTGGAAACTGTCTGTCCTGATATTGTTGCAGACTTTGATGTTGAGAAAAATGGTGTCAGTCCTGCTGAAGTCACAACTTCAGCCAGCAAGCCTAAGTATAGCTGGCTGTCTGATGAGCCTGGCGACCAAAAGCGATCCGTGATTCAGCGCACAGGCAACACAACGAGGCAGCTCAAGACAGTTGGTAGATGCACCTAATCTATATATACGCATATACAGATATACATGCACATGTAGCAGTCAGCGATATTTGTTGTGTTCGCCTTCAGGGGTGTTTGTCAGAGTTGCAACTGGCTTGTCTTTGGACATAGACCAGAAGTGTGTATACACATGAACATGTCCAGATAGGGTTGTTTTTGAGCTAGTACAGGACAACCCTTCAAGGGTTGAATGACTTGCATGCATGCACATGGGAGTGTTGAAAAGTGTGAGCAGTCGGCATTATTTTAGTCAGGCCAGCCACAAACAAATTACCCATGATGCCTTAAATATTTAGGTTTCTTAAGGGTGTTGTGCAGCGTTCCAAGCCCAGCCTGCCGTGCTGATGCAATTAGGTAGTCTTTTGACGTGAGATACTGGGCTAGGTAGAGCACAGTAGTTGATTCTTCAGGCCAATGTCGATATCAGATGCTATTGTTCAACTTCCTAGATGACCGGATTTTAACAATTCATGACTGTACTGGCGGGGAGGAAAACATATTAGACATGCATGTATACACATGTGGTGCCCTGCTGTTAATTTTCTATTGCAGTTTGTATTAGCTCTGAACAAATCCGGAAAGCTCATCCAATGATCTTGTTCCAGTGGTTTATCCTGCACTTGATGTCTGCCTGATTTGTCTGCTGCAGAAACTCACCCACTAGGTCTTACTGCTTTTCATTTGATGTCTGCCTGCTGTCCTGCAATGTGTTTCCCTTAATATGATCGGATCTCGGATACACGTTCCCAGAGATGCACTGATGTGCAGCCTTTCTCACAGGTGTTATGTAACAACAAGCAAATATTCTGCAACATGGTAACATGCCTGGATCATGGAGATATGGTAGTACAGTACGCAGTTATGCAAGGTTGTGTTAGGCTGCGCGATGCACTGAAATGCATCTTGCAGGCTATATTTACGTTTATGATGAGTAGAACCGCTACATTGAAAGCTGCCGAGAAGTGTTGGCAGCGTCTGTTACTGGCTGTCAGGTCAAGGCTGACAGTTTTGACTGTTGGCCACAAGCGCAAGCACAGAGCATGTAGAGCTCAGATTGGAGGTTGTGGCAGTGATCATACCTATATCAGCAGAGTGAAATACCCTTAGAATGTGTGTCAAGGCTCTTTTACAGAGTGCAATTGGGCACAGGCAGATGCCAATCTGTGTCTGAATCTTTGGACAGGCATACGCAGATGCTTGTCCAAAGATTCAGGCACAAGGCAGATGCGCTTGTGATCGCTGAAGCTTCTATTGCTGCTTGTTCACAGTTGCTTGAGTCCTTGATCTGTGCGTGAAAAATGAGAAGCTGCCTGCAACTTGACTAGCACAGAAAGGTTGCACTGCATAGGGGGCAACCCCAACATACTCAGGGCAAGAGTGACACGTCCCAGCAGGCATTTCACACTCATGTCATCCGTAACTGCCCCAGCTAGCAAATTAAAGACTGAGCAACAAGGCAGCATGAGTGACACTGAGCAACAAGGCAGCATGAGTGACACCGATTGGAAGAAGCACTTAGTGTAACGTGTAACATCGGCCGTACATGCATCCACCCAACATACAGAAATGTACAAAACAAGCAAACAAAACATAACAAAGAAGTCGTCTTTGCATACATCACCAGCTGATGGCGCTGCCATCATCAACCAGCATGTCTTTGTTGGCTTCAGGTAGTGCATGTCTAATATGATATTCAGCTCATAGTTCACACCGACGTCCAGGTAGCCAGTCCCCACAAACGTCTCAAGGTGCTCCACCCGACGTGCTTCCACCTCTGCGAGCTCTGACTGGGAGGATTCCGTGTGCGCCCGGTAGCGGGAAGAAAATGCGAATCCGCTTCACAGGAAGAAGAAGAAGACGAAGAAGATTACGAGCGTTGGCCAGCCAACAAGCCCTGCCTAGCGTCATTCATTTATGTCAAACTAAATGTCAGTGACCGCCGGACAGACATAATCCATTGGCACCACAAGCCTAGGCAAAGGCTGGAGCAAATGCAAAACCCCTGATCCAAAGGCCACATCTGCACATGAAGCAAACCAATCATCAAAATCGTGTATCGGCATCGTGTGCCACCAGAATGCGAAAGGATCAATCTGAAAAGGTGCCCATAAGCTCAGCAACCGAGGCAGTGGGGCTGGCAAAGTCCTGAAACTCGCTAATCTTTTTAGCTCCTGTTGCTTTCAACACGAACGAAAAACTGAAACGCCAGAGCTTAGAAGCAATTGAATGCACTAAAGGTGCCCTGCAACACCTGCGACAGCCGACTTGCCATTGCGGGTACATGCGCCCTTGTGTACAACAGCACATGTGGTGTTAACAATGAGGGAGGAACTGCTGATGCCGCCCGGACTGTAGGTTGCAGCAGCTAGGTGTCGAGAACATGCATTCCGCGTTCAAGGTAAGGTGCAGCTTATGCGCCAAGGCAAGAGCGCGTGTAGCACCGCGTATACCCGCGGAAACTATTGAAGCAGTTCTTTGATCATGTGCTGCAAATGGATGCTTCATTTGTCAAACCAGACCAGTGATCAACCCCACAGTTTAAATTGTAAACGAACAGGCACTGCAGTGTATGGCCTGTGCAGCTTGCGAACGAGCTGTATCTACCCAGTGTGTTGCTTGTTCATGTTTGCATGCACTGACAGGCGCCTGGTGCAGTCTCTTGTCGTACGAATACCGTTGTGCCGAAAAGACTGGCTTGGCATGCATACGCAGGTGATGACGCTATTAGCAATCGCTGTGCTGTCTGCTAAGGATTGTCTGGCCCGATTGGTGCCTTCGTCTACGACAACGTATACATACTCAGGCTCTCAGCAATACTCCACCATTGCTGCTAGCCTCTGTTCGCTGACCACCAGTGATCACGTGGTGTGCTACAGCACGTCAGTATACTCTCTTGTGTCTTGCTGTGACGGTCAAGATCCTACCTCCACCTGCACAACTGGCTCAGGAAACATTGCCTGCACTGCTGGCAGCTTCCTTGCATGCTGTCCATCAACCCCTGCAACAACCGTTGAGCCTGCTCCTGCAGAACAACCTGCACCCTCAGCACCAACTCCATCAGCAGCACCCACACCATCACTAGCACTTGCCGAGATACCACCCACGCAGCTTACAGCATCCCCACAGACGGCTGCTCCATCTTTGCCTTCATCAACAATACCTTCTCCTCCTGATATGCTACTACAGTCAGCAGCGTCCACAGCTACTCCCTCAGAAATAGCAACTTCAGCTATGACACCCTCCCCTGAAGCCACTCCTGCAGCTGCTCCTGATAGCTTAGCTGCTGCTGCTGCTGCAGCGTCTGGCCTTACACCAGCGCAGATAGCAGCAGTACTTGGAAGCCCAGCAGCCACAGCCACAGCACCAGCTGCCACTGCCACAGCTGGAACCAGCCCGCCCTCTCCAATAGCTGCCACTGCCACCGCTGCTGCTTCAGCTGAGCCAACCTCTGCGCCAGCCACTCCTGCTGCTGCCCCTCAGCTCACTGCTGTATCCACATCAGTGGCAGCTTCAGCAGCATCTTCGCCTGCGCCAGCGGTTGCTGCGTCAGCTGCATCAACAGTCGCACCTGCAGCTGCCCCAACATCTGCATCCACTCCAGCAGCAGCACGTACCACAGTGCCTGAGCTAACCCTCTCACACACCCCTGAGCCAGCAGCTGCTGTTACAGTCATCCCCATAGTTTCACCAATAGCTGGAGTCACAAGCATGCCTATAGCTGCTGTCACAGCTGCAGCCTCACCAGAGGCTCTAGCTGCTGTTACACCTGCAGCAACACCGGAAGCAACAGCTACTCCCTCACCTGCCGCAACAGCTGCGGCAACAGCTGCCCCAACACCAGAAGCATCAACTGCTGTCACACCTGCACCAACAACCCAGGCTACTGCTGCTGTCACAGCCTCACCCACACCTGAAGCAACCCCATCTCCAACATTGGAAGCAACCGCTGCAGCCACACCTGCTCCAACACCAGAGGCAACAGCTGCTGCCCCACCTGCAGCAACATCTGCATCCACAGCTGTTGCCACATCTGCGCCAACACCTGAAGCAACAGCTGCTCCAACACCAGAGGCAACAGCTGCTGACACAGCTTTGCCTACACCAGAAGCAATGGCTGCTCTAACACCTGCACCAACAGCTGCTGCCACACTTGTGCCAACACCTGAAGCAACAGCTGCACCAACACCGGAGGCAACAGCTGCCACCACAGCTTCGCCTACACCAGAAGCAGCAGCATCAGTCTTCTCAGCAGCTGTTGACAAGGTCAACTCCTACAGGGCTCTGCATAGCGCAGACGCACTGACTGTGTCATTGACCTTGGAAACATATGCTCAAAACTGGGCTGACAAGGGACAGTTTGTGCATAGCTACGGCGCATACGGTAAGCCTTTCACGCCACAAGACAAATGCATCACCACATCACTGAAATGCATCTTGCTGTGTTCCTACAGAGTATCGGTCCCGTGCTGGTGCTCTGCATAGGCATGTCCTCTTGACATTGCACTGTAATGCACACCACCTGCATTGATTAGACACCAACAGTTATCAAGCCCCTCCTGTGATGCACATGTGCTGTTGTACAACAGCATCACAGTCAGCATACAACAGCGTGGGAGATTATGCTGAACACTGATTGGTTGCCATAGGAGAGAACCTAGCAGAAGGTGATGGCAATGGCTGGACATCTGCAGCAGACGCTGCATCTTCAGCTGTAGACCTCTGGTACAACGAAGTTACGCTGTACGATTACAGCAACGCTGTCTTTTCCAGCGCCACTGGCCATTTCACTCAGCTGGTATGGGTGGCGTCGACGCAGATAGGGTTTGGCGCGTATCTCACTTCGTCTGGAGAGTGGTTGATTGTGGCTGAATTTGACCCTCCTGGCAATGTGGAGGGCGAGTTTGCTGCCAATGTGCTGCAGTCTTGACAACTGCAGGTGTATTGCAGCGCTTCATGTGCAATGCTCAGATGCAGCTTGATTTTGGATGCTTAGGGGGCCATGATGTGGAGCCAAACAAGCAATGAGCTCATGATATATTGCAGCTACTCCCTGTATGATTGCAGATGCTGCATGATTGTCACAGTCTTGTGCAGGACTGGACATGCATGCTGCCTTTGTGATCCTGTCTGATTCGTAGATACAGCTTACCTGAACATGCCGTGAATGTATTTTTCCAAGACCCCCCAATTCTGCTTTTTGCTATGAACTGACATTTGCTTATTCAGTGGTTGTACGATTTTGACTCTCCAGGCTTAGCTTAGACCAACATCTTTTGCATTCATGACCAACACAGTGATGGGCCAGTCACCCTGAGTAGAAATAAAGCAAGCAGTATGGGTAGTGTAGGGATTTGAGTACTTGGCTGGTGCAATCAGATTGCATCGCAATTAGTGTAGCAACATTCTGGCAGAAACCGAGAGGACTATTGAAACATCCTTGTATTACATGCTGTGTCATGGCAAGACCAAGCTGATTGGGCTGGAGAGGCTGCATGACGCCGCATGGTTTTGACATTCGTCAGACGCAATGTCAGACGCATCATTTGGTGTTACAGCAGACGGTAGAGAACTCACGCAGGCATGTGGCAGGCAAGTCATCCGCACAGGCATACACGCACTACACATATCACACCACGAGCAGATTGTCCACCCATGCATGGAGTTCAATGCGCCTGGAAGCGATGATGCCGTTTACATGTCATATGGACATAGCATTCACAAACAGCTATGTGGATAGCTAAAGCTACCCTACCTGTCAAAGCGCTGTAACAAAGTTGCAACGGATTTGGTACAAGTTGTTACAAGAACGAGCATGCTTCAATTTGCTCATCAGAGCCATGGCTTAAAGCCCATATTAAGTCCCATGTGAATCCGTATGCTGCAGGATTTTGTGTCCTGAGCAGTGCCAACATGCACAGCAATTCAATGATCTACATCTTGATCTAAATCATGACCTGGAGCTCTGCCTATTTCCCGCCCAACCAGCTGTCACCTCTGCAGCTCCTAGGCCCTCTTAAGCCACCACATCGCTAACATGCATGCTGCACATGCATACACTGTTGTCTAAGCTGACAAGTAGTGTACAGGTGCACGCACACATGTGCACATGCATGCTACAACATCGTGTAGGGCATAACACAGCACATCGACATTGCACACATGCACACTTTTGTTCAAGCTGCAGCTTACACACAGCTGCTGAGCATCAGCTTTCTAACCTTTCCAAAAGGCTGGCAATGGCCCAAGGCTGCCAGACTGCAGCTGAGCATGCAGCTATATATGAGAGGCTTGACTTGTGAGGTCCCATGAGTCTGCCCATCAGCTGAGACCTGTTGTTGTTGTTTCCTGTTCTAAGCTAAGAGAAGCCCTTCTTGACAGGCTTGTTGACAGGCTTGCCCTTGGTGCTCTTGCCCTTGGCACCCTTCTTTCTCCTACAATACACAGGGACATGTTGTTGGGAAACATGCATTGAGGCAGATGGACTGCAACACATGCAACACCGGCTGTGGGAACACCCACCAACACACAGACCATGTAATCCACAGACCAGGCTGAATACAAGAACAGACCCTGCGCTGATGACACATCAATCCAGATACAGAGGCAGGCAAAGGGTTGCTGCACCACCTAAAACCTCAAACCCTAGAGGGTTTACCCAATGAGCAAGAGCCTGCCAGCAACCCTCAGCAAGTTTGCAGCAGTCAATGGTGACAATGGTGACACAAGTAGCAGCACAATTGGGCTAGTGGCTGGTTGAGGGGTGCCCACCTGCAAGCCAGACAGCTGAGCTGCAACAAGATCAGCTCAGCTCAGCTTGCTGGACCCAGCTTGCCTCAATTCAGCTCAGCTCAGCTCAGCTCAGCGCAGCTCAGCTCAGCTCAGCTCAGCTCAGCTCAGCTCAGCTCAGCTCAGCTCAGCTCAGCTCAGCTCAGCTCAGCTCAGCTCAGCTCAGCTCAGCCGAGCTCAGCGCAGCTCAACTTAATGTATGCCTGATTGCCTCAAGAGTGTCAAAGGTCAGACCTACCTAGTAGACAGGATCCTGCCTTCAACATCATCATCAGTGCCTGCTGCTGCAGCAGAAGAAGAAGAAGAGAAAAAGGAAGAAGGAGAAGAAGAAGTCGAAGGACCAGATGAGGTTTTTGTCACTGCAGACATGCCCTGACTGGGGCCGTTCCTAGGGTGGCCCCCAGCAATCCACACCTGGGTCACCCACTTGATGCTGTCTGGGTTCTGAGCTGTGTGTACAGTCCTGCAGTTGTAGCAGCTACATTGAACATGCAAGGAAGCATGCATTGAACAGCATGAGACGTTCCTCATGAATCAGTGGCAAGAAAGGATTCCACAATCTGCTCCTCAAGCGCAAATGGGGATGATCAGAAGACCCACAGGCCATGGCATGTGGCTCAGGAAAGGGAAGGGGGTGGGGCCTAAGAGAGTGGGGG
>JAABUO010002617.1_pt1 | contig 21804 bp, 23 predicted proteins | sample 5559291 | NCBI WGS metagenome assembly JAABUO01 (sample SAMN10711878, study PRJNA513372) | rock metagenome | isolation source: Antarctica rocks | place: Antarctica: Victoria Land, Finger Mt sud
CTGTCATCCACCAGCTTCACCGGAATCCCCGTGGCCGCCGTGAAAGCCTTCGCCACCGGACTGTCATAACCCTGCGCCGAATACACCACCAACGGCACCACCGGACCCGAATGCGCCACCGACCCGGCCGCCGCAGCCGGCGAGGATGTGTTCGCGGCCGAAGCAAGCGGCCCAGCGGCCGGAGAGGACGATGCAACTGCCGCCCCCGACGGTGTTGCGCGCGCCTGAACGGCTGAGCCGCTGCTGCTCGCCGTGGCCGGCGCACTGCTGCCGGCGGAGGTCGAGGCAGTGGACGAGCAACTCGCCAGCGCCAGCGCACCGGCGGTGAACGCCGCGACCAGTACGCCGGTTCGGCTTGAACGCGAAGACAGCATTCGAACTCCTGATGTCTAACGGATCTGGGGGACGGATCTAACAGACGTTACGAAGTGTCAGTGACCCAATTGACCAGTCGGCACCGGATGAGGAACATTGAAATGAACACTGCGCGACGCGAAGAATCGCGGAGCGATATTTCCTGTCGGATCGGCGATCGTCACACCCATGCCTATCGCGATCTGCTCCAACGGCTCGCCCAACGACTGCGTGCCCACAGACAACTGGATGGCACGACAACGGCGGATTACAGCGGCGGGCCGAGGCGGGTGGCGGCCGGGATGTTGGCGCCGCCGAGGTTCTCTCCGGTGACCAGGAAGACCAATCGACGGGAGACGGCCACGGCGTGGTCGGCGAACCGCTCGTAGAAGCGCCCTAGCAACGCCATGTCTACCGCCGGGCCGGCGCCCGCGGTCCAGGTCGGGGCGTGCAACGCCGTAAACAGTTGCTGCTGAAGATCGTCCATCAGGTCGTCCTGGATCTCCAGGGTGCGGGCCAGTTCGACGTTGCGTTCTCGCAGCACGATCTCAGCCATTTCGGCCAGGTGTACCCCGACGGTCCCCATCCGTTCGATGAGAGGTCGCACCGCGATGGGGATCGCTCGGGCCGGGTGGCGCCGGCGGGCGGCCCGAGCGACGTGGATCGCCAACGCTCCCATCCGCTGCAGATCCGCCACTATCCACAGCGCCGACAGAACGGCCCGCAGATCTTTCGCGACGGGGGCCTGCAGGGCCAGCAGTTCGATTGCGGAGGACTCGGTACTGGCCCGCATCGCGTCTAATTCCGCATCGATGCCGATGACCTTCTCGGCCAGGGCGAGGTTGGCCTCCAGCAAGGCGCCGGTGGCATCGCGCAGCGCGTCGCCGGCCAGCTGGCACATCCGGGCCGCGGTGTTTCCCAGTTCATCCAATTTGATGTGGTAGGCCTGTCGCGTAGATGCCATAGGATCCCCTTTCGATCACCGGTTCCTCGTTCTGTCCCGCGGGTGGCGCACAGGCTGGGCGGACTAAGCGGTCCGCACCCGGCGCGCGACGACTCACCCGGGTTCCAGGCACTACAGCGGGGTGCTGTCGAAGATATAGCCGACGCCGCGGACGGTGCGGATGTGCTGACCGGCACCGGGGCGCCGCTGCAGTTTGGTCCGCAACCGCAGGATGTGTACCTGCAGCGTTCCGGGACTGCCGGTGAAGGACGATCCCCAGATCAACTCCAGCAGCGTGTGGCTGGGCATGACGTGATCGACGTGCTCCAAAAGCACATGCAGCAACCGGAACTCCTGCAGCGTCAGACCCACAGCTACCCCGTTGACCCTGGCGGTGTGGGCGCTGATGTTGAGTTCCACGGCGCCGCCGGTCAGCACCGCCGGGCCATTGCCCGCCGCAGGCTCGATGTCGGGGTGAGGTGGCGGTGAGGGGATCGGCTTCTCGCCTTCCCCGGTGGGGGACGTGCTGGCGCTCATCGTCGACATCAGCCGAATCGGCCGGAGATGTAATCCTCGGTCCGCTGGTCGCTGGGGTTGGAGAAGATCTTCGGGGTGTAGTCGATCTCCACCAGTTGCCCGGGCTGCCCCACTCCCGCGAGGTTGAAAAATGCGGTCCGTTCCGAGACCCGGGCGGCCTGCTGCATGTTGTGGGTGACGATGACGATCGTGTACGTCTCTTTCAGTGTCTGGATCAAATCTTCGATCGCCAGAGTGGAGATGGGGTCCAGCGCCGAGCACGGTTCATCCATCAGCAGCACCTGCGGTTGCACCGCGATGGCCCGGGCGATGCACAGCCGCTGCTGCTGCCCACCGGACAGGCCCGCTCCGGGTTTGTCCAGCCGGTCCTTGACCTCAGCCCACAGGTTCGCGCTTTGCAACGACCGTTCCACGGTATCATCCAGGTCCGACTTCTTCGCCCGCCGGGAGTGCAGCTTCAAGCCGGCGACGACGTTGTCGTAGATCGACATCGTCGGGAACGGGTTCGGCCGTTGGAACACCATCCCGATGGTGCGGCGCACATCGACCGGGTCGATCCCCGGGTCGTAGATGTTCTCCCCGTCGAGCAGGATGTCGCCGGTGACATAGGCACCGGCGATGACCTCGTGCATCCGGTTCATGGTGCGCAGCACGGTGGACTTGCCGCAACCAGAGGGCCCGATGAACGCGGTCACCGACAACGGCGCCACGGTGAAGTTCACCCCGGACACGGCCAGGAACTTGCCGTAGTAGATGTCGACGTTTTTCGCATCGATCCGCTTTGCCATGATCTTCTTCCTCGGGGTCAGCGCTGTCGCAGCACGGAGCGGCGCACCAGCAGGCGCGCGATGACGTTCAGCAGCACCACGAGCACGATCAGGGTCAACGCCCCGGACCACGCCCGATCCAGTGCCGTCTGGTTCGGCAGGCCAGCCTCGTTGAACACGAACAACGGCAGACCCTCCTGCGGCCCGGAGAACGGGTTCGAGTTGATGGCCGCGTTGCCGAACACCGTGAGCAGCAGCGGCGCGGTCTCCCCCGACACCCGGGCGATGGACAGCATCACCCCGGTGGTGATCCCGGGCAGCGCCGCCGGCAGCACCACCCGGACGATGGTCCGCCACCGGGAGATCCCCAACGCGTAGCTGGCCTCCCGCAACGCATCCGGGACCAGGCGCAACATCTCCTCGGTGGAACGCACCACCACCGGTGTCATCAGGATGACCAGGGCCAGGGATCCGGCGAATCCGGAATACCCCTGTTTGAGGATCAAAACCCACAACGCCAACACGAACAGCCCCGCCACGATCGAGGGCAGCCCGGTCATCACATCCACGAACACCGACACCAACCGCCCGAACCGGCCCCGGGCGTACTCCACCAGATAGATCGACACCATCAACCCGACCGGCACCGAGATGATGGTCGCCAGACCGACCTGCTCCAGGGTGCCCACGATCGCGTGGTAGGCCCCGCCACCGGCGTCCTGGTCGGCGATGTTCAACTTCGAATGGGTGAAAAACGTTGCGTCGAAACGTTTGAGGCCGTGACTGATCGTGTACTGCAGCACCGCTATCAACGGTGCGATCGCCAGTATCAACGCCGCTGTCGTCAAGGTGCCGGCCAGCCGGTCACGTGCGCGCCGCCCGCCCTCGACGAACGCAGATATCACCGATTGGGCCACGATGTAGAATGTGGCGGAGAACACCACGAAGTCGGCCACTCCCTGCAGCGGGGTGATCACAAACAGCAGCGCACCGACCGCCAGGACAGCGACGGCGATGGTCGGTGTCGCCCATCGCGGCAGACTGTTGCTCTGCAAACTGGTCGACTTCGGCCGGGTCGGTGAGGTGAGGGTGCTCATCCGGCTGCTCCTCGGAATTCCTTGCGGCGAGCCACGATCGCCCTGGCGGCGAAGTTGACGATCAAGGTGATCACGAACAGCACCAGGCCGGAGGCGATCAACGCGCCCTGACCGATCTTGCCGGCGTCGCCGAAGGTGTTGGCGATGTTCGCGGCGATGGTGTTGCCGCCCGGGGTGAGCAGGTGGGCGGTGATCTCGTAGTTCGCCGAGAGCACCAGCGCGACCGCGATGGTCTCCCCCATGGCCCGCCCGAAGCCCAGTACCACGGCGCTGATCAGGCCGGGTCGACCGTAGGGCAGCACCGCCAGGCGGATCATCTCCCACTTGGTGGCCCCCAGGGCGTAGGCGGCTTCCTGGTGCTCCATGGGCACCTGGTTGAACACCTCCCGGGAGATCGCGGCGATGATCGGCAGGATCATGATGGCCAACACCACCGAGGCGGTGAACAACGACTTACCGAAGATTCCGTCGGAGGCGAAAATGGGGATCCACCCGAAATAGTCCGACAGCCACTTGCTCAGCGGCATGATCGCCGGGACCAGATAGATCAACCCCCACAGCCCGTACACCACGCTGGGGACCGCGGCGAGCAGATCCACCACATAGGCGATCGGCTGGGCCAGGCGCCGCGGGACGTACTGGGTCACCGACAACGCCACCCCCAGCGCCACCGGCACCGCCATGACGATCGCCAGGACCGCGGTCACCAGCGTCCCGTAGGTCAAGGCCAGAATGCCGAACACCGGCGGGTCGTCGTCGGGAAACCAGCTCTTCTCGGTCAGGAAGTTACCCGCATCGGCCTTGAGCGCCGGCAGTGCCCGAACGATGAGGAACAACGCAATGGCCACCAGCACGGCCAACAACAACGCCGCCGCCCACAGCGCCAACCGCCTAAACAGCCGATCTCCTGCGGGCTCCTTCGCCTTGGTCCGGCGACGCAGCGGACCTGCAGTCACACCGGGAGTGGGTCGCGGTGCCCCGACGGTGATGTCGCTGCGGACCTCGGTGGCGCTGCGGGCTCCCTGGCCGGCCGCGAACAAGGTGCCCGGCCGAAGGTCACGGTCAGCACGCTCGCCTGAAGAAGTCACCCGGGCGGTGTCGGTTTCGGGGTCGCCGGCGGCCGGGGGCAGCTGGTCGCTGCCGGGTGGTGGGGGCATGGTCATCGGGCTCCTGAAGCAAGGTCGACGCGTGTGAGGGAACGCGCTGGTGCCCGGCCGGAGGAACCGGGCCGGGCACCACCGCCGTGACGAGCGCCGATCAGGCCAGCGAGGCGATCGCCGTCTGCACCTTGGTCTTGATGTTCTCCGGCAGTTTGACGTAGTTGTTCTTCTCCAGGATGCCCTGCCCGCCGGCGGCGAGGTAGGTCATGAACGCCTTGACCAACGGAAGAGCGGATGCTTTGGTGCCCTTTTCACAGACGATCTCATAGGTCACCAGGACCGCCGGGTAAGCGGAGGTGTCGGTGTTGGCGTAGTCGAACTTGAGCGCCAGGTCGTTGCCGGTACCGACAACGGTGGCCTTGGACAGGAAGTTCACCACGTTCGCCGTGGTCAACGCCACGAACTTGCCCTGCGCATTGCCGACCTTGGCGTAGGAGATGCTGCTGTTCACCGCGAAGGAGAGCTCCATGTAGCCGATGCCGCCGGGGGTGGACTTCACACCTTGCGCGATGCCCTGGGTGCCCTTGGAACCCTGACCGCCGGGAGCCTTCCACGTCTTGTCATGACCGAACGTCCACGCACTGGCTGCGTCATTCTGCAGGTAGTTGGTGAAGTTGAACGTCGTACCCGACCCGTCGGACCGGTGGAACGTCTGGATCCCGATCGAGGGCAGCGTCGCACCAGGGTTGTCCTGCTTGATCGCCGCATCGTCCCACTTGGTGATCTTGCCACCGAAAATCCCCGCGATCGTCGCCGCCGACAGGCTCAAGCTGGTCACCCCGGGCAGGTTGTAGCCGACCGCGATCGGGCCCGGCACCATCGGCAGATCGATCGCCTGGTTCCCGGTCCCGCACCGCTTGTCCGCATCGGGCTTCTGGGTGGACGACAGCGGGAAATCCGAACCGGCGAAATCGGTGGTACCGGCGGTGAAGTCGGTGACACCCTTACCGGAACCGCCGCCGCCGTAGTTGATCATCGCCCCCGAGCAGGCCTGCTGGAAGGCCTTCGTCCACTCCGACATCGCATTGGACTGCGCGGTGGACCCCGACGCCGTCAACGACCCCTTCGCACAGCCGATCGCCCCACCAGAAGTAGAGGACGACGGCGAAGACACCGGAGCTGAGCTAGCCATGGCCGACGTCGGCGCACTGGACATGGCCGAGGACATCGCGCTGGACATGCCCGACGGTGCGCTCGACATCGCGCTGGACATGCCCGACGGTGAGCTCGACATCGCGCTGGACATGCCCGACGGTGAGCTCGACATCGCACTGGACATGCCCGAGGGTGCGCTCGACATCGCCGACGACCCGCCACCTGCTGCTCCCACGGAACTGGCCGCCGACGTCGAGCTGGCCGCCGGCGTCGAGCCGGCCGGACTGGAGTTGTTGTTCGAACCGCAGGCCGCCAACGCCAGCAGACTCGCTGCGAGCATTGTCACGGTTCCCGCCAGGCGAATTCGCCCCACTGTGCACCATCCCTCTAGTTACCGACGATCGCGCGCCCCAACGGCTGCGACCTCTGTACTTCGAGATGACCCTAGGGGACCCGACGGAGCAGAACCTGGCCGAGAGATGAACGGCAGCTGAACATATTCAGCGACCAGTCAGGTCGGACTCACGCAGCAGAAACCGCATGGGCACGCACGGCCTGCCGGAGCGGACCGGACGACGCCACACCCTCTGACCGCGAATGGTGCCTGACGCGGTGGTCGAAGGGCCGGGTCCGCCACGTCCCGGCCGGCCGGGGGGCCACCACAGACATCAGTTCGTCGGTCAGGTCCAGGACCGAGTGTGAGGCCAAGCCCATCCGGACAGCGATTCCAGGGCCGCGGTCCGCTCCGACGAGAGCCGGCCGCCAGCATGCTGTTGATGCTGCCGCGCCACCCATTCACCCAGCGCCACGCCGGAACATCGCGCGGAGCGAGCCGGCCGCGGGTCTCCTGTCTGCTCGGCGTAGGTGGCCAGCACCTGAAACACCGCATCCCACGCATCCTGCTGAGGTGACCAGCTCCAGCCGGGCAGCGCCTGCACGGCGCGCACCGCGGCCGCAGGAAGCGTGCCATTCTTGAACGATCGGCGCACCTGGCTGACCCAGGCACCCAGGCGGAACGTACCCACTACGGCGGCCTGCGGGGGGCAGGCGTGACCGTGCCGCTGAACGAAGATCGTCAACGCCGTGAATCCCTCTCCCCACCGTTCCTCGCGCGAGGACCACCGCCAGCCCGGCAGCGCTGTCAGGGCCTTTTCCTGCAGCGCGGTCAGTGTGCCGGCGCGGTGATCCTCACGCTGACGCGCCACCCACCGCCCCACCGCAAATCCGCGGCACACCGCCCCGGCCGGTACGTCTGCATCCCGCCCCTGCGCGAGATAGGTGCCAAGGATCTGCACGCCGAGCTCCCACCGGGACGGCCCCGGGCTCCACTGCCACCCGGGTATCTGCTCCAGCACGGTGATCCGGTCCGCCGGCAGCGCGCCCCGGTGATAAGCATCGCGTTGCGTGCGGACCCACCCGCCGATGCGGCGGCCCTGGACCGGCGAGTCGGCGAGCATCTCGGGGCCGCCATGCTGGGCTGCACACCGGCACAGTCGGCTCACCGTCCGGTGCCATTCGCGGGCCGCGGCACCCTCCCACGACCAGCCGGGCAGCACCTGCAACGCGGCCACCTGATCGGCGGCCAGTTCGCCCGACCAGTACTGTTCCCGGCAGGAATCGGCCCACCGGCCCAGCTCCACACCACCGGAAATGGCTCTGGGTGGTACACCCGCCGACCCTCGGACCGCCACATAGTGCAGCAGAGCATCCCAGCCCCTGCTCCAGCTGAACTCGTGCGCAGCACTTTGCTTCACCGCCGGTGAACTCCACTCCTACTCGTTCCGCCTTCTTCGGCGCGACCCGCAAAGTGAACGCCGCAGGCCCAACGCTACCCACGCCACCGCACCGGATCCGATCACTGTCAGTTTCAGACCGCAGATCCGCGCTGCGACCACACGCCCTTACCACGCCGGGCCGAGCAACCCGGCCAGGGGCGTCGACGCGATCAGCTTTGGACTGTCAGCTTCCGGGTGCCCGTCTCCGGGGTCCGTGGTGGGGGTGCTGGTTACTCGTTGCCGTTGAACTGGTGGTCGACGTTGCCGCCGGTGGCGTCGGTGTGACACTGACACTGCCCTCGACATCCGGCGTCGCCGCCCCCGACGGAAAGTGGGCGGGGTCCGCCCGCGGCACGTTACCGATGGCCGATCCTCCTACGGGTTTGGCGAAATGGACCAGCGGTGCGCTCAGCGTGGACGAAACCCATATACCCACTAGAGGTACGCTAGCTGAGTCGGACAACGAAGAGGAGTCACCGTGAGCGCACTTGCCGGCTTCGAGCCGGTCGCTGAAGTTGCAGCCGACGACCGGGCACGGATCGCGTTCGGTCGTGCTGGTGTACACCGCAACGATCGGTTCTTGGTCTCCACCCGCTCGACCGGTGAAATCCTGCTGACTCCGCTGGCGAGCATCCCGAAGCGGGAACTGCTGGTGTGGGAGGACGACGCGCTACGTGAGTCTCTGCTTCGTGGTCTCGCTGACGCTTCTCAGGGCCGCGTGAGCCAGCGTGATGATCTGCTCGACGACAACGCCGGGCTGTGAGCGCGCCTCCCTTCGCGTTGGTCTACACCGATGAGGCACTGCACGTCTTGGACGACCTCGCCAAGCCGGCTTACGCGGCGAAGTTGAAGAAGGCCAAGAAGACGCTGTTGCTGCTTCGCGACGTCGGTCCCGGCCACCCGGGACTGAACTCCCACAAGTACCAGTCGCTGACCGGGCCCAATGGCGAGGACGTTTGGGAGTCCTACATCGAGAACACAACCCCGGGCGCCTGGCGCATCTGGTGGTTGTACGGTCCCAGTCCGGACACTCTCACGATCCTCACCCTCGGGCCGCACCCATAGAACCTAAGAACAACGCGCCGGACCAGGGGCGAGACGTCGGCAAGCGACGGTACCGATGCCTCGTAGGAGGATCCCTGACCGGGCGATGTCGTGTCCTGTTCACAGGCCGAGGTAGGTCTCAATCTGACGGCCAAGGTGGTCCATTTCGCTCTGAGTGAGCAGACCTCGCCGGGTGATCAGTCGGCTCCGGGCGACGGGTTGCAGCGCGGTGATGTCCGCGTAGGACTCGTCGTAGCGGATGAGCCCGGCGTCTGCGGTGAGCGGTACGTGGGTCTGCTCGGGACCCTTGGAACCTGTCACTGGGATCACGGCAACGTGTCCGAGGCGGACGTTCAATGGATTGATGCTGAGTACGACGGCGGGATGCATCCCGAAGTCATCGAAGTCGACGTCCCATACCTCGCCTCGAAACGGCTCAGGCAGTGACATCAGATTGGCCCGAGCGTGCCTTCCCGCGGACGCCGACGGGCAGTGGTGGCTGGTGGTCTCCGTAGAAATCATCGATGCTGCGTGCCATCCGTTCCTCAGCTGCATGGCGGCGCAGGAGCTCCAATGCCGCTTTGACGATCTCGGTTCGACCGTCCAGGCCCAATAGCTGAGCATCGCGCCGCAGTTGGACGGCGAAGTCATGCCCAATTCGCGCTTGCCAGGTTTCCGAGGTTCCCGTAGAAGTAGCCATGCGTATACACTCTGCCGTACATATTTGGGTGCGTCAAGCGCCCGATGACCGATCCCCGAACGGTGCCATTGACGCTGTTGCGCTGGCGGAGTGCGGGGCAGCTCGGCAGGGATAACGGATCTGATGGTGCCGGCAATGGCGACCCGCCTCGCCGCTCAGATCAACTCGTTGATTCCCACTCTGCCTCGAACTCGACCAATCGATCCCAGTCCTCAAGCAGCGGCCGATATGCGTCAAGCCACGCCTCGAATGCATCTCCCCCGATTGTTTGGTCTCGGCATCCGCGATCGAGCCAGCGCTGGGTAGCCAGGACCGCACGAGATCCCTCGATCTGCTCGAGACCCAGCCGCACGGTCGGATCCAGCGTCCGGTAGTGAGGGACGATCCGATCGCGGACCATGGTGGCCACTGCCTGCGCATCCACCCCGTCACGTAAACGCCACCGCTTGTAGGTGAGGAAGGTAGCCACCGCGGGAGTCTAAAGGCCGCCGTGTGCCCCAGGGAGCAGCCCACCGGAGGACGATCGGATTGGGAACGCCGATGCCTCCTATCGCGATCCCCCAGCCAATCGGCGCCCGGTCAACGATCCTCCAGCGGCCGGTCAGACAGGTCAGCCGGGTCGCGTCTACCTCAGGTCGACCTCGCGGACGGTGATGTCGGTACTCGATGTGTCGGGACCGGCCGAGGTTCACGTTGGCACGGTAACCAAGGCACCGACCAGCTGGACGTAGATGATCTTGCCGGACTCTCGCATGTGTGTCCGGTGGTTGAGTCGGCCGCGGTCCCGGCCGGACGACGGCTTTGACGGCGTGCTACACGTCTCCCGAAGTACAACAGCTCGACCGATTCGGCCAGCAAGTTCAGTCGTCAAACAGCTCGCTACCGCTGGCGAGCGGACCTTATAGTCGCGTGAATGGACAAGCCCGTGCTGATCCAGTCGCTGCTCAGTCTGTTGCAAGAGCACTGGTCCATCCGCCTAGCAAGATCGGCGCGCTAGCTCAGAGCCCAACAGTCGCACCCGATGCTCGAACAGACGATCGATCACTGCGCCAGATAGCGAACGGAACACGCCAAATAATTGGAACAGTTACATATCTGCGGCATTTCCCGGTCGACATCGTGAAGATCGACCGGAGCTTCGCGGCGGACCTGACCACCGATGAGGCCACCCGGTCCATCGTCCGAGCCGTCATCGACCTCAGCCAGGTCCTTGATCTGACCGTCGTCGCCGAAGGCGTCGAAACGCTCGCCGAGCTCGATCAGCTCGCCGCCCTTGGCGCGGATCAAGCCCAGGGCTACCACTTCGGCCGCCCACTGCCCAAAAACCAGTTGACGGACTTCGTCACCGCCGACCGGGCCCTCACGGCCACCTGACCGCGGCGCCCGGACGCGGCCTGTCGAGGTCGTCCGAAGCGTGATCACCGAGCGTGGTAGCGAATCCGGCAGGCGTTTTCCGCCATGGGTAGATGCAATAGCTGCGCGCCCCGAAAGGAACGCGCAGCTATTCGCTACTGCGGGGAAAGCGCGTCGGTCAGCCGCCGAGTTCGGCTGCTGGTCGGTCCCAGCCGGGTACCTGGTAGGGCCCGAGGATTGTCTTGTCGCCGGGATACGGCTTGACCCAGCTGGTGGCGGTGTACCAGTCGAGTCGGTTGAGCAGCGCCGGGTTCGAGGCGTCCACGGTGGGCTTGCGGCCGCCGAAGTTCTGGTGGGTGCTCCAGACCTGCCATTGGGCGGCAATGGACTTCATCGCCGTTGGGACCGCAGGTGTGGCCTGCGCTGTTGCTCCGGCCTTGGCGGCCGGAGCGCCGGCGGTGGGTGTGGTCACCTTCAGCCCGTAGGTCAATGGAATCTGGTTGGGCAGAGCGGTGAACGGCTTCAGGTTCGGGGTATTGGTGAAGATTTCGGCCATCGGTTCGGCGGCGCGGTCCTCCTGATTCATCGGGGCGATGCCGAGGATCTGTTCGATGGTTTTGACCACGTTCAGTTGCGAGTAGTAGGTGCTGTTGACGGTGTTGGTCTTGGCGTACGGACTGATGACGAACAGCGGTCCCCGGTGTCCGTCGACGTGGTCGGTCCCGGCCTGGGTGTCATCTTCCAGGACGAAGATCGCCGAGTTCTTCCAGTCCTTGGAATGGCTGATGGTGTCGACGATCCGGCCGAGCGCGAGGTCGTTGTCGGCGACCTGAGCGGTCGGGTAGGGATCTTTCCCTGAAATGCCGGCGGTGTGATCGGCCGGGAGCCACATCAGGTTCAGATTGGCCAGCGTGTTGTTCTTCTCCGCCTTGGCGAAGTTCTGCTGCCAGATATCGGCCCGGTACTGGTCCGGGATGTCGAGGTTGAACTTCGGGTACGCCGGGTCGAGGATCTTGTTGAGCGAAGGGATGTCGGAGTACGTCGGGTACTGCCCATCGGCGATCGGTGAGGGCCCGGCGACCTTGCCTTCCTTGACCTGGCTGGCCTTGTACCAATCGGCCCAGGTCGGAGCACCGGTAGCCGGCAGGGTCTGGAAGTTGGCGTATTCGCCGAACGCGGCGACCGAGTTTCCGGCCCTTTGGGCGGCGTTCCACAGGAACCCGTTCCGTTGGTAGGCAAGGGCATCGCCGCCTTGGGCGGGATAACTGCGGTAGAACGCGCCGAATTCCTTCTCGATGTAGTCGTTCGCGTCAGCCTGCATCAGCCAGTTGTGCCCGTCCGCGGACAGGGTGCCTTCGTCGTAAAAATTGTCGAACAGGCCGTACCGGTTGGCCAGGGCGTGCTGGTTGGGAGTGACACTGGCGCCGAACTGGGTGAGGTAGGGGTCGCTGTTGCCCTTGCCGATGTCACCGAGAACCTGGTCGTAGGTGCGGTTTTCCTTGACGATCAGGAACACGTGCTTGATCGTCGACGGCGCACCCAGCGTCGCCGGAATGGCCACCGGTGCTGCGGCGGTCCGCCCGAGCGGGGTCGCCCGGAGAAGTTTCTGCCAGTCGTTGTTGACGAACACCTGGTGGGTGAGATCGGCGAGGTCGGCCTCGGTGGGTACCGCAAAGCGGGTCAGTGACCCGGTGTCGTTGTAGGTGTTGTGACCGGTGACGACGTTCGCGTCCGGACCCTCGCTGATCGAAGTTTCCGGACCGCGCGAGCCGATGCCCTTGTCGTTGGTGACGATGATCTTCCCGGTGGCGTGGTCGACCTGAACGTTGACCGGGTACCAATCGGTGGGAATCAGGCCTTCGTACTGCACCGGAGCGGAGGGCCCGTTGTAGCCGTAGACGGCCAGGGCGTTATCCCTGCCGATGCTGACCAGAAGGTGGTGGCCGTCGGTCATCTCGATAGCGTTGGGGTTGCTGCCGACCGTGGACCCGAGCAGCGGTGCGACGTTGAACGTTTGGGCCACCGTGCGGTTCTTGGTGTTGATGATCGAGACGCTGTCGCCGTTGGAGTTGGCGACGAACAGGGTCGTTCCGGTTACCTTCAGGGCGGTGGGCTGCAGGCCGACCTTGATGCTGGCGGTCTGGGTGCCCTTGGCCGGGTCGACGACCGATACGGTGCCGGAAGTGGCGGCGCCGGTGACCCGGTCCGCGACGACCGGGGTGTTGTTCGTCAGGTTGGTGAAGTCTGCGGCGGTGGTTCTGCGGCCGCCTTCGTTCGAGATGAACAGTTGGTTGCCGACCAGCGCGACCTGGCGCGGAGCGATGCCGACCGGAATCTGCTTGATCACCGTGTTGGTGGCGATATCGAGAACGCCAAGGGTGTTGCTGCCGTTGAGCGCCACGTACAGGGTCTTGTGGTCGGCGGATTCGGTCATCCCGGAGGGCAGTTCGGGGCCTGCTGCGTCGATCAGGGCGATCTTGACCGGGTTCGGCGCGACGGTGCCGTCCGGGTTGACCGCGAACTTGAGCAGATCGGAGGTTTGGGACATCCACAGCGTTCTGCCGTCGGCGGAATAGTACGGGCCGTCCGCTGCGACGGTGCCGTCGCCGAGCTTTGCGTCGGCTCCGACGCCGGCGCCGACCTGCTGCAGGATCTTTCCGGCTTTGGCGTCGAACACGGTGAGAAAGCCCTTGCCGTGCAGGTAGCTCAGTGCGGCGACCTGCAGGCCGTCGGGACTGAGCACGCTGGACAGCAATCGGCCATTGGAGACCAACGTCCGCTCGCCCAGCGGCTTGACCCACTGGTTCGACGGCAACAACACCCCGCGGGCATCGGTCGTACCGACAGTCTTCTTACCGAATCCGCCGGTCGCGGTGACGGCCGCTACAGCGCCGGTGCTCAAGACGATCGCACCTGTTGCGATCAGCGCGACGGTGGTTCCGCGAACCTTTCGGCCCGACGGTGATCGCAGCTTCTTTCCTTCTCGTGGCGTGGACATGTCTTGTGCATCCCTGACTTTCGATGACAGTGAAGTTCCCCGACGGATCTTCTCGGGCCATTAGCCACGCTAGAAGCATTCGGCGACGGCGTCCGGAAACTCCCGGTGAACAAGGAATGACAAGGCCGTGCTGGTGCTGTGCACCGGTTCAGAAGGTGTCGAAGCAACCGTCGAAAGTGAACAGCGGATTGGTCGCGGTGGCACCCGTCGCGGTCTGCATCTGCTGGGGCCCCACGCCGGCCGGCGGCCCGGCGGCGGTGTAGCACCCGATGGGTTGCACCTCGACGTCGAAGGACAGCGGCTCGACATGCCCGTCCGGAGAGGGAAAGTGAACGGTGCAGGTCCAGCTACCCGCACCGGACAGCACGGCGGATCCGGTACGGACACAGGACGCAGCCCGGTCGGGCGGAGCGACGGTATGGCCCAGTTCTGCTTGTTGCAGCACGTACAGCCGGGCAAAACTGATCCCGACGGCATCCTGCAGCCGGGTGTTGCTGACCGCCGGGCCGCCACATCCGGCGATCAACAGAATCGCTCCGAACAGTGCAACGGCGACACCTCGTCGCGGTCGACCGCTGCCGCGTTCGGTCAAGAGGCTCACCTAAGCTCCCGGAAAGTCTCGGTGTCGGATTAACATCCACGCGGCAAAGAGCAGAACCGCGGAGTAGACCGCGGAACAGCCGATTCCGATCAGCATCGGAATCGGGAATGCCGGGTCGGCGAACAAGCCGAGCCACGCGCTGAAGGAGGCGCCAGGCAGATATGGCCGCACCGCATCGAGCGGCCCGCTGATCAGCAGCAGCAATTGCAGCAGCAGCCCCACCACGGTGGGCAGCAGGATCCCGGCCAGGCTGTTCCGCGTCGCGACCGAGACCAACACCCCGAGCGTCGCGAACGACAACACCGCCGGCAATACCGACGCCCAACTGGCGATGACCAGACCGGCTGCCTGTCCGGAGGTCAACAAATTGCCGGACAACCCGATGAGCGGTTGGTGCCCGACGGACAACAGACCCGACAGCAGGCTGCTGACGGTCAGCAGCACGACGGCGACGGCGGAGTACGTCGTTGTCGCAAGGACTTTGCCGCCGAAGACGCTGCGGCGGCTCACCGATCTGGTCAGGACGGCTGTCCAGGTTCGGTAATGATCTTCGGCGGAGAAGATATCGCCGGCGATCAAGCACACCAACAGCGGAAATCCCCAGGCTCCGGCGAACCCCAATATCACCAAGGGCACTGCATAGCCGGAGTCGCCGACCCACCGCCCGAACAGCGTGTCGGCCGGCGTGTCGGTGGCGAACTTCAATCCCACCGCGAACAGGGCCGGTCCCAGCAGGGCCACGCCCAGAGCCAGTCTGGTCCGGAACTGGGCGGTCAGCTTCTCCAATTCCCACTGGTAGGTCAGCCACAACGGATGCCGGATCACGGTGCGTCGCTCGAGCCGCGGTTCCATTCCCCGCGCCGGTGGAGTCCTGCCGGCCGGCGACCGCTGACCGTTGGTCACTTCGAGGTCCTCGGCTCAGGTCCAGGAGTTCGGTATTCGGTCAGCTGGAAGAACAGCTCCTCGAGAGCCAGTGAATCGCGTCGCAGCTCACGCACCGCGACGCCCTCGGCCGCCAACGACAGCACGTAGGCATCCATCTCGGCGAGGTCGGCCTTCACCATCAGCACTGCGCCGGCCGATCGCGCCTGGACCCCAGGATTGCGATCGGCGATCAGGGCAGCGACCCGATCATCCGCGGTGTGCACACGCCACATCCGCTCCGCAGATCGCTCCGTCAAAGCATCAAGGGTGCCGGTGTAGACAACTGTGCCGGCCCGCAGCACCGTCACGTCGCTGCACAACTGCTCCACCTCGTCCAGATCGTGGCTGGAGAGCACGACGGTGTGCCCAGCAGCGGCCAGGTCCGCCAGCAGCGCGTGCAGCTCCCGGATGCCGGCCGGATCCAACCCCGTGGTCGGCTCGTCCACGATCAGCACCTGCGGATCGCTGATCAAGGCGGCGGCCAGGCCGAGCCGTTGCCGCATACCGGTGGAGAATCCGCGGACCTTGCTCTGCGACCGATCGGCGAGTCCCACCCGATCCAGCAACTCCTCGACCCTGCGGTGCGGACCCGGCCCGTCCCACGCCGACAACAATTCCAAATTCCGGCTGGCCGTCAGATACGGGTAGAAGCTCGGCGTCTCCACGAAACCGGCGATACCGCAGCGACCGCGGGGAACCTCCGGCGCCAGGGCGCGGCCTCGCAGCCTGATCGTACCGGCGTCCGGCCGGACCGAGCCCAGAAGCATCCGCAGCACAGTGGTCTTGCCCGCTCCGTTCGGGCCCAGCAGGCCATGGATCCGGCCTCGGCCTACGGTGAACACCACCTGATCCACCGCCCGCCGATCGCCGAAAAGCTTGGATAGGCCGGCGATCGACAACATCGGGAACTGGTCTAGATCCATCGATGCCCTTGGCGATACGGCTTCGGTGGCACTCACACCTGACAGATAACGCAACCCGCACGACGCGGAGGCGACCGCGGTATGAACATCCGGTGTTCTTCGAACGCCGGAAGCAATCGAACCCGACAGTGCATGACACTCCGACAGCGGACGATTACAGCGTGCAAGTTTGCCTACTCGTCACGTGGGGTTCGCCGAATTGACCTGGCATCCTCGGCGTTCTCACAGCAGTCTCATGCCTTGGACCGGTAAAAATTCCGGCCTTTCAGTCTCGTTCCAGGAGTGATCAATGAAAGTTCGTTTCGGCCGTGACCGCCGCTCGGGGCTAGTCGCCTTGGCCGGCGTGGCGGCAGTCACCGCGTCGTTCTTGTCTGCTGGAACGTCGGCGTCCGCGGCTCCGGCTACACCACGCGTTGCCGCGACGGCCCAGCACGTCGCTGAGGCCGCGTTCAAGGCCCCGAAGATCGGGCACGTCTGGACGATCATTTTGGAGAACAAGTCCTACGAGGCGACGTTCACCGGTTTGAACCAGAACGACTACCTGTGGAAGACGCTGCCGTCCTACGGTGAGTTGCTGCGGCAGTACTACGGCACCGGTCACTACTCGTTGGACAACTACATCAGCCTGGTGGGCGGTCAAGCACCCGCACCGGCGAACCAGGCCGACTGCGGCCAGTACACCAACGTCGCCCCCGGCTTCCCCGCCCCGGACGGCCAGACCTACGCCTCCACCGGCTGCGTCTACCCCGCCGGCGTCAAGACGCTGTTCAACCAGCTGGACGCCAAGAAGGTCAGCTGGAAGGTCTACGCCCAGGACATGGGCAACGATCCCGCCCGCGAAGAGGTCTACCACTGCGGCATTCCCGGTGACCCGTCCGGCGCCGGCGTCGTCGACCCGGGCGGTGCGACCCCGACGGATCAGTACGTGCCCAAGCACAATCCGGCACCGTGGTTCCACTCGCTGACCGACAACCCGAAGGACTGCAAGAACGTTGTTCCGCTGGACGGCTATCCCGCCACCACCGGACACAAGGCGATCCCCAGCATGGCCACCGATCTCAAGTCCATCAAGACGACGCCGGCGTTCTCCTGGATCTCCCCGAACAACTGCTCCGACGCCCACGACGCGACCTGCAAGGGCGACAACCTCTCCGGCGATCCGAACAACCACCAGGGTGGCCTGTACGCAGCGGACCAGTTCCTGAAGAAGTGGATCCCGACGATCATGGCCTCCCCCGCGTTCCAGAAGGACGGCGAGATCCAGGTCCTGTTCGACGAGGCCTTCCCCCCGTACAAGATGTACGGAAACTCCGTCGCCGACTACACCGGCAACGCCAACCCGAACCTGAACACACCGACCGACACGGCTCAATCCGTGGTGGCGTGCTGCAACGAGCTGCCCGGGCCTAACACCACCCAGCCCGGTTTCCAGGCATTCGGCCAGGACACGACTCCTGGCGGTGGCATCACCGGTGCCGTCTTCATCAGCCGGTTCATCACCCCTGGATCCATCTCCGACCAGCCCTACAACCACTACAGCTGGCTCCGATCCATGGAAGACCTGTTCCATGTGACCACCGGGGGCACCGACGGGCACGGCCACCTGGGCTACGCCGCCGCAGACGGGCTGCGGCCGTTCGGCGCGGACGTCTACAACAACGTCGGCGGCCAAGCCTATCGACCGTCGGCCTCGGGCAGCAAGATCTTCGCCGCGACTGCATCGGTCGACACCGTGCCCGCGGTCAAGGTCAACAAGCTGTCCGTCCCGGTCGCGAGGCGCTGAACCCTGTGCGCTTTCCGACCCACCGCGGTGTGCGTGGGGCCGACCGCCGGCCCCACGCACACCGCGTTTCCTGCGCCCTGTCCGTCGTTGCCCTGGCAGCCGTCGTAACGGGCTGCACCAGCGCTCCCTCTTCCAGCCCCACTTCTCCGTCGTCGCTGTCCAGAACCACCTCGACCTCCGCGCCAGAATCCACCGCGTCCCAGGCGGACGGTGGGGCGGCCGCGGTCATCAGTTCGTTGGGCGCGGTGCCGATTCCCTTCGCGCCGGCAGCCGATCCCACCCCCACCGCTTCGCCGGCTCATCCGCAACTGTTGGCCATCGGGGCACCGCTGACCGCAGTGCTGTCCGGCGGGATCACCGCCCTGGTCGTGGCGTCCGGGCCCGACCAACTCGGTACCGCCCAGGCCACCGCCAGCGCACCTCCACAAAGCACCCTCGGCATCATCACCATCACTGCACACGTCATTCGCGGCAGCCTCACCCTGCACGCCGCCGACTTCACCTCGCGCGATCAGACCGGACGGGCTGTGCCGCTGTCCGCACACGGCGTATCCATGGTCACCGCCGCCGCCGGGAAGTCCGCGACTCTGAAAGTGCAGGGCCGATTTCCCAGCGGCGCGGCGCAGATCACCTGGACCCACCAGAAGTCGGTTCTCAGCGTCTGGGACTTCAACATCGAACTCGACTGACCGCCCTTGGACCTTGGTGCCGGCACGGCGGCGAACGCCTGCCTGCTCCGCGGGAGGTCTGGTGCTGTGGATCTACGGACTTTTCATCGATCCGATGAGCGGCGCCGACTTCGTTCCGTTAACACTGCGGACAATTGGCGGCACTTTGTCCACTGTGTTGGCATGATCGGACTCGGGTAAGCAACAATCCATAAGCTGGTGCGGCCGACCGTGAGGTGATCCGGCGGACGAAAAGCGCTTCGTGCTGGACGTATTGCAGGGGGAGCCGCCGGGCGTGGCTCCTGAAGTTCCTTCATCCTGAGTGAGAGAATCATCCGACTCTTGATGGTTACTGGCTCTGGTTGAAGCTTTGGGGTGTGGGTTGGCGCTGCTGCGGTGCGTGACCTTCGTGAGTGGCGGCCGCCGGTCGGGGGCCAGGAGCTTGCGGATTACGAGACGGATGTCCTGGCTGGGTTCGTTCTGGCCCGGGCGTCGGCTGGGCTTGTGAGTTGCCAAATTGTCTGGCACCTTCTGACCACGCTAAATGGCATCTTGTTCGAACGAACGTCCGACTCTACTAGTTGCCGTAGGGCGCATTGTTGCTGGTCAGGGGGCTAGTCGTGTACGGCGGCGACGAGCCGGACCGTGCCAAATAGCGTGTACAGGAGGTGCCATTTATCGTGGCAGATGACAGAGCTGGGCATTCCGGCGGCGTTGGTGTACGAAGCGCTGGAACACGCGAAGGAGCCGCTGACAAGTTTCGAACTCACCAAGTTGGTGGGTTTGTCGCGGTCGGCGGTGTACGAGGCGCTGGAAACCCTCGCCGCGTTCCACCTCGCCGAGCAGCGCCGCGGCCGCTGGGTCCTCGTCCCGGCCACCAGCCTCACCGCGCTGGCCGAGCAGCTCGGCGTCGCCGAAACCATCCACCGGCAGGTGGTGCGTCACCGACACGAACGGGCGGCCTACCGACTGGTCCTGCACATCGCGGACCGGCACCGACCAGCACGCCCGACGGCCGCCGACTGGTATGACCGGCCGCCACCCGAACCGCCACCAGACGATGATGATGACGAGTCGTTGACGGCGTTGAGTCTGCTGGAACGAATACTTGGCGCCCACCCCATTCCCGCGTGAGCATTGACCACCGGTCACTGCAGGAGTCGGCGGGGATGTACCGTGGCCTCTGCCCGTGACCTGAAGGTTCCAGCAACCACGCGACCCCCTCGCGTCAGGTGCGGGCCCGCTGGCCGCCTCGCCCCCCCGCAGGCGGCCAGCCCCTCATCAAAGAGCTGGCACTGGCACAGGGAACGCTGATGAGCATGGTCGATGTTGCGGCCCAGAAGCAGCTGATTCCTCACTTACACCGACCCGGTATGACTGTCAGCCACCGGCGCGGCGGAGCAGGCCACCGCCCTGGCCGCCGGAGTGCTCCCAGGGCGTTCCACTCCTGGGCTTCGGCTTGGTGAGGCGCGCACCCCGCGGGCTCCACCGCAGGGCGGCCCGCATCTGTCGTCTCATGACCAAATACTCCAGGGCGCATCTTCCGACATATCCCGCCATCGCCGTCACCTGCGCCATATTGTTTTGCGGATCCCCTATCGAAGCAGCGGTCCTGCGTGCCCGGCCAGGCACTGCCAGTGCTCCTCGACGCACACCCAGGTCTGAGTCATCGGCATGCGAAATGTTTGAGCCACACCATCGCGGATCACCTCGTCGCTGACCACGGCGGTGACAACACCGACCTGACCGACCACGACGACCGCGATCTCACGAAGCGATTGGCTTTTCCAAACGAGATCCTTGCAGGTGTTGTTGTCGATGTAGGTTTCGCGGTCGACGACCTCGCCGCGGTGCGAGGTCCACCGGAAATCCGGATGCAACAGCCGCCGAAGCGCGACTGCGTCGGCTCGTGCCAGCGCATCTGCGCGAGCGTTCACGGCATCGAGCAGGTGCTGTTCACAGACCACACCGGCCAGTATCACCGACACGCTCGCTGAGCGCCCCCGCCGGCGGCGACGTTGACCGTGCTGGCCACCGCGCCCGCAGCACGGAGATTCACCGGCACTACCGCAGGTCACGCGTCGAGGAGAACTCGGCGCGCTTCTGCGACACCGAAGGTGAGGGCCCTTGAAGCGACGGTCCACACACAGTTGACAGCAGATGTCGATCCGGTTGGGACGGTCGCCGAACTGCGCCTGAACATTGCCCGGATAGCTTCGGCTTCAAGGCACATCGGTGCCTCGTCCGACACAGCAGGGAGACCACCATGTTCAAGAAAATCGTTCTCGTCGGCGGGGCCAGCCTCGCCATACTCGGCGTGGGAACCGCCGCGTTCGCGTCCGCGCCCGCCGGGCCGGGATCACCGACGCCGGCGCTCACAGCACCCGCGGCCCACAAGGCTCACGCGCACCGCGGCCACGCCGAAACCGAAGCCATCCACGGGCAGTGGGTGAGGCAGAACGGAACGAAATTCACCACCCACGACGAGATCCGCAGCGCGGTGACCGCCGTTTCGCCCACCTCCATCAGCGTGAAGGCCGCCGATGGGGTCACCGAAAATTACGTTGTCGGGGCCGGGGTGAAGGTGCACATCAAGGCTGACGGCAAAGGCAAGGCAGGCACGATCAGCGAGGTGAAGGTGGGCGATCACGTCGCGGTCATCGGAACCGGCACCGGCCCGCTGACGGCCAAGCGGGTACTGGATCGGGGCGCCGGCACGACCAAGTAACTCCGGCGGCGTCGAACCGGCGCCTGAAAGACACCGATGGGCGGCAGGCCCCACCCGGCCTGCCGCCCTCTCACCTACCAACCACAGGTGAACCGACCCGCCCCGACGAGCGGAGGGTGGCCATGTGCGGACCTCTTGGTGTCGTCACGGCGGTACGAGGTTTCAGCTGTCATGTGGGGCCGTGCGCAGCATCGTCCAGGACACGGAAGGAAGTTGGAGCGTCAGGGTTTGCGTAGCGAGGGTGTGCTGGTTACTGCTGTGTGGGGACACTGCATCGGGGTGCTCCTTGGAGTTCGTGGCGCTCAGATCGCTTCCGCCCAGGACAGTGTGTTCCACGACGTGCTGGCCGTCCAG
>JAABUO010002619.1_pt1 | contig 21795 bp, 27 predicted proteins | sample 5559291 | NCBI WGS metagenome assembly JAABUO01 (sample SAMN10711878, study PRJNA513372) | rock metagenome | isolation source: Antarctica rocks | place: Antarctica: Victoria Land, Finger Mt sud
CTCGTAGATGCTGACAATCACTGCTTCTGTTGGCTCTGCAGTCAAGGCGGCAAAGCTCAGTTCCGTACGAGGCTACCTTGCAAGGTTCGAAAAGCTGCTAACAACAGAAGAGGGTCGTCTGACGATGGCAAGCAACTCAGCATGGCTCACGGGAGGGACCATAACACTGGTAGCCGCTCGCTGTGGAGTTGAGGAACTGTGTCCGATTGGTTTGACCAGGACATGTTTGCAGTGCCTGAACTTGAAAAGCGTGCGAAACTCCAAGGCAGGCGTATCTCAGCCAAATGATTGCCAAGCACAGCCAAGCTGCGACGAAGGCTGAACAGCCTAAGAGCCGTAAATGAACTTTTGACCCGTCTCCTCCAGCTGAACAGCAAAAGTGCATAGCTGGGAACAAGACCAGGCTTGATGAGCTGAGTTAGCCCGGCGAGGCTCTGAATTTGAGAAGCTTGTCAACGCCTGCCATGCACGCTGGAGCAAAAGACGCTGCTCCAAGTCGTTTGCGCCAGCGAGCCAGGGCAGGGACACCAAGACGAGTTGTTTGACTGGAAGGCGAGGCAGATGCCGTCTGGCGTGGATCACGTGTCCTTTGGGGACTGGAATTTGAAGGGACCAACGGAGGCGCCCTCACGGAGCAGCACAAAACCGCGAAGTGGTTGACGGAGCACAACCGCCGTGCGGATGGGGCCTTTGAAGTCGGTCTGAAGCCTGCACGGAAGCCGTGATATCTTGAAGGGACCACACGTGTTGAATAGTAGTCACAATTTGCATATGTCTCATATCCCCAGTGTCGAGTTGGTCACCGCCATCAGCTCAGCTGCCGTTCAAGTAACCCTGTCAGCTACTGCAGCTAGCTCTTCCACCGGAAGCTCTGTCGATTGGGCAACATCTGCAGCTCACGTGTTGTTGCGCAACGTGACGCAACTTCAATCCAGTCTCGTCCGTCAAGGCTGCGCTTGTTTGGAGGTAATCAGTGCCAGTGACTCTTGCAGCAGTCAGCGATTGCAGACAGCCAAATCGCTCCCCAGTGCACTTTACCTCGTCAACCTGCCCGGGGGCTGAAGTGGGTTGTGCTCACCAGATGAATCGTTCCCCTTTTCGGCAGGTGCACAGATTGACCGCGATTGTACACACTATTGTCAAAATCGCGCGAGCAGAGTGTGCAGACGCTTTTTATTGACCTCCAGTAAAGTGTGGTACCAACCTTGCTTTGCAATGCTGCTTAAACGCGTGATCAATGCGGGAGTGGCTGTGCGGCTGTATACAGTTACCTCTAAGTACAAAACTTCCTCATGCAGTTGGGCCACCTGTGCATGTTGCTTTCGTCTGGACAACTGCACACGCAAAGCAGAGTTGCTTGCAATAAAAGCAGACCAATCAAGCTACCCGCACCTGCACCCGCACGAGTGCATCTATGGTGAATATGGTGTGAATTTCCAAATAGCAAGAGTGACATATTGCATGCCTGAGCTGGAGATTCTGATCATCATGCAAGCCCTATAAAGGTGTGCAATTGCTGTGCAGCAGGATTTGTACACTCATTTGGCTTGCAGCATGGCAGAACTGCTGTTGCTATTATAGTATGCAGCATATGCTGCAATAATCTTGCAATCCATGCTGAGAAAGACTGTTTTCAAGGGGGTTGTTCACCCTTGCTTTGTTCTGTTGATCATGATCAGCAACCAGACTTGCCTGCTGCCTGTGCTCCGATCGTAACATCATACATTCTTTGCAGCTTGCATGACACACACACATAATTCAGGCCTGTTTACACTGCAGCGGTTAGCGGCACATCCGTAATCAAGACACCGTCACCGCTTTGTTAACCGCGTGAAGTCAAATTCACTGAACAGGACGTTACCTACTGCCCCCACATTTCAAATTGCTCACCACCATTTTGCATCAGCAGCTGCTACTAAGTCAAATGTCCATGCCTAAATCTCAGCGCAAGATTTTGCTATCCAGTCTGCTCTATGATCAACACATCTTGGATAGGATACCGACCAGACGGCAGTGAGGACGCCTAAACGGCATAGACAGCCATACCATTTGTGCCCCTGGCCCGCAAGGGGCAAGCCGCGCATATGCTTATTTTACATGCCTCAACGGGATGGTCATGAGGTGTGATGTGCTTGTTGCGCTGACTGCTTGCTGCTGCTGCTTCGGCTGCTTGGCGGCAACTTTACTCCCAGAAGCGGACATGGAGGGGCATTTAGCCGCAATCGCGTCCAAGCACAACGGCCACGATTGCTCTACCCCCTCGAGTACGACGTTAAGGAGCTTGTGCGTTGTGATGAAGGCTCAAGACAAGGCGTCGTGAGCTGGATGATGTCGTTGAAAGACAGGCTGACTATGCCTCATGATCACCACTGCGGCCTGCCGCCTGGTCAAGACCTGATGGTGCGTGACGGCATGCTCAAACGCTGCAACTGTACTGGCAGTTGGTATCAGTGTTGTCAGCCCTGCTGCTGGCTAAGCTCCAAGCACAGGGCAGTTGCTGAGGCCATTGTCCTCAAGCAAGCTTGGGACTGCCAATGTATACCATGGTCTGGCCAGACCAAGCAAATTGACTGTATTGTAACTTGCACATGTGGCAGGTGTAGCTGGAACAAGGCAAAAATGCCTGTGGAGAAGCCTCTGCTAAGCATCCTTTTTGTCCTTTTTCAGATGCCCAGTCAGTGGTGGGTGCCAGTGCATACCAAAGACAGAGGATCAGGCAGGAGCTTATCTGGTGTGATTCAGGCGCAGCTCGATGCTGGTGCAGAGTTCCTATACTTGCCAAAATACTTGCTGGTGTTGTACCAGATGACAACGTAAGCCATGCACATGCACGTCCAGATGAATTGGCCATTGCTGTGTTGCCAGCATGAAAGCAGCATCTGCACTGATGCCAGACCTCAGGTCTGTCAGCGACCTGCAACATCTGATGGACAGTCAAGTCCAGAACACAAAGTCAGTTAAGCAAATATATATATGCCTGCATCATTTAAATCAACAAGCAATCACCATCCATAATCATAGTTTTGGCAGATCTTACAGCACCGCCCAATTGCATACCAGACCTGACAAGTAACTGTGAAAGAAGGGTGTGACAGCTTGCAAAGCTGCACAGAATGAAGTGGTGAGGTGCAGGCTGCCTGATGGGCCTGCCCTGGAGGATATACACATCACCACAGCCAGAACCTTTTGGCAGGCAAACCAGTTGCCAAGCAGCATAGACTGCTTTGACCTGTGACTGTTCTGATTGCAGCATTCCATACCCCAACCTGACCAACTGACAAGCAGCATACACTGCTGTCAACACTTTCTGCAGCATTCCGTGCCAGAACCGGACCAATTGACATGCAGCGTAGCACAGGTCATGCAGCGTAGACTGCTTTGACCTGTGACTTTTCTGATTGCAGCACTCCATGCCACAACCTGACCAATGGTGGACCCTGTTGCTCACTAGTGTCTTATGCAGCAATGCTCTATACAGATCTGAGCTACTGCAGTGATGATAGGTTGACTCCAACGATTTCTAGTGTAATTTCGCATCAGTCTGAGGGTATGCTTGTGCCCAATCTGGATGTCCTGCTTCACTGCATATACTGCCTGTGGCCTAGATCACACAAGCAAAGGTCCAAAAGCTGCACTGCTGACTGTAAGTTGTCGAAGCAACAGTTGCAGCAGGGAAGCTAGTACGTAAGTCCAATGTCTACTCTGAAGAAGTTGTCATCAAGCACATGAACAACATGGGCATCATTCTGCCAACTTTTCTCAGCATCATACGCACGCAAGACAAATGGAGAGGTCAATACGTCGCACAAAAGGATGGTGATCATACAGCCTGGGATGCAGCCTTTGTTTTTGGGCTGCTGGAGAGGTTCTTTGAGATCACGGGGGCTTTCAGTTTGCTTGACATGCAGAGCGGCAGCGTAATGACAAGGTACAGGGCTGATTGTACGCCTTTGCAGCATGCCCTTGAACCCCTGTGTACATTGTCTGACTCCGTGCATATACCAACAATCAACAATAAGAGTTCAAGGTGTAGTGTGCCGTCTCGTGCTACTACATCACATGCTCAAGCGCATGGAGCATCCGTGTGACTCAGTCCCAAAATCGTCGTCTGTGTTGCGGTGTACTGCAGGCACACACTCACAACAATGTGGGTGTCTCCTCAGACTGCCTGCTTTGCCTGCAGGTTGCTGTCCATCAGCTAATGAAAGTACACTACCACAGCCATGCCCAAACAGCATTCCCACCCATACCCTCTGTGCCAATCACAGTGCTTGTGTCCTCGCTCACCCTTCAAGTCTTGTGTCACAAAGCTCGCTATGAGTCTGAAAGGAGCGCAGCAGTGACGCCCGCAGCTCTTCAACAAACAGTGGCAGCTCTCCTGGAAGCAGCACAACAGCTGGATCAGGACTCAGATGTCAGAGACCTTCAGAGAGCTCAGTAGGATAGAAGGCTGAGCGTCGCTACTTACTGAAGCGCAATGGGTCGAACTGTAGCAGACAGATCTTGAAGTTCACCCTAAATGGAGTTGCTCAGGACCATACCAATGCACAGAATGTCAATACGGCTGTCTGTCCAGCATCCAGTGGTAGCCCACTGTTACCACCATGGCTGCAACAGCACAATGAGTCTCATAGCAGATATGGTCTGCAGCCAGATGCTCTTGCATGGCACATGTGAGAGTGTGAAGTCAAGTGGAGACAAAGATGTTTACAGACACCATTTCTGTGGGGGTGACAAATGCTGCAGAGCATGCTCTAGTACTGTGAGCGCACATCACAACTCTGGCTGGAAGCCTGCTGCCTGCTGCAACTTATACATGCCATGCTGCCCTGCATGATAGTTGCCCTCCTCTGTCAAGCTCTTGAGCTGGCCTGCTTCATCAACAGCACTGATCACGATGCAGCTGGTCATCAGTGTAAATTAGTGTAAAAATAGTGGCATTGTCTTGTGACCTGAGCCACGCTGAGCCATGCTGGGCTGTCCTGAGCCACACTGAGCCATGCTGAGTTGTGCTGATGCTTTCCTGTGATGTCTATTGCTGTGCACTGCGTTTTGTTGACAGGCATGTTACAGCGTAACATATAGCTATCATCATTCAAGTCTCAAAAAATCACTCTAGGCCTGTGTTACTAAACAAGGCATTGCACACGCAGATCACTGCAGTGCACTCCTGAGGATGAGGCTCATCATGCAGAGCATTTGCAGCTGGTCAGCACTGCCAGTCAAATGATATGGCAGTCCTGCGGGTAACAGTATTTACTACAACCTTACATCCCAGACATGCTCTACAACGAATACAGGTCTGCTGCGCAGCAATTGCATGCAACCAACAGGGGCCTCAATCTGCTTGATTTGCATTTGATGTGGTCGGCTGGCTGTGCATGACAAGATGTGGATCTCATGCTGGCAAACCCATCTTCGATTGACTGTGCTGTCATGTATCATGGACAGACAGTACATGGTCAGCTGCAACCCAAGAGTAATGAACAGCGTGCAGCGTGCAGCAAAGGCACAGCTATCTCACCGATGTCTACGCTATGCAGAGTGTACATGCTCGGAACCAATGCTAAAGGCTTGCCCAATGACACAGCTGCAGTGTTGATGGCTTTCACGTATGGCAGAGAGCTCAACTTGTTAGGGCAGGAACCCCTGCAGGATCAGCCACAAGGCTTTCATGACAAGATGGGCTACATCTGGAACCAGACTCTGCCATATGGTTTCTTCTCCAGGTCCCCCTTAGGACCTGTGACAGGTCAGCTCTAGGCCTGAGCAGGCATCAGATCAGATCAGATCTGATCAAATCAGATCAGATGAGATTGGATCAGATCAGATCAGATCAGAATAAGATCAGATCAAATCAGCTTGACCTGAGACAAGAGCTCTGTGACAGTGCACCCCTTCAAGCTGTGTTCTTGTCTAGATATGCTATGCATGTGACAGCTTGCGTTGTGCAATCTGCCATTGCAGTGAGTGGTCTGTGCTGCATGGTAAATCCTGGCCCATGGGGCAAAGCACACGCCTCATCACACGACATCATGCTGCGACATATGCGTCATCAGGCCCAAGGAAGCCAGAATTTGCTGCTCTGGCAGCCTCAGAGGAGCTGTTGTTAAGTCCATACAGTCTGGTGCTGACAGACCCTCCCATTATCAGGTCCGCCCAGAAGTTCAGCTTGAAGCCACAACAGCTTTCACAACCAGCTTTGATTGATTTTCAGGCCCACTGCAGCAGACGAACTTCAACAGCACTCATGTTGAACAATACAAGGTGGAGCATTTTCCATTTCCCATTTGGAGGGATGAGACCATGCACGAGCTGCTTATGCACATGGCCAGGAGCGGGGCTGAGATCATCACACAAGCAAGGAACAGCTCTCGACCCCCTGGAAACGTGATGCGGTCTATGATCAGAGTTGATGTGGTGCTGACTCAGCAGGCTGGCCAGGTAAGTGCATTGTACATTGAGGTTGGTTTAGCCTGTTTTGTGGTGGGGGAAAACCAGGCTGCGTTATCAAGCCAGGGCTGAATTGTAGGGCAGGGCTCGTCAGTGCATTATAATGACTGGTAACTACTGGCATTAGTAGTTACTAGGGCAATGGTGACTATCAGGACAGGGTCGTATGCATGCTGGCACGCATGCCGTTTGTATAGCGTCCTCCAGCCAGAGCAGCAACTCCTGAGCGAGATGTGCAGCTGGGTCATAGCAATGAGCTGCTAAAGTCAGCTTGAAATGATCACAGACAGTGTTGTTGCAGGTGAAGGGGTTCATCAACGAGGCTCACTTTCTGCCCCATGCAGGCCTTGCACTGCCTGTGTGGCTACCAGAACCCAGCCCTGCCTCAGACACGAACTCTGGTGGCACCATAAACACTGATGCTTGGAGAGACAACCAGAAGGGCTGGGGGTGCATGCTGGCTGAACACATTTGGCAAGAAGTTCTTTTGGCTGTTGAACACAGGCGCAACAGTGTAGAAGCGCATCAGAATGAAGGTTGCACACAACCACAGAATCAACAATTTGTTCAGTAGCTGAAGGCTGAAGTGCTATGCAAGGAGATTTGTTAGCCGTGCCTAGAATCAGTAGTGACAAACTGACTGATGCCCTACCATGCCTGCCATCAAGCTTACTTGGAAGGAGTCAGTACATGCTGCAACAGAGCTGAATCACATGACGAAAATCTGTAATAACCGGTGCCCAAGTCATGCATGCAAAAACTGCACAAATGCCATTCAGAAACATGCTGCACATCATATGATTGTTGCCATGACCGGCTTTAAAGCCAAATTTGTCAACAGGTTTAGTGTGTTTGCACAATGGCTCTCAATCAAGCATCTGCTTAAAACAAAGTTTGCACAGTTTTGGACAAGTGTCGTGACGCCAGGTTTCATGCAACAGGGAAAGCAACACCATGGTCTCAGCATTGAGGATGCTGGCTCAGAGAAGTTATACATTTCAAGCCTGCCATCAGCGGTGACAAATGCATGCGTTGCAGGTAATCTGGCCCAGGTCATTTCCCGAACACGAATTTTGGTTTTCAGCAGAGACTGCATAAGATCAACAGCTACAATTCGGCGGAGCAGACAATTCTCTCTTGCCATTTTGCCTGCTACTGTTGTCGCCCTGGTGACGTTCAATACGTCCGTGACCGCAAACGCACCCCAGGGCAAGTTGCTGCGATCAGGTCAAGCAGCAAGCTTGACCTAACTGCTTCAGGGCGTGCTCCGCGTTTGACAGGCCTAGCAAGCATTGTCGATCATGTCAAAGGACATTTAAGTCATCAGCAAGCAGTCAACGCCAACATCATCCCTTTTGAATCGCTTCAGGTGGGCTGGACCTTGTAAAATTACTTTCTGCCCTTGATCTTGACTGGTAGGTGCTGTTTGCGGCCACGACTGTCTTCATACGCACTTTACGTCCAATTGCTTGTTGTACCAGCGAAATTTGCAAGGCCAAACGGCGCTGTACGCTGTAGGCCAGCAAGCAGGTCTGGCAGACTGACTCACCTCCTCGCAGTGACAAAGTACAATGTCAGAGGAAGACACAGACCAGCCCCGAGCTAAACGGCGACGGTGTGCCCCCAAGAGGTTTGTTGAGGAAGATGATGAGTCTACAGGCAAGGAAGGTGCTGGCAAACTCAACCTCTTAGGCAGCAGCAGGCCTCAGCAACAAAGCGGAGCAAGCTCAAAATGTGATGTTCCTCCAAGGCATTTGAACAGACATAAATCTGAGGATGAACAGGCGCTCTACATCATTCAACAGCTTGCAGCAAAACTAGAACGGCATGAGAGGCCTCAGCTGACAATCCTGTTTGGCGTGCCAAATCACAACTTGACAAGATCTGCTTCAGTCAGGTATGTTCATGTGTAGCATGCAGTCTTTTTGGTGATTTTGCTGTTGACAGGCTTCATCCAATCACTTCAGAACTCACAAACAGTCCCGTGGCTTTGTGTGCGCGCAGAGAGGCATTGCCATTGAGCACTGATGTGACAGAAGCTGCCGCATGTTTGGTCAGCTTTGGCTGCTGAATTTACAAGGCAGAACCAGAGGCTCCAACCCCTCCATGTACAGCGAGAATGTATGTTGTCTGAGTTCTGCTTGCATGCTAGCTTATTGAACTGCTTACACACTGTGAACAGGCTTTTGTTTGTGTGTTTTATGCTGTATAACATTTGTGTATATGTCTGCTGCTTCAATGCTGTGTCTACAGTTTTGTGAATTTGCTGCTGTCTCTCCAGCACATGACCCCAGTGTCCTAGCACAATCCATTCAAAAGGCCTTACGCTATGCACGACCCTTGGCTTTACAGTTTACTTCTCTTGACCAGTTCACCAGCCTCACAAACAGACCAATGCTCAAGGTTCCCGACACTGCATGCCTGTCTATAACTTTGAAAGCTTAGCAAGCTCCAGTTTGGCAATGGAGACCAGGTGCACATCATCAGGTCCGTCTGCAAGCCTCAGAGTCCGAGCACCACTCCACAAGGCAGCCAAGGGAAAGTCATCACACACGCCTGCTCCTCCATGCACCTGCACAGTAATCATTGCGCCATGTAAACACAGCAACCCTGCATGCTGCTGGCGTAGTTCTCATTGGAGGCTTCACCCAGCAAGCGGCTACTGCATGTAAACAGCATGTTCAAACCTGTCACAATAGGTTGGACACAGAATTTGAAGTTGAGCTTTGACCAGAACAATCAGACTGCAATGCTTGAGCAAGAACAAGAGGGTTTACAAGTAGGCATGAGGGCAACACCATCCATAAGGGTGGCAATTCTGACCCATATTTCCTTATACATACAAGTGCATGCCACATGGCAGACTGCACCAGAAGCAAAGTAGCATCCTGTACCTGGATGGCTGCATCTATGACTCTCAGAACCACATTGGGGGCATACACCTTGGCAGCAGCGATCTGCCCTCGAGCCTTCTTATTGCCGTGCTTGTCCAGAGCGTGGGCTGCAGCTAGCACTGTCAGACGAGCAGCAGACAGCTCAATGCGGCACCTGGCATAATCTGACCTGCACAGACAACCACATGGAATGACACCAGCATCAAGCATGTATAACAAGGGCATCTGCAGCAGCCATCAGCTGGGTCTCCCCTTTGCATTATTACAGTGCTTCAGTCCCTGGCGCAAGAATTCATGGTAGTCCCTAGCCTGCGTCAGAAAAAATAGCTGCAGACATGCCTGTGCATGGGTGCAGACAACAACACTCTGAAGCAAGGCGCATCTTGCTTATGGGCGGCGCCGCAGTCAGGATGTAAGACTGGGACTTACTGGAAGGCGCCGTGCTGGGCAACAGGCTTCTTGAAGGCAACCCTGTCAAGGGCACGCTTGCCCATCAGCTCCAAAGCACGCTCCCCCATGCCTATCAGCCACCAACAACTGACTCAAAATATGTTTTGGACAGAAGGAGAGAAAGCTGGGCCAAGCACAAGCTGCCATCACAGTCCGTGACAATGCAGCGTGCAAACAGATGCACACAAGCTACAGCCATACATTCAAACGCTGTGTCAGTAGCGTGTGTCCATGCACTTCTATGCATGCAGCGCGCATTCCCGGCACGGCTTTATGCAAGACAACAGTAAAGCTGAGTCGCTGTGTGAGCAAAGTTGCGGCTCGCATTGTCAGCCCAACCAATTTCTCGGGGGAGCTGAAATGTTCCTGACTGTCAAGTCCATGTGTCAGCCAGTAGCCACAACAACACCACATCACCACACTACAATGAACACCGGTGTCTGAGTGGCACATGGCACATGCACGAGTCATGCACGCACAGAGCAGGGAGCTGACCAACAGCCCTCATGCAGTGGTGAAGGCGGCCAGGCCCCAGCCTGCCCTGGGCAATCTCAAAGCCTCTGCCCTCCCCCAGCAGCATGTTGCTTGCTGGCACCCTTGCATCCTGCACACTTCACAACTTTCAACAGTCTTCAAAGCATAATATGTGCAGCGTTGCACTTGTATGGGGAGCAACTGTGCAGATTGTGCAACATATAGGACCAACAGCTGTAGTAATGTCAACGGCCCAGCAGCATTACAGGCACAAGCTACACTCTGCTGCCTCATCATAGAGGAGTATGCTGCAATCAAACCTATTCATTGAGCAGGTGTGCATTGCAACAGACAGCCAAGCAGATGTGCACAGTCGCAACCATTCAGACCAGGATGATGCTTGACCCCACACATGCACTCAAAGTTGGGCCCAATACCCAAATGTGTGCCACCATGCTTGTGCCATCAATATACGCAACAACAGCAAATTGCAGCACTTGTGGCTTGCTCAGGGTACACAGGTATGATGGTGGGAGTGCTGTTGTTCACCAGGTTTGCTGAAAGCTTTATCGTTCAGCCTCTCCCGGCCTTGAACGACAAACCTTCCAGCTACCTGGTGAGCAACGTCACTCCTACTACTATACCTATATACCTGGAGCAAACTGCCAGGAGTGGTTTCAGAGCATGTAACATGGCACTTCCAACCGTGACAACTACTTGCGAAGCTTACAGCAGACACAGAGTGACTGCTGGGCAGCAGAGCTCACACCAGGAGCAAGCCTACCTTGAGAAGCAGGTCACTCAACAGCAGCAAGCGTACCTTGAACATGACCTCAGCATGTCCATGAGGCGCATCATCATAGCCATACACACGCAGGGGGCGAAGGACATCCACACCAGGTGCATCCATGGGCACCAGGATCATGCTCTGCTGCTTGTAGGTGGTGGCTGATGTGTCAGTCTTGCCCATGAAGATAGCAATCTTGCAGCGCGGATCTGGCGCACCGCTGGTCCACCACTTATGCCCGTTCACAATGTAACTGTCACCGTCCCTGCACGCCATGCTGCCCATTTTTGTCTATCATGGTCTCAGCAAAGCAGCTGGAACCTTTGAATGAAGCAACGAACATGTTGGTCAGACTCTTTGTGAGGGCAACTGGGGATGTATTACGGTTGACTGCCTGCTTAGATGAGGCCTTGAGGTAAAGACCTGTACTGCGGCTGCTGGGCAGTATGTTGCAGACTGAGTCTCTCTATCGTCATAAACAACAAGTTCAGATTGGCCACTTGTAAGGCCCATGCTGCTGCCTTGTACATCAACAACCACTCAGACCTAGCTTAGTGGAATCAAGAGCAGTATGCAGCCAGCTCAACCTTCTTCATAAAACATTGACATTGAGAGACTCTTGTCCACGACAGCGCATTCTGATGCATTGCAAAGATTCAAGATGTGCGTCATATACAACCAGGTGAAGAAGCATCACCTACGGATGACTGACTGAATGTTGGTGGCGTCAGAAGAAGCCACTTGAGGCTCTGTCATGGCAAAGCAGGACCTGATTCTGCCCTGCAGCAAGGGAAGCAGCCAGCGCTCCTGCTGCGCCCGGCTCCCGTACCTTGACAGTACCTGCAAACAAACTCGTATGGATCATGTACTGTGATCACAGAATTCCCCATACTTCCCATACCGTTGAGGAAAGCATGCTTTTGCAGAGCGAGCGAGTGAGTGAGTGAGTGAGTGAGTGAGTGAGTGAGTGAGTGAGTGAGTGAGTGAGTGAGTGAGCGAGCGAGCGAGCGAGCGGTCATGTGGGTGAGTGGGTGGGAGGGTAGGTAGGTGGATGGATGAGTAAGTGAGTGAGTGAGTAAATGAACAAGTGAGTGGGTGAGCACACTCGCAAGAGAGTGAGCATGTTTGCTGGCAAGAGAGTGAGTGCACAAATCATCAGAGGAACGATTGAATGCATGACAGCATGCATGTTTCATTTAGGTTAGATGATGCGCGAGTGTCTGCATGAGTGGAGTGCGTGGCTACGTGGAGACCCCCAGAGATTTTGTATGTGTGTGAGCAGACAGCCAAGCACAGAGACTATGTACATGTGTGAGCAGACAGGCAAGGTCAGTGACAGTGTATGTGTATGAGCGGACAGGCAAGGGCATTGGGCTGACCTCCATGTTGCCGGTGTCAGGCGCTGAGCAGTTGAAGACCTCTGAGCCGATGGCACTGCGGCCCATGACCTCACTCAGGAAAGCATACTCCAGGTTGCTGAGGCCGGGGCCGATGAGCAGGTGGCGCTCAGCCTCAGGGACCTTCTCCCTGAGATGAGCAATCTTAGCAGCCATGTCAGCAGGCAGCCACAGATTCCATAGTCCCTCAGCACGTGCCTTTGCCTGCAAACATGATAAGTAAATACAGCCATCACGAAAAAAAACTGTCTTTTTATGTTTTCCTTTCTACTGATCCTTGCGTTTTTCTGAATTTAAAGTGTAGAAGTTCAAAGTGTGAGAACTTTCTGGTTCTGCAACCATGGCTGCGACGTTGACTCAGCTCTCTGAAGGCCTTACGCTTGAGCTTGAGCCAGCCTTACAGCGACCAGTCATATGTGCTGTGGTAGTTTCGTCACAACATGTGTACTCAGTATAGAGCTGTTACGCCTACAGCGTACCAGACACGAAGCCTACAATGGAGTATATCTGACCAAGGGAGCAGCAAGATATTGGTCAAAGTGTGTTTGTTGGAGTATTTGCTGCAACATAAATCTCACAGACAGACTCTGGCTGACATCCCGCTGCTCCCTTGCTCAAAGACACTCTTAACACAGGCTTGACATCTTTGACACTGGCAGGGATGTAGTCAAACACAGGCTACCAGTGAGGCACGCTCTTGATGCAACACTTGAGCAGACACATGCTCAATTGGCAAGAGGTGGAAGCAGCAACCTGTGTAAGAAAGACATCGGTGCACAAAACAGTATTCTGGACACACAATCCTGAATGCCCCATGAACAAAACCTGCTGTCACTGACTCCCACATGTGCCTGCCTTCTGACTCTGTCAATGAAGCTTTCACGGTTGACCAACGTAGTTCATGTAATGAGGATTGCCAGGACCTCTATCATTCAGGCAAAAGGGAGCAGGTGAGACACAGGTATTGACACTACACCTTCAGCTCCTCCATTCTGGGGTGGATGGTCCACTTGGTCTTGGGGTCAGCAGCATGGGCCTCAATTATATGCTCAGATGGATAGATGTGTTCATCCATGAACTGCTTAAGGTGGGCTACTAGCTTCTGAACCCTAGGTGGAGGGTCAAACCCTAAGTTGGCAGAACCTGCGGGCTGGCCCTCAGAGGGCACCCCTGCATGTACCCCTTGGGCTTAGTGGGGTTGTCAGACGTTGCTGTAGTCATATATTGGTTGATGCACAGCTCCAGCACACTGGCACTGGTGTAGGTGTATGTGCTGTTGCACAACCTCGCAGCTAGATGACACCATTCAGCAGCCAAAACAGGCGCTTGTGTGCATGAGCTTGTCTGTGCAATACCCAGGGTGCGATGCGTCACTGGCAAGCCATTTTTATAGTCACACCTAGAATACAAAGTCAGATGCACACAAATACCGGACAGTATTCCAGCATTGCTAGCTGGCCCTTTGCCAACACTCATGAAGACAAGCCAGCGTACAGGTTCATGCAGCACATTGCAGCACGTTGCAGCCCATCAAACACAAGTCAGCGACAGGTCTGGCACACACCGGAGACGTGGTCTGAGCCTGCCTTGGCACTGCCACTCCTGCCATTGTTGCCACTGCTGCTACCCTGACCACTGGTGCCACCGCTGCCACTGCTGTTGCCACTACTGCCACTGCTACCCTGGCCACTGCCAGATGCAGTGCTGCCTGACAATGCTCTGTTGCCAGAGCGCTGAGCATAGATGCTTGCAGTACTACTCCCACTCATGCTGGGCATAGCAGGTGTGCTTGCATCACCAGCAGAGTCACTACTGCTGCTGCCGCTCCCCTGCCTGGGCCCTTGAGAATAGATGGCTGAGCTTCCCCCGCCCATGTTGTCTGACCCCTCATCTGACCCCTGGAAGCTGGAAGTTGGGTTGCTGGTGACGCCACCCTTGCTGGAGCTGCCCTTGCCAGTCAGTGATCTGTGCTTTGAGCTGTCTGAGTAGGTGGTGGCAGTGGTGGTGCCGCTCATGCTAGGCATCGCAGGCGTGCTTGCGTCTCCCTGTGACTCTTTGTTGCCACCTTGAGCAGCGCCACCTGATTTTCTTGGACCTTGTGAGTACATAGAAGAACTGCCCCCGCCCATGTTGTCTTTGTTCTCCTGACTCATGCTGCCGGAACTGGTTTCAGAGCTGGTGCCCTTGGTTGCTGAGGAACCTCCACCTGCCCTCTCTGCCTTCTCACTGCTCTTGATCCTGTCCTGAGCAGCACCCTTGGATGGGTGGTCGTACGCTGAGCTGGCGCTGGTTGAGGTGGGTGATGATTTGCCCTTGTCTGATAAGGAAGGGTGCTGCTTGCTGTCTGAGTAGGTGGATGCGGTAGTGGCGCCACTCATGCTGGGCATTGCTGGGGTGTCATCATCACCCTGCAAGTCACAACACATGCCAAACATCGAGGCTGCAAAAACTGTGAGACAGCACCACAGCATGCACTGACGGTGTTTCTCTTGCAGGTATAGTGGCATGGACCCACATCCCACATCTGAATGCATCAGAGAAACATGATAGTATCTCAAGTAAGGAGCCCACTCATTACTCATGCTTTCATGCATTGAATATGGGTCTTCCCCTGGGGTCAGGTATGCACAGCCTTGAGGTCCTGTTTTGGCACTCAGCGTACCCCTCAGTCAGCAGAAGCCATGTGACAATGGAGCCTGACATCTCATGATAGATTGATCAGCTTGAGTTCATTGAGTTTTGATATTGTGTTGCAATAGGGGCAATGCCTGTGACAAGTGAGATGTCTGGATTGGCTTCAAGCTCACATGCTTCACTGTCAAGCTAAAACCAAGGGCTGACCTTCTTGTCATTGCTATTGTCACCTTTGCTGGGCCCCTGTGAGTAGATAGCAGAGCTGCCCCCACCCATGTTGCCGGAACCCTGCTGACTGGAGGTGGGGTTGCTGCTGATACCCCCCCTGTCTGACTCACCCCTGCCAGACAAGGACCTGTGCTTTGAGCTGTCTGAGTAACTAGTGGCAGTGCTGGTGCCACTCATGCTAGGCATAGCAGGCGTGCTTGCATGTGCCTGTGAGCTGCTGCTGTCATGGCCCTGTGTGCCCCCCTGGCTAGGCCCTTGTGGGTAGATGGCGGAGCTGCCGCCCCCCATGCTGCCAGAGCCCTGGCTGTTTGAGGCGGAGCTGGAGGTTGGGCTGTGGCTCTGAGCATGAGTGACCTGTGCTGCCTCATGAATGACAGCTAGAGCTCGCTGAGCAATGCCTGCAACCACTTCAGGAGCACCCACCTGCACCACATGCCTCCAGATCAATCAGGTGTTCAGCAGGTAGTCGACTCTCACAAGTGAGGAAATGGAGTCAGTATGCTTCAGTTGTGTGCGGTTCCTGTTGCCAAACTTCCAGAGCATGAGGCAACTGAAGGGCTCATGCAAACAGCATCAAGTCTCTGCCTGGGCTTTGAGCACAAGGTCCTTGTTTTCAACTTTGTCATGCAGTAGGCACGCTGTAAGGCCAGATATGCAAATTGTATTTATCATGCTTGCTGTAACTTCACAAACCTGAGCAGCGTGCTTGGAAGAGGCATTGCCCTGCTGAGCACGGGCGCCCACCCCAGCCAGGATAGCAGCAATCCTGAACATTGAAAGGGCTTGGCAGAATGCATAGGTGGTGGGGTCTGGCACACCAATGCCCCTGGCTTGGCAGTACATTTGAATGTACTCCTTCTCAGTTGGAATACCTACAGGTGAAGAAACGCTCTGACTTTTGGCATGCTGGCAATCAGATGCGCAGCAACTCTGTACCCACTGATGCTGCCATTGCGCATTGTTGCGTTGCTTCTGTGCACACAGCGACAGACAGATGAATGTGCTCTGCACATACGCTGTGGCTGGCGTGCAGTGACTCACTAGAGGCGTGGTACAGAGGATATGCTGGGGTGTATTGTACCACAAAACATCTTGCTGGCATGCACACCGCACCGATTCTTGCTCTGGCACACATACCTGCCATTGCTGGGGCACACATGGCAGGCATTTACACAGTGGACGTGAAACAAGATGAGCCATGTTCAGAAGTGCACCTTCAGGTAAGGGTCTGGGAAGGCCACGCACACCCGTCTTGTCGCTAGAGGGGAAGTGGTAGCACATGGCACTGTAGGCTAGGTCAGCCAAAGGGTATCCCAGGGTTGACAGCTCCCAGTCAAGCAATGCCAAGACACAGTCAGTGGTGTCTGGGGCATATATCAGGTTATCAATCCTGCATACGCGATACGCTGAGCGTCGCGAATGTGCCCGTGAAACACAACAGCCCTCAAGACAGAGCATTGCGCTGGACCATGGTAGCACTGATCATCACGCTCTTGCAAGGATACGTGCGCTGTTTGTGGTGAGAATTGGCTGATGCAATGATACGGCATGCAAGTGCTCTGCAGACAGCAACCTGACAATGACTTGAACCTAGGGCAGACCACAATGGAAATGCTCTTTGTTACGATGCTTGCCAACAGACAGCCACCATGCTTGCTGATGTAAGACAAGTCTGCACAGTGTCAGCATCTTCTTTACATCGTGCATTCCAACAGCACACATAGCAGCTGCAGATGGTGGACACAGAACAAAAACCTGTAGTCGCCATGTGAGATGCGGCCAACAGAGGGGTCACTGTCATCAGCAGGGATGTGGTTCTTGAGCCAGTCTATGAGCTCCATCATCTCAGGCAAAGCTTGACCAGTCAGCTGTGCCTGGTACTGCTGAGACCAACGCCACACCTACATGCACGCTGCCTGTGTTAACATGGTCTCAGCACACGCCCTGTGTCGTGCACCTTCAGTCTGCACTGCATACCTGACAGCTGTGGTTATGTAAGCACGGCAGCATTGTAAGTGCTGCGCAAGAATGCATTCTGTCCTTGACAACATACTGTATAGAGCTGATACTGTGCCTGGGGACTCGGGTGCAGGAGTATCATGACAGCCTTGGTACAGTCTTTCCTGCTGATGACGCAGTCAAAAGCTGGCAAGCAGCAAATCACCTGGCGAGCACAGTAGCCAGCTGGTCTGCCATACCGCTGCAGGTTGACTTGCTCTGGTCTGACAGAGTGCAGTGCTGCTAAGGTTACAGCCTGCTGTCTGTATGCTGCAGCGCGTTCTGGAGGTGACAGTTCTGGCAGGGTTGGCTCAACAAAGATGCGGCCCTGCAATTGGGCAATGTCAAAGTCAGGATCTGGGTCACAGATGATACTCCAACAGGTACAGGCATTGACCAGGACTGAAATAGGCGTAGCACATGTAGCTTGATGAATATCACATTGCAGGTCATGTAGGTAATGTTTTTAGACAGATCCACTGTGCAACATGTGCCTATGTGCTGCAGCTGCTTGAATTTGGCAGCACAGGTGTCGACGTAAGATGAATGAGATGGAAACTTGCCTGCACATGCTCCATTACATAAAATGGGGTTCCAATCACTGCTGCATCTTGGCAGAGACACAAGGCTTTGGGGACAGGCACAGGTGTGTCTTTCAGAGCTGCCAGCACTTGAAACTCGCGCTCCACTGCATGTGCTGAGGCCAGGACCTTGCCAGGTGGCTTCTTGCGCAGCACGTACTGGGTGCTGTCAGCCTGCATGCAGCTGCAAAGCTCTTGCCAGGCAGGCGCTACACACAGAGCGATTGCTGACAGTGTGCAGAGTCTGATGAGACGTCAAGCCGGCCATTGGTCAAGCTACAGTGAGCGTTTGCAAAATGGCCTTGCTCGCTGGATAAGTGCTTGCCTTGAGCAGATATGTGGGGTTGGATTGCCCATGGGAGAACTGGCGGACGACCAAAGACTGGCAGTCTCTTGGAAAAGAAGGTACTTGCTGCCTCAGAAACTGGAGAAGTGCTCTCTGCAGAAAGAGCCTTGATTAGTGTTTGCATGCAAGCATGCATACAAGCTGCATGCAGAGCGAACGCCTCCTTGTTCCGATGCATGTCGCCAATCACAACACAGATGCTGGAATAAGTCGGCGTTGGCGGACCTCGTCAAGCGCGTGAGCTTTGGCTGGAGCACCGACAGCGTCGGAAGTCGACAATACCATAAGCACGACACGGAAGCGCAAGCGGTGTTAGCTAAGTAGCGAAACGAAGACGCAGAAGCACGAGCTCTTGCCGAGACTCCTGCAAGATGGGGAGACCACTATCTTGACAACAGAAGACGATGCCAACTCAACTGTTGTCAGGCACTTGTGCCTCCAGTCTGTACAAGATGCTGGCTAGATCCCGCAAAATCTCACGATGGTGTCTTATAAGCAAACGCAAAACTGACGCTTCTTGCACGCAAATCTGCAAGCCTTGTGCTTCGAAAGACTAATACCTCCTGACGTGGGTGCCAGCTAGGACATGTACCATGCAACAGTTGTATGTGCATGTGTCTGTATCAGGCAAAAACATGTGCATGTAGCATATTTCAATCATGCGAAAAGTGTTGATGCACCAGATGAAGCAAATCCTCATACGACTCATGTTCCTCTCGAACTTTGCATCTGCAATCACGCGAATCCCTGAATAAAGCTTATAACATTGCGCTACGCTGCTGCAGCATCGTTTGCACAACAACACTTGTATTAGGATCTGACCAGATCAAGCAGCTTGTCTGCAGCTGACCTTTTTCTGTACAGTTTGATGCTGTGACCTATTGTAGATTTTGCTCTGTCACCGTGAAACTTGACTGTCCCAAAGTTTCTGTCTGCGACATCTGCAAGGCTGCAGAATAGCCAAGGTCTCGATGTCCTGAATTGAACTTTTCAAAGGCAAAGCCAGACTGTGCATGCCAGTTGTTGCACCTGAGCGAAAGCAGCGCGCTGCTGAAATTTCCTCTCGATTGCCGACGGCGGCCGAGTTCTGATACAAACACTTGTCAGCTTTCTTGGCAAGGCAATTCGGTGCGCCATGGTGGATGTGCAGAACAGGCTGACAGATTTGAGAGAGGAAGCATACGCTAAAGTTTTGAGATGCTTGCCTTACCCTCGCCAATGGGTATGTCGCTCGCTCAGCTTTAATCGAACTCTACCGGGGACACAGCTGGCCACTCATGGGGTACAGCACCTGAAATTTCTGGTTTGCTGCAATAGGCTACTGAGCTGTTGATCACTGGATTGCGCAACGAGTTTGGCATAGTGGATGATGTCCACGAGGAGATTCTAGAGGCAGTCATGACAAACACAGAGCGCCCCAGGAAGAAGTAAGACATTGCATGCATGCTCAATCTCACTGTGCACTGCACAAAACCAGCTGTATGGTCAGCTGGTCCGCGCAGAGTCTGCAACAGTATCACACAGTTGAGGAGTACTCATAACCTGAGCAGTGTACTATATCTGGTTGCAGGCAGAAGAGCTCACACAACCAGCCGCATGCGTATGAGCCGTCCTCACCCAAGCATAGAAAGCTTGGACATCAATCTGACCAGTTTGATGCTGAGCAGCCGTTTGCAAGGGTGGGGTCAGGAGCTTTGCCATCTGGCTCGGCCAGGAGTGCTGTTGCTGACAAGGTGGAGCTGGCAAAACAAAAGATCAAGGCCCAGAGCAGTGCCAACATGGGCCCTTCCAGCAGACTGGCAGCAGCTGTTGCTGGGCCCATCAAGGCAAAGAAGCAAAAGGTAAAGCTGTTGTGTAAACACCATGACACAATGCATGCATGCATGCATGCAAAGTATGTGCGCACAATCTTGCTGAGAATGGTTCTGTCAGGACTCATGACATCAGTTCCAGCATAGTTCTTGTGCATGCCATTTGCATGCATGCATGCACGCATGCATTGTCATAAAACAGCATGCATTGTGCAACACGGTGGCCATGCACCGCATTCCAGTCCATGCGCAATGCTAACAAGGCTGCAAGGTGGGCAAAGAATGCCCCCACCAATGTAGTGGTGGCATCATGTCACAATGCATGTCGGATGATGTCTCAAATGGACATGATGATCCATCAGAAGCAGTGGCAAGGACATCACAGATCATGTAAGTTGTCTGCTTTCTGGCAACAGGAGCGTCTAGAGCCCAGCATTTCTCATGCTGCCCCTGCCTATGAACCGCCTCAGCCCACACAGCAGCAGATGCGTCAACTGACAGAGGATGAGATTGCGCAAGGGTGCAAGCTGGATCCTTTCATAGGGATGCGTGTCAGGCGGCTGTGGCCCGAGGTGTGCCTCAGCTTTCCGTGCATGTCAAGCCAGGCATGGTTGCATTGCGCTCAAGCCTTTAATTATGCTCACCTTTGTAAGCCTGTCAGGCAAGCACAAATCAGAACATGTGAATAACGCAATGTACCTCGTTGTCATGTCCTGGTTGCTTGCTTCTTGCTTTTGCATCGCTGAGGTCTGCTTCAACTTTGCACGCAAGATGTGTGATTGCAAGCACTTGACATGAGAGTGGTAACTTGTGAATACATTTAGCTTGATCATTGCTTGCAGCTCAGTCAGCAAGCTTGTATGCAGGTAGGTAGTCCAGACAATTTGCGACTGTTCTGAATGATGTCAATCTCATTTTGTTTAGGATGGAGGTTGGTTCGAGGGGGTTGTGACTGACTATAGTGCAGTGAACAAGCAGCACTGGTGAGTTCTTGCTAATGACTTTGGCCAACATTGTATTGGTCATGAAGACAGACACTGCTTGTCAATGAAGAGTTGTTTGCTGCATCCCGGCTACAACTTACGCAAAGCACAAGAGCAGCAGCCTAGTTTCCTTGTGTCGCATGTCAGACACCAAAGTGCTTGCTCACACATGCTGCTGACATTTATCTTGCATCAGGAGAGCATTTTCTGGCCAGAAAATCAAGACTTCCACACTCCCAACATGCTTGAAACCTGGCAACCTTTTGATCATACTTGCTTGCACAAGGCTCGTGCTGCCTCAGGCTTGCATCAAAGCTGCACCAGTCACTGGTCTTCTGACTTGCAGTATCACGTACAAGTTCAACACCGATGATGAGAGCTTTGAATGGTATGACCTACGAAATCGCAACCAAGACGAGTGCAAAATCCTGAAAGGAAAGGTGGATGTGCTGTCCAAAGTCGCACAGCATCAGCAGCCTGCTCAACCAAATGGCCTGCCAGTGAATGGCTCAAAGCCACCCAGAAAGCCAGGTACATATCCAGGTTTCTGCATCACAGCTGATTGATGCAGCTGTCTTCTCTACTGCTCATTCAGAGAAACGCAGTCATTGCTGCTGAGTGACAGACCTGACGCTTGAACAGCAGCATGGTTGCCTGGACTGAGGCGCACCACTTCTAGCCAAATACTGATCATGCAGTGCTCTGTTTCTGCTGACTGATGTAAGCATTTTTCTGGCTGTCAGCTTGCTTCACCATGCG
>JAABUO010002620.1_pt1 | contig 21788 bp, 12 predicted proteins | sample 5559291 | NCBI WGS metagenome assembly JAABUO01 (sample SAMN10711878, study PRJNA513372) | rock metagenome | isolation source: Antarctica rocks | place: Antarctica: Victoria Land, Finger Mt sud
AGAGCGAGAGAGAGCGCGGCGGTGCGGATACGCATTGGGTTCCCCTGGGGTCTGGGCAGTAGACAAACGGTTGCTTCAACGCCACTTAGAACCGTACCACCGTTTGGTGCGACGTGCAGGGCGAAAGGCAAATGCAGATTCCCTGCGGGAATGACAACTAAAGGTGAAAAAACCAAAAGCAGGCGCAGATTGCGAGGAGAATGACAAGCCAAAGCCTCACACTTGTTTTTTGGTGTCATTCCCGCAGGGAATCTGTGTCTGCATTTAACAAACCGCAAATTGTCACAGCAGCGCAAGAATCTGCTGGCCATCGCTACGGCATCATGGATCAGAGTCTTTGGTATGGTGGACACGCACGCATGCGCGTTCGATCGCCGCACGCGAACAGGTTCCAGGAGAAAATGTGCCCATGAGGATCAAGATAATGACGCAGCGCAGGAGCAGCCGAAGCTCCAAAGTTGTGCTGGCCGCCGTCCTCTGCCTGGCAGCGACCCTGGGTTGCGGAGCCGGTCAAACCGCGCAGCGGCCACCCCAGGCCGCAGGGACACCGGCTGCGTGGAACCTGGTCTGGAGCGACGAATTCAACGGCCTTGCGAACTCTGTACCGGACGCCTCGGTCTGGAAGTACGACCTCGGCGGAGGTGGTTGGGGCAACGGGGAGCTCGAGCATTACTGTGCGCCGTTCTCTTCAGCCGCTCCCTGCGTGGCCGGGCATTCGAACATCTACGAGGACGGCAACGGCCACCTCGTCATCCAGGCCACCCGGGCGAGCGACGGCACCTGGACTTCGGGGCGGCTGAAGACGGAAGGCACCAAGAGCTTCCAGTATGGCCGCATCGAAGCACGCATGAAGCTCCCCGTGGCCGCGGGCTTCTGGCCTGCGTTCTGGATGCTGGGTGCGAACATCGGCACCGTAGGCTGGCCCGCGGCGGGCGAGCAGGACATCATGGAGTGGGTGCAATCCTACGGTCCCACCACCACGTCTTCGACCCTGCATGGCCCGGGTTACTCCGGCGCTCACGGCATCGGCAACCGGTTCACGTTTCCAGCCGGAGGTCAGGTGGATACCGACTTCCATACCTATGGCGTGATCTGGGCGAAAGACAAGCTGCAGTTTTATCGCGATGATCCTGCAAAGATTTATTTCACCTTGACGCCGGCGAATCTCCCGGCAGGAACCACCTGGGTTTACAACCAGCCATTCTTTATCCTGCTGAACTTTGCGATTGGAAGCCATGGGTTTGCGGGTGGCACGGACGCCTCCACGCCCGCTTCAGGGAAGGTGCTCGTGGACTATGTGCGGGTGTATCAGAGTTCGCCGGTGAAGCCTTGAACGGCCTATCGGTATGGACAACCGGAAACAGCAAGAACAAACGCAGATTCCCTTCGGGAATGACAACCAGTCGACTGAAGATTGAACGGACGGCATAACAATGGCGATTCGCTTCGGCAAACAGTGCAACCATACAGAAGTATTTGCGGGAGCAGGTCGCGCCCGCACGAAAGGTAATCCGATGCGTTGGTCCGCCGTGGTGTGTGCTGGTTTGTTTGCCTCTTTCTCCGCTGTCTTCGCGCAGACTCCGAAGTCTCTGCCTTACATGAATCCTGCTCTATCCACACAGCAGCGCGTCGATGACCTGGTTGGGCGCATGACGCTCGACGAAAAAGTGACCCAGATGATCAACACCTCTGCTGCTATCCCGCGCCTGGACGTGCCCGCGTACGATTGGTGGAACGAAGGCCTGCACGGCATCGCGAGGTCGGGGTACGCAACCACGTTTCCGCAGGCTATCGGGATGGCCGCAACGTGGAATGCGCCTTTGCTGGGGCAAGTTGGCGATGTAATCTCAACCGAGGCGCAGGCCAAATACAACCGCGCGATGCGTCACAATATCCACTCGATTTATTTTGGCCTTACTATCTGGTCGCCCAACATCAATATCTTTCGCGATCCGCGTTGGGGCCGTGGACAGGAGACCTACGGCGAAGATCCTTACCTGACCAGCCGGCTCGGCGTCTCGTTCGTCAAAGGTCTGCAGGGGACGAATCCGAAGTACTTCAAGGTGATCGCCACACCGAAGCATTTTGCCGTGCATTCGGGTCCGGAATCCACGCGCCACAGCGCCAACATCGACCCCACACGCCACGACCTTTGGGATACGTATCTGCCGGCGTTCCGCGCCACCATCACGGAGGCGCATGCGGATTCGATCATGTGTTCTTACAACGCAGTAGACGGCTTGCCCGCGTGTGCCAGCAAAGAGCTGCTGCAGGACATTCTGCGTAAAGACTGGGCATTCAAGGGCTATGTGACATCAGATTGCGGTGCAGTCTCCGACTTCTACCGGGCGGATGCGCACCACACCTCGGCCGACCGGGATGCGGCGGCGGCGGACGGCATTCACGCCGGTACGGATACGAATTGCGGGTCTACGTATCTTGCGCTGGGTAGCGCGGTCAAGCGTGGCCTGGTGAGCGAAGCGGAAATCGACACGTCGTTGAAGCGGCTGTTTACTGCACGCTTCCGCCTGGGCATGTTCGATCCCGCAGCCAGCAATCCTTACAACGCCATTCCGTATTCCCAGGTGGACAGCGCCGAGCACCGGGCACTCGCTTTGAAGGTGGCGCGGCAGTCGATGGTGCTATTGAAAAATGATGCGGGCACGCTGCCGTTGCGCGCAGACGTGAAGACGATCGCGGTGATCGGGCCGAACGCGGCTTCGCTGGCAGCGCTCGAAGGCAACTACAACGCCATTCCGCGCGATCCAGTGTTCCCGGTCGATGGAATAGCACGCGCGTTTCCGAACGCGAAGGTGCTCTACGCCCAGGGTGCAGCGTATGTGAATGGGGTGCAGCTTCCCGCGCCGCGCACGCTCTTCCATCCGGATCGAAAGTCGCCAGGGCAGGGCCTGAAGGCGGAGTATTTCAATGGCGCGAGCTTTACGGGCAAGCCGGTGCTAACGCGGGTTGATCCGCAGATCGACTTCGACTGGAACTCGGCGGCTCCCGTCCCGGGTGTGGACGCGTCCGCGTTCGCCGTGCGCTGGTCTGGAACGATTCAACTGCCCGCGCCCGGAGAGTACACGTTCTCGATGCAGATGGCGCACTGCTATCCGTGCCAGGATCATGAGCAGTATGCGGTGTACCTCAACGGCAAACGCATCGCAAACTTCGATCAGCCGGTCGTCGAGGCACACGGCAGTTCCACGCCCAAGTTCACCTTGACGGTCGCCGATGCCGACCCACACGATCTCCGCATTGAGTACACGCATCAGGCTCCTCTGTTTGGTGCCGGATTGACGTTCGAATGGACGCCCCCGCCCGGAGTCTTGCAGCAGCAAGCCGTAGGGTCGGCGCGCAATGCCGACGTGGTGCTGGCCTTTGTGGGCCTCTCGCCGGAGCTCGAAGGCGAGGAGATGCCGATTCATGTGCAGGGCTTCGCGGGCGGCGACCGCACGGATATCAAACTGCCGCAGGCCCAGCAGCAGATGCTTGAAGCTGTGGCCGCGACGGGCAAGCCGCTGGTCGTGGTGCTGATGAACGGCAGCGCGCTCGCGGTCAACTGGGCCAACCAGCACGCGCAGGCGATTCTCGAAAGCTGGTATCCCGGCCAGGCAGGCGCGCAGGCAATTGCGGAAACGCTGGCCGGGAGCAACAATCCGGGAGGACGTCTGCCGGTCACGTTTTACCGCTCCCTGGATCAGTTGCCGGCGTTCGACGATTACACGATGGCCCACCGCACGTACCGGTATTTCAAGGGCGCTCCGCTCTACCCGTTCGGATTCGGGCTAAGCTACACGTCCTTCGCCTACTCCAACGTGAAGTTGTCCACCGACCGCGTGAAGGCGGGCGAGCCGCTGACCGTCGAGGCGGACGTAGAGAACACGGGCAAGCGTGACGGCGACGAAGTTGCGGAGCTCTACCTGGTTCCTCCGGGATCTCCGGTGGCTCCAGTGCGTGAGCTGGCCGGGTTTGAGCGCGTCCACCTGGCGCCAGGGGAGCATCGTCACCTGCGCTTTACCCTGGATGCCCGGACGTTGTCGCAGGTCGATGCGCATGGTGAACGCGCAGTCTCCGCCGGACGCTATGGGATCTTTGTCGGTGGGTCGCAGCCCGCTGGGCAGGCCGCTCCCGCCAGCTTTGAGATCACAGGCACCCAGGCTCTTCCACGCTGACCACAACCCTCATAGCTGATCGTCTTCTGGTTGTCATTCCCGAAGGGAATCTGCGTTGGTTCCTGCTCGTCCCGGTCCTCGATACCATCTGCAAATTGGCTTGAAGACCCAGGGGATACGGCGCCCGGCAGGGGCGGAACAACCAATAGCAGATCAATCGAAACCGAAGACGAGCCGCTGCGTCCAACGGGCAATGTTCCCGTTTGGATGAAGCGGCTTGTCCCCGGTGCTCACGGTACATCGCCGCGAGACTCGCAGCAGGCCACTGGCTCCCATATAATCGAGCTTCCCCTGTGTATGCGCGGGATGCGACTTTCTACAGGCAATGAGGGCGTGCGTATCTTTACCAGGAAGCAAATCAGGCAGCAAACGATCGGAAGCTCCGTGAAGCAGCAGAACGCCACCGCTGGCGCAGACACGCCGCCCGCGACCTATTTTGAAACCGCACCTTTGCGCAGGACACTTGTCCTTCTGGCACTGTTAGCCGCAGGTTCCGCAGCAGGAGCGGCTTGGGGCCAGACGCAGGAGCCTGCATCTCCCGCAGGCGCAGCTACCCCCGGAGCCCAGGCTCCCGATCAGGCGCAGTATGGCAACGCGCAGACGCTCTGCCAGCCCCAGGTAATTGGAAATCGGCGCATTCCCAAGGAATCCGTGCTGGCCCGGCTTTTCTCCCACCAGGGAAATCTGTATGACCCGACCGTGGTCGAGCGCGACTTCAACTCCTTGTGGAACACGGGTTATTTTGAGGATGTTCGCATTGAACGCGTGGACACGCCCACCTGCGTTCAGCTTGAGATTTATGTCCGCGAAAAGCCGACCATCCGCGAGATCCACTATGCGGGCCTGAACGCGATCACGCTTTCCGATGTGGACGAGGGCTTGAAAAAAGCCAAGGTCGGGATGACCGTGGAGAGTCAGTTGGATTTCACGCGCATCAAGGCCGCCGAAGTGGTTCTGAAGGAAATGCTGGCCGCGCATGGCCACCAGTTCGCGACCATCCATACAGACATCAAGACGATCCCGCCGGCTGCCGTCGCCGTCACGTTCAATATCAAGGAAGGCCCAACCGTAAAGGTTGGCAAGATTGTGTTCAGCGGCAATCGCGCTTTATCCGACCGCACCCTGCGCGCGTCCATGAAGAACCTGAAGCCGATCGGCATTCCTCACTCGATTATTCTTGAGAACCTGCTGCCGCGCACCTTCGACGCGTCCAAGCTCGATGAAGATGCTGATCGCGTGCGCGGAGCCTACCGCGACCGCGGCTACTTCAAGGCGCTGACAGGCGAGCCGCAGACCCACGTGCGCACCACCACGGGCTTCAATCCATTCCTCTTCCACACCACCACCGGCAAACGGATGGACATTCTGATCCCGGTTGAAGAGGGCGCGCGCTACAAGCTCGGTGGCATCACCTTCAAAGGAAACACGCACTTTACGAACACCCGTGCCCTGCGAGCGCAGTTTACCCAGAAGGACGGCGAGTACTTCAATGCAAGGTTGTTCGGCAAAGGCCTGATAAACCTGCAGAAGGCCTATGGCGGCCAGGGCTACATCAATTATGTAGGCACGCCGATCCCGCGCTTCGATGAAGCCAAGAAGCTGATCTATTTCGACATCGACGTAGACGAAGGCAAGCCGTACTTTATCTCGCGCATTGAGTTCACCGGCAACACGATTACGCGTGATAAGGTAATTCGCCGCGAACTACTGGTGGAAGAAGGCCAGGTCTATAACTCGCAACTGGTGGACCTCTCCCTGCTACGATTGAATCAGCTGAACTACTTCAATACCCTCAAGGCCGACCAGGACGTAGAAACGCGCCAGAACGCGGATGACGGAACAGTCGACCTGCTCATCAAGCTGAAGGAGAAGGGTAAGAACTCCGTTGGGTTGAACGGTGGATTGTCGGGTCTTTCGGGAACGTTCATCGGGCTCAACTACGAGACGAATAATTTTCTTGGACTTGGCGAAACCCTCTCGGTGCAGGCGAACGTGGGTGATCTTTCGCGCAACCTGAGCGTTGGGTTCAACGAGCCTTACCTGAGGAACAAGCCGATCTCCCTGGGCGTGCAGTTGTTCACGTCCAAATACGACTACAACCCGGCCAAGGCGTACGGTGCAAGTGGATCGGCTTCGACTAATTTTACCCAGGCGCAACAGTCGCAGTTCACCAACTATAACCAGACGCAGACCGGCGTGACTTTGTCGCTATCCTCGCCGCTGAGGCATCTGTTCGCGCACACCGGCGTCACGCGCGTGGGCGTCTCGTACTCGCTCTCCCGCGCCTCGGTAACGACGTTCAACGACAACACGCGCAACGTGTTTCAGTCGCTCGCGTTCCGCTCGGGCGTCGCCGGCGTCAACCAGTTGAACGGCATTGTGACCTCGGTATTGACCCCGACGTTTACGTTCTCGTCGCTGGACCGCCCGACAGGACCGCATAACGGAAAGGACTTCAGCGCACAGGTGCAAATCGCAGGTGCTGGCGGCAACGTCAAGTACTACTCGCCGGCGCTTGCCTATCGCCAGTTCTTCCCCATGAAGGGTCTGCGGATTAACCGCGAAGGCCACAACGTGCTGGGTTATCGTATGCAGCTTGCGCATGTAGCAGGCTTCGGCGGCGAAGTCGCACCGCCCACCAACCGCATCTACGGCGGCGGCGAGTCGGATGTGCGCGGCTTCGACATTCGCGCCTCGGGGCCGTACGTCTTCATTCCGAACCGCGTCGAATTCAACCTGACGAATCCGGACGGGTCGACCGTTCCGCGCGATCCTACCAATCCGCAGCTTGGCAATATTCAGATTCCGCTGCCCATCTACCGGCTTGTGTCGATCGGCGGAGATACCCAGTTCACGGGCAATGTTGAGTACCGCATTCCCATCGTGAACCAGGTCACGTTCGCCTTCTTCACAGACTTTGGCATGACCTTCAACCTGCAGCCCTCGCAGCTGCGTGAGAGCCCGGCAGGACACGCGGCGATTGAAGGTCCGTCCTACGGCTGCCCCACGTTCATCAACGGTGCATGCTTCGGCGGCAAGGCAGTTTCCTTTTCGCAGTACCTGAAGACGGTTCCCGGATCGAACTACGTTCCACGCATGTCGAACGGTGTCGAGCTGCAGGTCATCCTGCCGATCGTCAACGCTCCCTTCCGCATCTTCTACGCTTACAACCCGCTGCGTCTGTACAAGGATCTTCCGCAGGAGCTTGCGGTTGACCCGAAGACGTTCCGCAGCTTCTTCCCAAATACGGGCGCGGGGCAGTATACGTACGACCAGGCCGTCCAGTTCTACGGGGCGAATTATACCCTGCGCGAGCCACGTAAGACGCTTCGCCTGACGGTGAGCACGACCTTCTAAGGCAGAGCGGATTTACAGATGGTGACAACCAGAAAGGCGGAAGAGGTCTTTCTACATCTACTACTGCCTCGTTGAAAACTTACACTCCTGTAGAGTCGTCATCCTGAACGTAGTGAAGAGCTTGCCCTGTAAGCGATCCCTGCATTTGCCAAAGTCACAAGGCTGGATCTTTGCACGCCAGACTTACTGCACGCGCGAGTGCCGGTAGCCAGCCTCACTCAACGCTACGAGCAGCTCATCTACCTGCTCGCGCCCGCGTGTTTCCATGGTGATGTCAATCACGGTGTCGCCCAGGTTGACTCCGTAGTAGGCCCGGTTGTGCAGCGTGTCGACGATGTTGGCGCGATGGCTCGCAATCAGGCGCGTCAGGTCGGCCAGCGCTCCGGGCTTGTCCAGCAGGTGAATGCGCAGGCGGATCATACGTCCGTCCTGCACCAGGCCACGCTCGATGATGCGCGCCAGCAGGGTGACGTCGATGTTGCCCCCGCAAACCAGCACGCCTACGTTCCATCCCTGGACATCGGCCAGTGAGGTTCTGCGCTGCAGCAAGGCGGCGAGCGCAGCCGCGCCGGCACCTTCGGCCAGCGTCTTTTCACGCTCCAGCAACAGCAGGATGGCCGAGGCGATCTCGTCTTCCTCGACCGTGACGATTTCGTCCACATAGGCCGCGACCACGGGAAACGTAATGGCACCTGCGCGCCTTACCGCAATGCCATCCGCAATGGTGGTCGCGGCGTCGAGCGTCACCGGCCCATGCTGGGCGAGCGCCTGCTGCATGGCCGGAAGACGCGATGTCTGCACCCCGATGACTCTTACCTGGGGCCGTGTCTGCTTGATCGCGCACGCCATGCCGCCGATCAAGCCGCCTCCGCCAATGGGCACAATCACCGCATCGAGACGCTTCATCTGCTCCAGCATCTCGAGCGCAATCGTGCCCTGACCCGCCATGACGGCCGCATCATCGAAGGGATGCACGAAGACCAGGTTTTCTTCCGCGCAACGACGTAGCGCCTCCGCGTGCGCTTCGTCGTAGTTTGCGCCGTGCAGAACGACCTCGGCGCCGAACCCGCGCGTAGCCGTCACCTTGACCAGTGGAGTGGCGAGGGGCATCACGATGACCGCGCGAAGGCCCAGGCGCGATGCGTGATACGCGACGCCCTGTGCGTGATTGCCCGCGCTGGCCGCAATCACACCGCGCGCGGCTTCTGCTGGCGTGAGGAGCGCCAGCCGGTTCAGCGCACCCCGCTCCTTGAAGCTGCCCGTCATCTGGAGATTTTCGAGCTTGAGAAAAACGTGGTGCCCAGACATCTTCGACAGCGTCTCGGACCGCGCACACGGTGTGGTGTACACCTGGCCGCGCAGACGTTCGCGCGCCGCCAGCACGTCGTCCAGATCGATTGCCAGCTTCGTCATGCAATCAGACTAATTGCTGGCCGGCGTGCGGGAGTAAGCAATTGGGAGAAGTGCAGCAAAGCGATTCAGCGTTGCTGCGAGCGCAGCCGCGGCGCTTCAAACTCGTCGCCTTGGTTCCAGACAATGGGCTGGGTTGACAGCAAGGCTTGCCAGCCGAGCGCGATGGAAAGCTGCGCCAGCCGTGCCTGCGCGCGAAGATCCCAATGTGGGTTGAACTCGTCCGAGGGCTGATGATAGCGGTGCGCGATGTAGTCGGCCGCAATCGCCTGTCCGTACGCAAGATCGTGGCCTTCGAACTGATTGCCGGCGCCAATCGAAAACGCCGGGACACCGGCACGCGCAAACGAGAAATGATCGGAGCGGTAAAAATAACCCGCAGCCGGGAACGGGTCGGGAATGATGGACATGCCAAACGTCTTGGCTGTGCTCTCAACCTCTGGCAGAAAGCTGGTCCGCTCCGCGCCTGAAACCATCAACTGCTGCGGAATGCCTCCGGGCATGATGAAGATGCCTTCAAAGTTCAGGTTCAGCGCAATCTGGCGCACCGGTACCGGAGGATGCTGGGCCAGGTACTCAGACCCGAGCAGGCCCTGCTCTTCGGCATCCACGGCGGCAAAATAGACCGGACCCGGAGGTGCGCCTCCCTCCCGCGCGGCATACGCAAAGCCGCGCGCAACTTCAAGCAGCATGCCGTCCGCCGAAGCGTTGTCGATGGCTCCGTTGTAGATCTGGTCGCCATGTGCGGCGCGGTCGATTCCAAGGTGGTCAAAGTGCGCGGTGTAGAGAATCGCGGCGTGATTGGCCGGTGTTCCGGGTAGCTTCGCAATCACGTTCTGCCCGGTGAACGGCGTGACAGTGCTGACCACGTGCGCCGAAAGGTTTGACGCGAGAGGCTGTGCACGAAAACCGGGTGTCCGCGCTTTCGCGATGAGCTGCGTAAGGTCCAGATGATTGGACGCCAGCAGCTTTTCCGCGACCGCAAACTGTACCCATGCGGCCAACGGCACGCGCGCTTCCGTACCAGACGCCAGGTACGCAGTCTCCGTGCCCCAGCGTGTCCCAATCACAGACCACGGGTAAGAAGCCATCGTGGTCTGGTGTACAAGAATGGCACCGACTGCACCCTGCCGGGCCGCTTCCTCGTATTTGTAGGTCCAGCGTCCATAGTAGGTAAGCGCCTTGCCGGTAAAGGGCGTGTGCGGAGTCCCGCTCGCGGAAGGCTCGGGCGAAGGCGGCTGGCTGACCAGGATGAGCGCGACCTTACCCTTCATATCCACGCCGGCATAATCATCCCAGCCAAGCGCAGGCGCATGGATTCCGAAGCCGACGAAGACGATCGGCGCGGCATGCACGTCGACCACAGGCTGTGCGGTCTGATTGATGACGGTGTATTCCGTGCCTCCAGATAGCGTAACTTTCTCGCCGCCCGTACTGAAGGCGAAGGTGCTCTCCGGCCGTGTGGCGATGTTCACCATCGGAACCGCCTGGGTCCAGCCGCCAGCTTCACCTGCGGGCTCCAACCCCAGCAGCGCGAACTGCGTCTGCATGTAAAGCGCGGCCAGCCGTCCGCCGCGTGTTCCCGGACCCCGCCCTTCCAGCAGATCGTCCGACAGAAAGCGTGTGTGCGCCGCGATGCGGTCGGGCAAGATCTGCTGCTCCGCCGCCAGCGCCGCAGGTGGCAGCCCCGGGACCGAAGGCGCAGCGGGCATTGCGGGTTGTTGAGCGAACGCAGACATGGAAGAGAGAGCAACGCACAGCAGCAGAGGACGCATGACGGAAGTCTAACCGCTGGGCCAAGCTTCCGCGCGCGGCCTGATTACTCGTACTTGAGCGTCTGCACCGGATCGAGCGCGGCCGCGCGGTTGGCCGGAATGGTGCCGAAGATGACGCCTACCAGGAATGACGTCGTCAACGCGATCACCGCAGACCACGGGCTGACGGGAATTTTGTAGGGCGTCAGGAAAGAGATCGAAAGCGGCAGCGCCAGCCCCAGCACAGTCCCGATCAGCCCGCCTGACAGCGAAAGGAAGACCGCTTCGGTAAGGAACTGCAGCCGGATCTCCTTGCTGGTCGCGCCCAGCGCTTTGCGGATGCCAATCTCGCGAATGCGCGACGAAATATTTGCCAGCATCGAGTTCATGATGCCCACGCCTGATACCACCAGCGTGATGAACGCGCCCAGCGTCAGCACGATCGTCAGCATGTTGCCAATCTTCTTCATCGTCGCCAGAATGTCCGTCAAGGTCTGCGCCTTGTACACACTGGAGGCGCGATGGCGGCTATGAATGATGGCGGTAATCTGCCTCGCTGCGGGCTCGACATCAGCCGCCGTCCCCATCGAGAAGAAAATCTCCTTCAGGGTATCCGTACCCGTGAAGTAGCGGGCGACTTCATACGGCACCAGCAGCGTGCGGTCGCTGATCTCAGACGCTCCGTACGTGTCGATGTTTTCTACGAAGACGCCGATGACCGTGAATGGAATCCCGCTGACCGAAAACGTATGTCCGATCGCCTTTTCATACGAGCCGTAGAGTTCCTTGGCCAGCGGACCGACCATGACCGCGACCGACGCGTGTGTGGTGGCGTCTTCGTCATCGAAGAAGCGGCCCGCTAGCACCTTCAGGTTCCGCACCTGCTTGTACTCCGGACTGACGCCCAGGATCATTGCATTCTGGGTTGCCCCATGCCCGACCGCAATATCGGCGTGGTACTCGAGCATGGGCGAGCTGGCGACGATGCCCGGAACCTGTTCCTCTACGGCATGAATATCGGCGCGGGTCAGGAAGTCGGGCGAAGAAACATTGTTCGGCCCCATCACTTCGCCGCCCGCATACTGCATCTCGACCTTGTTCGGGCCCAGGCCGGAGATGGTGTCGAGCGCGTACTGCTGGCCGGTCAAACCCACCGTGACGACCAGGATGATGGAGGCAGAACCGATCACCATACCCAGCATGGTCAGCAAGAAGCGGACCTTCGAGGCGCGGAAACTATCGATCGCAAGCTGAATCGTCTCGCGCATTGCGATCGTCGAGCGCGCGCTGGCCAGCGTGGTGTCAAAGCTGCCGCGGCGGCGTTCGCCTACCGATTCGGATTGAGCAGTGTAGGCCATTCTTTACAAAATCGGGTTGCTGCAACGTTAGACTCACTCCAGTATGGCAGCGGTTCACGGTTTGCTGCTAACCTGCCAACAGGCACACTGCCACGTTCCGCGGAGGGATGTGTGAGTGGTTGAAACAGGCGGTCTTGAAAACCGCTTTACCGCAAGGTAACGGGGGTTCGAATCCCTCTCCCTCCGCCAACACCCCTTCTCAAGCATTCCAAAGAAGTCTCATGGAATGCAAAAGCTAAATGTAATTGCAGAATCTGTTGCTTTTGCGTTCTTTTGCGGTACCCTGGAAACCTACCGCTGGCGTGGGTACATCTGTGGGTATGTTGTTTCCGCGCTGTGGGTATATTCCATTTTGGATACGCAGATGGCGCTGACCGATACGGAGATCAAGAAAGCGAAGCCGCAGGACAAGCCTTACAAGCTGAGCGATGGGGCGGGCCTTTACATTTGGATCACGCCCTCCGGGGGTAGGAAGTGGCGCGCGTCTTATCGTAACGGCGGGAAGCAGAAGACCGCCACCTTCGGCGGATATCCAGAAGTGTCCCTCGCACTCGCGCGGGAACGCCACCGAGACGCCCGCAAGCTGCTGGCGGAAGGACTGGACCCGATGGAGCGGCGCAAGGCCATCAAGTCCGCCCTGGGAGCCGCCCACGTCAATTCCTTTGCAAGCGTCGCCGCCCTCTGGTTCGAGCATTGGCAGGAAGGAAAGAGCGCGCGTCACGTCGATTCCGTCCGGCGCAGAATGGCGGCCGACATTCTCCCCGCCTTTGGAACGCGTCCTATTGCTTCGATCGAAGCGCCCGAAGTGGTGGCGCTGACCAAAGCCATTGAGCAGCGTGGAGCGCATGACATCGCCAAACGTTCATTAGAGACGACGGGACAGGTCTTCCGTTACGCCGTAGCCCATGGCTACGCCAAGCGCAATCCTGCTGTTGAGATAAAACCGAGCGACATCCTGAGATCTGTCCGTAAGATCAATCACGCAAGGATTGACGCCAAGGAACTTCCGGAACTGCTCAAGAAAATCGAGGTCTACCACGGAACACACGTGACGCGCCTCGCGATCAAGCTCCTTGCGCTTACGTTCGTTCGCACCAGCGAATTGATCCAAGCGAAATGGAGCGAGTTCGACTTTGAAGCGTCCCGGTGGGACATTCCCGTCGAACGGATGAAGATGCGTACTCCGCACGTTATCCCGCTGGCTAAGCAGACTTTAGAAGCATTGGATTCGCTGCGCCCGCTCTCCGGCGGAAGTGAATGGCTATTTCCAGGTGACCGGGACCGCTCGAAGCCCATGAGCAACAACACGATCCTCAAGGGCTTGGAGCGGATGGGCTACAAAGGAAAAATGACGGGACACGGCTTCCGGGGGCTCGCCTCGACCGTCCTTCACGAACAAGGTTACAACCATGACCATATCGAGCTCCAGCTAGCGCATGCGCCGCGCAACGCAGTAAGCGCGGCCTATAATCACGCGCTCTATCTGGAGCCCCGTGCCAAGATGATGCAGGATTGGGCCGACTTTCTGGAGCGTACACAGCGGGGGGCGAAAGTGCTTCCGTTCTCCTCCAAAATCGCATGACTTGGATTTGTCCACCACCATCGCAGTCTGCGGCTGTTAGTCTTGGTGCCAGAACTCATCACTCCCAGCATGCCACCCATCTCCGAGACCATTCTCGAGCAGCAATTCATCGGCCAGCTTGAAGATTTGAAATACGCGTATCGCAATGACATTCGCGATCGTGCATCTTTGCATGCCAATTTCCGTGAGAAGTTTGAGTCGCTCAACCGTTGCAAGCTGACTAACAAAGAGTTCGATCGCCTCCTCCAGCAGATCGTTAGACCGGATGTCTTCCTCGCGTCCCGCAGTCTCCGCGAACGTGACACATTCGAGCGTGAGGATGGTACACCACTGCATTTCGAGCTCGTCAACACACGGGATTGGTGCAAGAACACGTTCGAGGTGATTAACCAACTGCGCATGAATACGACCAACAGCTTCCATCGCTACGACGTCGTTCTGCTCCTCAACGGTATACCCGTCGTGCAAGTCGAGTTGAAGCAGCTCTCGGTCAATCCGCGGAAGGCGCTAGAGCAGATCGTCGCTTACAAGGCGGATGCCGGCAACGGCTACACGAATTCCTTGCTGTGCTTTCTGCAGATCTTTGTCGTCAGCAACCAGACAGATACGTACTACTTCGCCAACAACAATGATCGCCACTTCACTTTCAATGCTGAGGAGCGATTCCTGCCGGTTTACAAATGGGCCAGGGAGGACAACGCGAAGGTCACGCACCTCGACGACTTCGCTCAGCAATTTCTGGCCAAGTGCCTCCTGGGCGAGATGATCAGCCGCTACATGGTCCTCGTCCAGACCGAGCAAAAGATCCTCATGATGCGACCGTACCAGATCTATGCCGTCCGCAACATCGTCCGCTGCATCGACCAGAACTGTGGAAACGGGTACGTGTGGCACACCACCGGCAGCGGTAAAACGCTGACCAGCTTCAAGGCCTCCACGCTGCTCAAGGACAATCCGTCCATCCAGAAGGTGCTCTTCGTCGTTGATCGCAAAGACCTGGATACCCAAACGCGCGATGAGTTCAACCGGTTCCAGCCAGACTGCGTCGAAGAAAATATCACCACCAGTGTGCTGGTGGATCGGATGCTTTCCGAAGACTATGCCGACAAAGTCATCGTTACGACCATCCAGAAGCTGGGCATCGCATTGGACGCCGCACACCGCATAAACTACGCCGAACGGCTGAAGAATTTGAGCGGCAAACGTATCGTGTTCGTCTTTGACGAGTGCCACCGCTCACAATTCGGCGAGACACACACGGCCATAAAGCAGTTCTTCCCTCGAGCGCAACTGTTCGGCTTCACCGGCACGCCCATCTTCGAAGAGAACGCAACGGCGGAACGTCGCGAAGGCGAGCAGGCGTACAAACTCACGACCAAGCACCTGTTCCCGCACGAGCTACACCGCTACACCATCAGCAACGCGATCGACGATCGCAACGTGCTTGGCTTTCAGGTGGAGTACTACAAGCCCGACGGAAAGCATGCTGTAACAGCCGGGGAGACTCTCAAGAAGCAGAAGATCGTCGAAGAAATCCTGGCGAAGCATGACAAGGCAACCCTCGATCGCCGCTTCAACGCTCTACTGGCCACCAACTCCATCCCGGACGCCATCCAATACGTGGAGTGTTTCCGCACGATACAGGCCAAGCGAGCAACTGCTGACCCCACTTTTGTGCCGCTGAACATCGCCTGCATCTTCTCCCCGCCGCCTAGCTCCGGCAAAGACAGCAAACACAGCGGTGAGGATCTCGCCGAGGACCTGCCACAGGAGCAGGAGGACAACCAGCACGAGCCGGACAAAAAACGCGAGGCGCTCACCACCATCATTACGGAGTACAACGCGCGCTTTAGCACCAACCACCAGCTGGACGACTTCTACGCCTATTATCGCGACGTTCAGAAGCGCATCAAGAATCAGAAGCTCTCGAGCGCCGACCTACCGCACGGGGAGAAGATTGATGTCTGCATCGTGGTGGATATGTTGCTCACCGGCTTCGATTCGCAATACCTCAAGGTGCTGTACGTAGACAAGCGGCTCAAGCACCACGGGCTCATTCAGGCTTTCAGTCGCACCAACCGCACCTTGAACGACACTAAGCCTTGGGGCGCCATCGTCGATTTCCGCGGGCAAGAGGAGCAGGTCAATCAGGCCATGGTGCTCTTCACCGGCGAGCCGCTCGACCGCGCGCAGACCATCTGGCTAGTGGACCCCTCGCCGGTCGTCCTGCACAAGCTGAAGCAAGCCGTCGCCCAGCTCACGAGCTTTATGGAGTCGCAGGGTCTCAAGGCCAAGCCTGAGGACGTGGCCAACCTGAAGGGCGACATCGCTCGCGCCGGTTTCGTCGAGCGCTTCGCTGAGGTGCAGAAGTTCTCCACCCAGCTGGACCAGTACACGGATCTGGCGCCCGAGCAGGAGTCCGAGCGCGAGCAGGTGATACCGAGCAGCGATCTCCAGGGCTTCCGCACGCAATACCTCGAGACCGCACGGCAGTTGCGCGAGGAGACGCCTTCGGGCACGCCCGGGCCTGGGGCGGAGCTCGACTTCAACCTCGTGCTCTTTTCCTCGGCCAAGATCGACTATGACTTCATCATGGCGCTGGTCGCCAAGGGCGGTCGGCCAGACCAGATTCGCGCCAGCCGCGAACAGGCCAAGCGGCTGCTGGCTGCCGACAGCAAGTTTGACGACCCCGAGGAGATCAGTGCCTACATCGATTCGCTCGAGTTGCGCAAGTACGACGAGAAGGAGCTACGGACCGGCTTTGAGCAGTTCAAGGCAGGGCGCAAGTTGGCTGACCTCGAACGCCTCAGCAAGGAGCACAAGCTGCCTGCGGAGGCTGTCAGGTCATTCTTCGAGGAGATCCTGAACCGCCGGATCTTCGATGGCGAGCGGCTGACCGATCTTTTCGCCGTGCAGGACCTGCCATGGAAAGAGCGCGCACGCCGCGAGCATCTTCTGATGGCTGAACTTAAACCGCTGTTGCTGAAGTGGAGCACGGGGCGTGACATTGCGGGACTGCGCGCCTATGAGTGAAACTTTGGAGAAAACAGGGCTGCTTCCGAAGCTGCGATTTCCGGGGTTTCGGGGGGAGTGGGCGCATTCTTCGATCGGCTCGGAGGGGAAGATACATAAAGGCCGGGGTATCTCGAAGGCCGATATCCATCCTGACGGCAACACGCCATGCATCCGTTACGGTGAGCTTTATACCACCTACGGCGAAATCATCAACGAGCCGATATCGAAGACTAATTTGCCAATGGCGGAACTGTTCTTCAGCGAAGCCGGCGATGTCATCGTTCCGTCGTCTGGCGAGACCAAAGAGGACATTGCAACTGCATCTTGCGTCCTGCGTTCACAAATCGCATTAGGCGGCGACCTGAATGTGCTACGTAGCAAGAACGACGGCAGATGGCTAAGCTACTACATCAATGGCAAGCTGCGTAGCGACATTGCAAAAGTCGCACAGGGTAATTCTGTTGTACACCTCTATCCGGATCAAATCGCGCGCGTGTCTCTTGGAGTGCCATCGGAAGCTGAGCAGGGGAAGATCGCGGACTGCTTGCAGTCGCTGGATGGAGTGATTGCGGCGGAGAGGGAGAAGCTGGGGGCGCTGAAGCGGTACAAGAAAGGCCTGCTCCAGCAGCTCTTCCCCGCCGAGGGTGAAACCATTCCCCGCCTGCGCTTCCCACAATTTCGGAACTCTGCAGGATGGGCGTGGAGGAAACTGGATGGTGTCATCGGCATCATCACGCCGCCGGCAAAACTTCAGACGTTCGCCTACCAACCCACCGGTCAATTCCCGATCATCGATCAATCGGCGAAAAGCATCGCTGGGTGGACCAATGACGCTTCGCTGCTTGTTAAAGAGCCTCTGCCGCTTATCGTCTTTGGCGACCACACGTGCACGCTCAAGCTTGCAGAGCGCCCCTTTGCTCAGGGTGCGGACGGAATCAAAATTATCCGCTCCGCTTCACCCAATGTGCTCACATCCTTCCTATTCTTTGCATTGCAGCTCAATCCGGTCACGATGCAGGAGTATCGCCGTCACTACTCCCTTCTCACGGAGAAGGAAGTGCCGATCACTCAAGACCAAGAAGAGCAATCTGTCGTAGCGGACACTTTCTTCGTGATCCAGGAGGAAATCCAAGAAACAGCCGATCTTGTTTCTAACCTTCGCACCCACAAAGCCGCCCTCATGCAGCAACTCTTTCCCTCCCTCGATGAGATTGAAGGATGAACCCACAACCATTCGCTACCCTTCCCGAGGTCGCCACCTTCCTGCGCGAGCAGTTCGCGACGGCGAAACGCTTTGTGCTCCTCTACGGACATAACGGCACGGGCAAAACGCGGTTGTCCGTCGAGTTCAAGAACCTCGGAAAAGTCGGAGACGAACGCGACACCCTCTACTTCAACGCCTTCACCGAAGACCTCTTCACGTGGGACAACGATCTTCAAGGGGACTCCCATCGCACTCTCAAGCTCAACACATCGTCCCGCTTCTTCAACGGACTTGCTGAGCTGGAAATGGACACCCGCATCAAGCGGTACCTCGACGTCTATTCCGACTTCGACTTCCGCATCCTCACAGACCGCGTCGTCTTCAGTCGCCGGCTGACCGCGCCCACGGGCGGAGATGCCGCAGATGCTTTCATCTCCGACATCAAGATCTCACGGGGAGAAGAGCAGCTCTTCAAATGGTGCTTCTTCCTCGCAATTCTCGAGCTCGCCCTTTTGGGCGACGAGGCTTATAGCTGGGTGAAGTTCGTCTACATCGATGACCCAGTCTCATCGCTTGATGAGCACAATGCCATCGCGCTGGCGAACCGTCTGGCGCAAATGATGCTCGAAAGCGACGGCACTATCAAAGCCGTCATCTCCACGCATCACGCGCTCTTCTTCAACGTTCTCTTCAACGAATTGCGAGGTAAGAAGGTGCTCCCGTTTGTACTCAGCCAGACCAAGGGGTTCCAAACATACAAGCTCATGCACCAGCCAGACGACACGCCGTTCTTTCATCACGTGTCCCTGATGCAGGATTTGCACGAAGCCGTAATTTCCGGCAAGCTCTACACCTACCATTTCAACATCCTGCGCTCCATCCTCGAAAAGACCGCGTTCTTTCACGGCCACCCGAAGTTCGAAGCCTGCATCTAGCATGGAGAGGACGACCCGGACGGCATTCTGCACAAGCGCCTTCTCAACATCCTGAGCCACGGAAAGTATTCGCTATACGATCCCAGGGAGATGACGGAAGAAAACAAAGAGCACTTCCGCACCATCTTCGAAGGATTTCGTACCAGCTATCGATTCAACCCCGACCTGTTCCTGACAGCCGAGGCACCCACCGCATGACCACGCAAGACAAACACCTCCTCGGCAAGAAGCTGTGGTCTATCGCTGACCGCCTGCGCGGGGCGATGGACCCGGACGATTTTCGCGACTACATGCTCGCGTTCCTGTTTCTGCGCTACCTGAGCGACAACTACGAGGCCGCCGCGAAGAAGGAGCTGGGCACAGACTTCCCCGTTCTGCGGAAGGACGACCGCCGCTCCCCCCTCGCAGTCTGGTACGGCGCCAACGCCGCCGACACGGCCGCCTTCGAGAAACAGATGCGGCGCAAAATTCACTACACGATCAAACCGGAGTTCCTGTGGTCAAGCATCGCTGAGCTGGCGCGCACACAAAGCCCGGAACTGCTCAATCAACTTGAGAAGGGTTTCCACTCGATTGAGAACGAGAGCTTCGAGAACAAGTTCAACGGCTTGTTCAGTGAGATCAGCCTTACCAGCGAGAAGCTGGGCAAGAACTATGATCAGCGCAACAAGAAACTGGTCGGCATTGTAGGCGAGGTGGCGGAGGGACTGCGCGAATTTTCGGCCTCCGCCGACCAGCTCGGCGATGCTTACGAATATCTGATCGGCCAGTTTGCCGCGGCTCCGGCAAAAGCGCGGGCGAGTTCTACACCCCCCAGCAGGTCAGTTCAATCCTGAGCGGGATCGTGACGCTGGACAGCCAGGCACCGGAGACCGGTCCGCGACAGCGGCTGGACGCGGTGATGGACTTCGCCTGCGGTTCGGGATCGCTGCTGCTGAATGTGCGGCACCGCATGGAAGCGCAGGGCGGCCACCTGGGCCGGATCTACGGCCAGGAAAAGAACGTTACCACCTACAACCTGGCCCGCATGAACATGCTGCTGCACGGCGTGAAGGACTCAGAGTTTGAGATCTTCCACGGCGACACCCTGCTGAACGAGTGGGAGATGCTCCAGGAGGCCAATCCGGCCCGGCAGCCACGCTTCGATGCAATCGTCGCCAATCCGCCGTTCAGCTATCGCTGGAAGCCCACCGACGCGCTGGCTGAGGATAGCCGCTTCAAGAACCATGGTCTGGCTCCGAAAAGCGCCGCCGATTTCGCCTTCCTGCTGCACGGGCTGCACTTTCTAAAAGACGATGGCGTGATGGCTATCCTCCTCCCTCACGGCGTCTTGTTTCGCGGCGGCGTGGAGGAGCGCATCCGGACCAAGCTGCTGGACGACGGGATGATCGATACGGTCATCGGTCTGCCAGCGAACCTGTTCTACTCAACCGGCATTCCGGTCTGCGTTCTGGTGCTGAAAAAGTGCAAGCGCCACGACGACGTGCTGTTCATCAACGCCGCAAGTCCCGACAATTTCACAAAGGGCAAGCGGCAGAATATGCTGCTCGAAGATCACATCACGAAAGTGCTCGACACCTATCGCGAGCGCAAAGAGGAGACGCGTTACTCCCGCCGCGTAGGCATGGCGGAGATCCGCAAGAATGAGATGAACCTGAACATCTCTCGCTATGTGCGGACGGCCGAGGCTGAGCAGGAGATAGATCTTGCGCAAATCCACGCGGAACTTGTTGCCGCAGACGCCAGGATCAAGGCCGCAACCGCGAAGCACAACGCGTTCCTCAAGGAACTTGGATTGCCCCTGCTGCCGGGTGGAGAAACGCGTTGAAAGTGTGGACGGGAGCGCCTCCTGCCAGGTTGGGCGTGAAGGGCAAGGGGGAATTCCAGACCATTTCACTTCAGTAACAAAATGGCACCATAGTGTCTGTGCTTCCGGAACGGACTCATGCAGCCAAACCCTCGAAAAGCTTCGCAAAAACTTCAGTTCTGAGTCCTCAACAGGGTCGAAGAAACCTGGTGCTCGTGTCCTGTCTCTGTGCGCCCCGTGCGACCGGATCCACGTCAACGATCAGTCCGACGCCGTGCTATCCGTGCCGCGCCCTTGGCAAAGCGACTGGCTCACCAGGAGGGCCTGATGGCAAAGCAGGTCCCGGCGAGCCGGGTGTTGCAAGGCCTCTGAAGCTAGAGCTTGGGATAAGCGGTGGGAGCCAAACGGTGCATCAAGTGTGGGATCTCCCTCATGTATTTTGTCTGTTCTTGGACGTCTAGCCTTCCTTGTGCAATCCAAGCCAAGGCTTGAGCTATTGCGTAGGCGGTCTCTGACTTGAGCTTAAGGAAAATCAAACTTCTAGTCCCTGAGGCATGCCGCTGCTCTGGAAAGCGCGGTCGGTGGCCTCCGGCAAGTCAAGGTCATCAACTCGCCGCTCGAATCAAGTAGAGGATTGTAGCCAAATTCCCGCTGAATCGATCTTGCCCAACTCAGGTGGCGCGGTTTCTCGCGGCGTGTCTGTCCGAGTTGTGCGAACAGTGCGCCGAAGGTGCGGCTTCTGGAACGTGGGGACAGAAGACCAAAGTGCCTGATGGCATGTTTGTAATGACCTGGAACGTGGTCCGCCAGAAGATCGATGAACGCGCCGACTGCGTGCTCCGTGATGACTTCTTTCTTGAGCTTGTGATCGTGGGTGCGGAAACTTACCTTCTGAGAGCAGTGCTCCAGGATGCGATATTGGGCAAGTGGCGGTCTGCGAACATATCGGCCTGCGTACCGGATGAAGTGCTCCTTGGAAGCGCATGGCTGCACGTTTACGTTCCACCACCGCTCATACTGTGTAGTCAGTAAGACTCGCATATCTTTCAGTCCAAGGTCAGAGTTGATTTCGGTATTTTGGTTTGGCCCAGCTTCGGAAGTTAACTTTGGCCCACCTGGGAGTAGCTGAGTAGGCTTTCGTGGATGGATCAACGGAAGCGGAGCTGGCTGACCAGGAGAGACAAGGTGGAG
>JAABUO010002621.1_pt1 | contig 21783 bp, 20 predicted proteins | sample 5559291 | NCBI WGS metagenome assembly JAABUO01 (sample SAMN10711878, study PRJNA513372) | rock metagenome | isolation source: Antarctica rocks | place: Antarctica: Victoria Land, Finger Mt sud
TGTCTGTGAAGCGGTTCGAAACACTTCAAAACGCGTCTAACCACCCCCATCTCGACCTATCCTCTGCGGTTCAGGGCCAGATCGCGCGGCGGCGCCACAATCACCTGCTGTGCAGAGCTTCCCTAGGTTGGCATAGTTCCGCCACTCGCTTGCAACAAACCTTCGAGCTGCGGGCGTGGATCTTCAGACGGCACAGAATTTGCTGCCCCTGAACTCCCACATCACGCTTGACTTGTACACCGTACACCTGTACGGTACTGCGACCAAGCATGAGGCGAACGACCGAGTGATGCAGGTGGTATCCGACGGGTAAAGCGGCAACTTCGGCACCCTAGCCAGCACCCGCTGAGACTAGACAGAAAAGACTGTTTTGGTGAGAAGCACGAAAGGGAACGGTAGGGGCTCAGCACCCTCACGTTCGCTCTAAACTTGTCACTGTGCCGTAAACCTAATATCTCTAAGTGTATGGCGGGGACGACGGGGCTCGAACCCGCGACCTCTGCCGTGACAGGGCAGCGCTCTAACCAACTGAGCTACGTCCCCAACCATCCTCTGACCGAGTTGAATGGCCGAGACTTACCACGTCACGGGCGTCTAATAGCTTTTCAACAATTCGAAAATCGAAGCGCGTAACGTGTATTGCAATACTACCAGAATTCCTACTTATCCGGCCTCGAAGCTGAGCTCGCAGTCCAGTATTCATATCTGATCCACCCTCTCATTCTCTTGAAACAGACCAACTCTCGTTTGCCACCTTGGCGAGGCTCCCATACACTGGGTGCTGCGCGCGCCGATACGTGGGCGGTTAGCTCAGTTGGTTAGAGCGCCTGCCTTACAAGCAGGATGTCGGGGGTTCGAGTCCCTCACTGCCCACCACCTTTGTCTGGTGCGAGCATCATTTTCACCTCACCATGCCCGCTCGATTGATCATCAACGCGGACGATTTTGGTCTCACCGCGGGTGTCAATCGCTCCATCGAGGAGCTTCATCACGCTCACGTATTGAGTTCGACAACTCTTATGGCGAAAGGTCCCGCTTTCGAGGACGCAGTCGCGATCGCAAAGCGTAACCGGCTGCTCGGTGTGGGTTGTCACATCGTTCTAACTGACGGAGTACCCGTCTGCCCCCCAGCTACGATTCCCTCCCTCGTTCCCAACGGCCGCACCTTTTACTCGTCTTTACCCGCCTTCACCAGTGCTGTCGTTCGAGGGAAAGTTTGCGAGCTCGACATCCTGACAGAAGCACTCGCCCAGATCGGCAAATTGCAAGCCTCAGGAGTTTTTGTAACTCATCTCGATACACATAAGCACACTCATCTCTTCCCCACAGTTAATAGGCCTCTGCTTGAGGCTGCGCGCGTCTCGGGCGTTCGAACCATTCGCAATCCATTCGAGCAGCCTTGGAGCCGCGCTCTCCACCACGGCACGCCACTCCGCCAGCTTCAGATCTGCCTGCTCAACATGCTTCAACCTCGTTTCCAAGCAAGTCCGGCCATCCGCCATCACGCAGTTGCCACGACCAACGGCATTTTCGGCATTGCGGATACAGGTCGCCTCGATACTACCTCCCTCCAGCAGTTGCTTGAGCAGCTTCCCCAAGAGGGCGTTTGGGAGCTAGTCTGCCACCCCGGCTATAGCGATCACGACCTCGACCGCATCAAAACCCGGCTTCGCGGCCAGCGACAGGTGGAGCACGCAGCACTCCTCACCGTAATTCCTCAGGCACTTTCGCAACCGGCCGGCCCCTTGCTCATCCACTATGGAGACCTCGCTCCCCGGTCAAACGTCTCGCAGTTTGTCTAATAGGTTGAGATAGCACGAAAGGCTCTTATGAAGATCGGTATTACGTGCTATCCGACCTACGGCGGCAGTGGCGTCGTCGCCACCGAACTCGGTATCGAGCTGGCCGCCCGCGGCCACGACATCCACTTCATCACCTACTCCCAGCCATTTCGCCTTACGGGACGCGAAGCCAACATCCATTTTCACGAGGTCGCTGTCTCGAACTACCCGCTCTTCGAACACCCGCCCTACGACCTTGCCCTTGCCACCCGCATGGCCGAGGTCGCTGAGTTCTATGCGCTCGACCTACTCCATGTCCACTACGCGATCCCCCACTCTGTGAGCGCCTACCTTGCGCAGCAGATGATTCTGACGCACTCCCTCGCCGCGCGTGGACGTTATCTTCCATTCATCACCACGCTTCACGGGACCGACATTACCCTCGTCGGACTTGATCGCTCGTACCTCCCGATCACTCGCTTCGGCATTGAAAAGTCCGACGGCGTCACGGCCATCTCCAGCTACCTCCGCGATCGCACCTACGAAGCGTTCGATATTACCTCGGAGATCGAGGTCATCCGCAACTTCGTGAACTGCGACGTTTACGTGCGCAAGCCGGAGCTCATCGCATCCATGCGCCCCCGCTTTGCAAAGCCAGAGGAACGCCTGCTCGTGCACCTGTCAAACTTCCGTCCCGTGAAGCGTGTGACCGATGTCGTCGAGATCTTCGCTCGCGTGGCTAAAGCTAGTCCTGCTCGCCTCATGCTCATCGGCGACGGCCCCGACCGCTCCGCCGCCGAGTACCTGGCCGCAAAGCACGGCGTTCAGGACCGCGTTCACTTCCTCGGCAAACAGGATAACGTCAACGAACTACTACCTTTGGCCGATCTCATGCTCATGCCTTCGGAGATGGAATCGTTCGGCCTGGCTGCGCTCGAAGCCATGGCCTGCAGCGTTCCCACTATCGCCACGCGCGTTGGCGGAGTCCCAGAACTCGTACGCGATGGCCAGAACGGCTTGCTCTTCCCGGTCGGCGATATCGACGCTATGAGCTCCGCCGCTATTGCCCTCCTCGGTGATCCTCCGCGGCTTGACTCCATGGCCGTTGCGGCCCGCAAGACCGCACAGGATCACTTCTGCGCCTCCCGCATCATCCCTCTATACGAGCAGTACTACGAGCGTGTCATCGCGCGAGCCGCATCCACACCCGCGTAGCCGCCCGCACCATGCATCGACGTCGTCGACCACGTCTCCGCGCCCGTCTCAAGAATCGGCATCAGCAGCCTGACTTGGGTTCCGCGACCCGGACGACTGTTGATCTCCACCGAGGCTAGCTCTCCGTACAACACCTTCATCCGTTCGCGCACATTGCGCATGCCCACCCCCGTGCCCGGCCGCATCAGCCCGCTCACTGAAGACTCGGCGTTGTGCTCCGGTGACATGCCCACGCCATCGTCCTCAACCTCCAGCATCAACTGCCCTCCTGGCGTAATGCGGCTGCGAAGAGTGACCGTGCCCCCACTGATCCTTGGCTCCAGCCCATGCTTGATACTGTTCTCGATCAGCGGCTGCAGCAGCATACTCGGAACCACAATATCCAACGTCGCTTCCGAAATCTGCTTGACAACGCGCAGTTTCTCTCCGAATCGCACCACCTCGATGGCCAGGTAGTCGTCTGTAAATTCGAGCTCCTCGCGAAACGGCACAAACGCCTCACGCTCCTTGAGCAGCACCCGCAAAATGCCCGCCAGTTTTCCTATCATCTCGCGCGCCAGATCCGGCTTCGATCGGATTAAGGATGTGATTGAGTTCAGCGTATTAAACAGAAAGTGCGGGTTGATCTGCCGCTGCAGCGCATCCAGACGAGCCTCGAGCAGAAGCCGTCCTTGCTCCTCCAGCTTCCGCTCGATTCGGATCGCATTCCAGATCTTAAGCGGAATTCCTACCACCACCGGAGCGCAGGCGCAGATCGCTAGTTCGACCAGCCACGAATCGGAGTGCAGCTCGAAGAGTTGCCGTGGATAGATCTTCGCCAGCGAACTCAACGCAAACTGCATCGCCGTAATCAGCAGCAGGAGCAGGATCTGCCGGTCCAGATGCGGTCGTCGGAGGTTCCGCGTGACCCACCGGTAAATGCTCAGATCGATCATCGGCGAAAAGGACCAGACATCCTCAAGGTCTGCGAACCGGCCAAACATGCTTGCCAGCCCCGCTACAAGCAGGTTCACCGGCAAAGCCAGGTACTCATGGTGCAGCAGCGCCGGCATTGCCAGCAGAGCGCCGCCGCTCAACGCCGCCAGCGGTCCCATTAAAACACCTAGAAGAATCGTCGTCTCGAACGACAGATCGGCCGCCAGGAAGTTCGGCACAGACACACGGATCCAAACGCCCAGCGTCATCGGTACTGAGATCATCGCCAGCAGCCCAACCATCTCGCGCGGCGTCCTGTGCGCTCTCAGAAGCAAGTTCTTAAATGTCTTCGATCGCGCCAGCGAGCTCGAAAAAGCCGCTGCAACGCCCAGCTCTACAAGGATCGTTATTAGAGTCAGCTTCGGATCAGGCTGCGTCACATCCATAACTCTACGCCCGGTCCCCATACCTCCGAAGGATCGCGCTGTCAGCCCTTGCGGCTTCTCCCTGTCACTGCATAACGTCTATTGTCTGATCCGCTTGCGATCAAAGTGCGCGCATCGTTCCTCGAAATCCCGAATCATATAATCCACCTATGTATTTCACCAGCGTCACAAAAGTTGCAGATGCAGACTTCCCGACACGCTGGGGTCCCTTCCGCATCCTCGGCTTCGAAGGTGTCGTCGACAATCCCGAGTCTTGCAACGAGTTTATCCCCGCACCCCTCCTTCGCGTCGAATCCGCCGTTGCCCTCGTGATGGGCGACATCCACGCCGCCCCGCCCATCGTCCGCATCCACTCCCAGTGCCTCACCGGAGACGTCTTCCACTCGCTTCGCTGCGACTGCCGCCAGCAGCTCGAGCTCGCCCTCGCCACCATCGCCACCGCCGGCGCCGGCATCCTCCTCTACGAGCAGCAGGAAGGCCGCGGTATCGGTCTCATGGCAAAGCTCCGCGCCTACGAGCTCCAGGACCACGGCCGCGACACCATCGAGGCCAACCTCGAGCTTGGCTACAAAGCCGACTGCCGCGTCTTCGAGCTCCCCGCCGAGATGCTCAAGCAGCTCCACGTCCCCGCCGTCCGCCTCATGACCAACAACCCCGAAAAAGTCCAAGCCCTCGAACAGGCTGGCATCCAGGTGATCGAACGCCTTTCCGCCCTCGTCCCCAAATCCGACGAAAACGCCCGCTACCTCGAAACCAAACGCGAAAAAATGGGTCACCTCGTCAGCTGAAGAAAGCTGCTATGGCAACATAGCGAAGGCTAACCTCACGCGTGATCGTCACCGGCGAAGTCGGGCCGCACTTCTTCAGCGCAGCATCCTCACACTCCCGACTGATCGCACAATTGAGTTGTGCATTTGTACGGTGAGAACCTTGCCATCGCGATCCTCCAGCGTATCCGTACGTCAAACGTCTCCTCTCCCACCTGCGCCGTATACCCGCTCCTGGAGTGCTCTACATTAACCCAGTTGCTCGCCCGAACGCACTCGCATCCACTCTGCCGGCAGCTCGATTTGCGGATGCTTCGGAGCAACATGTCGTACCAGCAACGCGACGCTGTGCTCGTGGGCATCGGCGCTCAGTAATGCAGAGCGACTTATCGAACTGCACTCCGCATCCTCTCCACCACCTTCGCCGTCGTCACCGCCTGCCCTACATGCCTCTGCGTATGCTCCGCGCAGTGCACCAGCAGACCGCCCACTGTCGTCGGCAGCATCTTCCTCCCCACCCCCCGCTCCACCTCGTAGCTCTCCGGCGAGATCGCCAGCACTCGCCACCGCGCCTCCTCCAAACCCGCCCGAAACTCCGCAAATACCTCTTCTCTGGTCCCCGGCTCTAACATCTCCACCGCCAGCTTCGCTAGCTGCTCCGGACTTAGCTGCCCGATCTCCGCGTACGTCATCAGCCGGTCGAGTGAGCGTGTCATGTGCCGCATGTGGTACGCGACCGCGGCCATGCCAAACGGCCGCGCATGCATCTCCTTATCGGTCAACGCTCCACACCAGCGCTCGATGTCCTCCCGCGCCAGTTCCAGCGCGTGCAGCACCTGCCGCCGCATCGCATCCACCTCCCGCAACGTCCCCCGCAACCAGGGCTCCACCGTACTCTCCGCCATCACGCCTCCCAAGCTTTAAGCTTAGCTTCCAGATTTGTCTGCTTTACGTTTCTGCCTTGCTCTTGTGCTTTGCGTTGTGCCTTAGCTAACAGCTAGAAGCTAAGAGCTAAAAGCCAGATGTCACATCCCCTTCCTCGCCCGAAACTCCCGCACAACCTCTCCTGCATCCCGATGCTGCCCATCCACCGCCTCGTTCATCGCCCGCATCTCCTCGGCCGACACCCTTCCCGCCAACCGGTCCATCGCAACCTGGATCTCCGGATGCGCCCGGATCGACTCCTCCCGCACCAGCGGCACCGCCTCATAGGGCGGAAAGTAGTGCCGGTCATCCACCAGCGCCGTAAACCCCAACGCCTCGATCGGCCCGTCCGTCGAGTTCCCCGCCACAATATCCACCTGCCGCGCCGACAGCGAACGGTACAGCAGACCCAGATCCATCACCCGCGGCGCCCCCGCAAACCGCAGACCATACGCCGCCGACATGCCACGCAACCCATCCGGCCTCTCCTCAAACTCGTACCCCACACCCAGCCGCCAATCGCTTGCGTGCGGCACCGCATCGCTCAACGTCCGCAGCCCGAGCCTCTTCGCATCATCTCCGCGCACCACCATCGCAAACGTATCCTCAAACCCAAGCGGAGCCTCCACCCGAATCTGATACCGTCTCGCGTACAGATTCCGAATCGTCAGGAGCACCCGTCCCGCATCGCGGTCGACCGGCTGCTTCAGGATCGCCGTCAACGCCGTCCCCGTGTACTCCACATACGCATCGATCCGCCCGCCCACCAGCGCCTGCTGACAAATGTAGCTACCTGCCAGGTAAAACCGCCGCTCCACCCGCTTGTGTCCAACAGCCTCGATCTCCTGCGCCAGCAGCTCCCCCGCAACCACCTGCTCCGTAAAGTTCTTCGCCCCAATCACAATCCGCGACCCACGCGGAGGCGCACATCCAATGGCCACCAAACAACACGCCATCAACAGGGATCGCCACACGTCCTGCCTCCATCTCCCTGTCCTCTGCTCCCTCTCCCTCATCGCTCCCGCACCGCAAACCGCCGCTCCAGCAGCCCCAGAAACCCATCCGCCGCCAGCGCCAGCAGGGCCGCCGGAATCGCTCCCGCCAGCACCAGCCCGTTGTCCACCGACGCTACTCCACGAAAGATCAGCTCCCCCAGCCCACCCGCACCGATCGCCGCCGCAATCGTCGCCACACCGACACACGTCACCGTCGCCGTTCGCAGCCCCGCCAGGATCACACTCGCCGCCAGCGGCAGCTCCACCTTCCACAGCCGCTGCGAATCGGTCATCCCTAGCGCATTCGCCACATCCACCAGCGCCGGATCCACGCTGCCAATCCCCGCATACGTGTTACGCAGAATCGGCAGCAGCGCGTATCCGGTCAGCGCAAGAATCGCCAGCCGCGCCGCATTCGATCCCAACCACGGCACCGGCAGCAGCAAACCAAACAGCGCCAGGCTGGGCACCACCTGCACCACATTTGCAAACGCAATAAGCGGCCTGGCCAGAGCTCTTCGTCGCGTCAGCAGTACCCCCAGGGGTAGACCGATCGCCGCCGCCAGCAGCATCGCACTCAACGTCAGCCACAGATGCTCAAATGTCAGCCGCGCAATCTCCCATCCGTGCGCGCGCAAAAAAGCCGTCAAGCCACACCGCCGGGCGAATCGGCTACTGTATCGCCCGCCCTTACTTGTTCACCCTCGGCTGTTCCCCCGCTCCGTCCCAAACCCGCCCGATGCACCGCCCGCACGTACTCCTGCACAGCCCTCTCTGGGCTCCCCGCCACCTCACCCGATGGCAGGTCCGCCACGACCGAACCGCCCTCTAGAAAAATCACCCTCCCTGCAAGATAGAGCGCCTCGTCGAGATCATGCGTCACAATCAGCACGGTCTTCTGCACTCGCCCGAGCAGGTCACGGAGCATCGTCTGCATCTCCGCCCGCGTGATCGGATCGAGCGCCCCAAACGGCTCATCCATCAGCAGCACCTCGGGATCCGTTGCCAGCGCCCGCGCCAGTCCGACCCTCTGCCGCTGCCCACCCGAGAGCTGGAACGGATAGCGCTCCCGAAACTGCCCCGCCTCCATCCCCACCAGGTCCAGCAACTCCTCTACCCGGGCTCGTCGTTGATCCTTTTTCTGTCCCGCCAACTCCAGCGCTAAACCCACGTTCCGCTCAATCGTCATGTGCGGAAACAACCCTGTCTCCTGGATCACGTACCCGATACTTCGACGCAAGCCCACCAACTCCACATCCGCGATCTTTCGACCCGCCACCGTGACCTCGCCCGAGCTCGGCCTCACCAGTGCATTTACAGTCCGCAGCAGCGTCGTCTTACCCGATCCGCTTCGCCCCAGCAAAGCCGTCGTCGTCCCTCGCTCCAGATCCAGCGTCACGCCTTTCAGCAGCTCTCGGCCGTCCTCGAGCCGGTACCGTATGTCTCTAAATACGACTCCAGCTCCAGCCATTCGCTCACCGCCGAATCGTACGCACGATCCACTCTCACGCGAACACCACTACAAGCTTCCACACCGAGACCTACACGGCAGGGCCGTCCGCCGCTGCCGTGTCACCCTCCCCGACAGTTCCAACGCCCTCCGTGCCAGGAGCACCCTTCACCCGTACCACCGTGATCTTGTCGAAGCCTTCCTTAAAGGTGGGCGGCTTCAATCTCTCCGCCATCTTCTGCATCACCTCGTCCGTCACCTGCCGGTCGCGCTTCGAATTTCGCTCGAGACACACCGCCAGCGGCACGTCAAAGAAGACGGCCTGCACCTCGTACCCGAAGCTCTTCGCCATCTTGATCCACTGCCTCCGCTCATGCGGGCTCAGATTAGTCGCGTCAACATAATTCCAAGGCATCTTCGCTATCAGCCTCGCCCGCAGCAGGCTTCGCAGCGTCGAAAAGACAAGCCCCTGGTATCGCTGATCCGTGATGTCGTCGAACAGCAGCGTTCGCAAGAGGTCGCTTGAAAGCGGCGTCACCCCACGGCGCTTGTACCACGTCGTCTTACCCGATCCCGGCAACCCGATCGCTAACACTACGTAGCCCTTGGGAGATTTGGCAGCCGTCAACTCCGCCGGCGGCGTCCCGAGACTCTCCGGCTGCGTCTCCACTTCGATCTTGCGCTCGGACGTCGCAGGCTCAAAGCCCACCGGTTCAGGCGTACTCTGCCGCTCTTCGGCCGCCGTCGGCCCCGTCTCCCGCTCCTCCGCGTGCCCCACCGTCGTCGCCGCGCTTCCCGCCAGCGGTGTCTCGCTCACAGCGGTAATCGACGGCTCCGCCGCTCGTGCCGGTACGGGATCAGGGTACGTCGGACGCAGTGGAGCCTGCTGGTTGGCCGGAAGTTCCTGGCCGATCTTGCCAGTGGACTCTGATTCGTTTGGTCCGCGTCTTGGGCGTCGTCTCATCTTTTCGCTGATCCATTCGCGCAGGTCGCGCATCCCTCACTTGTAACACCCGCCCGAAGACCCCCGCAAACCGCCGCATCCACACTGCCAACAACCCCCATCGGGACCCCCTCCGACGCGCACTCGCCCGCTCCGCACCTTTACAATGAAAGCGAGCATGCATTTACTCACAGGAGCAATCGCAAGTTATGGCAGTTAAGGTAGGCATTAACGGCTTCGGCCGCATCGGTCGCAACGTCTTCCGCACGGCACTCAGCAATCCCGATATCGAGTTCGTCGCCGTCAACGACCTCACCACTCCCGCGACCCTCGCCCACCTCCTGAAATATGACTCCATCCTCGGCAACCTCAAGCAGCAAATCTCCGCCGACGCCGACTCCATCACCGTCGATGGTAAAAGGATCAAAGTCTTCGCCGAACGCGACCCCGCCAAGCTCGATTGGGCCTCCGTCGGCGCTCAAATCATCGTCGAATCTACCGGCTTCTTCACCGACGCCGAAAAGGCCAAGGCCCACCTCGGGACAGGTCGCGGCGGCAGTGAATCCCCTGTGAAGAAGGTCATCATCTCCGCCCCCGCCACGAACGAGGACCTCACCGTCGTCCTCGGCGTCAATGAGAACAAGTACGACCCCAGCAAACACAACATCATCTCCAACGCCTCCTGCACCACTAACTGCCTCGCGCCGGTCGTCAAGGTCCTTCACGACACCTTTGGCATCACCTCCGGCATCATGACCACCATCCATTCCTATACCAACGATCAGGTCATCCTCGACACCCCCCACAAGGACCTTCGCCGCGCCCGCGCCGCCGCCCTCTCCATGATCCCGAGCTCCACCGGTGCCGCCAAGGCCCTCAAGCTCGTCATCCCCGAGATGGACGGCAAGCTCGACGGCTTCGCCATCCGCGTCCCCACCCCTAACGTCTCCGTCGTCGACCTCACCTTTGTCGCCGAAAAACCTATCTCCGTAGCGAGCATTAACCAAGCCCTAAAGACCGCCGCCGACGGTCCCCTCAAGTCGTACCTCGGTTTCACCGACGAGGAACTCGTCTCCTCGGACTTCAAGGGCAACCCTCTCTCCTCCATTGTCGACTCCAAGCTCACCAAGGTCGTCGGCCAGACCGGCAAAGTTATCTCCTGGTACGACAACGAGTGGGGCTACTCCAACCGCGTCAAGGACCTCATCCTGTTTCTCGTTGACAAAGGTCTGTGACGAGAACTATGTGCTGACAAAAGGGTGGCGCTCTCTACAGCAGGTCCGGTTTCTAGACCGGACCTGCTGCGTTAAGGTGGATGGCGTGTGCGCAGGATGCCTTCGGCATTTTTTACGGCTGACGTTGCTTTCGGCCGTCCTAGCAGCTGGGGTATCTTCTTCCGAGTATCAGTGCTTGGCGCAGGCTCCGGCTTCGGGTGCGCCGATCTCAGTTGGGCCGGCGGGTACGGAGGTGGAACGTCCGCTGCCGGATGCAGGCGTTCTGATGCACGCGGTCGAGGCTCACCAGAGGCAGGATGAGGCGGCATTAGAGGACTACATCTACCGGCGGACGGAGACGGAGGAGCATAGCGATGGACATGGCGGGGTAAAAAAGCGGGAAGTGCGGGTGTATGACGTTTTCTGGCTGCAGGGTGTGCCGGTGCGCAAGATGCTGAGCAAGGATGGGCGGCCGATGACGACGGAGGAGTTGAAAAAGGAGGACGAGCGGATCGACAAGGAGGTAGCCAAGGTGAAGGAGCGGCGGGAGAAGAAGGACGCACAGGGGAAGCAGACGAGTCCACGGGGGGAAGAGGAGGTGACGGTATCCCGCTTTCTGGAGCTCGGGGTATTTTCCAATGAGCGGCGTGTGACGGTGAATGGGCGGGAGACGATTGCGGTGGACTATGCGGGTGATCCGACGGCGAAGACGCGGAACCGGATGGAGGATGTGATTCGGGATCTGGCAGGTACGGTATGGGTAGACGAGGAGGATAAAACAATTGTGAAGCTCGACGGTCGGTTTCTGAATGCGTTCAAGATCGGAGGCGGGCTGTTAGTAAATATCCGAAAGGACACCAGCTTTCGGCTGGAGCAGAAGAAGGTGAACGGGGAGGTTTGGCTGCCGGAACGAATCGAGGGGCACGGGGCGGCGCGGGCGATGTTGTTCTTCAACTTCGACGGCAGCGTATGGGTGGAGGACTCGGAGTTTCGCAAGTTTAAGGGATCGGCGACGATGCAGCCGGGGGTGGGGGGGGGGGAGGATCCACCCAAGCCATAAACGAGGCGTTAGAACCAGAAGCCGGGGGCGATGCGGCGGAGAATGGCTCGCGTGGTGCGAGTGAGCACTTGGCGAGGGGAGTTATAGGATCGGGACGAGAAGCCGGAGATGCCGGTGGGCTCGACGTTAACCGGGAAGCGCAGGTGGATGCCGGGCTGGCCACGGAAGGGGATGACCTGGCGGGCAATGAGGTGTTCGAGAAGGCGGATGTCGGTCGAGTTCATGCTGTGGCGGGCGTCGCGGAGGACGCGGTCGTAGAAGGTGTGGGATACGACGAAGACTTGAGTGTGGGCGTCGAATCCTCGCCGGGGGAAGCCAAGTTTGCGGAGATCGACAAGGAGGTCAAAAGGGGTGGGGGTGCGATCGAGGGCGCGACCGAGGTCGGGAAAGGTGAGGCGGCCGGTGACCTTGATCAGGTGGGTGGTTTCGCTGCGTAGGCGACTTTTGGCGAGGCCGTCGTCGAGAAGGTGCATTTCGGTGAAGCCGTAGTTTCGGTTCGCGGGGATGATGTTTCCGGGTACGGACAAAATCTCGACGTGCTTGGCGAGAGGGTTCTCGTGGGCGGCGATGCGCTCGAGATCCGAGAGGTCGGCACCGGAGTTTTCAAGCAGGAGGATGTACTCGGCGCAGGAGTGGGGATAGCGAAGCCAGAAGCGCAGAGCCTGCTTGTAGTCGTTGAGGCGGACGGCGGGATCGGACCGTTTAACGTTGGCGGTAGCCGCCGGGAGGATCGTAGCGGTCATGGTCAGCAGATAACGCTGCGCGATGAAGGTCGAGCTAGGTCCGGGAGTGCTCAAGGGTGGACTGATGTGACAAGCAACGGTACTCAAGGAACTACGGTGCGAATCAGCTCGAACACTGCATCCCGTACAGACCCCTACGGGGCACACTGTGTCATCATGTGCAGGAGCTTAATGCGGAAGGGAGTGGCCGGCACCACTCCCCGTCGCGAAACCTTGGTTGCTGCCGGGCTCAGCCTTGAGAGCTATAGGGGCTGAACGTCGGATGCCTGCCAGCCCTTGGGACCCTTGACCACGTTAAACTGGACAGCCTGACCTTCCTGAAGGCTCTTGAAGCCGTTCGAATTGATGGCGGAGTAATGCACGAAGACATCCTCGCCATTCTGACGGCTGATGAAACCAAAACCCTTTGCGTCGTTAAACCACTTCACTGTTCCCTGTTCCATGTTGATGAATTCCTTAAACCGTTGAATTTGCCGCTTGACTCAAAAATGGATTTCGACAGGCCTCGCTTGCAGAAAACCAATCTGTTTCTAACGATGTGCATACGTTAGCATAGCCGGCAAATTTTCCAGTGGAAAAGTTCCGGAAACTTCAGATTGCATGACTTTCGATGCACATGATTCACGCACAAGCGAATTATGTTGGGGGCAGGGTGTGCCGAGCCGGGTCAGGGGCAAGATGGGCGCGAACAAGCTCCTCGGCGCGGTCGATGACCTCTGTAAGGGTGAGGGTGGTCGAGTCGATGACAGTGGCATCTAGAGCCGGCCGCAGGGGAGAGTCGACGCGATTGCGGTCGCGGCTGTCGCGCTCCTGCAGGTCGCGGAGGATAGCGGCTTCGGTAAGGGCGTCGGGCGGCGCGGCGGTGATGGGCGCAATGCTGTTCTGCTGGAAGCGGCGGCTGCCACGAACCTCTGGAGCGGCATCGAGGAAGATCTTGACCTCGGCATCCGGAAAGACTGCCGTGCCGATATCACGACCTTCCATGACGACGCCACCGGCAAGACCGAGAGCGCGCTGCTGGACGACCATCCAGGCGCGAAGCTGGGGGTGGATGGAAATGCGAGAGGCGGCAGCGGTAACGTCGGGATCGCGAACGCGGCGGCTGACGTCCTGCTTGTCAAGGAGGACGCGGTTGCCATCGCGATGGGGTTCAAGGGCGATGTTGGTTTGGCTGGCGAGGGTGAGCAGGGGGGCTTCTTCGTCGAAGTCGAGGTCATTCTCAATGGCTTTGAGGGCGAGCGCACGGTACATCGCGCCAGTCTCGAGGTTAAGGAAGCCGAAGCGACGCGCGAGATGCGCGGCCAGGGTGGACTTGCCGGCTCCGGCTGGGCCGTCGATCGCGATGACCGGTCGGTCCCGCTTGCCGGCCTCAGCAGAGGCTGCGAACCTGGAACCGAACGGGCGAGCGGACGAAGGATCGGGTGGCGTGGACACGATAGGTATTATGCCTCGTCAGCGTCAGGCTTGGGCTTACGACCGGGGGGGCGTTTGCCCCAGGGCTTGTTTCCCCCCTTGAATTTGTCGAAGGTACTGACGCCGGGCGCGTCGGCTCCGCGTGGACCTGCGGGTTTTCCTGGGAAGGGCTTCTTGCCGGCGAAACCACCAGGTTTCGTGCCGAAGGGTTTTTTACCGGCGAACCCGCCCGCATCACGTTTACCGGCGTAGCCTTCACCTTCGCGTTTACTCCCGACGGGACGGGAGGTGCTGTAGGGTTTTCGGGTACCAAAGGCAGGGCGGGCGGGACCATCGAAGTCGCGGCGGGGTGGGCGGGAGTCGGCACCTTCTCGCGGTGCAAAGGGTTTGCGGGGCGCATCGAACTTGCGGAAGGCGGGACGTTCCCCACGAGGGGGCGTTCCGCCGGGGGTCTCAGCGGCCGAGCGGTCGCGAAAGGTTCGAGGCTTGCTGAAACCTTCGCGTGGCGGTCGGCCGGCCACGTCAGAGCGGGGGGGGAAGTCGCGGCTAGGCGGACTTGCGGACCCCTCAGCGCGCGGGGTGAACTCACGCCGAGGCGGACGGCCTTCGCCGGACGAGTCGTCGCGGCGGAAGGGGCGGCGTTCCTTGGTGGGGAAGCTGGGGCGGGCACCGGCAGGTCGGTCCTGCCCCGTATTGTGCGAGTCATCGAAGCGGCGGGCACCAAAGGCGGGCTTGCCAAAAGGCTTTTTGCCCACGGAGGGGGGCTTACGGTCGTCGAAGGAGGGTTTGCGGTCCTTGAAGGAGGGTTTTGCGCCTCCGGCGAACTCGCGGCGGGGCGGACGGGCGTCGGAGGAGCCGCCCGTGTCGCGGCTAAAGGCGGGACGGGCACCGCCCAAAGGCGGTTTACGGCTGAAGGCGGGGCGGTCGCCGCCGGGTGCAGAAGTCCGCAAGGAGGCTGGCCGGTCGCCGCCGGAGCGGGCCCGATCGCTAAAGGGACGGCGGGGTGCGCGGTTCTCGGAAGACGGCTGTGGCGCGGGTGAGGCGGTCGCGTCTAGATCGACGTCCTGAAACGGCGATTGGCCAGTGACGGAAGGGCGTTGCGCGGCTTCGCGGGTGGCGCGCTCGAGCTTACCCTCTTCCCATGGCTTGTTGAAGGAGGGGCGGTTTGGAGGACCTTGACGGTCGGCGGATTTAGCGCCGAAGCGACCGGCGGGCTTAGCGAAAGGACGCCGGGCGGCGGGATCGCTGGGCGGCCCCTGACGGTAGGGACCGGAACGGTCGAAGCTGCCCCGCTGTGGAACACGGGCCTCGCGTGCGGCACGGTTGGAGTCACCGAAAGGCTTAGCGCGCTCGACGCGGCCGGTGCCGATTTTGCGCGGCGGAGGAATAAACCTTTTGATGCGGGAGCCGTCCCCAGGCAGATCGACGGACGGGATGGAGGCATCGGCGTCAGCGTACTGCTGCTCGGCGTCAGAGGGGAGGTCCAAAGAGGTGAAGTTGGGGAGATCGCCGTGGATGTGGAGATGGGTTTTGCCCTCGACGGCGATCGTCTCGAGCTGGCGGGCGCCAGTAAGTGCATGGAGGACGTCGCGGACGCGGGAGCGGGGAGCGAGCGGGGAGAGGAAGGTCTCGATGTCGGCCTCGGTGGCTAGAATGGCCTGCGAGAGATAGAGGCTGATGAGAGCGGATAGGGCGGAGGGCTGGCCAGCATTAGCGCCAGCTTTAAGCTGCTTGGTGAAGCGGTTGCCGATGGTCTCCCACAGGGTTGGACCGCTGTCAGGGTGCGGAACAGGAAGGACGCGGAGGTGCTGCCAGAGTTCGCTGAGAGCGCGAAGGACGGCAGCCTCGGTGATCTCCTTGCCGAGGTGAAGGGCGAGGTCGGAGGCACTTGACGGACCGAGTTCTAGGAGCAGGGTGTAGGTATTGAGGGCGAGCGGGGTGACCTTGGTGGCGCCGCTGGTGGCGGGTGGCTGCTTCCACGCCTTGTCTCCGCGAAGAGTGAAGATGTAGGGAAAAGTTGCAGCGGAGGCGACAAAATCAGGTGCGTCGGGCGTGGTGGTGGGCGCGCCGAGCAGGTTGAGAGGGACGGCGCTGCCTTCGGCGATTAAGCGTGCGAGCAAGGTGCGAGCGGTGCCGGAGGCGGCGATGCTAGGGGCAGGGTCGGCGACGGCGAAGGTGGCTTCAACAAGCGAGGGTGCGGGGGAGTTGATGTGCTGGGGGCGGGGGGCAAAGAGGACGAGGCCGAAGGTGGAGACGAACTGGCGGGCGGCCTCGACGGTGAGGATGGGAGCGACGGTAGGCTCGGCGGCGTCGACGGCGTTCTGTCGCCAGAGAGAGAGGCGGACGGCGGCGAGTTGGTCGGCCGATGGAGGCTGCGGAGTGCTCAAAGTGGTCTTGCCTTTCATGCTAGACGATGGGGCGTTCTGGCGAAACGATGGTCGCTGTACAGAGAAGAGGTGTGAACCACGGGGCATGGCGACAGCGTGCACGAGGAAAGTGGAAGACGAATGGAGCGGCCGGCCTGGAGCGCACCTCCGAGGATACAGGATAGGGGTGGGGCCTATGTGTGATAGTGGGGCGGCAGATGATCCTCGTGGGAGGATGGCTCGGTCTGAAGTTTATTGCTGAAAGGGCCATGGCCACGATTTATCGAACGGACCGATAGATGATGGTGGGACCTTCCGATGAATGATCTGGAGTGCAGCCGCGATGTACTTGGTCGGTAGCGATGCACTGGGGACTGCCTGACGGGGCTGCCGAACTAGTTGGCATGGACCAGATGTTGGAGTCGTGCATCGTGAGTCGGTGGAAAGCGGAGGCAGCTTGCCCTGCTTATATCGACCTGGTCGGTCCAAGCAGATCAATAGCCGGCACTTCCACAAGCGGGCGACTTGTTTCTGTATGAGGCGGCGACGCGCATCAGTAGATGTCTTCAAACCGGGCGATGTCGCGGCCAGATTGGCGCGAATCACTTCACGATCCTGCTGCCGGAGCGTACCTCCCAGAAGGAGGCCATCTAAGTAGGGTAGCGTGCATCCGCAGGTAGCGGTGAGCGCGGATGGGCTGGCGCGGTCGGAAGATGAGGCAGACTGCGAGTTTCCTCGCTGACGCAAAGGTGTTCTTGCCGATGTGTACCGCGGGACCATAGGATCGATCTGCATTGAAGAGGATTTGGAGGCTTTGTGGGAACGGATTTCATGCAGATGGATACGCTGTTGACGGCGGACGAGAGATTGGTACGCGAGTCGACGCGGGAGTTTATCGATGCGGAATTGAAGCCGGTGATTGAGGGGTGCTTCCGGGAGGGACGATTTCCGCGCGAGTTGGTAAAGCCCATGGGGGGCATGGGGTTCTTCGGGGCGAATCTGCAGGGGTATGGATGCGCTGGGATGAACAACGTCGAGTACGGGTTGATGACGCAGGAGCTGGAGCGGGGGGACTCGGGGGTGCGGAGCTTCGTGAGCGTGCAGTCGGCGCTGGTGATGTATCCGATCTACACGTTTGGGTCGGAGGCGCAGAAGGAGCGATGGCTGCCGGGGATGGCGAAGGGGGAGCTGATCGGGTGCTTCGGGCTGACAGAGCCGGACTTTGGGTCGAATCCGGGAGGGATGCGGACGCGGGCGCGGCGGGACGGTGGGGAGTATGTGCTTGATGGGGAGAAGATGTGGATCACGTCGGGGTCGATCGCGGACGTGGCGGTAATTTGGGCGCGGGATGAGGGGGATCGGGGGAGGATGCGGGGTTTCCTGGTGGAGACGGACCGGCCGGGGTTCAAGGCGACGGATGTGCATGGGAAGTGGTCACTGCGGGCATCGGTGACGTCGGGGCTGTCGATGCAGGAGGTGCGGGTGCCCGTGGAGAACGTTCTGCCTGGGTCGGGAGGGTTGAAGTCGCCGCTGATGTGCCTGAACCAGGCGCGGTACGGGATTGGGTGGGGCGCGATCGGGGCGGCGATGGACTGCTACGAGACGGCGCTCGGGTATGCGAAGGAGCGGAAGCAGTTCCGGGAGGCGGCGATTGCGAGTCACCAGCTGGTGCAGGAGAAGCTGGTGTGGATGGTGACGGAGATCACCAAGGCGCAGCTGCTGTCCTTACAGGTGGGGCGGCTCAAGGATGCGGGCAAGGTGACCACGGAGCAGATTTCGATGGCGAAGCGAAACAATGTCTGGATGGCGCTCGAGACGGCGCGGATGGCGCGGGATGTGATGGGGGCGGCGGGGATTGTGGAGGACTACCCGATTATGCGGCACATGATGAACCTGGAGTCGGTGAAGACGTATGAGGGGACGCATGACATCCACACGCTGATTATCGGGCAGGCGATTACGGGGATAGCGGCGTTCTGAGGTACCCCTCCCCCCCCCGTACTTATGTCCCAAAGTCTTCCAAGCAGGCGGTTTAGCCTGGGGGTACTACAGCCTGCCTGCGTTGCAGCCCCGGTTTATCCTCCGTCCGACGAGAGTTGTGCTGTTATCAGGATAGAGGGTGGGCGGGGTGGTTTGCGCCAGCGGTAAGCGCCTGTCTGGGTTGGGTTTCCGGGGTTTGGGGCTTGACTCTGTGGTGCGGATGGCGAGGGGCGATACCGGTCGCTGCGGCTCCGCCTCCGCTCCGGCCTTCGGCAGAGTGGAACCCACCCATCGCGATGGAACTGCGATGAATGGGGCACCCGCCTTCGGCTTGGCTGTGGGAAGGTGGTGTCTGGGTCGCCGAATGCTTTGTGCTGCGTCGCCGTTCGTTGCGTTCTTGCGAAGCCCTGGGCGTTCCGTCGAGGTACGGACGACGATCTTCTTCAGGCGGCGCAGAGTTCTACAAAGCGCCGGGTGCGTTCGGCTGGAGCCCGGACTTTTGCCCGGCGGATTCGCTCAGGAGAAGGGGTACGTGCTCGGGCAATGCAGGTGTAGCCGTAGAGGTAGAGGCCGTAGCGGACGCGGGTTCTTTTCCAGGGCGTCTTCGACGAGGTGTTTTGCGGTGTGGGTTAGGAGGTGTGGGAATCGTTTGTACAGCTAAGGGTGACGAATTAAGTGGGCCCCTGGGTCCCATATCGGACGAGGCCCTGCGTCATAGGCTCAGGATTTACCCACGTCCGAGAGTCCGTACGTGGAGCACCCGCACCCGATTTGATTCTTCTTGGGACCTGGGCTACCCGCTGGCGTTCTAAGGATCCCGCCGTACTCAAGTACCAATATGTTCATTCGAATACAGATAGGGGCTGAACCTGGAAGGGGGTACCTGTTGACTGGTGTGGGCGCTGGACGCGTTCGTTTCTGCTCCTCTGTGACCTTGCGGTAAGGTTTGTCGCTCTGCTTTAAGAATAGCTGTTGCGGGTAAGGAGTTGCGCCAACTTCTCCGGTTTTAGATGGGTAGCTTACGCGAGACTAAGGCTGAAGAAGGCGGTTGGAGTCGCTTCGGCAGAGTGGAGCCAAGTGAGCGACGGGGAGGCCGTTGCTCACTTGGGGCACCCGGCGTTTCCTTCCCGTGCGACCGGGCCGCTTAGTCGGCTAGGACAACAAAGCTGGTGTAGGTATCGATCCGATTGCTCTTTCGCATCCTAGATAAGATACCTGTGACGGTGACATAGCGATTTAGTTTGTGAGCGTCACAGGCAACTATGTAATCTGCTGGGTTAAGCCAAACCTTCGCACGGAGACTCGTATCCAAATCCAAGATGAGCAAGACGACGTCTCCTTCCATCTGTTCTTCTGTATTTTGCTCTCCTCTAAGCGCAACGACCTTGGCTACGAACCTGTCTTCTTTCGAGATTTTCGTTGGCCGCAATTGCCTAGCCACGTCTTCTATAGCTGTAAACATATCGAAACGAACCTCATTCCGATCTGGTGCTTCAGGCTGAGCAATGGACCTGTCCCAGTTTGCACTTATATAGAGTGAGGCTGCTTCGTGCTCAATAGGAAAAGCCATCAGCGATTCGAAGAAGTTGCCGCTGATAATTACGTCGCCCGGCTCCGGCTCAACAAGCCGGTTTGCTTGGTCAGCCATCACAAAGGTTCTAATTTGGTCAACAGACCTCATGACATGCTGCGTCACTTTCCTTCCAAAAGCGGGTGTCTCATCGATTATGTTGTCTTCATCATCAGAGACTGGGAGCTGTGAAGCAGGTTCCACTGGGCAGATTAGAGAAATCACGAAGCTCCCCTTGTCTGTTTGGCCCATGCGGCAGGACTTTATATAAGCATCCGCCTTCGAATTACTCATTCTCTTATGAAATTTCTCTGGCTTTAGCACATCATAGGTCGCCGTAGAAATCGACTGCAGAGCAGCATCAAAAAGACTTATGCCAGTAAGAAACGGAACAAATCCGAGCTTTGACTCTGGGGCGACGTACCCGAAGCGAAGGACATCTGAGTGAGGGTTCAATAGCTCATTGAGGACTTGCTTGAGAGATAAACCCTCAAAGCTTGCCAAGCCTCTCACGAAATCCGCTATTCGTTCGAGGTAATCGCCGTACTGCTCTGTTTGGGGCAGCAAGAGTTCTTGGCTCGGATCTTCGGGTCGGCTATACAGTGCTAGTTTAAACCTCACAGGAAGAGTTCGTCGTTCCCAACCGTGTGCCAGCGCGAAACGCTGCAGATCAAGTGGGCCGATGCGCTTGAGCACGTCGTCTTGCAAGTCGTTAGTCAACATCCTGCAGCTCTCCTCGAGAAGATCGGGCTATCAAATCGCTAAGAGAACTGACTGTAAGGACATTTCCTCTCGGAATGTGAACAGTCCGGTATGCTTCGTTGGCTACTTCAGGAGCGCCAAAAAGATTCAGATAATAGGCACATCGCCTGCTTAGCAGGTGGACCTCGATCTCATGCTCTTGCCACTGATGAGCATCCGGTGGCAATACGAACACTACAAGAACTCTAGGTATTACCTGAGGCCTACGTAGATCGTTGTAATTCTTGATCGGTAAGGAAAAGCTGATATCACCTTCGGGCAGTTCAATAGCGGTAGCTTTCAATTGAACGCCCAAGTGCGCTTGATGGAAAAGGTAATCTGTACAGGCGGGACCCTCAGAATTTATCTGCACATCCATGCTCTGTCGATCTTTATGTGGACGATCGCAGCTAAAGCCGGCTCGTGCAGCGATCGTATGAATGTATGCATAACTGAGCTCCTCTTTCAATTCGTTTTCTGGCAACGGCATCGAAGGAGCGACTCCAAAGGCATGTAATCAACGCACCATAATGATACTCGGGCTTGCGGTCAATCGGGTTTACTCAAGAGTAACGTCGTGGCGAGTGGCGGTGATGATTTGAGGTGGTTGGATTTCAGGTGCGTTGGAAGGCTCGGGCTATGTCTCGGTGGGAGTATCTCAGAGCGATGGGGCGGCCGTGGGGGCAGGTGGTGGGGTGTTGGGTTTGGCTGAGGGCTTCGAGGAGCCAGGTGATTTTGGCGGGGTCGAGGGGGGTGTTGATCTTGATGGCGGCGTGGCAGGCGATGGAGGCGGCGATGCGGCGGGCGCGGGTGCCGGCGTTTTCGATCTGCTCGTCGGGGGAGGGGGCGGAGAGGAGGTCTTCGAGGGTGAGTTCGAGTTCCCTGCCCTCGAGGCCGACGGGGGCGGACTTGATGGCGAGGGTGCGGGGGCCGAAGGGTTCGGCCTCGAAGCCGTTGCGGTCGAGCTCTTCGGCGAGCTCGGCGAAGCGGATCATCTGGGCGGGGAGGAGGTCGACGAGGAGGGGCAGGAGGAGGCGCTGGCGCTCCACGTTTTCGACGGTCCTCTGGCGCAAGATGCGCTCGAAGAGGACGCGCTCGTGGGCGACGTGCTGGTCGATGATCCAGAGGCCTTCGTCGTCGGTGGCGAGGATGAAGGAGTCGCGGATCTGGCCGAGGGGTTTGAGGGTGGAGAGGGCGTTGAGGGTGTCGTCCATGACGGGGCTGCCGGGGGCGGGGGCGTGGCTGGCGATGGCGGCGCTG
>JAABUO010002622.1_pt1 | contig 21778 bp, 27 predicted proteins | sample 5559291 | NCBI WGS metagenome assembly JAABUO01 (sample SAMN10711878, study PRJNA513372) | rock metagenome | isolation source: Antarctica rocks | place: Antarctica: Victoria Land, Finger Mt sud
CTGCAGAGAGCAAAAGCTATCAGACACTGCATTGTAGCAGACTGCATGGTGACTTGTTTGACATCATCCCACATCAGCACTGTTGTATTACGACTGGGCCTGTCTGTAGAACAGCTGGTCATCATGGTCCTAGCTGGAAGGTGCTGCATGGCCTGCAGCAAGTGCAGAGTGTGCCAGGTTTGCATACATGTTTGCCTGCCAAACACATTCAGAGACAATCTGACCGCAGAAGAGAACTTGGCCACTGAAAGAGCTGATCAAGTGTGCCCTTGCACAGTGGCATCAGCAGCATCTGTTTACATGGCTGTCTTGTGTCCACGCAAGACAAAGCTGCCCACACATTGAGCAACCATTTACAAGCTACTTCTGTAGCTAAGCATGCAGTTGCACCATTTGTGTCATTGCAAATTACCTGTGTCCTTGGTGCAGCACCTGCTCTGTCCTGTGGCAAAGGCGCGTGCTGCAGCAGCTGCTGTGCATCCATGAAGGCGGCCAGGATACAGGGCAGTTGATGAGCCTCCTGCGGTCTCTTCAGTGCAGCAGCAAAGATGGGCTCCAGCAAGCCTTGGTCGAAGTACAGCCAGCTGCAGTCGCTTGCCTGTTCACAATGCACACCCAACCTCGAGTGACATCAGGCATAGAAAATGCTGTCGGGTGACATGCAAAGGTGAGCAGCCCTGGACACACCAGGTGTGAGCAGCAAGCATGGCTTTACAGACCCACAGTGTCTGTCCTAGCCATCTGCTAGCAGTACTGGTTCTGGAAGCTGTTGCTTGTGCAGAGCCAAAGGTGACCAGCTCAAAACGGACTGAACCTATTTCACAGTTGACATCGCCAATAACAGTGGTCTGCTGACGCCTTTTGAACACACACAATGATGTGTATGCGTGCACATACTTCAAGAAATCGACACCCAGCCTTTTGCCCTGCCTGTACTGTGTGGTTGCATGCCATCAGCAGGACTGCCCTCATGTCGTGCTGCAGCTTTGCACCACAGTAATAATAATAATAATAATAATAACAATAATAATAATAATAATAATTAAAACGCTTTCCAGCTCATGATGAGCTAGGTATGTGCAGGACAAGTCCAAGGTGCTCCATGTGGATTCAGCAACAATGCTTGTGCAGGCAACGCTGTGAGTGTGAGGGAGTGTGAAGACCAACCTGAGACACAGCTGCTTTCAAACGTATAAGAGCCCTGAGGGTATGCAATGCAGAGTCCAGGGTCTGCATTCTGTTGCTGCTGATAGTCGCTGTCGCCTTCAGTGCATCCACGCACAGATCAAGCATCACTAGCTGCTCACTTGTGGCTGGTCCTGTACACAAACATGCACCTGGTCACTGCAGGCATGTCCTTCTCAGGAATCTGGCACTTACTTGTATATGTACCATGGTTCCTCAAGTATCAGCCAGCATAGCAACAGCAGCTACATGCTAGATGCAGTCAAGCATCAGCCGAGCCAAAAGTTGACAGCAAAGGCATACCTGCTATGACTTGCAGGGCTGCTTCAGTGGCGGTTTCGGCGTCCTTCAAAGCCTTGTCTGCTGCAGTGCGTGTGGAGGTGAACTGCAGAAGGGAAGGCGCTGTTGAGGCCAGGTGCCGCTGCTTGGCTCTTACCTTGGCTGCCATTGCGCTCAACAAGCCCTGCATCCAAACAGACCCAGCACTGCAATCTCTAGTCCACGCAATCAGCTGTCCCAAGTATGTGACAAGCCCTGGGATCAGGCCTTCATCAGCCCACCAAACAGCAACCCTGCATTCACTGGCCGCAAGACTTGACAGGGTCACTTACCGTCATGTCTGGTCGGCTTGCATAACCAGCACTGCACATGAAGACTCAGGCAATCGGCAGTAGTGCGTGCAAACAGGCACGCAATCAACAGTGCGAATGGCAATGCCTGCAATCAATGGCAGCCTAAGCGTGGCCCCACAAATAGCAAGCCTTGCACTCAACATCCACCAAACTCAACAGGCCCTACACTCAACAGCTCCAGCTCTCAACCAGCCCTGCGCTGTGTTCAGAATATTAAGGCTGCAGACCTGCTGCTGCTCAGCAGAGGCGACAACTATTGTGACCCACAGACAAAGACATGAGTCTGAACATGAGCGTGAATGTTGGTGTGGGTACAGGTGTGGGTACAAGTGTGGGTACAGGTGTGGGTACAGGTGTGGGTACAAGTGTGGGTGCAAGTGTGGGGGTGAAGGCAAGAGTGCATACCTGAGCGCCAGATCTGATGTGGTTCACCAGCTGTGGCACGGCAGAAGTGATGGCAGCGTCATGCTCCTCAAACGTCTTGCTCACACCCTGCAAGATTTACTACCTCTTCTTATGTGCACTGATACTCATCTCAATGCAAGGCCAAGCTGGCTTTAGATGAGGGCCGTATGCTTGTTCTGTGTGCAGTTTGGTACAAAGGCGGCATGAATAGATTAGTGCCAGCATCAGATTGTCTCATGCAGTCTGTGTCCAGTGTGGTTTGCATTACTCTCAGTGCTAGACTGTACAGACATGTGTAATTGAAGGTTGCAGGACTGAAAGTGTGAGGTAATTCTTGTGAGCCAGAACACAGATGGTGTCAACTGACAGTATCCTGCAAAATTGACAAGCCAGCACCCCTGCAGCAAGAGAGCAATCTGCAGACCTAGAGTCTAAACATGCCTGGCATTGCGCACTCATGTACGTTTTGCTGATGCAGTCATTGGCAAGCAGCCATCGACATCTCAGGCTGGCAATACAGAATGTTTTGTGAATGTTGGTAGATTCCCAGAAGCCCCATCAATGTTGATATTGTTTGCACGCTGCCTGTTGACAATTTTGTGGGGAGAAATCGTGATGAAGTGAAGCAGAGAAGGGCGGCTCACCTTGACAAGACAGATGGAATTGACAAACAGGGTGAGGGCCTGCTGCGTGACTGGTACTGATGCCGCAGCATGCAGATCCAGCAGCAGGTGCAACCGGTTGCGTAAGCCTGCTGCTAGATCAACACCCCTGACCAAGGCTGCAGCCTGTTTTGTCAGCAGTGCCTCACTGGACCTGCAGTAACCAACCAGTCTCAATCTTGTTACCGCTGTTTTCATTTTGTGGACTTCAGGATGTGCAACGACAAGGGTAACATGTACATCTGCTCCATCTAGCACTGGCAAGAGTGGAGCAAAGTGTGTGCCTTGGCATTGGTTTGACCGGCAAGCTGTGTTCAACAGGTCACACACAGAAAGGCAATGCATGCTGCAAAGCATCACTGAAGGCGCAGGAGGAAGCACTTGCAGCTGAGCCAAACCCAAGATGTCGTAACAGACCTAGAGGCTCATGCTTTGCTATCAGATGCAGCCTCTCAGACCTAGGTGTTTTCCACATATACCATAGGGAAGAATGACAGACACACAGCAACGCATCAATCAGCATCAATCAGACAAGCCAGTCCTGCACCACGCACTGCCACATGATGCCTGAGTCCTTGCAAAGATTCCTTGCAGTGTCGTTTCTCAGAGACTGCTATCAAACAAGTCAATCAGCTGCACCTGGTTGTGGCATGAAGGCCTGCCATGTGAGCCTGCCAGGCTAGCACTGTCAAACTGGCCTGTTGGATTTCCAGCCCATAGCTGTTCATGCCACTTTCCACCTGCACCCTCTGCTCAGCTAGCGCCTGCATGACGCCAAGCAAGCGAGCTTGACAACAGGCCAACATGCATGTCAAGGACACAACATGCATGCATGCAAAGCTGCAAGTTGTGTACTATTTAGAGCTGTCTACAGAGCTCATTCAGTCATTGCAGAGCTCATCTCTGGCAAAAGACTCAGGTGGCTAAATCGTATTTTCAGGATACCTGATGATAGATTGCTTAAGAAGCTTTTGTTTGGTGAAGTCAAGGAGCTTCGCCCACCTGGTCGCCCTAGGACTAGTTTCAATGATGTTGTGTTACGTGACTGTCAAATCTGCCATATTGATAGGCTGTACAGGGATGCACAGAATAGGTTGCACTGGAGAGACAAGACTTGCCCTGCACATACCTAGCTCATCATGAGCCGGAAAGCGTGAATTTTGTTATTGTTAGTAGAGCTCACCTAATCCTTGCAGAGCTGATTTGATCATTGCAGAGCTCATTTAACCATTGCAGAGCTCATTTAATCAACGCAAAGCTCATTTAATCACTGCAGAGCTCATTTAATCAGTACACAGCTCCATTATATAAACGCACAAATGCTTTGCAGGGGGTTGCACTGGCAGAGCATCACCTCTCGCACAAAGCTGGCGTGGATGTACTTGTCAGCAGCTGAGGGCAGCATCTGGGACAAGAAACTGGCAGGATGTATGCTCAGATTGCAGTATACTGGCAACAGAGGAATCTGCATGTGGACCACATGTTTTAACATCCACAGAAGCTACAAGGCAATGACAGAGGGAGGGACAGCTGTCCAGCACAACCAGACATGCCCGTCTGCGACTGACTGTAAGGTACATCATTACAAATGGCAGCTTGTTCCAACAAGCAGACCTGTGGACAGCTGGCTGAAGTTCTGTGCACAAAAGAATGTTGAGCGAAAGGCCTGAGTGCACGAAAGAGAACAGAACAAGGCATCTCCGGATAACAACTATACAATCCTGATTGCGAGCAGGGCAGGGCAGGGCAGGGCAGGGCAGGGCAGGGCAGGGCAGGGCAGGGCAGGGTAATGCAGAGCAGGGCCTGGTAGCACACCTTGTGATGCAGATCTAGCACAGTCTTGGTGAGCTTCTTGTCCACGCCCAGCTGGGAGCAAACATGAGCATGCACAGCAGCCAGGCACACCAGTCCCACAAGGCTCTCTCCATCCCCTGCAACCTCTTCCTTGCTTTGTATACGTTCAACAGCTGATTGCACCTGTTCCCTATACCAAACACCGCAGATCTGTGTGATTTTGTTGTCAGATGTTCACTGTAACCTTTGCAGTAGCTGCAACAGCAGCTACAAGCTGTGGCACAGGAGGCTGTATAGCAAGCAGAATGATTGCCAATTATGCCTGTCAGACAGCAAATGGATGCATCATGACAACGTCCCTGTCGAGAAGATCTGGTTTGTATTGGCATGACAAGAGGACTGGCGCAACTGTACAGCACAACAACATGCAATCATGCAACATTGCCACGAACACATACACAACTGTAGAACACAGGCAGGAAGGAAGCAGCAGTGATAGTGCTTGGGCTGGCTGTGCACCTGATCATGCCTGAGACTGCTTGCGCAAAGGCCTGATGACAGCAGATCTGAGTCATGCTGCTGTTCAGCCCACAGTGTTGAGACAGGAATCGGCGGAAAGTTTTGCCACTCAGCAAACCTGCTTGGAGATCTGCAACCCAAGATTGCTGCTGCTGTGCCTGCTGCGTCCTGTCACTGCCAAACTGCTCTTGATTTGAAGCTATGACATGCAGCATCCTGCAGCATCACCAGGATATGTACGGCCTCTGATGGTACTAATGCCTACGATTGTGCCTGTGCTTGTGCCAAAAGCTGTGCTGATGTGTATGCTCATGCACACACTTGCAGTTGAATGGTGTCTGCTGCTCAAGCAAGACAGACCAGTGCTGGTGCATTATATTTAGTGCTTGTACTGATGCTCAGCATGCACAAATACACGGCGTCTAATTGCAGCTTTCAGCTTTGCTTGAGGCACACTGTGAGTAGGCTGCAGCTGCAGAAGTCACAGCAGGTGTTCTGCCAATGATGGTGTCCAGTGTTAAAAGGAGGCAGAGGCCTTCAGCTGCACTGGACATGCAGGATTGCGCATAGGGCCCTGCAAGGCATGATGGGTGTCCTCAAATGAAATCCTCCTCAAAGTTGCTAGCTGGCACATGAAAATGCAACCATTGTTTCCATTGAGGACCCATCGATGGAAAGTTCATCAAGGCTCCTTCTTGCAAATTGATTGGACTGAGAGATGAGTCAGGAAGGTGACAGGTGCTGGCAAGCAGGAAACACACTCCAGTACCCTACGTCTTGTATGGACTCAGATACTGCCCTTTGCATGAACAGGAAGCACAGGTGACACAGGACAGTGCTTGACATTTGTAGGTGGCATTTGTAGGCTGCAGATGCGCACCTGATATGACAGTAGACTTCCGCGTTTGCTCTGAGCACAGAGCGCCTAGCTGTGAGAGCAGATTGACGACAAGCAATGTCAGTTGATGCAGCAGCATTGCAGCTGCTTGGAGTTGGGTCAGGATAGCAGCAAAGGCCATCTCTGTGCTACCAGCTTTGTCATTATTATTTGCAGCCTCTCCAAAAGTCAGCAGCAAAGGAAAAATTTCATCGACAATCTGCAAATACTCCACTTGTTGGGCAATTGTGGGGTGCAGAAGTCCTTGCCGGCATACATTTTGCAACAATACCTGGTCTCGATGAGAAGCGATTTCTATTTTGAGATAGGCCAGCACTTGGGCTACTTTATTGAGGGCCAAATTCTTCGTGACCAGCATATTGGCCACCATGCCCGTTTCAAGGCCTCGGTGCAGCGTCTTTTGAGAGCGATGTCAAAGCGCTATTGCAGATCAACTTACGACGTAGTGCGTAGCTTTGGTCATATAAGGGAGACTCGACGCGATCTTGCAAGCATCACAACACGGTCTCACTGCTAATGGCTGAACACATGCTGTGCCTGTGAATCTGAATATGAATTTACCACCACACTGTCAGTTGCGCTCGAATGTCGTACATGTAGCAAGAGTCTTGACGCAAGTCGCCTTCGGTCAACCACGCTGATATGAAAATGCCAAGCTCCGAGACCAATTGCAGTTGGACTTGCAAGTATTGTCGATGAATTCCTTGATGCCGAATTCCAATAAGTCTGCCCTGTGAGGGCTCATGTGCTCTCTGCTGGTACTGAAATTGTCATAGCGGATCTTGACATAGTTTCACTGGAGCTTGACGATGCAACCTTCCCCTCTATTCTTCAGTCTGGCCAGTTGCCACAAATACATACAATAAAGGTTGTCTGGATTTTTTTGTTGCCTGGCGCAGGAAGGTATAACGCTCCAAGCAAGATGAAGCAGCCATTCAGAAACCGTCTCCCATGTTGGTTTCTTGGCTGATGACAGGAGGGGCTCTGCACATGGTCCCTCCATCTCACAACCAACTTGCACATTTTCCCAACCTTCTTCTTGCTTCCTCCTCTTCACAACTGTAGGCCACAGCAGTGTATTCTGAGAAAAGCTGCATGGCACACCTGTCCAGAAACAAAGCACAGTCCCAGTTGCGCAATACCAAGGTATGTTAATGTGCACTTTCTTCATCCCTGCTTCAAGACTCCACCTGCCTCTCCCTCCGCTTCTGCTTCGCTGCAGGCCACAGCAGCCAATCATGAGAAGTGCTGCATGGCAGAGCTTTCTTGCAGCAGAGCACGCATGTCATTCAAACAATTCCAAGATATGCCATTGTGCACCTGCTTCCTTGTTATTGTGCTCCCTCTGCCTCTGCTTTACTGCAGGCCCCCCCCAGTTTATCATGAGAAGTACTGCATGTAGTAACAGAGTGCATTTTGATGTACAATATATGCTCTGCTTCCCGTTTTACCTTGTCCCTCTGTCAAAGGGCTTCCAGTGCGGCTGCAAGAATCCCAAGAAAGGTTCTTGGATCCTTTTGCCAACAGCTGCTCGACTCCAGCTGGCAGTCTGTCAAAGTCACCACAGAATTTGTCACCGGCTGACGGTGTATATGTCACTAGCTGACACTGTATATGTCTGGACGCAATGGAAGCTATAGTCCATCAGAATGACTGGAGCCTGCATCTGCAGCGCACAGTGTGTGTAAGGAGAAATTGTAGACACTGAACATGGCCGCAGCAAAGTGTGTCATACCTCCTCTATCAGCTCCTGAATGCGTCTGTTTGGTGGACACCCAATGCTGACTTGCCAATGTGCCTCCCTTGGGGGGCACTGTGTCACCAGCAGCTTTGAGGGACTGCAAAGCAAACAGAGGCTTGACGGTAGCAGTGCTGGTGGCACAGTGCCCCCAAAGGAGGTACACTGGCAAGTCAGCCAAGAGGGTGCAACCCCCAGCTCTTATCATTATTGAAAGTCCAGGCTGACTTACCTCACCAAAGGATGCAGTGAACACCTCTTGTACTTTTCCGTTATCCAAGGAAGCCTGACTTCAAGTCAGGCAGGAGGTCGTCAATCATTGGGATAACATGATTTCACAAAAGCTGGAGACTGCCTTGCTGTGACAGCGTATGTACACTCCACTGCTCATTCTGTGTATGGTCGTGTGACACGGTCACCAATTATGTGCTGTGCGATGGGCCCCATGCAATTTTATTTGCAACTAACTGGAGAGCTGCCACAGTTTGCTGTACACATGTGCTGCCACCGCTGCTCAACGAGCATCCTAAACACTGTAGACTGGACTGGTCGCCCTGTTGACTAGACTGATGTTCACAGCTTGCTGAAATGCCTGACAGCTGAAGCCAGGTACTTCATGCCATGTATGCATGTTGAAGCTCTGAATAGCATGTTGAATACATCATGAGGATGAGAAGGCACAGGCCTGATGCTAGCTTCGACAAGCAATTCAAATCACGACAAGCACCCTGCATTGAGTGCGTATACAGTACAGATATGTGACTGCTTAGTGTATTAATACTAGTCTATGGCTCTGATTTCAGTCTACAGCTCCTTCAGAAGGGGCTCCTTCTCGAGTGTCTTGCTTTCCTTTCTTACTTTCCTTCTCAAGCATCTTGCTTGCCTTCTCAAGCGTCTTGCTTTCCAGTCAAGAATGTGTAGCTCCAGCTATGCCCATTCTGGCTGACCAGCTCCTGCACATCAGTTTGATGTCATCACCAACATGGCTGCATGGTCGTAAAGTAATAGTGGATGCAGTAGCTACTGTTTCAGTGGTGCCAGCCGGATGATACTGCAGCAATCATAATCTGCTTGCGTAAGTACGCATGCGCAGACTACTTTGACTAGAGGCACGAGCCATGGTCTTGCACTCAGCCACCAAGTCCCGTGAAGCAATGACAAAGAAATCTCACACACCTCAGATGAGTCATGAGCTTCAGGTGCTGACCACACAGCCAATGTAGTCTTGAGCATGGCTGCAATCACAGGCTGGGAAGCCACATCTGACAATCCTGCAGCTGCTGTCTGGACACTGCCCACCACAGATGGCAAGTTGGCTCTTACATGCGTGCTGTATCCCGCAGTGTGCAAAGCCAGTAATATGCAGTAGACTGGTTGGAAGACATCTCCATGGTTTGCTACCCCACCAAACAGCGTCTCATGTTTCTGCAGCTGGGCTATGCTGTGTGTCATCCCCAAAAGATCCTGCAATTCCAGACAGTTTCTTTTGTTATCCACAAAAGTGCTGTGACTTTCTCATGGGAAGAGTAATGCCACAACAGCACTGAGTGGTCTACCGTGTAGACTGGTTGCAGGTTTGAGGTTGCAAGTCAACCATAATTAATCCAGAGCCGCGAGGATTTAGCAGCAGGTGCTTTGAGAGGTGAAGAGCGCATTGATGGAAGCTTGAGTGGCCAGAGCGGTTCCACTTGTTTACTTACCTGTTCAGCTGCATTTGCCCAAACAATAACCCTCTGTGCAAAATCATTGTCAGTGTCGCTCTGTAAAGCCAGCCGCAGCTGATTGGCTGCCAGCTGAGCAAGCAGCAAAGCCTCTTCGTGCTGATTGTCCAGCTCCTTGTCAAACAGTCTGCGCACAAGACCAGGTTCCAGCTGACAACCTTTTGGTGGCATGTCTCCATCAGGCTGAGGCTCCCCTCCATTGGCTGTGCCTTTTGCTGTGATGCGAGGCCCTTTGGACTGGGTTTGAGGCTGCTGGGAGTATGCAGCTGCAGCACTGCCGCCTTCATGGTTGTGCTGCTTGGATGTGCTTGCCTTCAACAGGCTTGAGCTTTGCGGCCTGTAACATACAAGTATGGGTTGTGCAAAGCACATTTTGTGCTAGGTGCTACTGTGATAGACGCAAGAGTTTGGGTTGAAATGGACTCAACGTACGAATAGCATTCCACATGAGGCCTTCTGCTATCATGGCACTTAACGCTGTGCTTGCTTTTGCTGTGCTGCCCTTTGGTAGCCTGCACTTGCCTGCCCACTTCATGCACTGCCAAAAGGCAGAGCGCAATTTCCCCCCCTTTGCATTGTTCACCATGCATTGCTGATCCAAAAGCAGCATGCTGTACGTTGCAGATGCAAATGTCAGCTAAGCAAGCGAATCGCTTGAATGCATGTGCAATGAGCAAGCACATGACCACCCAGCCATGTAAACATGGGTTGCAACACTCATGAAGAAGTAGGAAAAGGTGATGCAAATAGAAGCCAACCTGTACAATAGGTCCAGCATGTGCTCTTGCATAGTAGGCAAGTGCATGCAGCAGGATCCCAGAAGGTCAAATGCATGACGCAGCACCAGCTCCACATGGGCTCCATGTGATACCCCCTCATCACCCAGGGCTTGCAGAGCAGCCCCTGCAGCCCCTGAAGCTGCTGCCCTCACCTGTCACATGACACAGCATTGCATAATAGGCCGATCATCAACAAAACACCATGAACTCATAATCTGGATGCTTGTCTGCGACACACCAGTAATCGTTTGCTAGCTCTACCCTCATCAGACAGAAAAGCTGAAGTGTGCTGTATGCTTCTTTCAAACTTACTCTGCTGCTGTTGCTACAGAGCTGCTCTTGACACAAGCTGGCCTATAGTCTATTGTGGCTGTCTAGCAAGTGGTTGTGGCTGTCTAGTGAAATGCAGAATGGACTTGACTCACACAAGAACGTGACTGCTCACCTCGCCGTCTTCATCTTCCATCATCCTGACAACAATGATCCAGGCCTGGAGGGCAGGGGCAGTCAGCCGAGAACTGCCCTGCCAGGGCTGGTGCATGTGGGCCTGACAGCTTAGTAGTCCTGCATGATCATGGCATCGACAGTCGCATCAGCTGCCGCCGTTGCTGCAGCAAGTCTCCACGATTGTGTCATAGACAGGTTGCACACATGATGCAGAGCAAATGCACCTGAGGTGGTCGTCATACAGCACTGGGGTTATCATTATGCCAAAATGGGCACTTTCTTCACAAACATGACCAATTGATTTGTTCTGCACACCAGTGTATCAAAAGTAACGGCAGTGTCATCACAGATGCAAGCTTCAAATCGAAACAGCAGCAATTCCGTTACGACTGCACACCTGACGCTTCCAAAGCAGCAGCAGCCGCCAAGCGGATGTCATCAAATTGCTGTGCGTGACTGCTTCTGCTGACGAGAGAGATAAAGCCATCCACCATCTCGTCCAGAGCCTGTTCCAAAGCCCCTTCAGATCCAGCAGGTCCACTTGCATCTGAGGCTTCATGGCCTGGAGGTGCTGGATTAGCTGGCTGAGCTGGATCACTGTCTGGTCCTCTGACCTGATGCAGCTCCAATCTGGATGATATGATCTGATCATTTCCTGATCCTGACCGTTGAGCCTGGTGCTGACCTGACGAGGAGTGGGGAGGCATCTGGTGTTGCACCGAGCCCTGTGCTTGATATGGATCTTGCCTGATGGGCTGAGTTTCAGATGCCTGAGGCTCAGCAGGCATCTGCTGCATTCTGGCCACGTCTGTCAGTATGGCTGTGACTGGCTGTAGAGCAGCTCCAAGACACTGCAAGCCCTCTCGACTGACAGACGGATGCCGAGTTGTCATGACCAGTCTGTGGATCTGCTCGTACTCTCGCACAGCACGCTCAGCATGCACAGCATGCTTGTTGTAGCCATGCGCTGTGCGTGTTGCAGCTGTGACCACAGAAGCATTGGCAAGCTTTGCTGAAGTTTGCTCAGCAGCAGAGGATGACATCTGCTGAGCAGGTGACGACTGGGCATTGTCATTATGGTAGGTGCTATTGGCAGCCATGGGCAAGGCTGCCAGCAATTGTAACAGGCGTCTGAGGACCTTGTGGTGTCTCTCTGAGAGGAGGCGCTGCTTGAGCAGGACTGATAGCCATACCGGCAGAGCCTCACCTACACACAGCAACACACATCAGCTGCACAGGTTGCAGACAAACAGAAATAAGCAACACAGATGAGCTCTAAACAGACTGCAAGGCATACATTTAGATGCAGTTGATGTACCACCACTTTGAGCTGGGACTAAGCAACACTCAAGACAGACATACTGTACACAGGCTGAACTACTCAAGCCTTCAGCATCTTCAAAGCAGGGTGGAAGATTAAGCTAGAAATTATGAATGATGCACATGCTGCAATGTGGCCACAAAAGGCCCATATAGCAGCACATGTACAACAGCAATAAAAGGAACGTACCAGCAGCGTTTCTTCTGACCAGTGCTTTCAAGCAAGCAGCACGCACGTCGTAGTTGCCAGACTCCAGCGCAACCTGCACTTCATCCTCCCGCAAGCTACAAACTGTGCCTTGATTTACAGAAGCCATGCCGCCAACCAAATGCTGTTGAAGGTCATGATCAAAGAAAAGAAGAGTAACATTTTTGAGCCACAGAGACGTCATGGGATCTGCAGCATCGCTTTGGACAGATTGCGAGCCACTGTGCTGTGAAGGCTTGTCATGCTGCTGAACCCCAGCTGACTGTGCAGGGGTTAAAGCATGCTCTATAGGGGCCTGTGCATGGTGGCTACTAGAAAGGGGGACACTGTCATTGTGCCCATCAAGGTTTGGGCCCTGTGCCCTTGCAGGCTGCCTGTCACCACTATTGACCTGCCCTTCAAGGCTGGGACCACTTGTCTTTGAAGGCTGCCTTTCACCGCTGCCTTGGAAACCGCCGTGCAAGTTACTCTCTTGCAGTCTGCTCAAGGGCTCTGTTTTCTCAACAGAGCTGTGCAGGATGGACTGCCAGCAGATCTTCCTGACTTGCTGAGCATACGCTACCATGGTTAGCATCTCTGCTGCATCAGGCAAGGCAAGAGCAGCAGCAGCAAGCAGTGTAGCTTCATTGCGAATCGGAGCGCATGGGGCTGACAGTTGCATCAAGCGTGTGCTTGATTGCAAAGCTTGAAGCACGGAGTTCAGCAGGGAGACGGAGTCCACTGCTTGTGCATTGATCTCCAGCAGCGCCTTGGCTTGTGACAGGCAGCCATGCACCTGCCAGCAGAAAGGCATCAGGCATCACAACAATGGGCATCATAACAAAGCACAAAGCCAATCCAATCCCTGGTGATGCAACAAAGCAAGGCCACATGGATGCATTTCCTGGCATGACACATCACATGTCCATTATTGTAGAGCTTCATCCCTGAGTCCCATGCATCAGCACATGTTGGCAAGCCTGCAACAAATGGCACAAGCAGAACAGCAAAGACTCGAGGCGGACTTCAGGTCTGCAAAAGGTGTCCGGAGCATGCACCAATGTTATCCAAAGACGCACCACGTTGAGGTGTGGTGCAGGTGATGCAGTTGCGGCGGCCAGCAAGCGCAGCAGCGTCGGTGCCAGCTCCTCAGGAGGGGTAAGAGGAGCCAAAGCTGCAGCAGCCAAGTGACGCACTGCCATCTGACTGGCAGTGGCACAGCGCTGAACCGCCTCAGTGAACAGAGCCGGACTCAGTGGGTCGTCTGCCAAGGTAGACTGGTTGTGCAAAGACGGCCTGTAGCAACAACCATGTTGTTGAAGCGGGTTTGTGATGTGTCCCAGCGCCATCTGACTGGCAGTGGCGCAGCATTTGACTGCCTCAGGGAACAGAGCAGGACTCAGTGGGTCACCAGCCAAGGCCAACTGGTTGTGCAAACATGGCCTGTAGCAATTTGGCCACGTTGTTGAGATAGGGTTTGTGATCTGTTCCACTGCCATCTGACCGGCAATGGTACAGCGCTGAAGTGCATCAGTGAATAGAGCTGAAGAGTCACGAAGGCTTATCAGTTGTTGCAGACTTGTTGGGCCAAGCTGGCCTGCACAAAGTTTAACTGTGCTTCAGCTTGTACATTTGAGGCCTTGGTTTGGAATTGACTGACACTTGCAGAGTGCATGACCTGCAATCTATGATGGCAGTTTGTGGCAGAGCTCAATTTTTGGTTCGGGATCTAAGCCCTAGACCCTCAACCCTACTTACCCTCAATGCAAAGGGCACAATTTGATGAGACATGAGCCAAGGTAAGGTGATAACTAAAAGGCTGACTGTAACAGACTTCTGTTGAGCATAAACGCACCAAACCAGGAGGAGAAAGGCACCTGAGGCGTGACAGGAGGGCCAGGACAGGGGTGAGGCTTGGGTGCACAACAGTAGCCCCCTGCTCCAGCTGGTGGGTGGCAGCTTGCAGCTGGGTGAGCAGGAAGTGGTGCAGGCTGGGGTAGCGGTTGAAGAACTCAGCGCCTGTGATGGCCCGCCTTGCAGACTCTCCCTGTCATGCACACCCATTGTTTCACCGTGTGACTGCATTCCAATCTCTCAACATGTAAGTAAAATTGTGGCTAGTGTTCAAAGATCAAAGCTTGCCGGTTTCTTGTGTGTTTTACTACAGCATGAGCCTGTGCCTATTGATGTTTGGGCGGCAGCTTTTTGCACTGATCAAGGGAACAGGGCAAGGGCAGGATCATAGGCAAGGGCAAAGGCATGGGTAAGGGCAAAAGCAAGGGCAGAGGCAGGAACAAGAGCAGGGGCAGGATCAAGGGCAGGGGCAGAGGGCAAGGGGCAGGGGCAAGGGCAAGGCATAGGCAAGGACAGATGCAACAATCACGGCAAGGAATCAGGTTGCAGACCTTGACTAGGTTCCTGAAGCCCAGCATACGGATGAGCAGCGCAGTGAAGATGAGGCTGGCTGCATTGCGCACCTCCCAAGCACTTCCCCCCATGGCCACTATCGCCACCTGCAGGCCTGTAATGCCATGCACAATTGATGAGCTTTGTCAAAGCATTGTTGAGCCCTTGTCAAGCCTTATTTGCCATGATTGCTGAATGATGCAACAGCAACAATCAAAATCAGCATCTGTGACCAGACTGAAGCAGCAAGCATGCATCAATCGCATCATGCAGCAAAGAGACATATAGGATGATTGTCCCTCTAGGTCTGTATGCGTCCTTGCAGGCTTGGACATGCGTGAAAGCATCCAGCTGAACAGCAACAACCTGCAGACCTCACTTACATACACAGTAGTTGGGGGGGGACGTATGCAGACATGCTTGCATGGTAGTTCACACAGCATGTGAGTGTGGATAGCCCTACCTTCTGCAAAGTAGCCAGAGACATCGTTGGCCAGATTCTTGTCACTGAAAGTGAGGCGCAGAGTGTTGATGGCATGTACCCTAGCCCAGGGTTCCTGCTGAGACTCATCGCCTGCAACCCTAAGTAGCTCCCTAATACCTACGCAATTACCAATGCATGATTCAGCATTGTGTCGCATTATGCAGCGGGAGCTGGAAGCCCAATGCTAGCGTGTCAAGGTGCGTTGCATTGGTATATGCATCGGTAGACATTGGTACAATTGTGATAAGTCGTTGTACCTGTGTAGAGAAGTGTTTTGGGGTGACCAGCCGGCTCAGCAGTGAAGAGAGCCACAAAAGCAGCAGGCAAGCCAGCACTGCGGCGCACAATGTCATCTCTGGACTGCCCAGGCCGCTGCATGTGATCAAGCAGGTGGCTCAGCCACAGCTGTGGCAACCTGTTCAGCTCCGGTGAGGCTTCCAGCAGAATCCTGCAGCGCCACGCAGCAGTGAGATTTTTTGGCCTGCTCCAGACAAGATGGCAGACAGCACTGTGTCTACACAAAGTATGGCCAATGATCCTCTCTCATGGTCTGTGTGTCAGCATCTTACCTTGGCATACCTCAATCCTGAGTTGCATATCCTGATTGCAGTTGCACCTCGACAGCACAGAGAAAAGCATGAGTTCAAACATGGCAAGCAAGCACTTCTGAGGCAAAAGCCGTTGTACCTCGACGCCACCAAGGAAAGCATGGTCTGGCGTGGCAAGCAAGCAGTTCCTATGCAAGGACCGTTGCACCTCAATGGTGCTAAGGTGAGCATGGTACGACATGGCATGCAAGCATTGCTTACAGAACAGCCAAACCGATAGGCATCTTTGCACAAAAGCAATCAACACAGCAAGCAAGCATTTCCTACAGAAGAGCCAACACGGTTCTCACCTTTGCACAAGCACAGTGAAGCCAGCCTGAGTCTTGTCAATGGCACCGTTGTGCTTCATGGTGGTGAGTATGTGTAGGAAGCCGCTGCCCATGTCTGCTAGCTGCTGAGGCTCCAGCATATGCTCTTGGCTACTGTTGCTTCCATGCATTGCTGCGACGCACACACATCTGAACGTGGTCACATTGCAGAGAACATGACATGATCAAAGTTGGCGTGGTGTCAGCATGGGCTCTTGGTTGCTGCTGCAGCTGCATACATGACACTTTGAAGAGCATGACACACGTGCAGACTTGACGCTGGCCTTTGCCACAGGCCAGTATCAGGTCTGAGACATCACATACAGTCTGGACTGTTGGGATCGGCGTCTTGCGATCGCAGTACACACATCTGTAGCTTGACTTGCTTGTAGACAGTCACTGTGCATGAGACAAGATTGCCAAGTACCTGGCAATGGTGCGTATGTGGCAAGACTGCCCATCAAAAGGGAGACTTCCTTCATGGTCAGCCAGCAGCCAGTCAGGATGACCTGGGCCTGGGGGGCTAGCTCCCCCTCCCCTTGCCCCTCCTCTGTAGGAATGTCCTCTTCTTGCGCCTCCATGTCATCAGCATCTACTTCCTCTGCGCCTGCAATCAATTTAAAAGGCATGATCACACATGTCCCTGACCCACTGCCATATCATGTATCATCACTGCTTTCTCTTCCTGTCTGCATGCTAGGGGATACAATGCAGTCGGGTTTCTGAGCAAGGCGTGTCGATGCAAAAATAGTGTGTCGGATTGTGAGAAAGGCGCGACCAGAGTTCTGGGCTTTGGTTGTGATCCTCACCTATGTTGCTGTCCTGTGGCTTGGACAAGGGCTGTAGTGCAAGCTCACTTGCCTCTTCAAGCAGCTGCAAAAGGCCCTGCAGCCAGGGCCGCATGACTGCAGCATGTCCCTGATCCCCAACAGCCCCGGCCCAAGGTACCAGGGGAGCTAGGTAATGAAGTGCCAACAACACGCCATGAGCTAGACTCTGGCGACAAGCATGAAATAGGTCTGCCTGCCCAGCCTTGATATCAGCCTGCACATGCACAACATTAGAGTGACATACAAACATCACGGTTTCAATCTCAGAAAAGAATATCAGAGACAAAGTTGAAGTCAGCATGACTTTGGATGCCATATACCAGGTACCAGTAGATACAAGATACTGGATGACAGTCATCAGGTATCAGTTGCCAGACAGCCATGCTTATTGGTACGCCCTTGAATATAGAGTAAAAGCGGCAGATACGGGTAAGTCCTCTGAGCATTTCCAGAAGGTTTCCTATCAATCTGAGCTTTCTAGACACCTCCAAGGAACAGAACAAAGGACTTGATGCTTCTTTCTCTAGTCTGACCCCTTTTGAGAGGACACAATTACGACAGCATGCCTGTTTTCCACCTGAAGCCAGAGGGACAAGCTCCTGAGCATGATCACAGAAGCTTCGGTGGAGTCGTGGTGTCCACCAGGTTCAGGCAGCTTGGCTTTGCACTGGGGAAAGAGCTGGATATGCCATCCCAGACCCAACACATATTTCTCATACACCATGCACAGCAGTCGACTGCCTGCACACACCGTGTAAAGTGACTGTCAGGGGCTTGTGTGTCTTTGTGACCAGTGACCTTGGTTGGCACACATGGTTAGCAAACAGGAAAACCATTTTCTGTTGCCACTGGCCAGCCAAACACGGCTGCCTTTGGAGGCTAGCAGATGCCGAAGGGTGCAAAGTGTTCAGTTTCGAGCAAGCATGATGGCTCACACTGTCAGACGTCAAACGCCCAGCTGGCGGTCAGACAATGCAGCGCTATCTTTTGATGCCATTTGGGTTGTCCAGACAATTATGTACAGTCGCATTGGTATGATTGTGTGAGTCATGCTGCTGATATGTCAACATCTGGCATGCCTCTGTCGCATCACATTGAGCAATGCATCATAAGCGATGCAGCCCTGCCTGCATTTCTCTCAAGCGCTCTTGAGGCTGCGCATCAAGATGCAGACATGACAAGCAAGTTCAGACAGCCCATGCTGTGTAACGCTCTGAACACAATCTCAAAGATCAGTAGCTGCAGGCCTGCCTGCATGACTTTCACACAGCCTGAGGCTGTGCAGCAGAACGCAGACATGACAATCAAGCACAACGACCCATGCTATCAAATGGGGTTGACACAGTCCCAGCAGTAGGCCCACCTGCATCACTTTCCCGCACTCTAGGGCTGCGTAGTAGGCGGCAAGCCCACTGCAGCTGGGGCAGCAGGGTTTCTGGGGTCTCCAAGCCAGGGAGGGGCGAGGGCAGCTTCATAAGGCATGATACTGCCCCATCTCGCAGCCTGTCCCAGCTATCCACAACAGCTCCTGTGATAATGTCATAAGCCTTATATCAAGTTTGGTACATTGTGAGATAGGCCCATGGTGTCTACAGCCTGTTTGTGCATTGCATGTTGTGCCTTGCATGCTGTAAGTCAGACGTCAAGCATTGTACATTGTACATTGTGCATTGTTTGTGATGCATTGTGCAAACAGGAGACTAATTGCAATACAAGCAATATGACTGTACCTTGATGTGTCAAGCATCAATGAGAAACATGAGTTCCATCACATGCAGGCAGACAGCAGTCATGACACTGACTGGCTTACCCAGCAATAGCTTGGTGGTCTCAGGGTGAAAAAATCCGTCACAGAATGCGTTGAAACGTAAGCCCCCAAGGGCCAATGTGCCAGGGGTGTTAGCCAGCGATGCATTTTCACGGCTGCTTGGCTTTGTGTATGCCTTGCAGCCAGCATCAGGTGCGTTCCACACTTCCAGCAGCGTGTTCAGCAGCAGTATGGCCATGTATTTGCGCTCATAGGGTGCGCCAGGGTACAAACAGGCCAGCAGCATCTGTGAGAGCCACTGCATGAAAGCTTCCTGCCTTTGAACACCTGTGACGACACATGCATTGCGTATGCCCACAGTGATGCCACGCTCAACAGGCTGCTTTGTGTATGTGACATCGTATTTTCTGACAATACTATGGTGTGACCAAGCATGAGTGATGGCCTTACTACGACATCTTGCAGCATTGGCTCATGCAAGATGGCGTCAGTGTCTCATGCACATGCAGAGAGTCATCAGTGGCTCATGCAGAGAGACATCACAGTAGACTGCCAGGCGACACTTGTACTGCTGGATGTACACCTGCACAAAGGTAGCCTAGACAGACCCTGAAGCAGACAGAGGTGCTTTGCACAGCTGCTGAACCTGCTGAGCAGTAGATTACACTCATGAGGCTGATGCACGGCTCCGACAAACAAGCAAGGGAGTGGGTAGCAACAAGCCAGAAATCAGACAAAAACAAGCAAGGTGTTCAACACAATATTCCCAGGTCAGTGGCAGCCAGGCAGGAATGCTACCACTGCTGCTGCTGCTGCTGCTACCAGAAACTGTTCATCAAGCCAAGCACACCTGCTAGATCTTCCTGAGCATGGGCATCAACGTGCGGTCCCCGGCCTGTCTTGGGGACTGCGAGGCGCTGCCTGTTCAGGGCAGCATGTACAGACATGAGCACGCGGCGCAGCAGCTTTGGCAGGAGCCCTGTCCACTTGTTGCGCATGCTCGTGCTGGTGCATCGCATGCCAAGCACCAGTGCTTGCTTTATGATGCCCAGCTCAACATCACCTGCACAGCATAATGCCTGATCACTCCTGACACAATTCTTGTGAGTGAGCATGCCAAGCAGCAGTGCTTGCTTGATGATGCTCAATTCATCACTACCTGTTCAGCGTAATGCCTGGTCGCTGCTGACACAGATTTTGTGCATGAGCAGCTGGGAGGGTGAGCGAGCAAGCATGCAAGCCACTCATAGCAATACACAAAGACAGGGCTCACCTGGATGAGCGCTAAAGGATGGGTGCATGGGTGGGTGGCTAGAAGGGTGCATCAAGAAGGTTGGAAGGGTGGGCGGAGCAGGGGGGGAAGGGCCAAGGGGCTGAAAGGGAGCAAGCAAGCAGGTCAATCATGCAATGAGTGCTTTGTTCACGACCGCATCGGCAGACGTGGCCTCACCAGGTAGACTGGTTGTTCTAGGATGGACGCATGCCAGCTGCAAGGCATCCACTTGCAGTGACTCCACCCTGCTGGCCACAGCACGCTGCAGCAGCCACTCTGGAATGATCACGCTGCCTTCGCCAGGCACACTCACACAACCCAAGTCCTGATACAACCCCATTTGTCGAGCTGTCTTCAAAATCGCTACCAGTGTAGCTACCTGGAGCAGCCGTCAACGTCATGCAGGCTAAGATTCAACTGATTCCAGGCTGGTAGAGGAATTTTATATCATTAACACTTTTTTGACGGAATGTAGACTGTGACATGACTGTAATAGGTGTGCATGAGTATGGTTTGAGATCAGGAACATGTTTTCTTGCATGCACAGTGTGCGAGCACTCGGGGGTCAAGTCAGGTGTTACTGGGGTACAACTGCCAAGGGTGTCATCTCCCAGATCCCATGTGCTATCTCAGCACATGATGTGTCTGTATGAATTCACTGAACTGAACTTCTTGTCTGTTGGGTCCCAGTTGCCCCCCAGGACATTAAATATATTGGTTGTGTGATTGATTGATTGATTGATTGATTGATTGATTGATTGATTGATTGATTGATTGATTGATTGATTGATTGATTGATTGATTGATTGATTGATTGATTGATTGATTGATTGATTGATTGATTGATTGTCTGTGCAGCAACAGGGATTGCCAGGAGCTGGCATCTTGCACTGCAGCCGACAAGCTCATACGTGTGCAAGCTGGATCCGGTGCGTATAGCACACAAGCAAGCAGTCACACCAATGTTGGTCGCATTATACTTTTATTTTCGTTGTGTCCAGCTCTCATCGTACAAACAGAAAGTCACCAAGGAAAGTTTCAATCCATACACTGCACACTGCTGCAAACACCCCTCTCCATGGTCTCAGAGGTGACGAGACAGAGTCCTGTAGTGTTCAGCTTTCCATCCGTTCCAAATACCTGAGCATCAGTAGTTGCCAGCTGTCCTGGCTGCGGCTGCAGTACCTGCTGCAGCAAGGGCAGCAGGCTTGCCTGGTCCAGCCCCAGAGGCACTGGAACAGCATACAGGGAGACTCTGTGCCTCAGATGAGTGTCAGGTGAGCTGAGACCCTCTAGCAAGATAGGGATCCAGATCTGCCTCCAGGCTTTCAACCCCTCTGTCTGGCTGCCTGTTGACATGCGATACTGCCGAGTAAAGTTGCAGGGACTTTGTATGATAGGGGTGTGTGTAAGTGATGCATGGACAGCATGCTTGACCAGAACTACATAACGGCTCTAGTCATTACATGTAGGGAGAGATAAGCCTATACGACAGGGCAGAGATAAGCATATTCAACATGGCAGAGATGAGTATGTATGACAGGGCAGAGATGAGCATGTATGACAGGCCAATTGTGATGGCAAGGACTACAACAGCTTGCTGCCCTGTTTGTCCCCGATGTACTGCCACAGTGAGGTTCCCTCATCAAGTCTACAAAGGTCACGCCACACGTCTGTACGAATATACTGTCAAGGTTTAGGGTTGAGGGTCAGGTTTTAAGGAAAACAAATGTGTGGCACAGCATAACATGTCTGTGGCATATTGTGCTGGTGTGGGCATTGAACTGCCTGACCTGTGGCCTTGACCAGGTCAT